>Ga0206118_100419_pt1 | contig 21771 bp, 22 predicted proteins | sample 3A20Ametagenome_FD_177999 | JGI IMG/M metagenome (GOLD analysis project Ga0206118, IMG submission 177999) | Enriched microbial communities from leaf-cutter ant dump, University of Wisconsin, Madison, United States - 3A20A | ecosystem: Environmental > Terrestrial > Nest > Insects nest > Nest dump... | reverse complement strand
CATGGTGGATCGGCCGAACGTTTCTAGGCATCGGTCCTAAGCACCTGCAGGCGTATCTTGATCAATTTTGCTATTATTACAACCGCGGCCGATCCACCCTCTACGTTCAATTACTCGCGGATTGCATCCATTCTTCCACCATCACCTATCCTGAACTCACGAAGTCTAGCAGCCGTTCCCGGTCCGGCAGACTGACGCGAGTTTCACGGCAGCACTCCCTTAAGCTTGGGTGACTTGCTCCTTTCCGAACGGAACGAAGCCAATCCCTCACATTCCACAATCTCGTTCTTTTTCAAAAACGGACCTTAAACTGAGTCATGGGGATAACTAACAAGCTGCTGAACGCCAAATCACAGCCACGAGGATGATCAACTGATTAGACGGGATAACTTATCACTAAACGCTATATCCAAATTTCTGAGCAGTCGGGATAAAGACGATGGAGGATAGGTCATGGCCGATCTCGCAGGAGGCGCACGATCAACCTGACTGGACGGGATACCGGCAAATGAACGGAAATGGCACTACGTACCTATTCAGAATGCGGTGCAGAAAAGCTGAGTCGACGGGATAGCGGCAAAAGAGCGAAAAAGACACTACCTACCTATTCAAAGTCCGACGCAGACACTGACTGAACGGGATACCGGCAAATGAACGAAAATGGCACTACGTACCTATTCAGAATGCGACGCAGACACTGAGTCGACGGGATACCGGCAAATGAACGGAAAAGGTGCTAGGTATACCTATTCAGCCGTGACGAAGACAAACTGAGTAGACGGGATAGCGGCAAAAGAGCAGAAAAGGCACTACGTACCTATTCAAAATCCGGTGCAAAAAAGCTGAGTGGACGGGATAGCGACAGAAGTGATTTTGTACTGATATGCGTAAAAGAGGCGGCGTCATCCGGCCAGTTTGATTGACCGATAACGCCGCCTGATAAGGCCGATTATTCATTATTCCGCATGAAGCGCGTCGAGAATGCGCTGAGCCAGCGCTTCGCCGATCGATACGGCGCGAAAATCCGCGACGGATGCTTCCTTGATCGCTTTGAGCGAGCCGAAATGGCTCAACAACTGCTTCCGTCTTTTCTCTCCGATGCCCGGTATCGCGTCGAGCCGGGAAGCGACCATCGACTTGGCCCGCTTCTCGCGGTGGAACGTAATCGCGAACCGGTGCACCTCGTCCTGGATGCGCTGCAGCAAGTAAAACTCCTGACTGTCGCGCGGCAGCGGCACGACCTCGGGCGGATCGCCCACGAGCAGCTGCGAGGTACGGTGCTTCGCGTCCTTCGCCAACCCGCACACGGGAACGTCGAGCCCCAGCTCATTGACGAGCACGTCCAGCGCGGCGGCGATATGCCCTTTGCCTCCGTCGACGACGATCAGATCGGGCAGACGCTGTCCTTCCTTCAGCAAGCGCTCGTAACGGCGCCGAACGACTTCGCGCATCGACTCGTAATCGTCGGGTCCCTGCACCGTCTTGACGTTGTACTTGCGGTACTCCTTCTTGTCGGGTTTGCCGTCCGTAAACACGACCATCGCCGATACCGCGGAGGTGCCCTGAATGTTCGAGTTATCGAACGCTTCGATCCGCGACGCGCTCGGAATGCGGAGCCAATTCGCCAGCCCCTCCGCCGCCTTGAAAGTGCGCGATTCGTCCCGCTCGATCAAGCGGAACTTCTCTTCCAGCGCGACGCGGGAGTTGTCGCAGGCCATGGAGACGAGCTGCCGCTTCGAGCCCCTACGAGGAATCGCGACCTTGATCTTCAGCCAGCGGCGCAGCGACTCTCCAACCTCGGCGGCTTCGCCTTCTTCCGCGGCCTCGTGCGCCTCCGTCGCTTCGCCATAGCTTTCCTTCGTCTCGGCCACCATGGCGGTCCGTACCGCTGTTTCGGCGGCCATGCCCGGCTGGGCGGATTTCTCGGTCGCCTCCTCCCCCGATTCTTCCCCCGGCGGCGGAGGCAGCAGCACCTCGCGGGGCAATGCCGGATTATCGCTGTAATATTGCGTCACGTAGCTGAGGAAGTCGTCGTACGCCTCTCCGTAGAACGGGAACACGGACATGTGACGCTGATTCATTTTCCCCTGCCGCATGTACAAGATCTGCACGCACATCCAGCCCTTGTCGACCGAATAGCCGAACACGTCGCGGTCCATCGCGTCGGCCATGTTGATCGTTTGCTTCTCCATCAACGCTTCGATCGCGACGATCTGGTCGCGGTATTCCTTCGCCCGCTCGAATTGCAGCTCTTCGGCGGCCTGCTCCATCTTGCGCTTCAGCTCTTTTTTGATTTCCGTATGCCCGCCATTCAGAAACTTGGCGATTTCCCCGACCATGTCGTCGTAAACGGACTGCTCCACCGGATATTCGCAAGGCGCCACGCACTGGCCCAGATGATAATACAGACACACTTTGTCCGGCAGCGAATTGCATTTGCGCAGCGGGTACATCCTATCCAGAAGCTTCTTCGTCTCCTGTGCGGCAAAAGCGTTCGGGTAAGGTCCGAAATACTTCGCCTTGTCCTTGACGACCCGTCTCGTCACCTCCAGCTTCGGATGCTTTTCGTTGGTGATTTTCAGATAGGGAAACGACTTGTCGTCCTTCAGCAGCACGTTGTATCGGGGAAAATGCTCCTTGATCAAATTGCACTCGAGAATCAGCGATTCCGTATTGCTGGCCGTCACGATGTACTCGAAGTCGCGGATTTCGGAGACGAGCCTTTGCGTCTTGGCGTCGTGGCTTCCGGTAAAGTAGGAGCGCACACGGTTTTTCAACACTTTGGCCTTGCCGACGTATATGATTTTTCCTTCTTCGTTTTTCATCAAATAGCAGCCGGGCTGGTCGGGAAGCAGCGCCAACTTGTTGCGAATGTTCTCCATCGCTTTGTCCCGACTCGCGGTAGAATTCAGGATATCCAAGAAACGTACCTCCTTCTGGCTTGATCTCTCTATGTCCGGCCGGATAGAACACCCGTTCCTCCCATTGTAGCACATTCGAGCGATGCGCCGCCTTATCGGTTTTCCCGTTGTCGCAAACTTGTCACCTATCGTTCGGGGGAATACTTTACAACAAAAAGCGATGTTGGGTATACTGTAGTTATCGAATGCGTGTCAGGAGGCTTACCAATGGCAAATGTTACCGATCCGCGCCAGCACGTCAACGAAGAGCCGCGCGACGATTTGTTCGACGTTGCGACGGGCTTTGGAGTGATGTTCGGCTTCATGTTCATCGTGTTCACGGTCGCGGTTGTCGTTAAATTCATCATTTCTTGATCCGAGAAAACGAGCAAGGGGCTGTCCCGAAAACGGGGCGGCCCCTTTGTATTACGATCCGATCAATCCGAGCCACCGTCAATACGACAATCGAATTAACGAAAGAGAACTTGAAAATAAAAACGGGAATAGAAGAGGACCTCTCTCATAAAGAGAAGTTTCCTCTTCCATTCCCGTACGCGCATCCGGCGGCAATCCAATCGGTCGGACAAGCGAAGCGGCGTCCCGTCCTACGAAGATTGCGAATTAATCGATTCGCGCTCTTTCTTCACGCTTCTGGCCGCATCGTCGTAGCGTCTTCTTTCCTTGCGCTCGATCTGCACGATTCGGCCGTCATGAACGACAATGTTGACCTCGCCGTACTCCAGTCCGTTGACCTGTTCGGCGATGCGTCCCAACCAACGTTCGTCTACTTCTACCGGTTTAGCCATTTTGTTCTCCTCCGTTTCACTTTGTTCCCGACAACGTTTTTTAACGGCTTTCTTCGCTCATACGACCTTCAAGCACGGACTTGATGATGAGTGTGACGACGGCCAGTACCATCAGCAGCGAAGCTACGGCGAATGCGGCACTGAATTGATATTCGTTGTACAAAATTTCGATATGCAGCGGCAGCGTGTTCGTCTCGCCCCGAATATGGCCGGACACGACCGATACCGCTCCGAATTCGCCCATCGCTCTCGCGTTGCACAGAATCATGCCGTACAGCAAGCCCCATTTGATGTTCGGCAGCGTCACCTTGAAGAACACCCGCCAGCCTTTCGCTCCGAGGCTGACCGCCGCTTCCTCGTCCGTGACTCCCTGCGTCTCCATGAGCGGAATCAGCTCTCTCGCCACGAACGGGAACGTAACGAACATTGTGGCGATGACGATCCCCGGCGTAGCGAAAATAATGTCGATATCGTGCTTGTCGAGCCACGGCCCAAGCAAGCCTTGCGCACCGAACAGCAGCACGTAGACCAGACCGCTCACGACCGGCGATACCGCGAACGGCAAGTCGATCAGTGTGACAAGCAGATTTTTCCCGCGAAACTTGAACTTCGTAATCGCCCAAGCCGCCGCCAATCCGAAAATCGTATTCAACGGAACGGCGATCAGCGCGGTAATCAGCGTCAATCTCAAAGCCGACATCGCGTCCGGGTTGGTTAAGGCGCTCAGATAAGCCGCCCAGCCTTTGCGAAACCCTTCGACCAATACCGCCGCCATCGGAAGCAGCACGATCAGAGAGAGGAACAGCAGCGCGATGCCGATCAGTACGTACTTCACGATTCCGGACTCAGACAGATGCGGCTTCACCGCATGTTTTTTCGCAGCTCGCGGATTTGTAACGATTCCCGCCATGTCCGATCAGGCCCCCTTCACGGTGCGAAGGCGGCGATTGCTCCACCTTTGCAAAATGTTGATGACCAACAGCAGCGCGAAGGAGATCAGCAGAAGCACGACGGCGACCGCCGCGGCTTGCGCGTATTGGTACTGCTCGAGCTTCGTGATGATCAGCAGCGGCGCGATCTCCGTCTTCATCGGCATGTTGCCGGAGATGAACACGACCGAGCCGTATTCCCCGATGCCGCGGGCGAACGCCAGCGCGAAGCCCGTCAGCAGCGGAGGAATCAAATCGGGCAAAATGATTTTGAAGAAAATCCGCAGCCGGTACGAGCCCAACATCACCGCAGCTTCCTCCATGTCGGATTCCAGATCCTGCAGCACCGGCTGCACCGTTCGCACGACAAACGGAATGCCGATGAAGATCAGCGCGATCGTAATGCCGATGGGAGTGTACGCCACCTTGATGCCCAAAGGCTCGAGCAGGGAACCTACCCAGCCCTTGGGCGCATAGATGGTCGTAAGAGCGATGCCCGCGACCGCCGTCGGCAGCGCGAACGGCAAATCGATAAGTCCGTCGATGATCCGCTTGCCGGGAAACTCGTAGCGCACGAGTACCCAGGCAAGCAGCAATCCGAAGACGAAGTTGACCGCCGCCGCGACGAATGCGGTCGTTAAGCTTAACCTGTAGGAGGCCACGACGCGCGGATCGGACACGGTCTTCCACCACTGGGCGGCCGACAGGTCCGCCGATTTGATGGCCAGCGCCGCCAGCGGAATCAGTACGATCAGGCTGAGATAGAGGATCGTAAAGCCCAGCGTGATGGAAAATCCGGGCAATATCCGTTCTTTTTTTCGAAAACGTGTCATGATGCCGCGTTAACCTCCTCCCGGCCCTTGGTTAGGATCCCGGGGTATAGATTTGGTCGAACGTGCCTCCGTCGGAGAAATGCTTCGCTTGCGCTTCGTTCCAACCGCCGAAGTCCTGGTCGATCGTCAGCAAGTTGAGTTCGCCGAATTGATCTTTGTATTTGTCGGCAACCGCTTGAAGGCGAGGACGGTAGAAGTTTTTCGCCGCGATCTCTTGGCCCTGCTCGGTATACAAGTATTGCAAGTATTCCGTTGCCGCTTCGCGCGTGCCTCTCTTGTCGACGTTTTTGTCAACGAGGGCGACCGGCGGTTCCGCCAGAATGCTCAGGGACGGCGTTACGATCTCGTAGTTGTCGCCGAACTCCTTCAGTGCGAGATAAGCTTCGTTCTCCCACGCCAGCAGGACGTCGCCAATTCCTTTTTCCACGAACGTCGTCGTCGATCCGCGGGCTCCCGTGTCGAGCACCGGCACGTTCCTGAACAGCTTCTTCAGGAAGTCGAGCGTCTGCACTTCGTCGTAGCCAAGCGTTTTCGTCGCGAAGCCCCAAGCCGCCAAGTAGTTCCAACGCGCTCCTCCCGACGTCTTCGGGTTCGGGGTGATGACCTGGATGCCGTCCTTGATCAGATCGTCCCAGTCCTTGATTGCTTTCGGATTGCCTTTACGCACGAGGAAAACGATCGTGGACGTGTACGGCGTGCTGTTCTGCTCGAACGTCGTCTGCCAGTCCGGCTTGAGCAATCCCGGCTCCACCAACGCGTCGATGTCGAAGCCGAGCGCCAAGGTGACGACGTCCGCGTCCAGTCCGTCGATGACCGAGCGGGCTTGCTTGCCCGATCCGCCATGGGATTGCTTGATCGTGACGTTGCCGCCGGTTTTTTCTTTCCAGTATTCAGCGAAGCTTTTGTTGAACTCTTCATACAGCTCGCGAGTAGGGTCATAGGATACGTTAAGCAGTTCGATGTCTTTCGGAACTTCTTTGCTCGGTTCCGCCGAAGCGCTAGGCGATTCACTTGCGGAGGCCGATGCGCTGGGCGACGCTGCATTGGACGGTTCGCTGCTATTATTTTTGGAACCGCATGCCGCAAGTACGGTAACGATCAGTGCCGCTATAAGCACCAAGCTAAAAGTTTTAAATGATTTCATGTTCATCCACCCCAACCATTTCAATGTGTTTTGCGTTTCCGTCGCTCCGGATGGCCATTCCGGTAGCTCGAGAACCGATTTCTCATTCGCGCGCCCGCCAACTGTGTGCTGTTCGCGAAACCCGCCTACACAATAATACCTATATACCATGTAAATCATATAAACTTACTTGGTATTGGTGAAATCTTAACAGGGTGGCAAGTCGATTGTCAATAAGTGTCTATAAAAAAAACTGATAAATCCATTTTGGAAAAAAGTAGCCTCCCTCCGATACGTTTTAGCATCGAGAGGAAGGCTGCTGAGGAGGAGATCTACTTCCTCGAACCGCGATGGTTGCGGCCGCGAACGTGGATGATGTCGACGAACGGGCGGATGCGGTCCATCAGCCGCTGTCCCTTGTGCATTTCTTCGCCTTCCTTGTGGGTGAAGCTGAAATGCTTCTCCAGATCCTCGAGATCGTGATTGGACGTGTAGAAGGTCGGCTTGCGGTTCATCCGATGGTTCAGAATCGCGCCCAGCACGTGGTCGCGCACCCAGGGCGTCAAATTTTCCGCGCCGATGTCGTCGAAGACGAGCAGATCCGCTTCTTTCATCAGCGTAACCGTCTCCTTCAGCTTCTGCGGCTCGAACATGAGCGCTTTGGCGTCCTCCACGAATTCGGGCATGTACACGATGACGCCGGAGTAGCCTTTCCTGGCGAGCCTGTGCAGCAAGTAGCCGGCGAGATACGTCTTGCCGGTGCCGAAATCGCCCTGAAGGAACAAGCCGCGCAGCGGCAGTCCCGACTCTTCCGCCCGGTCGGCGTATTCCTGAAGCTGGTCCACGGCCATCGCCCGGTTCGCATCCAGACGGATCATCTCTTCTTCGTCGTAATATTGTCCAAGCGTAGAGTTGTCCAAATACAGGCTTGTCACCCTGCGGCGGATTCGCTCCTGACTTTCGAACGCGATCCACTTGGAACAAGGGGTTTTATAATCGTTGATCTGCCAGCGGCCGTTTAAGCTTTCGCACGAAATGCCGGTGGAATGGCCCTGCATGTCGTTCGGGCAAGCCTCGAGTCCAGGGCAGGCTTGGCAGTTGCGATGTTCCTTCGTCATCTGGTAGAGCCGGTTCAGGTTCAGACGCAGCGCTTGATCGTCCAGCTCGGGATAGCGTTCGCGCAGGTCGACCACGAGCGGATCGGCCAATACTTGCGCGGCGATGTCGCGCCCTTGTCCCGACTGCGGACCGAACGGCAAACGACGCAAAGCCTCCTGTAACGATTCCATTCTCCGTGCCTCCTCTCGAGTCGCTTAACTTAACCGGCATTAATTATTTTTTGCTCTTCCGTTCCCTCGCCCGGGCCAGCATCCGCTCCAGTTCCTCCGGAGTGACCTCTTCCGCCGTTCCCGTATCCTTGACGACGGACATCGCGGGCTTGCGGCGTCCGCCCCCGCGCGTTCCGGCCGGAGCGGCGCCGGAGGGCTCGTCCCCGCGGTTTTTGCGGTCGAGCGTCTCGTTCAGCTTGTCCTGCTCGCGAACGTACCTGATCGCCTTCTCGATCGTGTCGATGCCTTTGGCCAGCATGTTCGACGCGATCGCGTCGACGAACGACTTCGTCAGCCGCTGCGCCCTCCCAAGCGAGAACACGTAGTGGATCAGCACGTTGATGACCGGCTCGGGCAGCTTGTAGCTGAGGTCGATTCGCTCGAATACGCGTACGAAGTTGTCCGGCACTTCCCCCGGAAAAAAGCGCGCGAGCATCCGGGTGTACGGCTCCCTGCGAAGCATCTCGTTGTAGCGCTCCACGGCGACGTTCTCCTGGAACCTCTCGGGAATGTCGAGCAGCAAGGACGGAGGGATCGCGACAGGCTCGTCCGCCGGCATTGCCCCAGGCCTTTCTTCCCCTCTCGCGAGAAAACGTTCCCGCTCTTCCGCGCGTTTGCGATCCTGCCGGTACAGCAAATTCGCCCGGTGCTGCAGGTCGTCCCATTGCAGCGTGCCGTCGTGGCGGAACATGCCGTCCTCGTCGAGCAAGCGGCAAATCTCCGGCACTTCCAAGTCGTATTTGTACGCCAAATAATTGATCTGAGCCATCGCCTGCGGCGCACGGTTCAGCCTCTCCACGAACACCCGGTTCGCCGAGCCTCGCGGAAACCGCAGGATCATCTCGCTATGCCGAATCCGTTCGGCCGGTCGGAACGAAGGAGCTTCCTTCGCCACGGCGCTCTCGGACCAGCCCGCTTCGAGCTCCGGATCGACCTGCCCGGGGCTGATGCGGAAAATTTCCGAGAAGTGAACGGTCGCTTCCTCCCGATTGACGAACCGGGCGAGCTCCGACGGCGGCTCCGGAGCGAAGACGTCGCGCAGCTCCAGCAGCGCGCTCTTGCCGATCTTGTCCCGCAGCAGCAGCGTCAGATGCTCGCTCGCGAAAAATTCGGCGGGACTAAGCGGCGCGACAAGAACATATTCGTACAAGGTTTCTTCCGACAATGGATTATGATGGCGATATACTTGCAGCAGACCGACCGCTTCCAGACGGGAAGCCGCGTCGACGACAGCCTGCCGGCCGCCGGCGTTCAGCTCCATCCCAAGGCCAAGAAACAGCTTGCGCTGCGACTCCGGAGCCGATATTCCGGACGCGTCTTCCGCTATCTGATGATAGAGCAGCTGGTAGAACGCGGCCGAAACCGCGCCCGCCATCGGCTGGTACAGGCTGACCAGCGCTTTCCGGTCCAGGCCGCTGAGCGCGAAGTCTCTGCTGACGATAAACCGGTGATTTTCTGTAAATTCCATTAAATTCGATACGCGCATCGCGGGATCGACACTCTTTTCTTCAAAGTGATGATCCTTCTATTGTAGCATAGAATTCAAGATTCGGTCTCTTCGATTCGCTGCCGTTGTTTGCCTCCGAACACCCACAGACGATACCCCGCGTAGTTCACCGCAAGGGAGACGAACACGGAAACCCCCTTGGCCGCAGCCGCCTCCAGCCCCGCGTGTTCGAGCCCCAGCAGCACGGCCGTGGCCGCCGCGAATGACGCCGCGTTCACGAGGACGAAGCGGACCATTTCGGCCGCGCTCATTTTGTTCCGTACCCGGAACGTCCAGTAGCGGTTCAGCAAGTAGCTGTTCACTGTGCCCGCCAAATAAGATACGGCCTGCGCTCCCGCGGACGGAAAGCCCAATCCGTACACCAACGCACAAAAAACGGCGAAATCCACTCCCGTGTTCAATCCGCCCACGAGCGCGTACTTCGCCATTTTCAACCCTTCCGATAGCCGGAGCATTTCGACTCCTCCCGATTCCGCTCAGCCTCGCTCTGATAGCGAGGTTCAGAACATTTTATACCCGCCGCGCCGCAGCGCGCGAATCGCCCAGCCGCTCAAATACGCGCCGACGCCGCCGGCCACGATCAGAATCGTATCGGATACGAGCAGCGATTGTATATTTTCGGTAACGGTCAAATCATCCTGCCACAGCTGCCAAATGCCGAGCGGAATGACGACGATCACGAACAGCCAGAGCGGGAACCAGGTTGTCTTAATCAGCATGTTCAGAATAAAGCCGATGCCGAAAAACAGCACCAAGCAGAGCAGCGAGCCGATAATTCCGAACAAGATGCCACCTACGACTCCACCGATCATTGCGCAAACCCTCCAAAAGTCAGACTCTTTTCCAGTTTACAAGCTGGTCGGGTCCCAGTCAACGCGGAGGGTGTGAATGAGCTGTGAACAAAACGCGGAAAACGCCGTTTTCCCCCGATCAGACGGTTCCTGACGTTTGCTCCCCGCTCGCCGGTTGGGCTACAATGGGAATAAACCGCCTGGACAAGGAGAGATGATCGATGAGCGAAGCCGCTCAAACATTGGATGGATGGTACGTGCTGCACGACCTGCGCACGATCGATTGGCAAGCCTGGAACGCCGCGACCCCTGCGGAAAAAGACGCCGCGCTGGACGAGCTGGCGAAGCTGCGCGCGGAATGGACGGCGAACGAAGAGCGCAAGGAAGGCAGCTACGCGTTCTACTCGATCGTCGGCCAGAAAGCAGACTTCATCCTCATGCATCTGCGGGAGACGCTGGAGGAGCTGAACGAGCTTGAGAATGCGTTCAACCGCTCGAGCTTTGCCCGCTACACCGTTAAAGCTTACTCCTACGTCAGCGTAGTGGAGCTGAGCAACTATATGGGAGCTCCCGGCGTAGATCCGCTGCAGGTGCCGGAGATCGTCGCCCGCCTGAAGCCGACTTTGCCGAAGAGCAAGCATATTTGCTTCTATCCGATGAACAAGAAGCGCAACCTCGAGGACAACTGGTACATGCTGCCGATGGAGGAGCGCAAGACGCTGATGAGAAGCCACGGCATGATCGGCCGCGGCTACGCCGGCAAGGTAAAGCAGATCATCTCCGGCTCGGTCGGCTTCGACGACTGGGAATGGGGCGTGACGCTGTTCTCCGACGATGCCCTGCAATTCAAGAAGCTCGTCTACGAGATGAGATTCGACGAAGTCAGCGCTCGCTACGGAGAATTCGGATCGTTCTTCGTCGGCAATCTGCTGACTGAAGAAGCGTTCTCCCGTCTGCTGCCCAGCAGATAGCTTCCGAAGTAACGTAACCAAGCTAACGAAGATTTGTAAGCCGACTGGGTCGGGTTAAAAGCGTGTAGAATTTGGAAGGATCGCTGTAGGCCGACTGAGTCCGGTTGGAGCAATAAATGGAGACTCAGCGAGGCTGCAGCCCGACTCAGTCGGGCTAGAGCAGTAAACGGAGACTCAGCGAGGCTGTAACCCGACTCAGTCGGGCTAGAGCAGTAAACGGAGACTCCGCGAGGCTGTAACCCGACTCAGTCCGGTTAGAACAGTAAACGGAGACTCCGCGAGGCTGCAGCCCGACTTAGTCGGGTTAGAACAGTAAACGGAGACTCAGCGAGGCTGTAACCCGACTCAGTCGGGCTAGAGCAGAAATACTCGGGCTGACAGAACTGTAAGCCGACCGGATCGGGCAAAAGCAGTCACTCGACGAATAAGCCGGCAGATAAACAGCCCTATTAGGAAGCCCGATTTGCAGCATCGGGTTTCCTATTTCACTTCAAAATCGATTGGACCTGCGCTTAAAGCGTACTGCGAATTTCTAGCAGAAAAAATCGATAAGTTAGCCGACACTTTATATTTCCCTTTCTTCAAATGGAGATCCTGAATTTCGTTGCTATATACATCACCTGTATGCATTGTTGCGTTTGCGGGATCGAATTCAAACGTTCTATAGCTATCCGTCGGTGCATCGCCCTGCCTTGTAACCACAATCCACATAGAAGGCACTAAATCGAAATGGATCTCTCTTTTACCCCGATATTCGAGTGAGCCCTTGAATCTAACTTCCTCCCCCTCCTGAAACACCCTCTTATTTACCCCCACCATTAAGTGAAAATCGCCCGCTTCTTCCACTTCCTGAATTGATTTATGGCCGCAACTAAACAGAAATAAGCAGCACATTAAGAAAATACATGTCTTTTTCATAATGAGCCTCCCCAAATGGCCGATTAGCTTGAGATAATCAATATTCATATTATACCTGCAACGATTCTATTGGACCACATTTTACTATTTTTGAAGCAATATATCCAACTGAATTAAGAAACCCAGTCAGAAGACATAAAAAACAAAGTCCGCGCCTTCTCCCGTTTTTCGGGATATAGCGCGGACTTATTTTCTTTTAGACCTGTTCCCTCAGGAGATGCTCTCCCGCGATTCCCGGAGTCGTCATCTGGATCGGGTCGAGAATCTCGTCCATTTCCTCCTGCGTCAGCAAACCTTTTTCCAGGATCAGCTCTTTGATCGTCATTCCCGTCTTCATCGCTTCCTTCACGAGCTGCGCCGCCACGTCGTAGCCGAGATGCGGATTCAGCGCGGTAACGATGCCGAAGCTTCTGTCGACGTACGCCTGGCATCTCGCGCGGTTCGCTTCCATTCCCTCCAGCGCGAAGCGGTTGAAGACGTCCAGCGATCTCTGGAGCACTTGCAGCGATTGCAGCAGGTTAAAGGCGATGACCGGTCCCATGACGTTCAGCTCGAACTGACCCGCCTCGGAAGCCATACAGATCGTATGGTCGTTGCCCATCACCTGGAACGCGACCTGGTTGACGACCTCGGCCATGACCGGGTTCACCTTGCCCGGCATAATCGAAGAGCCCGGCTGTCTCGGCGGAAGCAAAATTTCGTTAAGCCCGACATGCGGCCCGGAAGCCATCAGGCGAATGTCGTTGCAGATTTTCGACAGGTTGACGGCGCATACTTTCAGCGCGGCGGACAGCTCCGTGTAGGCGTCCGTGTTCTGCGTCGCATCGACGAGATCCGGGGCGGATACGACTGGAATGCCCAGATCGCTGGCCAGATGCTCCACGACGAGCCGAATGTATTCGGGCGTAGCGTTCAGCCCCGTGCCGACCGCCGTCGCGCCCATATTAACTGCGAGCAGCCCTTCGGAAGCGCGGCGGATGCGTCCCATGTCCCGTGCCAGCACTTTCGAATACGCGCCGAACTCCTGGCCCATGCGGATCGGAACCGCGTCCTGCAGATGGGTTCTGCCCATTTTGATCACGTCGTCGAACTCCGCTTCCTTGCGGACGAAACCTTGGCGAACCTCCTCCATCGTGTCCAGCAGCTGCCCGGTCAGACGGTGGGCCGCAATGCGCAGCGCGGTCGGAATCGCGTCGTTCGTCGATTGCGACATGTTGACGTGGTTGTTCGGATTACAGTGAAAATAGTCCCCTTTGGCATGCCCCATCAGCTCCAACGCCCGGTTAGCCAGCACCTCGTTCATGTTCATGTTGATCGAAGTGCCCGCGCCGCCTTGGATCGAGTCGACGATGAACTGATCGGACAGACGCCCCTGCGCGATCTCGTCCGCAGCCTGCACGATCGCTTGTCCGATCTGCGCGGGCAACCTCTTGAGCTCCATGTTGGCCTGGGCGGCCGCCTTCTTCACGCCGGCAAGCGCGATGACCAGCTCGGGATGAACCGGCACTCCCGTAATCGGAAAATTTTCCACCGCACGCAAAGTCTGAATCCCGTAATACACTTCTTCAGGCACTTCCTTGCTTCCGATCGAATCTTTCTCTGTCCGTCCCGGCATCTCTCTTCTCCTCCCTAATCTGGCTGTCAGCCTTACTCCTTTATTGTACACGGAAACGCAAACAAGCATAGCTGAACCGTGCAAAAAAGCCGGGCCTCGCGCGCATCCCTTACAGGGAGAACGTTCGAGCCCGGCTTGTTCGATTATTCTTCGTCGTCCATCGCGCGCATCTGGGCTTCCCATTCGGCGCGACGCTTCTCTTCCAAATACTCCTGCGTCATCCGGTCGCGGGCCCGTCCCTTCTCTTTCAGCCGTTCAATGCCCGGCTGGATGAGCAGGTCCACTTCGGCCTGCACGATGGCGACGAGGTCGTAGCGCTTCTGCGTCTCCAGATAAGAGCCCACTTCCATCAGCGCGTTGTAACGGTCCAGTTCGTCTCGCGTCAACAGGCCCCGCACTTGCACGCTGCAGTGTCTCATTACAGGAATTTACCCTTGCGCAGCACGAGCGGAATACCGCCGATGATGAACAGATAACGAAGGTCGATCATCTTCTTCAACCATGCAGCCGTACGGCCTTTGTACTTCTTGCCGAACGCCAGGCCGATCGCCTCGCCTTTGCCGAGCGAAGCCACGGCGCCTTTGTTGTGGAACACAAACGGCTTAAGCGGCTGGTTGCGGATCGAAGCGACCAGGTTGTGGGCGCAGTTAACGCCTTGCTGCATCGCGATCTGAGCCGTCGGCGGGTAAGGACGTCCGCCGTCCGGATTGAACACGAGCGAGTTGTCGCCCAGCACGTAGACGTTGTCGTGGCCCGGAGCGCGCAGGAACTCGTCGACTTTCACGCGGCCTCTCATCGTTTCGACGCCGGCTTCCTCGATCAGACGGTTGCCGCGAACGCCGCCCGTCCAGATGACCGTCTGCGACTTGATTTCTTCGCCTTCGCCAACGATAACGCCATCCGCCGTGCACTCCTTGACGGCCGTGCCGATGCGGAACGTAACGCCTTTCTTCTGCAGCACTTGCATCGCGTACTCGACCAGCTCCGGATCAAAGCCCGGAAGCGCGGTAGGAGCCGCTTCGATGTTGATGATCTTAACGAGCGATTGGTCGACGTCGAACTGCTTGCACAGCTCGGGAATGCGGTCGGCCAGCTCGCCGATGAATTCGATGCCCGTGAAGCCCGCTCCGCCGACGATAAACGTCAGGTAATCGGTGCGGTGCGGCTCGCGCTTGAAGCGCGCGAATTGGTATTCGATATGTTCGCGGATGAGGCGAACGGAGTTGATGCTGCGAATGTTGAACGCATGCTCGATCATTCCCGGAATGCCGAACGTTTCCGGCTCCCCGCCCAGACCGATGATCAGATAATCGTAAGAAAGCGTTCCGTCTTCCAGAATAACCTTGCGGTCTTGAGGACGGATTTGCACAACCGTCGACTTGACGAAGTCGATCTTGAATTCGTCGATCAGCTTGGAAATGTTGACGCGCGCGTTCTCCGGGTTGTCCGTTCCGGCAGCCGGCATGTGCAGGTGAGTCGTGATGTAATGGTAGTCGTGCTTGTTGACCAAAGTGACGTCCGCTTCATTATAATTCAATTCCTTCTGCAGACGAAGCGAAGTCAATACACCGCCGTAGCCTGCGCCCAGAATGACGATCTTAGGTATACTGCTCATTGATGATCCCATCCAATCCCTTTGTGTGATTAGTTTGTGAAAAATTACACAATCCCCTTCGCTAAGCCACTTAGCGAAACTCTAGTGTTGATCATATCGGCTTTTCCAACAATTTTCAAGGTTCTTTTTCACGAATATATTTGGGCATCCGTACAAAAAGCTTTCTTCTCTTTGTCGACAAGTTTATAATGGAAACGTTTAGTAACGACTATCGGCATCATTACGCGGAGGTGTGGCATTTTGAATTCCAGCAATACGCCAGTCGTCGACGTCGCGATTATCGGAGGTGGACCGGCCGGGTTGTTCGCGGCTTTCTACGGAGGCATGAGGAAGATGTCCGTCAGCCTGATCGAAAGCATGCCTCAACTCGGAGGACAGCTAGCCGCTTTGTATCCCGAGAAATATATATATGATGTAGCGGGATTCCCCAAAGTGACCGCCCAAGAGCTCGTCGACAACCTGAAAACCCAATTGGAGCTTTTTAAGCCCAACGTTTATTTGGAAGAAAAAGTAGCGAAGCTGACCAAGCTCGAGGAACGCCTCTTTGAAATTGTTACCGATAATGGGGTTCACCATGCACGCGCCGTCATTATTGCGGCGGGCGTCGGAGCGTTCGAGCCCCGCAAGCTGGAGCTGCCCGAAGCGGCGGCATACGAGAAAGCGAACCTGCACTACTTCGTCAGCGATCTGGAGAAGTTCCGCGGGCAGAAGGTGCTGCTCAGCGGCGGCGGCGACTCGGCGCTCGATTGGGCGCTCATGCTCGAGCCGATCGCGGAGAAGGTAACTCTTGTCCATCGTCGGGACAAATTCCGCGCCCACGAGCACAGCGTCGAACTTCTTAAGCAATCCAGAGTCAACGTCGTCACCCCTACGGAAATTACCGCCTTGCACGGAGAAGGCGCGATTTCCCGCGTCAGCCTGACCGACGTGAAGTCCGGCGAAGTCACCGAGCATGAAGTAGATGCGGTTATCATCAACTTCGGCTTCGTCAGCTCCCTCGGTCCGATCGCGGAATGGGGCTTCGAGATTGACGGCGGCTCCATCGTCGTCGACTCCCGTATGGAAACGAGCATCCCCGGCATCTTCGCCGCAGGCGACATCACCACCTATCCAGGCAAGCTGAAGCTGATCGCCGTCGGATTCGGAGAAGCGCCGACCGCCATCAACAACGCCAAAGTATATATCGATCCGGACGCCAAGCTGTCTCCGGGACACAGCAGTAACATGAAATTTTAACCGAAACGCGATCATGCGAAACAATAAGGGCATCCTATCTTAGGAATACCGGTAACGCCGGCCTAAGGAGGATGCCCTGTTTGATATGTCCGGTCTGCAACGCCTTAAGCCCCCTAGAGATTTCTTGTCCGAATTGCGGTTCCGCAGCCGAAGACGAAGGTCGTGCGAGTGATTGGAGCGGTCCCTATTCTCCCTACGAACCCGAGCTCGTCTCCTTCGGGGAACCTCCCGCCGAAAGGGCGACTTGCCAGCATGTCGTCCGCTGCGTCAGCTGCCAACACGAATTCCCGGTGGAAATTGTCGCCTGGCATGTCTAGACGACCCTTTCTTCGGGGACCGAAAGCTCTCTTCGCCGGATTTCCGTCCGCAGCAAACGTACGAACTCCCTGTCCAACCGCATGCGCAGTGCGCTCCGATAAGCGTCCAACAGCAGTTCATCGGTTAACAACGGCAACATGACCCCACACCCTCTCCTTAGGTTTGTGAAGGCATCATAGCATGCCCGGAGCAGGGTGGACAAGCCGACAATTATCCACAAGGGGATGTGCGTAAGTTGTGTGTATTTTGTTGAAATCTGCCTTAAAACCTTAATTCTTCGGTGTGTATATTGTGGATGAAGTTATACACAGGTTTTTCGGCAATTTGCCAATAAAGAACTTTCATGACCGCAAAATATTCTATTACTGCTTTCTATAGAAAATATTGTCGATTTCTCTCGTTTACTGCGGTCGAGTATTGACCTCAAGCATCCAAATATGTCCCTTCCGGTCGATGCCGTAATCGTACCCCAGCTGGCCGATCCCCGGATAACGGCTCTCAAGCAGCGCCGTTGACGTTTTCGTCAAATGTCGCATTTCGCCCTTCTTTTTTTTGACAAGTCTCGGCGACAGCGAACGGCGAATGCCTTGCGCGGCCGTCATTTGCGTGCCTCCCCGGCACAGATTGGTGACGAACAATCCCCGTCTCGCCAACCTCCCGACCATCGACCGGTACGTCCATGCTCCGTTTTCCTTCACGTATTTCACCCGGTAATCGATCGGTCTTCCTCCGATCGTCGCAAGACGGATGCCCTTTTGAATCAAATAGGCTCGCTTGAGACGGCTCCCGTTTAACCCTTTCATCAAGCTCTGGAACGACGAAAAGGTTCTTTTCCTGGATTTATACGTAAGTCTGTAGGACGAGCCTAGCTTCTCGATTTTCATGACGCCGATTCCCCCGCCGCCTCTTACCGGCTTGACGACGACCATTCCATAGCGGGCGATCATCTTGCGCAGGTTGGCCGCATTAAGCAGCCTTGAGGGCGGAATATGTCTGGCGACATAGGGGTTCGAGCGCAGGGCGTTCGTCTTCACCCATTTGTTGGCCAACTGACGGCTGATCGTTACCTCCATCTAACGGCTCCTTTCCTGAGGGTATGATTATACATACTCAACTCGGGGGACAGGTTCTTGGATGGATGACGCCGGAGATTCGCCCCAATTTGCGCCGGCGCTTCGAAAAATGACGAGCCAAGCGGTCGAAAAAGCCGGAAAAGCAACATGAAGGCCGATGTTCGGGCATACGGTATAAGGGAGTTAGATTCGTCGGGGGAGTGAATTCGTATGAGCGGTACGAAGAGGAAGGGGCCGCTCTCGCATTTGACGTCCGCGCTGCAAGCTCTGATGGGCCGTCTGAGGTCTTACGCGTTCGATCGGGGAGAACGACGTAGATTTATCGCGGAAGTCGCTGAAAGCCCGCGAGATCCGCCGTCGGATGCGCTGGAGGAGGACGGAGCGGCTGTGCCGGAACCGGATCGCGGGTTCGACGGGGTTGATGGGTTCGATGGGATGTCGGACATTCCGATTCCCGAAGAAGCCGAAGGGTTAAACGCGCTGGGCACGAACACGCCTGATCGCTTCGGTTATTTGTGCACGTTCATTCTGCCGAGGAACGCCGAAGAAGCCGGCGAATATTATCGACGGGCGTTTCGGCAGCGAAACATGGCGTTCGCAGAATATACGGACGGATCAACCGTCAACTTGATGGGCGGCAATGACCTGTGCAGCCTGCTCGTCGGAATTTTCCCCCGCGACAACCTGGAAGACGGGGTTACGGTCACCTTGACCTACGGCATTAAAAAAAGCGAGCAGTCCGTTATCCGATCAACAGACCGTTAAACTTGCACGGACAAATTCGTCGCGCGCCGCGGACGATACACGAACGTATAGCCATTGCTGGCCGTTCTCGCGCTTTTGCGGCATTTTTCATAGCGGTTTAATTGCTCGTCGAGCAGCTGGGAAATTTCCAGTACCCGCGCGTTGCGCATATCCGCCCCGTTTTTGACGTAAGCCAGAATCATCTCGTTGCGCAAGGTTTCGATATTGCGCTTGATGACCTTCAACTTCATTTCCCGAAATTCCACTTTCAATCCCTCTCCCGGATGGCGTTGCCATTTTCCATATCATGTTACAACTTATCATAAAACGAAAGTTTTTGGAAAGTTCCACAAGAAATATTAAGCAAATGTTAGGGTGTTCGTCAAGAGTAAATAACCGATTTTACAAAATTAAATACAGAACGCAAAAACCGGCTTTCTCCGCGGCCTGCCGCCGTTATTTTATTGTGCCTTCGCGCGTTGGGGAGAATGAGACGAATGCCGTCGAATCGTTGATTTTATAGGCAGAAAATTGATTCGAAGGTCTTATTGTGAAGGATCATTTTCGGGCCGTGGTGAAGCTGGTGCTGTCCGCTGGTGGAACTTTTCTTTTTTGCTAGTTGTGACGTTTGTATTGGAGGTTTCCGTGTGAGGGGTTTCCAGATATTTGTATTTTGTTAGTTGGTGGGTCTGGATATAAAATCCAAATTTAAAACTACAACATTGGCAACGCGAAGTTGGGGCAGTTTCTTGGGTCGGGGGAGTTGATGGCGTTGCTTGCTTTGACCTAAGCAGAATCTTATTGCTCATCTGCCCGGTAAACGCAAAAAACGGCTCGCCCTCGGATTTCAACCTGGTGGTTGTTGATCCTTGAGTGAGCCGCTTCAATTACATTGGATATAGGACGGTTCGGACGCCGCAGTATCGTTGAGCATCCCTGCTATGCTATTTCTGCGTAGGGTTCGGCCGTGATCGCCTCATACTGTTCCTCGTTGATCTTGCCCGCTACAACAAACTTTCTGATGTCCGCTTCATCATACCGTCCGTCGTCGTAGTGCCGTTTTAATATTGCGTACCAGTCCATCTATAGCACCTCCTTTTTTATCGACGAGTTCGAGGAGCACTGCGGCTTGTTCGGATTCAGATTGCGCCAACCTCCGCTCCAAGTCGTCGAGTCGGATTTGTTCGTTTACGAGTTCGAGTACTAGCATTGCGTTCTCGTTTTCAAGATCGGCAATCGATGCAGAGAACGATTTCCGGTGCACCATCGGTTCCCCTACTGCTTCAGGATCAGGATACGAAAAAAGCAGCGATGGAGTCTCGCCGCTCACGTCTACTCGGTATCCGATGCATGTCGCAAAATCTTCCGCGTACTCGCCATAGTCTAGCTGTAAGCAGCCGACTGTAGATGGGATGCGTTCGGCTAGGGCGGCGTAGACGGTGAAATCCTGTTCTATCGTTGTTTCGGACACGTAACCACTGGTACTCCTCTTTTCTCCAGTATCGACAATGAGACATCCCGTCAAAAAGTCATAATAAATCTTTCTTCCAATAGTAACGTACAGCAATCTCACCCCAATATCATATAATTATGAACAAAATTACTAACCGATACTGGCAAAACTACTGTTGAGGATGAGACGACCATATTACCACCTGCCCGGAAATGACGTGGTGCCGCAATTTGAGATACGACAGCTATCGCGACAATCAAGGCACTAGAGTTCAAATAACCGAATTCAGTCGTATCTTGCCAAACAGTCCATCCGTTCGTGGTGCCATTTCCAGGGGCACAGACAAAGATGAATTTAGGCATAAAGTTATGTCCTGTGATGGTTATACTTCGAGAATATTCTGTGCCGCCGGAGTAGCCTACATAAACATCTGGTGCGTTATTTGATGTCACACTTCCAGTCACAATAACTTTCGGATCCAAGGTTCCTAAAAGACCGAACATATTTACGCCTGATTTAATATTCTCAGTTGTAAAATTTGATTCTGCTCTATAAACCCAATCTGAATTACCATCGTAATATCCAGTTGGAGGTTTAAGATATAACCTAATTCCCTCTACTGGTTCCATTCCTATCGCCAGATTGTCTCCTGCGCGGTGGTGCATTGTACCCAATGTTCCCGCAATCGTCGTTCCCGTAAGCACCTTATCCGGCGGAACAACAACAGCCGCAACTTGCCCACCTCCTCCGTGCTTACCTGCCGGAATCGTCTGCGCGGTCGGTCCCGGAGTAAACGCCATATTGCCCCGGTCGACCATCGTCCCAGTCAACTTAGTCCCCGCTGCCCCGTACGCCGTTTTAGGTGCAAGGATATCGGCAGCGCTCGCTGTCGCATCACTCGTGTCCGGGCCAACCGGAATCGCTTCGATGTTGCCAGCCATTTCTGTAAAAGTATCTTCCGCGTCCGTAGGTACGCCCTTGTCAGTGATCGCGGACGCGACCAATGCTTTACCGTCACTGACATTTGTAAAAAGCTCCGCAATCGCACCCGCAGCATCCTTAGCCGTCGTTGGAACCCCTGCCAGATCACCCAATGCCGAATCGATCTTATCCATGTTTTCATTGATGACGGATATGTCCGCAGTTTCGCTCACTAGCGGTTTCTTTAGGCCCGTATGCGGCGTCATTTCAGGCATCTGCTTCAACTCCTTATTACCGTCTGGATTGAGGTAAGACCTCTTACCCATTAGTGGCAATCGTACGACAAGCCATATACTCGGAGAAAACTAGAAGAGCACAAGCCACCTACATGAACATTTCACTCTCGCTCAACTCTCATGGACGGAGGGCGTTAGTCGAAAAAACCGGTTAATCCCTCTCGGAAAGCCACTTTCTGGCTCGAGATGCTCGACAAAATCGATTAACTCCTCCCGAAAAGCCGCTTTCTGGCCCGAGATACTCGACAAAATCGATTAACTCCTCACGGAAATCCTCTTTCTGGCTCGAGATACTCGACAAAATCGATTAACTCCTCCCGAAAAGCCGCTTTCTGGCCCGAGATACTCGACAAAATCGATTAACTCCTCCCGGAAATCCTCTTTCTGACTCGAG
>Ga0206118_100418_pt1 | contig 21861 bp, 15 predicted proteins | sample 3A20Ametagenome_FD_177999 | JGI IMG/M metagenome (GOLD analysis project Ga0206118, IMG submission 177999) | Enriched microbial communities from leaf-cutter ant dump, University of Wisconsin, Madison, United States - 3A20A | ecosystem: Environmental > Terrestrial > Nest > Insects nest > Nest dump... | reverse complement strand
TGCGCGATGAAATAGAGCTGGCGAAGGGGCGTCGTCGCCTGTTCCGGCTGCAGGACGTGGTTTTCCAGGAGGAAGGTCACGTCGTTCAGGAATTCGATCGCGACCTTGCGATCGACCCTAAGGACCGCGCCGTTGACGAAAATGCGCTCACCGGACTTCAGCGATATACGCAGCGTACTTTTCATTTGATGCCATCCTTGATGATGGTGGTGATGTCGATGATGCCCTGGAAATTCGCGGATTCGCGTTTGCGAATCTTTTCGACCTCCTTGAGGATCCAGATGGCGATCGAGATGAGATTGGCGCGAAGCTCGTCTTCGAGCTCGTTTTCGGGATTGCCGAGGTCCTCGATAAAGCGGATCCAGACCCGGCGCGTGAAATAGACGGCTTCCACCGTGGCCTTGCCGTGGTTGCCGCCGTCGGTCTCCATGGCTGCCTTCAGGAGCGCGATCGATCGCTCGAGGACCTGCCGTTCCCGATCCTTCGAGACGGCGATCCCGTCCTCCATGATCTCGGCATATGAAAACTGGTACATTCAGACATCCTTCATGTGTGTCCGTACCCTCTGGTTCATCAGAGGTAGTTCAGCAGGCTCAGGTTCTGGATTCTCGAGGTCAGCGTGTAGGCGAGCGAGAGCTGCGATTCGAGCGTGGTCACGCGGGTCGCCGCCTCGTAGGTATCGATGCCTTCCATATCCGTGATGCTGGTGTTCAGGATGGTGATCTGGGCATCGAGCGATGTATTGGCCTGCGTGACGCGCGATTCGGAAATGCCGAGCTTAGAGCGTTCGCCGTCGATGCCGGAAATGGCCTGTCCAATATAGGCGATCGATGCGTCGCTGACCGTCTTGCGCGTCTGCTCGGAAACATCGAGCGCCAGCAGTTCCTGCCCCACCACGAGGCCGAGCGCCATGTAGCGCATGCCCGCGGCATTGGTGTTGGTCGAGCTCTGCACCGTCTCGGCCGAGCTGATCCGGCTTTCCATGTTCTCGTTGGAAGCGCTCGACCAGCTCGTTTCCCAGTCCGCGCCCATGAAGCTCGTTTCGAGGTCGTCGATGAAGCCCTGCATGTCGCTCGGCGTGATGGACGACACGCTCGGGCTCGACTGGGCGAAACCGAAATGGGTGAAGAAGGCCGTATCGAACGCGGTCTTGGCGTCGGAAGCCGGCGATCCCTGCAGGTAGTCGTCGAGCGGCATGACATCGGAATTGATGCCGGCGAAGAGATATTCGCCGCTGAAGGAGGTATTGGCGGCGGCCGTGAAGGTGGAGAGCGCGTTGCCGAGGTTTTCCTTGGCGAGGTCGAGCTGGTCGGACGAGGTGATGCCCGAAAGCGCGATCAGCACCTCCATCGCGTCGTTGGCGGCCGTCGACATCTGGCCGAGGGCCTGCTGCGAGGCGGCAAGACGCTGGGTCGTCAGCGCATTCGTGCTTTTCAGCGATTCCATGCGCTGGAGGTCGCGGTGCAGGTTCAGCGTGCGCGCGGTCTTGGCGCCGAGCACGGCGCCCACGTCGGCATGACGGCCGGTGACCGATTCCTCCTGAACCTGGGTCATCTCCTTCTGCGCCTTGGCCACGGTCAGGCGCATGGTGTTCTGGAGCGACAGGTTGGAAACGAAAGAAGCCTTCATGACTTAGCCCGCCGCCTGGAGAAGGGAGGTGATCATGTCGTCGACCGCCGAGACCAGCTTTGCCGAGGCCTTGTAGGACTGCTCCAGGTCGAGGAGCAGCGCCAGTTCCTCGTCCAGGCTGACGGAGGTGACGTTCTGGAGGGCTTCCTGCGTGCGGCCGAGCAGCGCGTTCTTGTCGTCGCTGGCCGTCGTCGCCGCGCTGCGGGCCTGCTCCAGCCAGCCGACCGAGCCGGTCGAGAAGGCGAGGATCGTGCCCGTCGTGTCGATGGCCGCCTCGGGCGCGAAGGTCGTCGGGGTCTCGAAGGCCGTCGTATAGGCGTTCAGGAGATCGGAGAAACTGGCATTGTTGTCGACGTTGACGGGGGTGTTGATGCCGTCGCGCAGCAGCATGGCGTTGCCGCCCTGGCTGGTGATGACGGCCGGGTTCACCTTGATGACCGTCGCAAGGCCGGGCACGAGGGCGGGAACGGTCAGGTCGTCGCCGACGGCGACGCCGTTGCGCGTGAAGAGCCCGTCATCCCCGTTCTCGGAGAACATGTTGATGAGGCCGCGCGCGATTTCGTCGAGCTGCGCCTGGAAGGTCGGAGCCGTCTGGTCGCGAAGCTGGAGCAGGGCGGGAATGGAGCCCCGCGCGCTGGTATTGCCGCCCGTGCCCGCCTGTACCGGCACGCCGTCGATCAGGACCTGGTTGCCGTCGACGGTCGCCGTGTAGGTGGTCGTCGGCTGGAAGCTGACCGTGCGCGGCACGGTTTCGAACAGCACCGTGCCATCGCTGGTGTAGAGCGCGAGGTCGTTGTTCGTGCGGGTAACGGTCGTCACGCCGATGATCGACGAGATATCCGTCAGCAGCTTGTCACGCTGGTCGAGCGCGTCGTTGACGTCGGTGCCGGCGGCCGTGCCCTGGCGGACCTTGTCGTTGTAGGTCTTGAATTCGGTGAGGAGGCGGTTGAGCTCCGTGACCGCCGTGCCGATATCCGCATCCGCTTCCGAACGCGTCTTCTGAAGGGCGAGCGAGGTGCTGTTCAGCGAATTGGCCACGTCGGTGGCGTCGGCAACCACCGTCTCGGCGAGCGAGACCTCGTTCGGCTTGTCGGCGAAGGTCTGGAGATTGTCGCGCAGCTTGGCGAGATAGGTCGACGGGGACAGTTCGTAGTCCTCCCCGCCGAGCATCATCTTCATCTGCGTGAGGCCGGAAAGCAGCGTGTCCTGGCCGGAGGACTTCGAGATGGACAGGAGGTTCTGCTTGAGCAGCGCCTCGTTCTGGGCGCGCTGCGTTTCCACCACCGTGGCGCCGGAGCTCGCCGTGGCCAGCACCGCCGCGCGCCGCGCGTAGTTCGGATTGCTTGCATTGGCAATGTTCTTCGACGCGACGGCCGATTGCAGGCCCACGTTGGAGAAGCTGGACTGAGCAGTCTTCATTGCTGCTGAAAGCGACATCGGATCTACCTAACTCTCGAATGCACGCGGTGGCTTCAGGCCGCCTATCTCTTGAGGTTGACGAGGACTTCCATGAGTTCGGAGCCGGTCTGGAAGACCTTGGAGTTCGCCGTATAGTTTCGCTGCGACTCGATCATGCTCGTCAGCTCTTCGGCGATATCGACGTTGGAATCCTCCAGCGCGCCGGACAGGATCGTGCCGTAGCCGCCGTTGCCGGCATAGCCCATGACGACCACGCCCGAATCCGGGCTCTGCGCATAGACGTTGCCGGGCAGCGGCTTGAGGTTGTCGGGGCTCTGCACGTTGGCCATGGCGATACGGTATTTCGGCGCCATGTCGCCGTTCTCGTACTTGAGGTAGACGATGCCGTCGTCGCTGATCTCGTAGCCCGACACGCCGCTCGGGCCGATGCCGTCGATGTCGCCCGTGGCCGCGAAGGCCGAGGCGAGCTGGGTCGAGCCGCCGGTCGTGCCGCCGATGGAGATGTCGAGCGGATTGAGCTCGCCGCCGTCGATGGTCAGGGCATTGGTGCTGATGTCGGACGGGGTGATCAGCTTGCCGTCCGTATCGAAGCTGAGCGATTCCGTCTGGGCTGCCGAAACCGAGGCCACGACGGGCGCGTTCGGCTTCAGCATGTCGTGGATGGCACCGGTGTCGTCCGTGTAGGTGACGCTCAGGCTCCACTCGCTGGTTGCCGGCGGGCCGGCGACCGTGCCGACCTTCGTGTAGTTGAAGTCCAGCTTGCGCGTGTTGCCGAGGCTGTCATAGGCGACGAGCGAGGTGGACTTGGTAAAGCCGTCATCCTCGTTCGAGGGCAGGTTCACATGCAGGTAGCCGCTTTCGGAGGCCGCCACGTTCAGTTCGCCCGAGGCCAGGTTGATCTTCTCGAGACCGGCAAAGCCGTTGATGACGATCGTGGGGTCTTCCGTGGAGGAATAGGGATAGCCCATCAGCGTGAAGCCGGCGCTGTTGCGCAGCGTGCCGTCGTCCATCGGCGTGAAGGCGCCGGCACGGGTCATGTATTCCTGGCCGTCCGTGCCCTCGACGATGAAGAAGCCCTTGCCGTTGATGGCAAGGTCCGTCGATGAGTTCGTATAGGTGAAGGTGCCCTGTGCGGAGATGGAATAGCGCACGTCCGTCGTCACGCCGCCGGAATTGTAGGCGCCGCCGGTGGTGGGCAGGATCATCGAGGAGAACTGGGTGGAGGCCTTCTTGTAGCCCGTCGTGTTCGCATTGGCGATGTTGTCGGCAACCGTGCTCAGGCGGTTCGCCTGTGCGTTCATGCCGGAAACACCCGTTCTCATCGTACCGTAGAGGCTCATGTCATTTCCCCGTTCGTCTCGTACCAGGACCCTATGGGACGGGCCTTGCGTGAAGCTGGCTGCCGGGTCCGCCTCCCGCCAGCCGGCACTCTTCTTTCAACCCTGCCAGTCGATGCAGTAGCCGAGGAAGCGCTTGGAATCGATCGGGTCGAAGCCGAGCTTCTTGCGCAGCTTCTTGCGCAGCTTGGAGATGTGACTTTCGACCACGTTCTCTTCCACGTCCTCGTCGAAGATACCGTAGATCGCGTTGAAGATCTGGGTCTTGGAGAGCCGACGGCCGCGGTTGGCGACCAAATATTCCAGGATGCGGCGCTCGCGGCGCGGCAGGGGGAAGACGTCGCCGGAGATTTCCGGGTCGCGGCCGTCCGAGAAGACGCGGATCGGGCCGATATCGGTATAGTTGGCAAGCGCCTTGAGGCGGCGCCGGATGGCGGCCGCGCGGGCAAGGATCTCGCGGGGGTGAACGGGCTTGCGCACGACGTCGTCGACGCCGCTGTCGAAGAAGGCCAGCGTCGTTTCCAGGGACGGCGTGTCGCTGACGGCGATCACCGGGGCCTGCGAGCGATCGCGGATCGCACGCGGCAGATCCATGGAAAGCTGGCTCTGGCCGATCAGGAACGCCTCGACCGCGTCGATATCCGAATCGGCCGCGGTGTTCACCCACTCGCCGAATTCACGGGGATCGAACCCCGTCGAGGGCACGCCCTCGCGCCCGAAAAGAGAAGTATAGCCGTCTTTAACGAGCTCGCGCTCATCAACCACTACGATCATTCGTCCGCCTCCGAATCAGTGTGGTGCCTCGTTCAGGCAGTCGTACGAATCGGGCGAATCACCGGCAACTAGAGGAATTGACTGGGTGGAATTAACAGTTGATTAAGAATTGCGTGCCGATTTGGTCTATATATAGTAGGGAAAGCCGACATATGCCACAATTTTACGGTGGAAAAGTTAACAAAGGTTAACAGGGTGCCTTGCCACTCCAAAATGAGGCGCATTCCCGCCACATTATGGCACAAGTCGTCCAGCGCGATGAATTTCAACTTTTAGACGAATTATCGGCAGAACTGTTTCGCATTCGGCGTCCAGCTTCCGTAGCCCGTCGCCACCAGGTTCGCGATCACGCGGCAGACATATTGCTTCTGTGCCGGATCGTTGTTCGGGCCGGCATGATAGCGCGCCACGGCCATGGTCCAGGTCTCGTGGCGGGCATGCAGGCGGGCAAGGAAAGCCGCCGCATAGTCGACGTTCCTGCGCGGGTCGAACATCTCGGCCGGCGAGGCGAAATGATCTCCGTGGAAATGGTGGTTGATCTGCATGCAGCCGAGATCGATCAGCTTGGCGCCGCGCGCGCGCGCCGCCTCGAAGACCCGCAGGGCCTCTTCCCGGCTATGGCCGAAATAGGCCTTGCCCTCGATGTTGAGCGCATAGGGCTGGAGCGATCCCTTCCGGCCGGTCTCGGCGAGACCGACCGAATAGAGGATGCCCGGCGGGATATCGTACTTGGCCGCGGCCGACAGGATTTCCCGCTCGCAGGCGCCCGTGGACGCGCCGGCGTCAGAGATAGACGCCGCCAGAGCGCACAGGCTGGCCGCCAGAGCCGGCAGAAGCGTTTTCCGACGTGTTGCCTTCATAGGATCGTCCCTCGCGTGCAGGCGCGCCCTCGCCGCCCTGACGGCCGTTGCCGCCGGCCTGCGCCTGTGCCTGCGGCTGGCCGGAGAATTGTTGCTGCTGCTGGCCCTGGCCGTTGGCCTGCGCCCCACGGTCGGACGGGGCGAGCTGCACGCTCACCTGATCGACCGCGAAGCCATGGCCGCGCAGCGCCCGCACGATGGAATCCTGGTCGTCGCTGAGCTGGCGATAGGCATCGCCCGTCTCCACCTGCAACGAGACGACGAGTTCCTCGCCCTGCAGATGCAGCGTGGCCGTCACGAGGCCGAGCTCGATGGGATGCATCTGGATCTTCAGCGTGTTGACGACCTTGCCCGTGGCCGCCTCGTCCGTATTGGCGAGGCCCCCCGTCGCGCTGAGGGAGGCCGCCCATTGCGGGTCCTGCGTGATGGCCGCCGTCACGGCCGCCGCATTGCCGGCCTGCGCCAGGCCGAGATAGCGGCGCGCGTCCAGCACGGTCACGGCCTCGGCCTTCGCGCCGGCCGGACCGGCATCGCGGAAGTCGGCACGCTCGCCTTTGCCTGATATGTTCACGTCGAGGTCGCGGCCCTTGCCGTCGGCCCGCGTGAAGCGGAACAGCCTGTCGGCATCGGTCTTCGGCATGCCGGCGCCGTCCGCAGCGTCGTCGGATTGGACGGTCTCCGTCCCGGCGTCGGCCTCCAGGCCCACCCTGGCGGACTTGCCGCCGGCCTGCACCTTGGCGTCGGCAACGCCACGCGCGCCGGCCTTGGCCGCCGCGCCGTCGACGACGGCCTGCGGCAGGGCGGCGGGCGCGCCGAGAAGCTCCAGCAGGTTGCCGACATCCGTATGCGCGGCCGGCGCTTCCTTCGCGTCGTTCGCATCGCCGGCATCGTCCTCGGCCGGTTCCCCGGCCTTTCCGGCAACGGCCTTGCGCTTTTCGGTGTGTTCCGCGGCCGTCTCCTCGCCGGGGGCCCTCTTCACCGCCTTGTCGAAGGCGTCAGCAAAGGCCTGCATATTGCCGTGGACCGGCGTTTTCTGCCCGTCCTTCGCGTCTGACGCCTTGCCTTCGGCCAGGGTGGAAATCGAGATGCGGCCGCCCTTGCGGCCCTCGCCGCCTTCCTTGCCTTGAAGCTCGGCGATCGCGGTGGCGAAGCCGTCCTTCCCGGAAAGGCCGGCCTCCTTGCCCTGCCCGGCCTTGCCCTTCGCCGGCGCATGCCCCTGAACGATGCCCAGAACCCCGCTGTCGATGGTGCTCAACTGCCTTCTCCTTTCAAGAGCGCGTCGATCTCGTCGAGCTTCGACCGGCCGCTCGACACGAACGTGTCGAAGGCCGGGTCGACGCCCGCCGCCGTATCCTGCTCTTTCTTCTTTTCCTTTTCCGGCGCCGCGGCCTCGGCGGCGGACGCTTCCGCCGCGCCCGCCCGCGGGTCCATCGCGCGATCCGCCGTCTCCGCCTCGCTCAATCCCGTATAGGAGGCATCCGCCGACGACGCCGGCACGGCGGCTTCGGCCTTCGCCGCCTCCTCCGGCACGCGCAGCACCTCTTCCGCCACGGCCTTGGCGGCAGCCTTCAACGCCCGGTCCTTGGCCGAAAGCTTTTCGTCCGGAATGGCGATGATCGATTCCATGGCCGAGGCGACGTCGTTGGACGGCACCGAGGCAAGGCCCGAATAGAGGTCGGCCAGCACCTTCGGCACGCTCTCGCCGTCGCCCGAAAGGATCTGCGCGCGCTCGGCGGCAAGGGCGGCGAGCTTGTTCTTGCCCGATATCGCCGCGAGGCGCGCCATGCGCAGGTAGACCTCGCGCTGGCGCGGCACATCCATGAAGGAAAGGATCTCGAGGATGTCCCCTTCCTTGAGCTCGTCGAAATGATCGACCGCCAGCTTCACGAAGAGATCGGCGAACTGGCTGGCATAGGGCGAGCGTAGGTAGCGCCGCGCATAGCGGTTGGCATAGGCCATGCTCTTGTCGATCCAGCCCGCCTCGCTCGCGACATAGATGGAGCGGCGCAGCGCCGCCTCCTCGACGATGGTGCCCGGCGCGACGAGCCGCGCCCAGTCGAAATAGTCGAGCGCCAGCTTCGGGTCCTTGCGGATCACCGAATTGGCCGAGACGAGCGCGAGATAGGGCCCGACGCGCGAGCGCTTGTATTCGGGGAAGATTTCCGCCAGCGATTTGACGCTCTGGCTGCCCTGCCCGCTGAGATAGCCGCGCAGCGCATCCGTCAGGCGGGAATCGAAATGCCCCGCGACGTCCTTGCGGATCAGGAGATCGAGCGTCTGCGGATTGCCGCCGCTCATCGCATAGACGAGAGCGGCATCCACGTTGCGCGGATCGTCGAAGACCGATGCGTCCGCCGTGCGCAGCCGCTCGTCGATCGTGCCGAGCAGGAAGCGCTGCATCTCCATGGCCGAGTGGTCGCCGAGCACCACCGTGTCCTGCACATATTGCAGCGAGCGGATCATCTTGTAGGGCGCAAGGTCGTCGGGGTTTTCGGCGCGCGCGGCGGCGCCGGCGCATAGCGCCGCGCCGAGAACCGTGCCTGTCAGGAAAAGGCGCCGCAGGAAGCCCATGGCATCAGCCGCCTTCAGCCTGGACGAGGATTTCGATACGGCGGTTGGCATCCGCCATCGGATCGTTCGGAACCTTCAGGCGGCGGTCGGCAAAGCCGGAGACCTGGCTGATGCGTTTCTCGTCGAACCCGCCGCGCACCAGCATATAGTAGGCGCTCTGCGCGCGGTCCATCGACAGGCGCCAGTTGTCGTTCTTGCCGCCGGCGAAGGGCCGCCCGTCCGTATGGCCGCGGATGGCGATCGCGCCGGGACGGCCTTCGAGGATCTTGCCGATCTTCTCCATGGCCAGCACCATTTCCTTGCGCGGCACGGCCGAGCCGACATTGAACATGGGCGTGTCGAGCTGGTCGGTGAGGCTGACGAGCAGCCCCCCCTCGGCGGGCGTGACCGTGAGGCCTTCGGCAAGCTTGCCGAGCGAGCCGATTTCGCCGGCGATCTGCTGCTTGAGGTCGTCCGCCTTCCTTTCGGCCTCGACCTTCGCCGCCTCCGCCTTGTCCTTGGCGTCTTCCGCCTTGGCGTCCTCGGCCTTCCTTGCCGCCGTCTCGACTTCGGCCTGCTTCAGGGCATCCTCGACCGTGCGGTCGGTGTCGGCCTTGGCCATCTGCTGCGGCTGGCCCTTTCCGGCCTTCGTCGCGGCCGCCTCGCTGCCGGCATCGGTCGCCTGCGAGATTTCCACCTGCTGCGTCCAGAAATCGGGATCGAACGGATCGCGATAGGCTTCCCCGCCGTTGGCGCCGGTCGCCGGGCCGGAATTGGCCGCGCCCCCCTCGCCCTTGGCGCTGACATTGGCCTGCTGGCCGACTTCCTGCGCGATCTCGGACAGGACCGAATAGGGATTTTCGAAGAAATCGGCCTGCGAATACTGGGTTTCCTCGCCGGCCGTGGTGCTCTCGTCCTTGCCCTTTTCCGCGCCGTTGCCGCTTTCCTGCTGCTGGCCTTCTTCCTTGGACTTGTCCTGGGTGGCCTCGCCCTCGGCGCTGTTGGCGGGTTTCTTGACGGATTTCTCCGCCGGCTTGTCGTCGGTCAGCTTGATCGGGTTGAAATAGGAGGCGACGGAAGCCTTGGTCTCCTCGTTGGCGGCGTTGACGAGCCACATCACGAGGAAGAACGCCATCATGGCCGTCATGAAGTCGGCATAGGCGATCTTCCAGGCGGCCGAATGGTGGTCGCCGTCATGGTCGCCATGGCGCTTGACGATGATGATCTCGTTCTTGCCGTGGTGGTGATTCTCGCCGTCGCTCATCCAAGCACCTTGCGTACGGTGTCAGCCCAGGCCGCCATCCGCGTTACGAGGACGGTGTCGCCGAATTCCACCGTCAGATCGACATCCTGCATCTCGACATGGCGGAAGACCGGCGCGGCCTCCCCGAAATGCGACTTCAACTGCTCGAAGAGGTTTGCCGGCCCCTTCACCGTGATCGTCATCCCCTCGCCTTCGGGAAGGCCTTCGGCGACCATGCGCGCAAGATCGGCGACGGCCCCCTTCGTCAAGGCCTCGCCGAGCACCGGGGCCAGCACATGGGCCACCTGCGCGCAGACGAGGTCGCCGACATCGCCGGCAAGCGTCGAGAACCGCTCGGCGAGCGCGGCGGCATAATCCTGCTCGTAGCGCGCCTTCAACGCCTCGATCTCGGCCTGCTGCGCCGCCTTCAGGGCCGCCACCTCCGCCTCGTGCCGCGCGGCAAGCTCCGCCTCGGCCTCGGCGCGGCCCTCGGCATGAGCCTCGGCGCGCTCGACCTCGATATCGACGGGCGGCAGGGCGGGCATGGCGAGGGCTTCGGCGGCGGGCGCGGCAGGCTCGTCAGGCCCGAAGGCCGGCGCGGACTGGAAGGCCGGGGTCCTGGCGCGCGGGGGCGCACCGAAATCCTTGAGGTAGCGGGCAAGTTGAACGCTCATGCCGCACGCCCCTGCCGCAATGCGTGCCGGACGAACGCAGGCAAGGCCCGGCGGCAAACCCGCGGACCGCTTCTACGCTCGCTCTCGAAAACACTGGAACCTGACAACACCGCTGACCTGTCTCCCCGGACACCGCGCCCTCCTTGGGAGGGAAAGGGCGCACAATCTTCCTGATCGTGCCGTCGAACCTAGGCGTTCAAACTTGTGCGAGGATGAAGATGGAGGGTGTTGGACCGCGCCAGGGCAATCGCGCGGTCCAACCGCCCGCCCGGCCGATGACCACGGCCGGGGGGTTCGACGATCCGCCCGGTCTTACTGGCGGAAGAGCTGGAGGATGTTCTCGGCGCTCGAATTGGCGATGGACAGGGATTGGATGCCGAGCTGCTGCTGGGTCTGCAGCGCCTTGAGGCGGGTCGATTCCTCGTTCATGTCCGCATCGACGAGACGGCCGATGCCCTTGTCGATCACGTCGTTGAGGCTGGCGACGAAGCTTTCCTGCATGTCGATGCGGGTGGAGATCGCGCCGAGGTCGGCCGCCGCGCTGGTCATCGATTCCAGCGCCGTGTCCACCATCTTCAGGAGGCCGTCGATCTGGGCGCCCGTCGTCGTGTTGTCGATCTTCAGGGTCGCGACGGAGGATGTGGTGGTGGTCACGGTATTGGTCGTGTCGACGGCCCATTGGCGACTCAGCGAATCCGTGTAGGCCACCTCCTGGCCGAGGACAGCGGAGTGGGGCACAGCGACCACCCAGGTATCGTCCGCAACCTTGATATAGTCCTGACCAGGACCGGCATTGGCGTAGTCGCCGTCGAAGGTGGAGGTGCCGGCCCCGGCCGCGATGACCTGGTCCGTCGTGAACGCCGCCACGGTATACGGGCTGATGACGCCGCCCTGGTTGATATTGAGCGCGACGGCGGTGTCGTCGATCGCCGAAAGCTTGTCGAGGATGCCGAGATCGCCGCCTTCGTCGAAGAGGACGGTGGTGCCGTCGAGCACGTGGTCTACCGTCTTGACGGAAACCGTGCCCGCGGCGCTGCGCACGAAGGAGGCGACGACGCTCTTCGTCACGGTGCCGCTGGCGGCCGTGAGGTCTGCCTGGAGCCAGTTCTCGCCGGAGAAGGAGGCCGCTTCCGAGATGCTGACGAGCTGGGCCTGGAGCTGGGTGATCTCTTCCTGGATCTTTTCCTTGTCGACGCCTTCCTCGGTCGCGGCGACGAGCTTGGCGCGGATTTCCGTCACGACCTCGATGGCCGAGTCCATGCCCGCATAGGCGGTGTCGACCTTGGCAGCGCCGAGGCCGAGCGCGTCGGCGACGGTGGACAGCGCGCGGTTGTCGGAGCGCATGGTGGTGGCGATCGACCAGTAGGCGGCGTTGTCGGCCGCCGTCTCGACGCGCTGGCCGGAGGAAACGCGCCCCTGGGTGGTCTCCAGGCCCTTGTCGATGGAACGCAGGGTCTGCAGCGCCGCCATGGCGGCGGAATTGGTCAATATGCTGGTCATTGGCACTTGCCCTGGAAAAGAGACTATCGGGACATGCCGGAGTAGAAGGCGGGACCGGCAACGACAGGGGCTTCATGCATCCGGCGCGCATTTGCCCTGGCGCCGGTCCGTCGTCCTTAACAATTTGTTAACGGCGATTGGTTAATAAATGGTTAACGCCGTTAACGCTTCATAAACAGGAATGAAGAAAGCGTAAATTTTTCACGGCCAGATCCTGCCGTGCGCCGGCCCTCAGGCCGGCCACAGGCGCGCGTCGCGGGGGAGCGGCGAGAAGTCGTGCCACTTCGCGAGCTTTTCGCCATAGCGCCGGCGATAAGCCTCTTCGCTCTCGAATTCGGGCGCCGCCTGAAGGAGTTCGGCGCCGATCTCGTAGTAGACGTCGAGATTGGCAAGGTCCGGCACCGGCGTTTCGCCGCGCTCGGCCTCGCCCTGCATCTGCCAGAACAGCTCTTCGAGCCGGCGGGCAAGGCCGGGCATGTCGCGCAGCACGCAGGTCTCGCGGTTCTGCGCCAGCGTCTCGCGCAGCGCGGCGAGCGCCTTGCGGTCGGCCGCAAGCGCGATGGCGCGCTGCACGTAGTCCTCGGGCGTCGCGCAGATCAGTTCGCCGATGCCGGCGGCGGCGACGATGCTGGCGCAGAAGCGCGCTGGGAAGCTCTTGCCGGGAACCGTCAGCACCGGCAGGCCCATGGTGATCGCGTCGGCGCCCGTCGAGTGCGCGCCGTAGGGGAACGTGTCGAGGAACAGGTCGGCGAGCGCGATACGGGCGAGATGGCGCGCATTGGGGATCTTCGGCGCGAAGATGATGCGCTCGGCGGAAACGCCGGCCTGCTCGGCCTTCTGGCGCAGGTTCCGGCTGGCGGCGTCGTTCTCGTTGAGCAGCCAGAGCACGCTGCCGGGGGTCGCCGCGAGGATGGCGAGCCAGCGCGTAAAGCAGGCCTCGGTGATCTTCTGCATGCCGTTGAAGCAGGCATAGACGAACGCGTCCTCGGGCAGGCCCGCCTCGGCCCGGCTCGGCCGCGGGGCGATCTGGCGCTTGCGGTCGACGGGCTGGGTGCAGGGGATGCGCAGCACCTTCTCGGTGTAGTAGATCTCGTTTTCCGGCGGGATGATATAGTTGTCGGTGATCAGGTACTGGTGATAGGGGCTCGCCATGGAGCCCGGATAACCGCAGAAATTGACGGCGACCGGAGCCGGCCGATAGGCGAAGATCGCCGTGCGGGCGTGCTTGGTATAGCCGTTGACGTCGACAAGGATGTCGATCTCGTCGGCGCCGATCAGCCTGGCCGCATCGACGTCGCTCATCGCCGCGATGTCGCGCCAGCAATCCACGGCCGCCCTGATGCGCGCCTGCGTCGCGTCGTTGGGAGCGGGATCGCCGCAATAATAGGCGAAGACCTCGACGCTCTTCTTGTCGTGCAGCTCCAGCACCTCGCTGAGGGCGAAGCCGACGGCGTGCTGGCGCAGGTCCGAGGAAAGATAGCCGATCCGCAGGCGCTGGCCGCTACCGGACTTGTGCCGCACCGGCTTGCGCGCAACGACGCCGATATCGGGCCGGCCGACCAGCGACTTGTTGTAGCGATGGGCCCTTGCGAGCTGGAAGAGCGGGTCGTCCGCATAGCAGCCGAGCGTCATCGGCGACTGCGCATCGACGAGCTGGCGGGCGGTGACATGGCTCGACGGGGTGAAGATCGGCCACTTGCACTGGTGCTGGCGGATCGACAGCCAGTGCTGGGCGGCCTCGGGCTTCATGGGCTGCAGCTCGATCGCCTGCCACAGGATCGCCTCCGCCTCCTCCAGTCGGCCGGCGCTTTCCAGGACGCGCCCGGTATGCTGGAGCACCATCAGGCGATGGTTCAGCTTTTCGGGCGTGATCTCCTTCGTCGTCTCCGCGAAGGCCAGCCATTGCCGCACGGCCTGGTCGATCTGGCCGCTATCCTCGAAGGCACGGCCGAGATTGATGTAGCCGGGGCCGAAAGCCGGATCGAGCTTCACGCAGGTCTGCAAGGCATGGATCGCGCCGACGAGGTCGCCGGCCTGGCGAAGCGCGACGGCGTAGTTGAAGCAGGCCATGTGCCGGTAGGGATTGTCCTCGTTGAAGGCGATCCAGGTCTTGTAGAGATCGGCCGCCTGATCGGGCAGGCCCCCGCCGGCCAGCGCCTCGGCCGACTGCATGAGCTCCTGCAACGGCATCTGCTGGCTGCGCGCCCGCTGGAACGCATTGACGAGGGGCGATGCCGGATCCGCGGAAAAACTGGTCTTCACGTTCATGACATCCTCCGACAGACGGCCCCGGAATCGCAATTGCAGGCGCAGTGAAACATCCTACGCTTATTGCCAATCTTGCTTGTGCGGGGCTGGTTGCCGGGGTGCCCGAAACGCAAACGGGCGGCGCAGAAGCGCCGCCCGTTCGATGTTCTGGCAGAAGATGCGGCGCGGCTTGGGCCGCGCACGCTGTCCCGCAGATTACGGCGTATCCGGGGTCATGTAGGCGGCGATGATCCAGTTGGTCTGGTCCTGCGTGAAGGCCGTTTCCCTGCCGCCGGTCAGTTCATCGAGCTGGTCGTCGGTCAGGCTCATGATATCGTCCTGCTCCAGACCCTTCAGGCCGGCGCTTGACATTTCCGCAAGCTCTTCCTTGGTGAAGCGGGCGACATCGCCGGTATCGAAGGCGCTGATCTGGGCCGACGACATTTCCTTGAGCTGGTCACCGGTGAGCGCCGTGACCTGGTCGTCGGTCAGGGCAACGATCTGGCCGGCGGTCAGAGCCTTGATGTGGTTTGCATCGAGCTGCGCGATAACGGCATCCTTGTCCAAACCAGCGAGAACCGTGTTGGACAGAGCGGCGAAGGCCTTCGTGTTGAGGGCGTTGACGTCGGCGGCCGAGTCGAGCTTGGCAGCCTGGCCGGAGGTCAGGCCGGTAATGCCGGTGGCGGAGATGGCGCCAAGCTGGGTAGCACCCCAGTTGCCGAAGCCAGTTTCGTCGAGAGCGCCGATCTTCGCACCGTCCAGCCCGGCGATCTGGGTCGCGGTCAGGTCACCGACCTGATCGGTGCTGAGGATGGAAACATTCATCGCCTGAAGCTGCTTGGCGGACAGGGCCTGGATCTGTTCCTCACCCCAGCTGCCGATTTCGTCCGCGCTGAGGACAGCGGCCTGGTCGGTGGAGAGTGCCTTGATCTGCGCCGTCGTCAGCGCGCCGCCGCCGACACCGTCGAGTGCCTGGACGTTGGCCGTCGAAAGCGCGGCAACAGCCTTGGTGCTGAGGGCATGGACGTTGTCTGCACCGTTCGTCGCATCGTTGAAGAGCGCGGCGATGTCGTTGGCCTCAAGACCCTTGGCGCCTTCGGCCCCGAGGCCGGCAAGCTGAGTGGCGGTAAGCTTGGCGGCGACCTCGTCGGTCAGAGCCGTGACCTGAACGGAAGTCAGGGCGCCGACCTGGGAGGCTTCGAGCTTGACGATCGAGGTCTCGCTGAATTTGGTGCCGGCCAGTCCCTGGAGCTGCGTGGAGCTGAGGCCCTTGATCGTGTCGCCCATGTTGTCGAGATCGGTAGAGCTGAAGCTGCTGACGATCGTTGCATTGAGGCTGCCGATCTGGCTCGTCACCAGCTTTTCCGTCGCCGTCGATGCGAGATCCGCGTACTGCGAGCTGTTCAGGCTGGCGACCACGACGTTCGAAAGGGCGCTAACCTTCAGGTTGGCGTACTCGTCCGGGTCATCGATAGCGGCGAACTGGGTAGCGGAGAGAGCCTTTACCTGCTCGCTCTTGAGCGCGCCGACAGCGTCCGTGTCCATCTTATTAATGGTATTGGTGGTGAGGCCCTTGATCTGCGTGGCGCTCAGAGCGCCGATAAAATCAGAAACTGCCATGATGGTATCCCATAGTTGAAGTTGGCGGAGTCATCACCCGCCGCCTGCGCAATTCTGGGGGCCACGCTCCAGGGAAGAAGGCCCTGTGCACGACGTCTCGCCGCCGTTCCGCGAACACCGTCATACGGCGTTCAATGGACCGGCACCGCCCTCGATTGGCAAAGTTGCTGGGTAAAACATGGCTCGCGCGAGCCAGCACAGCGGGATGGCATCATGCATCCAGAGCAACGAAAGTCTCTGTCCCCACGCCCCTGAAGGCAATCCTCCCCCATCCGTTGCCGCCTGCCGGCGGAGCCGGGAAACATCTCCAGGCCAACGGTTCGCGAGGGAATTTCGCGTTCAACCGGAGATTATTATCGAGGGTTTAATTTTGGGTTAATGCCGTTTCGATTTCATCCGCCGGGCCGGTGCATTTCCGACGCGGCGCGAACGGCGCACGATAGGCCTCCGCCCCCTGCCGGGAGCGGGCTTCAAGCGGCACGGATCGATGGTTAACGGGCGCCACCGGAGGGAGCGCCCGGACAAAAATGCTGCAACCTGCGGCAGAGGGGCGGCAAGAGCCGTCGGGTGGCCCGTATCAGGTGCCGAATTCGGCGTAGGCCTGGATGACGGCGTTCACCTGTGCCACGGTCATCGCCTTGGCCTGCGCCGTCGTGATGCTGTCGAGCTGCTCCACGCTGAGGCCCGAGAAGGAGGTCTCCGACAGTCCCTTGATGGCCTTGGTGCTGATCGCCGCGATCTCGTCCGTCTTGAAGGTCTGGATATCCTCCAGCAGCATCGCCGCGATCTGCCGGCTGCTCAGCACGCCGATCTGCGCGCTGTCCAGAAGGTCGATCTGCGAGGAAGACAAGGCCGCGATCTGCTCGGGGGTGAGGGCCGCGACCTGGCCCGTCGTCAGGGCCCCGATCTGGTCGTCGGCCAGCGCGGCGATGACGCCGGCGGACAGGCGGGCAATCGAACGCGAGTCGATATGGGCGACCTCGTCCGCCGTAAAAGTCTGGATATCCTCGGCCGCAAGGCCGGCGACGGCAAGGGCCGAAAGCGCCGCGACCTGGCCGCTCGTGAGGGCCTGCGTCTGCTCGGACGAGAGAGCGGCGACCTGATCGCTCGTCAACCCGGCGATGAAGGTTATCGACAGGGCCGCCATCTGCGTGGTCGACAGCGCCGTCACGTCGAGGCTCGCGGCCTGCCGGGCGTTCAGCGCGGCGACCTGCGTGCCGCTCAATGCGCCGATCTGGTCGGAATTGAGGGCGGCGAGCTGGGCGGGCTTGAGCACGGCCACCTGTGCGCTCGTCAAGGCGGCGACCTGCGCGGAGGAAAGGGCCGCGACGGCATCCGCGGAAAGCCACACGAGCGACCGCGTGGCGATCTGCGCGACCTCGTCGGGCGTGAACGTTTCGATATCCGAGGCCTGGAGGCCCGTGATGCCGGAGGACGAGAGCGCCGCGACCTGCCCGGTTCCGAGCGCCGAAGCCTGATCGGTCGAGAAGGCCGCGACCTGATCGCCCTTGAGCACGGCGATGAAGGCCGTGGACAGGGCCGCCGTCTGCGCGGTCGACAGCGCCGAAATGGCGAGGCCGGGAGCCTGGCGGATCGTGAGCGCGCCGACCTGCGCCGTGCTCAGCGTGCCGATCTGCTCGGAGGAAAGGGCCGCAAGCTGCGCGGTCGAGAGCGCAGCGACCTGCGCCGTCGAGAGCGCCGCCACCTGCGCGGTGGAGAAGGCGGCGACGGCATCGGCGGTGAGGCGGGCGAGAACCTGCGGCTTGATGCCGGCGATCTCGCCCGTCGTGAACGTTTCGATGTCCTCGGCCGCAAGGCCGGCAACGGCAACGGCCGAGAGCGCCGCGACCTGGCCGGCCGTCAGCGCCGCGGTCTGCTCGGAGGAGAGCGAGGCGACCTGATCGCTCTTCAGCCCGGCGATGAAGGCCGTGGACAGGGCCGCGGTCTGCGCGGTCGAGAATGCCGTGAGGTCGAGGCCCGTCGCCTGGCGGGCACTCAGCGCGGCGATCTGCGTCGAATTCAGCGCCTCCACCTGCTCGGGAGAGAAGACGGCGAGCTGGGCGGGCTTGAGCGCGGCGACCTGTTCCGTCGTCAGCGTGGCGACCTGCGCGGCGGAAAGGGCGGCGACGGCGTCGGTGGTGAGGCGGGCGAACACCTGCGTCTTGATGCTTGCGATCTCGCCCGTCGTGAACGTTTCGATGTCCTCGGCTTCCAGCCCGGCAATGGCGGTGGCCGAGAGTGCCGCGATCTGGCTGCTCGTCAGGGCTTCTGCCTGCTCGGCCGTAAGAGCGGCGACCTGCTCGGTCTTGAGGCCCGCGATGAAGGCCGTGGACAGGGCGGCGACCTGTGTGGTCGACAGCATCGAAATGTCGAGGCCGGAGGCCTGACGGCCGGTCAGGGCGCCGAGCTGGGCGGAGTTCAGCGCCTCCACCTGGTCGGGCGTCAGGGCACCGAGCTGGGCGAACGAGAGCACGGCGACCTGCGCCGTCGTCAAGGCGTTGACCTGCGCGGTCGAAAGCGCGGCGACGGCATCGGTGGTGAGGCTCGGCACGGCCTTCGCGTTGATCGCCGCGATCTCGTCGGTCGTGAAGGTAGCGATGTCCTCGGCCGAAAGCGCGCGGATCTCGACCGCGGTGAAGGCGCCGATCTGCGCGCTGGTGAAGGCGGCGATCTGGTAATCCTCAAGGGCGGCGATCTGGCTCGAATAGAGCGCGCCGGCCTGCGCGGTCGTCAGCGCCTGGATATGCTGCGAGGAGAGATAAGCCAGCTGATCGACCGTCAAGCCCCCAAGCGCGCGCGCCGACACGGCGACGATCTGCTGCGTGGTGAGAGAGCCGACATTGCCCGCATCGATGCTCGCGACCTGGCGCGCATTCAGCACACCGATCTGCTCGGTGCTGAGCGCAGCCACATCCTCCGCCGTCCAAGCCTGGATCGCAGCCGTCGAGAGAGTCCGGATCTGGCTGGTGGAAAGCGAGGGAATGGTCGATGTCATGGGCTACCTTCCAGATCTTTGTCGTTTCCTGATTTGGAAATGCACCGCCGCGCGACGGTCCATTCCTCCCGTGCGCCGCCTCGATGGGCAATGCTGCGAACACACGTCGGAAAAGATTGAGAAAACATGGCTCTGTCGAACCGCGCGCTGGAAGGACATCATGCTTTCGAAGCCGGATGGAGGCTTCGAACTCCTGCGCTGAGAACGGGAAATCCCGTAAGAAGACCGGACGCGCCGTCCACCTTTCGGCGAGACCGTTTTCGGCAGGCTACCCCCAGTCAGTCAAGAGGTATCCGTTAATCGTTAATTTTCTGTTAACGCGCCGCGCAGGCCGCGCCTATATGATTGAAAATCCGGGGCTTTCGGCAACGCCTCATTCCCGCCGGCAAGCCCGACACAAGGCAGCTCCCCTAGCAAGGTCCGAAGGCCCCCGTGCCGCAGCATGTTCACGACCGTCAGGACGAGACGCCATGAAGGCAGACGAACGCATCCTCATCGTCGGCGCGGGGCTTTCCGGCGCCGTCATCGGCCGCGCGCTCGCCGAGGCCGGCCACCGGGTCGAGATCGTCGATACCCGCAGCCATGTCGGCGGCAACTGCCATACCGAGCGCGATCCGGCGACCGGCGTGATGGTGCATGTCTACGGCCCGCACATCTTCCACACGGACGACACGGAAGTCTGGAACTACGTGAACGGCTTTGCCGCCTTCATGCCCTACAAGAACCGCGTGAAGACGACGAGCGGGGGGCAGGTCTATTCTCTCCCCGTCAACCTGCACACGATCAACCAGTTCTTCGGCAAGTGCTTCAGGCCGGACGAGGCCCGCGCCTTCATCGAGGGCGAGGCGGACAAGACGATCGCCGATCCGCAGACCTTCGAGGAGCAGGCGCTGCGCTTCGTCGGCCGCGACCTCTACGAGGCTTTCTTCAAGGGCTATACGCAGAAGCAGTGGGGCTGCGCACCGAGCGCGCTTCCGGCGTCGATCCTCAAGCGGCTTCCCGTGCGGTTCAACTACGAGGACAACTATTTCTTCCACAAGCACCAGGGCATGCCGGAGAACGGCTATACGGACATGATCGCGCGCATCCTCGATCATCCGGGCATTTCGGTGCGGCTGGAAACCGGCTTCCGGCGCGGCGGGCAGGACGGCTATTCCCACACCTTCTTTTCCGGCCCGCTCGACGGCTATTTCGACTATGCGCTGGGCCGTCTCGGCTACCGCACGCTGGATTTCGAGCGCTTCACCTATGACGGCGACTACCAGGGCTGCGCGGTGATGAATTACGGCGAGGTCTCGGTGCCCTATACGCGGATCACCGAGCACAAGCATTTTTCTCCCTGGGAGGAGCATCGGGGCTCGGTCTGCTACCGGGAGTTCTCGCGCGCCTGCGGGCCGGACGACATCCCCTACTATCCCATCCGCCTCGTCGAGGAGAAGGCGCAGCTTGCCGACTATGTCGCGCTTGCGGAGCGGGAGGCGGGCGTCACCTTCGTCGGCCGCCTCGGCACCTATCGCTATCTCGACATGGACGTGACGATCCGCGAGGCGCTGGATACGGCACGGCTCTATCTCGCCCGGCGCGCGGAGAACGCGGCCATGGCGCCCTTCCTGCACGCGCCGCTCTGAACGGCGCGGCAAAACGGAGAAGGCCCCGGCAAAGCCGGGGCCCGCACCGTTCAAGCCTTGCGTTCCGATTAACGGAAGAGCGTGAGGATGCTCTGCGAGGCGTTGTTGGCAATCGACAGCGACTGGACGGCCAGCTGCTGCTGGGTCTGCAGCGCCTTGAGGCGGGTCGATTCCTCGTTCATGTCCGCATCGACCAGGCGGCCGACGCCCTTGTCGATCGAGTCGGTCAGCTTGGAGACGAACTCCGTCTGCAGGTCGATGCGCATGCCGATCGAGCCGAGGTCGGCGGCGGCGCTGGTCATGAGCGTCAGGGCGTCGTCGACCATGGAGATGAGCTTGTCGAGCTGGCCGGACGTGGTGGTCGTATTGTTGATCTTCAGCGACGAGACGGAGAAGCTGGCGCCTGCGGCAGGCGTCTTCGTCGTATCGACCGCCCACATCGTGGTGCCGTCGTCGACAGCGACTTCCTGCGTGGGAACGCTGGTCTGGTCGATGGCCTCGACCCAGACGTCGTCGGCGACCTTGACGTAGCTCTTGGTGCCGCCCGTGGCCGAATCACCCGTGAAGATGGAACCGTTGTCGGCGATGACGTCGTCGATGGTGTAGGCCACGACGTTGGCGGGGCTGACGACGCCGCCGATGTTGATGTTCAACGTGATGCTGTTGTCGCCAATGGTGCTTTCCTTGTCGAGGATGCCGTTGCCGTTGCCGCTGGTGTCGAAGAGAACCGTCGAGCTGTTGAGCGTGTAGTCGACCTTCTTGACCGACACATTGCCGGCAGCGTCACGCACGAAGGAGCCGACCACGTCCTTGGTCTCGGAGCTGGCGGGCGTCGTCAGCTTGGCCTGGAGCCAGTTCTCGCCGGAGAAGGAGGCGGCTTCCGAAATGCTCGTCAGCTGGTCCTGGAGCTGCGTGATTTCTTCCTGGACCTTGTCCCGGTCGACGCCGTCTTCCGTCGCGGCGACGAGTTTGGCCTTGATCTGCTTGACCACCTCGATGGCCGAGTCCATGCCGGCATAAGCCGTATCGACCTTGGCGGCGCCGAGGCCGAGGGCGTCCTGAACGGCGGAAAGCGCCATGTTGTCCGAGCGCATCGTGGTCGCGATCGACCAGTAGGCAGCGTTATCGGATGCCTGACCGACGCGAAGGCCGGAGGAAACGCGGGCCTGCGTGTCTTCCATGTTCGTATCGATGGACCGCAGCGTGGAGAGCGCAGCCATGGCTGCGACGTTGGTTAGAATACTCGTCATTACTCGTGCCCCTTGAATGGCTGATTTAGGAAGGGACATTCCGGTCACCACCGGGAACGACAGGCAGCGTCATGCTTGCTAACCTATTAATTTTCAAGGTTAACCTGCCGTTTCTATAAGACCATCTAACCGCAA
>Ga0206118_100417_pt1 | contig 21869 bp, 16 predicted proteins | sample 3A20Ametagenome_FD_177999 | JGI IMG/M metagenome (GOLD analysis project Ga0206118, IMG submission 177999) | Enriched microbial communities from leaf-cutter ant dump, University of Wisconsin, Madison, United States - 3A20A | ecosystem: Environmental > Terrestrial > Nest > Insects nest > Nest dump... | reverse complement strand
GGCAGGTGCGGGTACGGGTGCTCGACAATGCGGTGGAAGTGGTCGATACCGGCCCCGGCCTGAGCGAGAAGGATGCGGCCAGCTTGTTCCAGCGCGGTTACCGTGGCACCCATGCAGGGCATTCGCAGGGGGGCGGCATCGGCCTGTCCATCGTCAGCAGGCTGTGCACGCTATACGGCTGGCAGGTCGGCATCCGCCCGGGCGAGGAGTGCGGCGTGGTGGCGACGCTGACATTTGCCCCGGCCGTTTGATCCCGTCTTTCGTAGAGCGGGCCTTGGCCCGCTGCATTGGGGCGGTGTGCATTGATGTGGGGGGCAAGCCCCCCACCTACGGCTTCGTGCAGCCGGCAGCCAATTGCCGGTATAGACGATCCAAGGCCTCCACCTGCGGCTGCAACTGCTCCGGGTGCCCGTCGTTGACGATCACATCATCGGCCAGCGCCAGCCGCTGCTCGCGGCTGGCCTGCGCCTCGATCATCCGCATGGCCAAGGCTTCGTCGATACTGTCGCGGCGCAGCAGCCGGGCATGCTGTACCGCCTGCGGGGCATCGATCAGCAGCACCCGTTGCAGCCACGGGTAGGCTGCGCGGCCACCGGCTTCGGTCAGCAATGGAATTGCGGCGATGGCATAGGGGCTGCTCGCGGATTCGCAGGCAGCCCTTATCCATGCACGGATGGCGGGATGGGTGATGGCCTCCAGTGCCCTGCGCTCCCCATCGTCCGCGAATACGTGCTCGCGCAGCCGCGCACGATGGAGCGTACCGTCGGCCTGCAGCATGTCCGCACCGAAACGCTCGGCAATCCGCTGCAACGCAGGGCTGCCGGGGGCAACCACTTCGCGTGCGGCCACGTCCGCATCGGCCACGACGATGCCCAGCGCCTCGAAGCGTCGGGTGACTTCACTTTTGCCCGAGGCAATGCCTCCGGTGAGGCCGATGACGAAGGTGCTCATGCCGAATACCATAGATGCCGGCGTAGATGCAGGGCTTGCCCCGCATTGGGGCTTTCCCGGTAATGCCACGTGCGGGGCAAGCCCCGCACCTACGTCAGAAGCCTGCCAGTTGCCTGTAGCCGGCAATCATCTGGTCGCCCCACATGAACACCAGCCAGCCGGCGATGGCGAGATAGGGGCCGAACGGGATTGGCGTGGCGCGGTCGCGGCCACGCGAATACAGCCAGATCGAGCCGATGATGGCGCCCACCAGCGAGGACAGCAGGATGATCGGCAGGATGCCTTTCAACCCGCACCACGCGCCCAGCGCGGCCAGCAGCTTGAAGTCGCCGTGGCCCATGCCTTCCTTGCCGGTGATCTGCTTGAACAGCCACCACACCGTCCACAGCGACAGGTAACCCACCGCCGCGCCCAGCAATGCCGGCTTGGCCGGCATGTAGAGGTTGTCCATGCTGCCCACCAGCCCCAGCCACATCAGCGGCAGGGTCAACTGGTCGGGCAACAACTGCGTGCGCAGGTCGATGCCGGACAGGGCGATCAGGAAGCAGGTCAGCACGATGGCACCGAAGCCCTGCCAGCCAAAGCCGAACTGCCATACGCAGGCCAGCACCATCAACGAGGTCAGCAGTTCCACCAGCGGGTACTGGATGGAGATGGGGGCCTGGCAATGGCGGCATTTGCCACGCTGGAGCAGCCAGCTGAACAGCGGGATGTTTTCGTACCAGCTCAGCTTGTGCTTGCAGTGGGGGCAATGCGACGGCTCCACCACGATGCCCGGCGGCGGCGGCTCGTAGAGGTCCGGCTCTTCCAGGATTTCGCGCGCGTCGCGCTTCCACTGCCACTCCATGCGCCGGGGCAGGCGCAGGATCACCACGTTGAGGAAGCTGCCGACCAGCAGCCCCAGCCCGGCAGCAAGGGGGTAGCCCAGGCCGGGGTTCTGGTCGAGAAATGCCATGTATCAGTTATCCGACAACGGAGGCGAGCTTGAAGATGGGCAGGTACATGCCGACGACCATGCCGCCGACGACCACGCCGATGAACACCATGATCATCGGCTCGATCAGGCTGCTCAGTGCATCCACCGCATTGTTCACTTCCTGCTCGAAGTATTCGGCCACCTTGAACAGCATGGTGTCCAGCGCACCGGCTTCCTCGCCGATGGCGGTCATCTGGATGACCATGTGCGGGAAAACGTTTACCTGCTTCATCGCCATGTTCATGGGGTAACCCACCGACACGTCGTCGCGCATGTGCAGCACGGCTTCTTCGTAGACCTTGTTGCCGGTGGCGCCGGACACGATGCCCAGGGCCTCCACCAGCGGTACGCCGGCGCGGAAGGTCACCGCCGTGGTGCGCGAGAAACGGGCGATGGCGCTGTTGTGCATGATCTGGCCGATCACCGGCACCCTCAGGATCAGACGGTCCATGCCATGCTGGAGCTTGGGCGAGCGCTTGTAGGCGAAGATGAAGCCCACGATCGAGCCCACCACTACCAGCAGGATCAGCCACCACCAGCCCACCATGAAGCGCGAGGCTGCCACGATCATTTGCGTGAACACCGGTAGATCGGCACCGAAGCTGCTGAACACTTCTTCGAACTGCGGCACCACGAATACCAGCAGGATGGCGCTGACCAGCAGCGCCACGGCAATGGTCATCGCCGGGTAAAACAGGGCCTTCTTGATCTTGCCCTTCAGTGATTCCAGGTTTTCCTGGTAGTTGGCAATGGTCTCCAGCACTGTTTCCAGCACACCGGCGCCTTCGCCTGCCTTTACCAGGTTGCGGTACAGCTCGTCGAACTGTACCGGGTGCTTGCTGATGGCTTCGTTCAGCGAAGAGCCGCCTTCCAGATCGGCGCGTATCTGCCCGATCATCTTGGCCATGCGCGGATTTTTGTGGCCGCTGCCGATGATCTCCAGCGCGGTCACGATGGGCACACCGGACTTCATCATCGTCGCCATCTGGCGGCTGAAGAAGGCGATGTCCTTGGGTTTGATGGGCTTGCCCGACGCGCCGAACAACGGCTTGGGCTTGGGCTTGACCACCGTGGGGGTGATGCCCTGCTTGCGCAGTTCCGCACGCAGCAGGTTGGCATTGCGGGCGTCCTGCTCGCCCTTCATCTTTGCACCGCGCTTGTCGGTGCCTTCCCAGACAAACGGCTGCATCTGGCTGGTGCTGCGGGACACCGGCTCTTTTTTCATTGCGCTACGGGTAACGGACATCGATCTTCTCCCCAGCCGGCCACTCCCCGGGCCGGACGATTCCCGCATGTTAGCCGGTCTGCCGCTGTGCGGCACCCGGGGCGACCACAAGCGTGGTTCACATCACGTTCTCCGGTAGGCCGTAGGTGCCGGGCTTGCCCGGCACGTCCGTTGGCGCACACATGACAGCCCGAGGTCGCAAGGTGACGTAATGCGTCACCTTGGTGGATTCGTCCCAGAATTGGCACAAGGGGCTTTTCTTTCCGCTGGATGCTGCCATCATGCGCACCGGGGAGTTGGCAGGGGGCTGGCATTTGGCACGCAACCTGCTTCGCATACCCGTACCGGCTGGGCGACGGCCCATCCGTACCTACAATCCAGACCTCTAGGGGATGTACTCATGAAGAAGATGCAGCAGGGCTTTACCCTGATCGAACTGATGATCGTGGTTGCGATCATCGCCATCCTGGCCGCCATCGCGCTGCCGCAGTACCGTAATTACACCCAGCGTTCGGCCAATGGCGCCTGCCTGGCCGAAGCCAAGGCCCACATGAGTGCGGCCGTGGCCAACTGGGCCGATGATCGTACGGCTCCGGACTACACCCCGAAGGCTTGCGATGACAGCACCACTGTCACCCCGGACGTGAGCAACTACAGCGATGGCGAATCCCTCGACTTCGTGGCGAGGACCAAGGGTAACGCTGACATCCAGAAGAACACCGTGTGCGACGCTGGTAGCGGCTCTTGCCGTCTGATCGATCCGTAATCTGTATCTTGGTTGTGAAACGAAGAGCGCCGAAAGGCGCTCTTCGTTTATCTGGAATATTTATCCGCATCCTGCATGATGGGGACTTCAGGGGAGCATGGATTCAGTGATCGGTTCGTCTGCTCGTTTTCGGATGGGGGCTGCTCTTCTGGCAGTTCTGGCGGTCTGTTTATTCGTGCCGGGCCTGCATGGTGGATTCCTGTTCGACGATGTGCCGAACATCGTGAAAAATACCTCGATCCATATTACCCAATGGAATATGGATGATTTGCTCTATGCGGCCTACAGCTTTCAACCGGGTAAAGGCTCGCGTTCACTGGCGATGCTCAGTTTTGCACTGGACCACTGGCGTGGTGGACTGGACGCGCGCGCATTCAAGATAACGAATCTGCTGATCCATGCACTGACCATGTGCGTGCTGGCGTTGTTTTTCCGCCAATTGCTGGCGATGGCCCGGTGGCCCATACACAAGGCGACAATGTGTGCATTGGTCTTGGCACTGCTGTGGGCCATCCATCCTTTGCAAGTGTCGTCGGTGTTGTATGTGGTGCAGCGCATGCAGACGCTGGTGACGTTGTTCGTGGTGTTGGCGCTATGGGCTTATCTTTGCATGCGGCAGGCCCAGATGGAGGGGCGGCGCAGCCGGCAATACGGTGCGCTTGCGATATTGTTTGGTGTGCTGGGATTCGCCAGCAAAGAAGATGCAGCCCTGTTGCCGGCCTATATGCTGGCACTGGAGCTGACCGTGCTGCGTTTCCGTGCCGCGCGACCAGAGTTGGCAAAGGTATTGCGCAATGGCTATCTGGTCGTGGTGCTGGCAGGGCTGGTGATCTATCTGGTACTGGTCGTGCCGCATTACTGGCATTGGGATGCCTACCGCAGTAGAGATTTTTCCAGCTACGAACGCTTGTTGACCCAAGGGCGGGTATTGGTGATGTATCTCGGGCAGATCATGCTGCCTTTGCCCCGTCTGCTGCCCTTCTATTATGACCACCTTGCCATTTCGCGCGGCTGGCTGCAGCCGCTCACCACACTGCCAGCCTGGTTGATGGTAGTGGGAATGCTGGCATGGGCGTGGCGGTGGCGTTCGCGCCGCCCGTTGTTCTCGCTGGGCGTCCTGTTGTTCTTTGCCGGGCACTTCATGACCAGCAACGTCATCAATCTTGAGTTGGCATTCGAACACCGCAACCATTTCCCGTTGGTGGGAGCCATCTTGGCGGTGGCTGATTTGTGCATGATGGCATGGCAGCGCTGGTCGATCCGGATATCCTTGGCCGCTGTGCCGATTGCATTGATCGTGGTTGCATTGGGGACAGGAACCGCATGGCGTGCCCATATATGGGGAGATCCCTTGCGCTTTGCAGAGTACGGGGTTGCCGTCTCGCCGCATTCCGAGCGGGCTTGGCTACGCCTCAATGGCGTCTACACCGAGCGTAGCGAGTTGAAAGCGGATAGTCCTTGGCTGGACAAGGCAATCGAAGTCTCCGAAAGAGGGGTGGAGATGACGGGCTCCGTGCCATTGCTGTCGAATCTGGTGGTCTACAAGACCATCAAGGGGACGGTGGGAGATGAGGATTGGGACCGCCTTCTGTCACGGTTACGACAGGTACCGGCAAGCGCCCAGAACAGGAACATCCTCTGGGTCCTGCTCAACAATGCAAGGCGTGGAGTTCCATTGGATGAGAAGAGGGTGCTGCAGGTCATCGAGGAGATTTCCAGCCGCGCAACCTTCGCTCCAAGCCGATATCTGGAAATCGGGGCCTATATCCACAATGACACCCATTCTCCGGGCAAAGCGCTCCCTTATCTGAGGCGAGCCGTTGAATTGTCCCCGCCCGGTGATCCGGCGATCACAAAATTGTTGGCCGAACTGGCGGCTGCGGACAGAAAGGATTGGGTGAAGAGGTTGATGGATGCCCAGGAACGGGCCGGCCATCACAATCAGGAGCGCAGCATTCCCTAGGTGACGTGAGTTGGCCCGATTTTTGCTGATACCCGGATGTGCCTGCATGCAATGCAGGCGAACATGATCCCATGGAGTGCCTTGGCGTGAACAAGATCCAGCGCGGCTTTACCCTGATTGAACTGATGATTGTCGTGGCGATCATCGCCATCCTGGCGGCGATTGCTTTGCCGCAGTATCGCGACTACACCCAGCGTTCGGCCAACGCGGCCTGTCTGGCCGAGGCGAAGGCTTTCATGGGCGCTGCGGTGGCCGATCTGGCCGATGAGAGGCTGCCCGACCCTGCCTACAAGCCAAAGGCATGTGACGAAACTGCCGATCCCGGGCTCGCAGTCGGTGACTTCGCCAATCCCAGGACGGTCACGTTCACGACAGCATCCCGTGGGAATGCCAGCATCAAGAAGAATGTTGATTGTGGCACCGGGAGTGCGCAGTGCGAGCTGCAGGACTGATTGCCTTGCAGAGCTTGTGGTCCATGTGTTCCACCTGAGGGGTGGCTGCCGATCATCGGGCATGCACGGGTACAATGACGCCGCCAGTCTTGGGGCGTGAAGCCATACCCGTGAAACGATGATCGCCGACCTCAGGAAAATCTGGGCCGTATTCACTCCTGTGGAGCGTCGCAAGGCGACGTGGATGCTGGCATTGGTGGTACTGATGGCCGCAGCGGAGACGCTGGGTGTGCTGTCGATCATGCCATTCCTGTCGGTGCTGGGCCGGCCAGCGGTGATCCACGAGAACCCGCTGCTGCAAGCGGCCTACGAATGGTTGGACTTCGGGGGGCAGCGCAACTTCATCCTGGCCCTGGGCGTAGCTTCGATTGCCGTAGTGATCGCTTCATCCTTGTTCAAGACCGTTACCCTGCACCTGGTCAACCGCTTCGTCCATCTGGAGCGGCATTCGATTAGCAGCCGGTTGCTGTCGGGCTATTTGCGCCAGCCATACGAATTCTTCCTGGGGCATAACTCCGCGGACCTGTCCAAGAACATCCTGTCCGAAACCGACCAGATGCTGTTCAATCTCGTACAACCGCTGGCACAAATGTTTGCGCAGGGGGCGGTGATACTGGCGATGGGGGGATTGATCATCTGGTATGACCCGTGGATGGCATTGGTCATATTGTTTGGAGTGGCGTCATTGTATGGCGCCATCTACGGTGTGGTGCGTAAACGATTGGTGCGTACCGGCATGGAGCGGATGCATGCTAATCGTGATCGTTACCAAGCCAGCAACGAAGTGCTTGGCGGCATAAAGGATGTCAAGATCACTCATTCTGCTGCGGCATACATGGAGCGCTTCGAACGCGCATCACGGTTGTATTCAAGGCATCAGGCAACCAACGATACCTTGAGCCAGACACCATTGTATCTGGTGGAAGCCGTGGGATATAGCGGCTTGATCCTGATTGCCCTGGCCCTTTTGCTTCGAACGGATGATGTGGCCCATGTATTGCCGGCACTTGGACTGTATGGTTTTGCCGCCTACCGGATGTTGCCTGCTGCACAAATCGTATATCGTGGATTTGCCAAGCTGAAATTTTCATCGCCCGCACTGGATGTGATCCATCGTGACTTGGCGCTTCCGTTCGTGGCGGAGCCCAAGGCAGAAGGCATGCTGGTCCCGAGGCAGGAAATCCGCCTGGAAAACGTCTGCTTTGCTTATCCTGCCGCACCGGAAAGGCGGGTGCTCGATGATTTCAGCCTGGTGATCCCTGCCAATGGCAGTGTTGGTATTGTCGGCAAAAGTGGTGCCGGCAAGAGCACGGTAATGGATCTGTTGCTTGGCCTGTTATCACCGCAAGCTGGCACCCTTAGCGTGGATGGGGTACCTGTAACAGGTACCAATGTGGCCAACTGGCAACGTGCCATTGGCTATGTCCCGCAGCATATCTATCTGACCGACGCAAGTGTCGCCGAAAACATTGCTTTTGGCGTGAAGAAAGGAAGCATCGACATGAGGGCGGTGGAGCGGGCTGCCCGGGCTGCGCAGATACATGATTTCATCATCGGCGAATTGCCCGATGGGTATGCCACCTTTGTGGGGGAGCGCGGCATCAGATTGTCAGGTGGACAACGGCAGCGGATAGGCATTGCGCGGGCGCTGTACCATGATCCCCCCGTGCTTTTCTTTGATGAAGCTACCAGCGCGCTGGATACCGAGACAGAGCTTGCCTTGGCCAGAGCAATCAGCATTCTCGCAAGTAGGAAGACCATTGTCATCATCGCTCACAGGGATATATCCCTTCAGTCCTGTGGGTCGATAATCAGGGTGGATGCGGGCGATTCGAATGGTTCGTGAAAGAATGGATGAAGAAAAAGAATCCCTTGGTCGTGTGGGGGGCATGCGACAGTGTCATTCTGTCCCCTCCCCGTCGTCTGCCATGAAAGAGGGGCGCTTGCCGATTCCTGTCATCATGGAGCGGTTGCTGTCGCGCATGAAACGCATGGCACGGTATCTGAGGAAAAATGGAATAACTCTGCCTGGGAGTATCTATCTGCTCGCTCGACTGTCCGAGCATGTGGGCCTTCGGACGGTGGCAATGCGGCTGTATGCCACCGCCCTGCGTTGCGCGGATGCCTCGTCCAGCAGGTTTATTTTTGGAGGGCGCCAATCCTGGGAGTTCCAGGGCGAGCGGAATCTGGCTCGACTCGGCCGTGGGCAGGTTGTTGATCCACTCTTCGATTGCAATGCTTGTCCGGATATGGCCAGCGCCGTGCCGAATGATGTCCGAAGGAGGGCGCCCGGATATTATCAGGTGTTCATGGGATACAGGGGAGTGTCGATTGATGGGTTCCTGCGTCCTGGACTTGGGATGTCGGAGCTTGATGTGCTGGTGGATGGGAAGGTCATCTGCCGGTTGACGTCCGCGCGGGATTTGTTCGGGTTCGGTGTATTTGCACTTGACATATCACGCGCCGCTGTAGCCATGCTGCCCTCCGAATGCGACTTGTCATTACGGCTCGCGAACGGAGATATGCTGCTTCATGACGGTTGTGGCTATACCAAGCTCCATATTCCTCATGGTCGATGTTCAGGGTTGGTATTCGATGACGAAGTAAGGCTGGATAAGAAGGGTTTCCCGGTCAACGCCACGATTGATATCGCAATGCTCCACCGAGGCTTCATGGAGGTCTATGGCCGGGCGAGAGACTTCTTTGATATGTCATGGGGACGGCCATTGTTTGTCTTGTACGGGACCCTGCTTGGGCAACACCGGAATCAGGGCATCATACCCGGTGATGATGATTTCGATGTCGGTTATTATTCGGATGCGGATTGTTCCCGGGATGTTCTTTCCGAAGGAATGGCTATTGCTATTGCTTTGGTGGAGGCAGGCTTCATCGTTACAGTTAATCGTGGCGGCAGGCTTTTTCGGCTTCGTTTGCCTGGGTTTCCACCAGCCTGCCATCTGGATGTCCACGCAATCTGGCACGAGCGCGATAGACTCTGGGTACACCCGATGGCCAGCCTGGACTGCAATCGGGAAGATTTCTTGCCGGCCAGAAGGGGCAGCCTGAATGGCATGAGCGTATATGTGCCGAATCACCCGGAAGCTTTTCTTGAAGGTTATTATGGGGCCGACTGGCATATTCCCAATCCGGCATACTCCACAGCAGCACGCCGCTTTCCTCGTTGGAAATTGCGATTTCTCAAGCGTTCCTGTGTTACCCCAAAGCAATTGACGTGGATGCACGGGCAGATCAAATCCTCCGATACCGGTGGTGGAGCCTTGATCGCCACTGGCCTTCAATCGATCTATCCCTTGGAACGTTACGAGGAACTTTGTGACTGGTAGGGCGGCATTGTGAATGCCCGATGATTGCATTGTTTCCTGATGGGGAGCCAATGTGTCAGTCCCGCGGTGTGAGTATATGGATTTTGTTTCGGATTCCTTGGGCTGCGAGCACATGACAACTATTCTCACGTTCGGTACTTTCGATGTCCTTCATGTCGGGCATCTGCGTATTCTTGAACGTGCAGCGTCATTGGGTGATCGTCTGGCCGTGGGCATTTCATCCGATGCACTGAATTTTGCCAAGAAGGGGCGTTTGCCGGTGTTCCCGCAAAACGAACGGATGCGTTTGGTTTCTGCGTTGCGTTGCGTCGACTCGGTGTTTCTTGAGGAGTCACTTGCACAGAAGCGTGACTACTTGCTGCAGCATGCAGCGGATGTATTGGCAATGGGAGATGACTGGCGAGGACGCTTCGATGAATATTCCGATATCTGCAGGGTGGTCTATTTCGAACGGACGCCGTCCGTATCCACCACGGAAATCATCGAGAAGATAAGGCTCTAGTTTCCGGCTTTCCCGATATTTTTCGCAGGCGCGCAATGCAGTTTTCCGTTGCATTGCCGTCTGCCATGTTGCCGTATACCCGTTCCTTGATGTCCTGATGATGTATTTCATGTGCCTGCCAATAGGTTCTCGGCTGATTGATGCACATTTCCAGCATGCGCAGTAGACCATGCAGGTCCTTCACGATACTGCCGAAGCGATATTCGGGGCCGAGTGAGAATCCTTTGCGGAATGGTGGAGGCACGTCCAGGAACAGGGTAGGGCGGTCAAGCAGAAGAAAATCGAAGGCGATAGATGACCAGTCGCATACAAGGACGTCGCTGGCGAGGAGGATGGACTCCGCATCAGGGTAGATGGTGCTGGGCAGACTCACTATCCTCGGAAGGGCGGGAGAGGGCTTGGCGCCGGTATTTAGGTGGCTGCGCAGCAGGATCGTCGCGCCATGATCGACGGCCAATGCGGACAGGGCTGCGAGGAATTGCTGTTCGTTGCAACCGAAGGGGTAGATGCTGCGCCCCTCGTCATCCTGCGTCCATGTGGGAGCAAACAGGATGGTCTTGCCGCATGTCGACGGATCCAGACCCAGTTGGAGCTTGGCGATTGATTCGTCCGCGGTTCGAAGGATCAAACGATCAGTCCGCATATACCCCGTGGCGTGGACCTTGTCTGGAGAAAATCCGAATTTTTCAATCCAAAGGCTTCGCTGCGATGTTGATGCTACCCAGATTTCGTCATATTCATGCTGCAAACGGAAATCATTGATGTCGAAACCCTTGAAGGGGATTCCATGCCAGACATCAATGCACCTCAAGCCTGCCTTGCGGTAGGCAGGCAACATTATTTCAAGGCTATGCAGCCCGTGATCGCTGATGATGGCCAGGGTGCGTGCCAGTAGTGCCGCGGCTCTGGGGGAGCAAGCCCATTGGCTGCGGATGCCGGCGTACTGCAGCTCCCGGCAGTATGCGCGGTCCATGCTCAGGAATATGGCAGAAGGACAGCGCTGGTATATAGGCAGCAGGTTGCCGTTGAGCTTGTGGCCATAAAGAACGATGGCTGATTTCTTCCTGAAAGGGCGGAAGAAAAGCCCGATCACTGCTTGCAGTGCGAAGGTAGCAAGTTGGCACCAATGCACCGGGTTATGCTTATTTATTTTCAACGCAGGCCTGGGGATTAGGTGGGCTTGTGGTCAATTGCAGTGCTTCGCGGAGGCTTTCACCGAAACGTGGCCATGCGAATTGTCGGGCAAAAAACGTTGCTCTGCTCCGTTCCATGGTGGTTTTCCCATTCAGGGCCCGTAACGCGGCCTGCGCCAGTCCAGAATAATCTCCTGGTTCCACCAGATAGCCGGATTGTCCTTGGGCTACGGCGTCCACTACGCCCCCGGTGGCGAATGCAACGGTGGGCACTCCATGTGCAGCAGCTTCGATGGCAACCATTCCGAAACCCTCTGGATCGCCAGGAAGGCTCCGTACCGGAAACACGTGCAATGCTGCACATTCATAGGCGCATGTTAGTTCTGCAGGATCAGTGATGACACCGAGGAAGCGCAGATGTTGGCCGATACCTGCGGCATTAGCTACGGCCTGGATGCTTTCGCGGGTTTGCTGGCTGACGTGCAACGAGTCGGCGGGAGCATCGCCAATGACGACGAGGGTGGTGTCGGGGATCTCGTGGACGATGGCCGGTAGTGCATGCTGAACGAACTCGCGCAATCCCTTGCGGGTGGTCAGGCGGCCAATAGACAGCAGGAGACGGTTGTCGCCAAGGCCGTGGCGTTGCCGGAATGCCTGAAGTGTAGCAGCAGACTGCGGTGCGTTCGGAATCTGCACGCCAGGGTGCACGATGCGCAAGCGAGGTTCGATGACTCCCAGCCTGAGTGCCAGTTCGGAGGTGGGCCGGCTGTTGGCGATGACGCCATCCATGCGGCGGATGGCGGGATGCCATAGCGCGCGATAGATGGGGTGTCGTACAGCGGCATCTAGTCCATGCAGGTACACATTGGCACGGGCATTTGCCATGCGTGCGGCCATCAGGGCTGCGGGAGCAGTCAACCCGCTGCCGGCCAATACGATATCCGGCTTCCAAGAGAGGGCAATGTGCATGGCTCGCCAAGCCGAGATAATCAGGAATCGCCATAGCGGACGCAACGGCACTTCGGTCAGCTCTACCTGTGCGGGGCGCTGGGTGGCAGAGCCTTCGGGACCGACTATCCGTACCTGGGCATAGCGTGACAGTTCATCGGCAATATGCCAGTTCAGTCGTTCCATGCCGCCTACTAATGGCGGCAGGTTGCGGGTGACGAGGAGAACCCGGGGGCGTAGGGGTTCAGCCATCGCGCCGATAGGTCAGATTGGTGATCTGCTCGGAAATCAGCCCGATCAGGAAGATGATTACTGCTGCGCTGAACAGCAGGACGCTCATATTGGTGAAACGGTGCATGGTGGCGAAGGTGTAGCCGTAATAACCCAGCCCAGTGAGGAAAAAGGCAATGGCTACGGGTGCAAACAGTTTCAACGGCGAATACAGCGTGGCGATCTTGAAAATGATCAGCAGGAAACGAATGCCGTCCTTTATCGGACGGATGTGGCTGCCGGTCCCCACGCGCTTGGCTACCGGGATAGGCACATAGGCTACCGGGTAGGCGCTGCGGAAGAAGGCCATCGTGCTGGTGGTGGGGTAGCTGAAGCCGTTGGGCAGCAGGTGCAGGAATTCGCGGAACTTCTCCGCGCGCACGACGCGGAAGCCGGAGGTCAGGTCGTCGATGCGGTGGCCGGTCATGTGGCTGGCCAGCCGGTTGTAGAAACCGTTGGCCAGGCCGCGGTGCAGGTTGGCCTGGCCGCTGGCATCGCGTGCGCCCACCACCATGTCGTAACCCTCTTCCAGCTTGGCCAGCAGTGCGGCGATGTGCTGCGCGCTGTGTTGGCCATCGGCGTCCATGAACACCAGCACGTCGCCGCTGGCGGCGCGGGTGCCGCGCTTGATCGCCGCGCCGTTGCCCATCGAATACGGATTGCTGACCACCCGTGCGCCGTGGTTGGCGGCGATGGCGGCGGTGTCGTCGGTGGAGCCGTCGTTGACGACGATGATTTCCGCTTGCGGCCACGCCTGCCGCAGTGCTGGCAGGGTGCGCTGCAGGCCCTCGGCCTCGTTCTTGGCCGGCAGGATGATGCTCAGTTGCTGCACGTGGTGTACCTGTTGATTCTCCCCGGCCACATGGTAGCGGGAAGCGGCCACCGGGGAATGCGGGTGTGCCGGGACGTGGTGCCCGTCGCAGAATTTGAGTGGGTGCGGCAGATTGGTCGGGTTGGTTGGCCCGAGGCATGGGGCAGGGAAATGCCTGCTCCGCATGGCCGCCGCATATGGCGCCGGCCCAAGGCTACAATCGCCCCATTGCTGTCTGCTCTGGGGAAAACTGAATGAACGCAGCCGCCAATCTCGTGGGCATCACCGGCATTGCGCGCCGGCTGGTGCAGGACGGGGCGCTGGACGAGGCCGTCGCCCGCAATGCAATGGCACAGGCCGGGGAGGCCAAGGTGCCGCTGGCGCAGTGGCTGGCCGACAAGCGCCTGGCCACCGCGGCGCAGTTGGCCGCGGCCAATGCCGTGGAATTCGGCATGCCGCTGCTGGACGCGTCGGTGTTCGACGCCAGCCACAATGCGATGAAGCTGGTCAGCGAGGAATTGCTGCGCAAGCACAACGTGCTGCCGCTGTTCAAGCGCGGCGGCAAGCTGTTCATCGGTACCAGTCACCCCACCCAGCCGCTGGACGAGATCAAGTTCCACACCAACTTGGTGGTCGAACCGATTCTGGTGGACGAGGACCAGATCCGCCGCACCCTGGAGCTGTGGATGGCCAGCAACGATTCGCTGGGCGATTCGCTGGGCGGCGGCGACGAGGATATGGGCGACCTGGAGGTCAGCGCCGGCGACGAGGACATGGGTGGTGGCGGCGACTCCGGCGTCGATGCCAAGGGCGATGACACCCCGGTGGTGAAGTTCGTCAACAAGGTGCTGGTGGACGCCATCCGCAAGGGCGGTTCGGACATCCACTTCGAGCCCTATGAAGACGACTACCGTGTGCGTTTCCGCATCGACGGCTTGCTCAAGACCGTGGCCAAGGCGCCGGTGAAGCTGCGCGAGCGCATCGCCGCGCGCCTGAAGGTGATGTCGCAGTTGGACATCGCCGAGAAGCGCGTGCCGCAGGACGGCCGCATCAAGCTCAACCTGTCCAAGACCAAGCAGATCGACTTCCGCGTCAGCACCCTGCCGACGCTGTTCGGCGAGAAGATCGTGCTGCGTATCCTCGACGGCAGCGCGGCCAAGCTGGGCATCGACAAGCTCGGCTACGAGCCGGAGCAGCAGAAACTGTTCTTGGAGGCCATCCACAAGCCTTACGGCATGGTGCTGGTGACCGGTCCCACCGGCTCGGGCAAGACGGTGTCGCTGTATACCGCGCTGGGCATCCTCAACGACGAGACCCGCAACATCTCCACCGCCGAGGACCCGGTGGAAATCCGCCTGCCGGGCGTGAACCAAGTGCAGCAGAACAACAAGCGCGGCATGACCTTCGCCGCGGCGCTGCGCTCTTTCCTGCGCCAGGACCCGGACGTGATCATGGTCGGCGAAATCCGCGACCTGGAAACGGCCGAGATCGCCATCAAGGCGGCGCAGACCGGCCACATGGTGCTGTCCACGCTGCACACCAACGACGCGCCGCAGACCATCGCGCGCCTGATGAACATGGGCATCGCCCCGTACAACATCACCTCGTCGGTGACGCTGGTGATCGCCCAGCGCCTGGCGCGGCGGCTGTGCAGCCACTGCAAGCGGCCGGCGGACCTGCCGGAAAACGCGCTGCTCGCCGAGGGCTTCACCCCGGCGCAGATCAGCCAGGGCATCCAGTTGTACGAGCCGGTCGGCTGCGACGACTGCACCGAGGGCTACAAGGGCCGTACCGGCATCTACCAGGTGATGCCGATGACCGACGAGATCGCCACCATCGTGCTGCGCGGCGGCAACGCGCTGGACATCGCCGAGGCCGCGCAGCAGATCGGCGTCAACGACCTGCGCCAGTCGGCCCTGCTCAAGGCGGCGCAAGGCATCACCAGCCTGGCCGAGATCAACCGCGTCACCAAGGACTGAGCCAGTCCCTCGTGCCTTTGTGGATGCGGGGCTCGCCCCGCGGCGCTTTTCCGGTGAAGCCCCGTGCCGGGCAAGCCCGGCACCTGCGAGGTGCCGCAGCGAAGATGCGTGCTGTAGATGCGGGGCTTGCCCCGCATGGGGCCCTTCCCGGGAACGCCCGGCACCCCTGCGTGGGACCCGCTCCTCAAGCGAGTTGACGCCCGGCCGATACCTTGGGGACAGGAGCTGGCAGGGTGGTTCGACCGCTGCGCGGGGTTGCGGTAGGCTGGCGCGGCACGTGTCGGTCCACGCAGCGGTGTCTGGGGGGAAGAGTGCATGAGCGGTAGCGTTCGGTCGGGCGATGACAGGATGTTCGAGTTCCGCCAGGAACAGGCAGACGACGGTCCGCCTGCCGACGGTGTCGCTTTTACCGTGTTGAGCGTGGACGACGACCCCGCGTTCCAGCAGTCGCTGCGCATGGCGCTGTCCGACTTCCGCTTCAACGACAGCCCGCTGCGGCTGCTGACCGCGTCCTCCTCCAGTGAAGCGCAGGAGGTGATGGTCGCCCACCCCGATGTCTCGGCCATCCTGCTGGACGTGGTGATGGAGAGCGACGACGCCGGCCTGCAGCTGGTGCGCGCGGTGCGCGAGCAACTGGGCAACGCCGAGGTACGCATCGTGCTGATCACCGGCCAGCCGGGCATGGCGCCGATGCGCAAGACACTGCAGCAGCTGGATGTCAGCGATTACTGGCTGAAGACCGACCTGTACCGCGAGCGCTTGCAGGGCATCGTCACCGGCTCGCTGCGCACCTGGAGCGAGATCCACGCGCTGGCGCGGGCCAAGCGCGGCCTGCAGCACATCGTGCAGATGGGCAACCGCCTGACCGGGCAGCGCGACCTGGACGGTTTTTCGCGACAGTTGCTGCATGAACTGGCCACGCTGCTGGAAATGCCCGCCGATGGCCTGGTGTGCGTACGCGAGGACGGGAACGGCACGCCGCCGGAGGGCGTGCGCGTGATTGCCGCCGATGGTGCCTTCGCGACGCAGCAGGGGCGCTGGCTGGCGGATATCGACGATGCGATGGCGCGCGACCTGCTGGCCGAGGCGTTCGCCCGCCGTGCCAGCGTCGGCATGCCGGCCTGCCAGATGCTGTACCTGGATGGCGATGGCCGGGTGCCGCCGCTGGTGGCGTACCTGGCCAGCGAGCGTTCGCTCGACGCCGAGGAGCATGAACTGCTGCAGGTGTTCACCGCCCATGCCAATGCCAGCCTGGTCAATGTCGACCTGACCTCGCGGCTGGACCGGGTAGCCTACCGCGACAGCCTGCTCGACATTCCCAACGGCAATGCGCTGCGGCTGGAGCTGCAGCAGGTGCTGGAGCAGCCCTGGCCCAGCGGGCAGAGCCTGCTGGTGGTGGACCTGGGGCAGTACACCGACGGCAGCCTGGCGCTCGGCCCGGAGCAGGGCGACCTGCTGCTGCAGCGCATGGCCGAACGGCTGGCGCAACTGTATCCCCCGCCATGCAGGGTGGCGCGGCTGCACGAGGGCACGTTCGCGGTGCTGGGCCCGACGACGTGGCTGGCGCTGGATCCGGTCAGCGCACTGGAACAGAGCGAGGACACCGGCGAGCTGCCGTTCCTGCGGGTGGATGCGGCGCGGGTGGACCTGGACCATTACCGCGGTGGTGCCGGCGGAGCAATCGCCGCCGGCCTGCTGCTGGTGAACCGCATCCGCGCCGATGGCGGGCATGGCGTGGCCGACTACCGTGCCGAGGGCGAGCAGGAGAACCTGCAGCGTTTCCTGCAGTCGCGGGCGCTGTACCGCGCGCTGCGCGAGGACCGCATCGGTGTCGCGTTGCAGGCGCAGGTGGACATGGACAGCGGCGCCGTCGTCGGCGCCGAGGTGCTGGCGCGCTGGAACGAGAACGGCCAGCCGGTGTCGCCGGCGGAATTCATCCCGGTGGCCGAGGCCAGCGGCCTGATCGTGCCGCTGGGCCAGCGCGTGATCGAACTGACCTGCGACGCGCTGCGCGCGCTGGAGGCGGCCGGCTTCCCCGAGGTGCCGCTGTCGGTGAACGTGTCGCCGCTGCAATTGCACCGGCGCGAATTCATCGACGAACTGGCGGCCACGCTGGAGAAGCAGGGCATCGAACCGCGGCGGATGGAACTGGAAATCACCGAAGGCGCGGTGATGAACGACTACCAGGCCGGACGCGAACTGTTGGCGCGATTGCGGAGGTTGGGGTTCGGCATCGCCGTGGACGATTTCGGCACCGGCTATTCGTCGCTGCGCTACGTGCACTCGCTGCCGGTGACGCGGCTCAAGCTGGACCGCCACTTCACCTCGGAAATCGGCGAAGCCCGCGGCGAAAGCAGCGTGGCCGACATGATCCTCGCGCTGGGGCGCCGGCTGGGGCTGGACGTGGTGGCCGAAGGCGTGGAAACCCGGGAGCAGGCCAACTGGCTGCGCGAACACGACTGCCCCTGCGCCCAGGGCTATCTGTTCGCGCGGCCCGAACCGCTGGAGGATTTCATCGCCCGCATGCGCCGGCAGCGGACGGGCGATGGCTGAAGTGCCGCGCGCGGGGTTCCTCCGGCGGCGCTGGCAGGAGGCCTGGGCGGGCGTGCGCCTGCAGCCGTGGCGGGTGGCGCTGATCGCCGCGCCGTGGTTGCTTGGCCTGCTCACCGCGCTGCCGTTGCTCTGGTACGAAACCGACCGGGTGCTGCGCGTGCCCGAGCGCCAGGCCAGCCACGACGCGGTGCAGTACGCCGCGCAATCCATGCTGCGCTGGATGGAACGGCTGAGCGACGACGCCCGCTTCCTCGCGCTGCTGACGCCGCGCCTGCTGGAGGACGGCTCGCAGGCGTCGCTGGTGGAAACCTACGGCAGTTTCCTGCGCGCTGGCAGCGATTACCACAAGGTGCGCTGGCTGGATGCCGCCGGCCACGAGCGCCTGCGCCTGGACCAGGACGGCGGCGACATCCGGCGGGTGCCGGTGCCGTCCCTGCAGGACAAGCAGGGACGTCCGTTCTTCGAGAAAGCGCTGCCGCTGCAGCCGGGGCAGGTGCATCTTTCGCCGCTGGACCTGAACGTCGAGAACGGCGGCATAGAGCAGCCGCTGCGGCCCACGCTGCGTGCGTCCTCGCCCTTCGTGCTGGCCGACGGCAGCAGCGGCGTGGTGGTACTCAACCTGCATGGCCGCGTGCTGCTGGAGCGGCTGCGCGAACAGGCGCAGCAATCCGGCTTCACCCTGTACCTGGTGCACCCCGGGGGTTATTGGTTGATCGGCCCGCAGGCGTCCGATGCATGGGGCTGGCAACTGGGGCACCGCGAGCGCAACGTGGCCGCATTCGACCCGGCGTTGTGGCGCGAATTGCAGCGGCAACCGGCCGGTTACTGGCAGGGGTGGAGTTTCTCCACGCTGGAAGCCGCATGGGGGCAGGGCGAGGGCCGCCTGCTGGCGCATGCCGACCCGACGCTGGCGCAACTGCGCATCCTCGTGCACCGCGTGCCGCCGCAGGGGGCGCGTTGGCAGCTGATCCTGGCCGTGTTCGCGGTGCTCGGCCTGTGCATGGTGGCGTGGGTGGTGCTCGGGCAGGCGCGCGGGTTGGCGCGCGAGACCGCTTACGTGCAGCGCCTGCGCGACGGCAACGCGGCGCTGGCGCTGGCCAACGAGCGCCTGCTGATGGCGCAGCAGGAACTGGCGCGTGCCGAACGGCTGTCCTCGCTGGGGCTGATGGTGGCCGGCGTCGCGCATGAAATGAACACGCCCCTGGCCAGCGCGCAGCTGGCGCTGGGCAGCCTGGGCGATGCCATCACCACCCTGCAGGAGCAATTGCGCACGGGGCTGCGGCGCTCGGAGATGGACGCCTTCCTCGCCAATGCGACCAGCGCCTGCACCCTGGCCGGCAACGAATTGCGGCGCAGCGCGGCGCTGGTGCAGCGGTTCAAGCAGGTGGCGGTGGACCGTGCCTCGCTGGAACGGCGACGGTTCGACCTGGCCGAAGTGCTGTTGGATGCCGATCCGCGGCTGCGCAAGGGCGGGCCGGTGGAAGGCGTGGAACTGGTGCTGGAGCTGGAACCGGGCGTGGCGATGGACAGCTACCCGGGGCCGCTGGGGCAGGTGGTGGCCAACCTGTTCGCCAATGCCCTGCTGCATGGCTGCCCGCCGGGTGGCCTGGGCCGCATCGCCCTGTCGGCGCGTGCGGACGGCCCAGGGCAGGTGCGCATAGACGTGGCCGACGACGGGCAGGGAATCGCGGCCGACGACCTGCCGCGCATCTTCGAGCCGTTCTTCACCACCCGCCGCAACCGCGGGGGCACCGGGTTGGGACTGCACATCGTCCACCAGATCGTGACCGAGGTGCTGGGCGGACGTATCGAGGTGCACAGCCGCCGCGCCGGCGACCCCGGCGACGGGCCGACGGGGACGCGTTTCAGCTTGTACCTGCCGTGCCAAGGCCCGGACCGCACGGCCGAAACCCCGTAGATGCGGGGCTTGCCCCGCATGGAGCCTTCCCGGTGAAGCCCCATGCCGGGCAAGCCCGGCACCTACGTGCAGCACGGTGAGGTGGCTTGTGTAGATGCGGGGCTTGCCCCGCATGAAGCCTTCCCGGTGAAGCCCCGTGCCGGGCAAGCCCGGCACCTACGATGTACAGCGGCTGTGGATGAGAGGCTTTGCCGGGGAATGCTCTATAGGTCATCGAATCCCGCATGGCGGGAAATCCATTGGCATCCCCAGTACGGGTATTCCCGAATGTCGGTGACCAACCCAGCCCGTACCGGGTTGGCGACGACGTACCGCGCCTGTACCCGCAGGTCCTCGTCATCGCGCAAACGATGATCGTAGAAGCCGCTTTGCCAGACAGGTCCCGAAACCCGTCGAATCGTGTTGATGGCCCGCGCGCAACGCGACTTGAAGCGACGAAGGCAGGCCGAAAGATCATCCTCGTGCAAGGTAAACAGCCAATGCAGATGGTCAGGCATGACCACCCATGCATGGGTCTGGCTGATGCCTTCCCGATCGCAGTGGTGCAGTTGGTCGTGTACGACATTGGCCAACGCGGGCGTCTGGAACAATGGTTGCCGGTGATGCGTGGCCATGGTCACGGCATACACCGCATTTTGCCGGGAATGACGCCCTCTCGTGAGTCTTGGGCTGGACATGCGGCCAGCGTGCGGGCAGGCGATGGCGACGTGCATCGGAGATTGCCGCATGTCGCATCGGTGAAATCCTTGCGAGCGCTGCAAACGGTCGAATTTGTAGAGCGAGGCTTGCCTCGTTGGGGGATTGCCGGGAAGGCTTCGTGTGGGGCAAGCCCCACACCTACGTGATGCGCGGTGGGGCCCCGTGTCGGGCAAGCCCGGGCGCGGCGGGGGCTTGTGTAGATGCGGGGCTTGCCCCGCATGGGGCTTTGCCGGGCAAGCTCCGCGGCATCTGCGAGAGAGCGCCGGTCAGTCCATCCCCAGTTTCTTCAGCTTGTAGCGCAGCGCCCGGAAGGTGATGCCCAGCTGGGCGGCGGTGCGGGTGCGGTTCCAGCGGTTTTCTTCCAGCGCCTTCTGGATCGCGGCGCGCTCCATCTGCTCGATGTAGGACGGCAACGCGGCATTGGCCGGGTCGGGATCGGTTGCCACTTCGGCCTGCACGGCGGCGGTGGTTTCGTGGCGCGGGGCCGGCAGGTGCAGGTCGCCGGCGCCGATGCTGTCGCCTTCGACCAGGGCGAGGGCACGTTCGAGGATGTTCTCCAGCTCGCGCACGTTGCCGGGGAAGGCATAGCCGGCCAAGGTATCCAGCGCCGAGGGCGACAGCAGCGGCGTCGGCAGCTGCTGCGCGCGGGCCAGACGGCGCAGGATGGCGGCGGCCAGCTGCGGCAGGTCCTCGCGGCGTTCGCGCAGCGGCGGCACGCGCAGCTCGATGACGTTGATGCGGTAGTACAGGTCGTGGCGGAAACGGCCGTCCTGCACCAGTTCGGACAGGTCCTTGTGGGTGGCCGAGAGGATGCGCACGTCCACCGGCACCTCGCTGGCCGCGCCGACCGGGCGCACGGATTTTTCCTGGATGGCACGCAGCAGCTTGACCTGCATCTGCAACGGCAGCTCGGCCACTTCGTCGAGGAACAGCGTGCCGCCGTGCGCGGCCTGGAACAGCCCCGGCTTGTCGGCATGGGCGCCGGTGAAGCTGCCCTTCTTGTGGCCGAAGAACTCGCTTTCCATCAGTTCGCCGGGGATGGCGCCGCAGTTGACCGGCACGAACGGCCCGGCCGCGCGCGCGCCCTGGTCGTGGATGGTGCGTGCGACCAGTTCCTTGCCGACGCCGGATTCGCCGACGATGTAGACCGGCGCCTGGCTGCGCGCGACCTTGGCGATGGTGGCGCGCAGGGCGTCCATCGCCGGTGAGTCGCCGAGCAGGCGCGAGGCGCTCTCGGCCGGTTCCGCCCTGGGCGGGCGCTCGGTGTTGTTCAGTTCCAGCGCGTGGCGGACCATGCCGCGCAGCACGCCGATGTCCACCGGCTTGCTGACGAAATCGAAGGCGCCGGCCTTCAGCGCCTCCACCGCCAGGTCCATGCT
>Ga0206118_100415_pt1 | contig 21912 bp, 18 predicted proteins | sample 3A20Ametagenome_FD_177999 | JGI IMG/M metagenome (GOLD analysis project Ga0206118, IMG submission 177999) | Enriched microbial communities from leaf-cutter ant dump, University of Wisconsin, Madison, United States - 3A20A | ecosystem: Environmental > Terrestrial > Nest > Insects nest > Nest dump... | reverse complement strand
CGCCGGCGGGCTGATGGGGCAGGTGATCGCGGTGACCCCGCTGCATTCGACCGTGCTGCTGCTGACCGACCCCGACCACGCGGTGCCGGTGACGGTGGCGCGCAACGGCGTGCGCCTGATCGCCTATGGCCGCGGCGACCGCCTGGAACTGCGCGACATCCCGCTCAGTGCCGGCGTGGAAGTGGGCGATGAGATCGTCACCTCCGGGCTGGGCGGACGCTTCCCGGCCGGCTTCCCGGTGGGGAAGATCCTGGAGCTGCGGCCGGACGACACCCACGCCTTCCTGGTCGGCGAGCTGGAGCCGGCGGCCAAGCTGGACCGCGGCCGCGACGTGCTGCTGCTGCGCTCGGTGCCGCAGATCCCGCGCATGCCGGTGACCACCGGCCTGGAGCCGCCGGCCGGCGGCGACACCGTGCCCGGCCCGCGTCCGGCGCCGGACACCGGGGCATCAGGGGGCGGGGGCCAGGGGCCGGGGACCGGGCAACAGCCGGGCGCCGCGGCCGATGCGCCGCGCCCGGTTCCGCCGACGCCGGAGAACGCCCCGCCCGCCGCCAATCCGCCTTCCCCCCGGCCCCCGGCCTCCGGCCCCCGGCCCGAACCCCAGGAGACCCGGCCATGAGCCGCCTGCGCAGCCGCGGCTGGGTATTGCCGGCCAGCCTCGCGCTGGCCCTGCTGCTGGGCCTGGTGCCGCTGCCGGAACTGCTGCAGCCGATCCGCCCGTACTGGCTGGCGCTGGTGCTGGGCTACTGGGTGATCGAAACCCCGGAGCGGGTCGGGCTGGGCTTCGCCTTCTGCATCGGCGTGCTGGCCGACCTGCTGTACGGCGGCATCCTCGGCGAGCAGGCGCTGCGGCTGGTGGTGTTCGCCTTCATCCTGCAGCGCTTCCGCGCCCGCATCCGCTTCTTCCCGCTGTCGCAGCAGGCGCTGGCGATCGGCGGCCTGCTGGTCAACGACCGCATCATCAGCGCCGCCGTGCACCTGTTCACCGCCGAGCCGCTGCTGCCGTGGAGCTACTGGTGGGCGCCGCTGCCGGGCATGCTGCTGTGGCTGCCGGTCTATGTGCTGCTGGATGCCGCGCGGCTGGGCAAGCGCGGGCACTGAGCCATGTACGGGCGGCGCCAGCACAAGAATCCGCAGGCCGAGGTCGAGCAGTTCCGGCGCCGCGCGGCGGTCGGTTTCCTCGGCGTGCTGCTCGGGCTCGGCGTGCTGGGCGGCTGGTATTTCAAGCTGCAGGTGCTGGACCACGACATCTACGCCACCCGCTCGGAAGCCAACCGCATCAAGGCGCGGCCGGTGGTGCCCGGGCGTGGGCTGATCTACGACCGCAAGGGCCGGCTGCTGGCCGAGAACGTGCCGGCGTTCCGCCTGGACGTGACCCCCAACAAGGTCGAGGACATGGCCGCCACGCTGGCCGGGCTGCGCACCATCTTCTCGCTCGGCGACGAGGACATCGAGCGCTTCAACCAGTCGCGCAAGGCGCGGCGCAGCTTCATGCCGGTGACGCTCAAGCTGCGCGTGAGCGACGAGGAAATGGCGCGCTTCGCGGTGGACCGCTGGCGCTACCCGGGCGTGGAGCTCGAGCCCTACCTGACCCGCCGCTACCCGTACGGCGACCTGCTCGCGCATGTCATCGGCTACGTCGGCCGGGTCGACGACAAGGACCTGCAGGAGCTGGGCGAGGGCAACGCGGCGCTCACCCATATCGGCAAGTCCGGGCTGGAGCGCTATTACGAGGACCGGCTGCGCGGCAGGATCGGCTACGAGCGGGTCGAGACCAACGTGCAGGGGCGCGCGATCCGCACGCTCGGCCGGGTGCCGGCGCAGTCGGGCGCGGACCTGCGCCTGTCCATCGACGTCGACCTGCAGAAGGCGATGGTGGCCGCGTTCGGCGAGCAGGAAGGTTCGGCGGTGGCGATCGATCCGCGCACCGGCGAGATCCTGGCCATGGTCAGCCTGCCGTCCTACGACCCCAACCTGTTCGTCAACGGCATTTCCCACGCCGACTTCAGGCGGCTCAACGAGAACCCCTCGCGGCCGCAGTTCAACCGCCTGGTGCTGGGCGGCGTGGCCCCCGGCTCCACGGTCAAGCCGTTCCTCGGCCTGGCCGGACTGGACAGCGGCCTGCGCCGGCCCGAGGACAAGATCCTCTCGCGCGGCATGTTCTACCTGCCGGGCGTGAGCCGCGGCTGGGGCGACGCCAACCGCGGCGGCCACGGCTGGACCGACCTGCGCAAGTCGATCTCGCAGTCGGTGAACACCTACTACTACCAGCTCGGCATCGACATGGGCGTGGAGCGCTACGACCAGTACATGGGCGGCCGCTACGGTTTCGGCCAGCCCACCGGCATCGACCTTGCCGGCGAGATCGGCGGCATCCTGCCGTCGCCGGCGGCCAAGGCCAGGCTGCGCAAGGAGCGCTGGTATCCCGGCGACATGGTCAACGCCAGCATCGGCCAGGGCCTGTGGAAGGTGACGCCGCTGCAGTTGGTGCGCGGCGTCGGCGGCCTGGCCTCCGGGCAGCTGCGCACGCCGCACCTGGTGGTCGAGCAGAAAGTGGGCTTCGACCACGACTGGACGCCGCTGCCGCAGCCCGAGCCCCGGCCGATCAGCCCCAACCCCGCCAACCTGCAGGCGGTGCGCGAAGGCATGATGGGCACCATGCAGCCGGGCGGCAGCGGCTGGCGCGTCGCAGCCGGCGCGCCGTACCGGATGGCCGGCAAGACCGGCACCGCGCAGGTGGTCAGCCGCCGCGGTACCGCCGCGGTGAACCCGAAGAGCCTGCCGATGCACCTGCGCCACCGCGCGCTGTTCATCGGCTTCGCCCCGGCCGAGGACCCGCAGATCGCCATCGCGGTCGCGGTCGAGGGCGGCGGCTACGGCGGCGCGGCGGCGGCGCCGATCGCGCGCAAGGTGTTCGACGCCTGGCTGCTGGGCGTGATGCCGGACGAGCAGGGGGCGGAGGCCGGAGGCCAGGGGCCGGGGGAAAAGCCGCAACCGGAAAATGCGGCTTCCGCGCCGGAACAGACGCCCGGCCAGCCCGCACCCCAGCCGCCCGCTCCCGCGCCCGATGCCGCTCCCGCCCCGGCCTCCGGCTCCCGACCCCCGGCCCCCGGAAGGACACCGCCATGAGGGATTTCCTGCGCTGGCTGCTGGAAATGGCGCAGCGGCTTACCCGCGGCCTGGACTGGCCGCTGCTGCTCGCGCTGGGCGCGCTGATGGCGATGGGCCTGGCGGTGCTGGACAGCGCCGGCGGCAGTGGCCTGGTGATGGCCCAGGGCGCGCGCTTCGGCGTCGGCCTGCTGGCGATGTGGGCGATCGCGCGGGTGCCGGTGCTGCGCATCCGCGCCTGGACGCCGCTGATCTACGCGCTGTCGATGCTGCCGCTGCTGGCGGTGTTCGTGCTGGGCACCGGCAAGTACGGCCGGCAGTGGCTGGACCTGAAGCTGTTCTACCTGCAGCCGGCCGAGCTGCTCAAGGTGAGCATGCCGATGATGGTGGCCTGGTACCTGCACCGCATGCCGCTGCCGCCGCGCATCCCGGTGGTGCTGGTGGCCGGCGTGATCATCGGCATTCCGACCGCGCTGGTCATGCTGCAGCCGGATTTCGGCACCGCCATGCTGATCGCCGCCAGCGGCGCCTTCGTGCTGCTGCTGGCCGGCCTGCCGTGGTGGTGGGTGGGGCTGGGCGTGGGCGGCGTCGCGGCGGCCGCGCCGGTGGCCTGGTTCTGGTTCCTGATGCCCTACCAGAAGGACCGCATCATGATGTTCCTGGACCCGGAGAGCGATGCGCTCGGCGCCGGCTGGAACATCATCCAGTCCAAGATCGCCATCGGTTCGGGGGGGCTGACCGGCAAGGGCTGGGGGCTGGGCTCGCAGTCGCACCTGAATTTCATCCCCGAGCAGACCACCGACTTCGCCTTCTCGGTGCTGAGCGAGGAATTCGGCTGGATCGGCGTGGCGACCGTGCTGGCGCTCTACCTGTTCGTGGTCGGGCGCTGCCTGTGGATCGCGGTGCAGTCGCGCGACGGCTATTCGCGGCTGGTCGCCGGCGCCACCGGCCTGTCGTTCTTCGTCTACGCGCTGGTCAACGGCGGCATGATCTCCGGCCTGCTGCCGGTGGTGGGCGTGCCGATGCCGCTGATCAGCTACGGCGGCACCGCCGCGGTGTCGCTGCTGGCCGGCTTCGGCCTGGTGATGGCCGCGCGCAGCTACAACCCGGTGCACGGCGGCCACGGCTGACGCCCCGGGGCAGATCCGTGGCCGGTGCCTGGAGCCCGCGCACCGCCGCCGCGGTGGGTACGTCCGGGTCGCTGCGCCTCATGTCCGCATACGGCACGTCCCGCGGCGCAACAGCGCATGCGCCGTTCCTGCCTGGGCTGGCGCGTGGCTGCCCGATGCCCTGCATGCTGCCTGCCTTGCCCCGGGTTCGGCCTGGGGATGTCCGTGCACGTGCATCGCCGGGGCCCACTGAAAAAATGCGACCTCGATCCGGATCGGGTTGATCAGGATCAAACACGGCGTTTAACAAAAGCCTCACAATAGCGCCCGCCACCGGTCGCATCGCGCCGTGGCGGCCGGCTTGCAAGCGTGCTGGACGGCAAGGCCGGGATCCGCCGGCCGGGCGTGGGGAGACGCCCGGCCGGCGCCGGAATCCGGTCCGGGCAACCGGCCGCACCCACTGGGATGGGGGGTGCGGCCGGTGCCCAGATTTTCATGCGCTCACCTGTCGGCCTGTTTCCCGGACCGTGCGTTTCGTCGCCGGCCTGATGCCGTGGCCTTCCGTGCAGCGGGCGCTGGATCTGCTTGGTACACCTGCTGGTACTGCCCCGACATCAAGCGGCGGAGCTTCCGGTGAATATGCGCATTCAGTTTTCCGCTGGCCGCCATGACGGACGAGCGTGCAGGAAGCGGCGGGGATGGATGCTTCAATCCCGTTGCGATTCATGGTGTTATTGATGGAAATTCATCCATGACCTGTTAATCTCGGCCGATGATTCGACGCGTCCTGGTCTGCTGTCTCACCCTGGGCATGGTCGCCTGCGCGACCCAGCCACAGGCCCCTGCTCCCACGCCGCAACCGGCGGAGAAACCGATCGGCACCGGCGGTGCGCCGGCCGAAGCCGCGCCGGAACGCAAGCCGGACCTGCCGCCGGTGGACCTGACCCCGGTGCCGTTCGAGACCGCGCGCGCCAACTTCGTGCGCGACACCGCCGCCCGCTACGGGCTGGACCCGGCCTACATCGAATCGGTGCTGGCGCAGGCGCAGATCCGCGAGCCGATCATCGCCGCCATGTCGCGGCCGGCCGAGCGGGTCAAGCCGTGGAACGAATACCGGCCGATGTTCATCAGCCAGGCGCGCATCGACGGCGGCAGGAAATTCCTGGCCACGCACCGCGACGCGCTGCAGCGCGTGCAGGACCGCACCGGCGTGCCGGCCGAGGTGATCGTGGCCATCATCGGCGTGGAGACCAGCTACGGCGCCAACGCCGGCAACCACCGGGTGCTCGACGCGCTGTACACGCTGGCGTTCAAGTACCCGCGCAGCGGCGACCCGCAGAAGCTCGAGCGCGAGGTGCGCCGCGAGCTGTTCTTCCGCGACGAGCTGGCCAAGCTGTTCGAACTGGCCGCGCTGGAGAAGCTGGACATCACCGCGCTCAAGGGCAGTTACGCCGGCGCCATGGGCATGGGCCAGTTCATGCCGTCCAGCTACCTGGATTACGCGGTGGACGGCGATGGCGACGGCCGCCGCGACCTGTTCGCCAGCCATGACGACGTGTTCGCCTCCATCGCCAACTACTTCGTGAAGAAGGGCGGCTGGGTGCGCGGCGGCACGGTCGCGGTGCCGGCCACGCTCGATGCCGGCCGCGAGGAACTCAACCCGGTCGACTGGACGCCGAACCTGGGCCTGGATGCCCTGGCCGCGCGCGGCTACCACCCGGCCGTGCCGGTGCGCGCGGCCGGCGCCACCGCCACCCCGATCACGCTGGAAGGCAGCACCGGCAAGCAGTACTGGCTGGGCTTCCAGAACTACTACGCCATCACCCGCTACAACCTTTCCAAGATGTACGCCATGGCCGTGTTCCAGCTGTCCCAGGCCATCGCCGGGCGGGAGCTGCCGCCGGCATGAACATCAGGTGGCTGGTCCCTGCGTTGATCGTGCTCGGGCTGGCTGCCTGCAGCAGCGCGCCCAAGCCGAAACCCGCCAGCAGCGGCGGCCACGGCCAGCCGGCCGGCAGCGTGGTGCAGGGCCACGGCGGGCGTCCGTCGCATTGCCCGGAAGGCTCGCCTTACGCCAGGGCGCAGGAAGATCCCACCACGCGCGGCCACTACAGCGCCGGCGGCCTGTACCGCCCGGGGGTCAAGGACAGCACCCCCGACTACGTGCCGGACGTGGCCTGCATCCCCGAGCCGGTGGTCAGCAACGAGCCGCGCTCGGCCATCGGCAACAAGTCGCCGTACGTGGTGCTGGGCAAGGAATACCGGGTGATGGAGCGCGCCGACGATTACGTCGAGCAGGGCACCGCCTCCTACTACGGCGCCAAGTTCCACGGGCGCCTGACCTCCAACCGCGAGGTCTACGACATGTACCAGTTCACCGCCGCGCACAAGACGCTGCCGCTGCCCAGCTTCGCCCGCGTCACCAACCTGGACAACGGCGAATCGGTGATCGTGCGGGTCAACGACCGTGGCCCGTTCCACGATGGCCGCGTGATCGACCTGAGCTATGCCGCGGCGGTGCGCCTGGGCATCACCCAGCGCGGCACCGGCCGGGTGGAAGTGCGCGGGCTGGCGCCGGGCAGCGACAACCTGCTGGCCTCCAGCGGCGCGCGCCGCCCGGCGCGCGGACGCGCCACGCCCGCGGCGGCGGAAACCACCGCCATCGCCGCCGCGCCGCCGCCCAGCCGCATGGACCAGCTGGTCGAAACGCTGCCGGCCACGCCCGCCGCGGCGAAGGCCGCCGCGCCGCGACCGGTCGAAGTCGGCGCCACCGGCCCGGCGCCGCAGGCGGTGGCCGTGCAGGCCCTGCCGGCGTCCACCGGCCCGGCACCGTCGGCGCCGGCAAACCTCGCCGCATCGGCGGCGGCGACGCCGCCGGCGCCCGACGCCGCGGCGCGCGCGCTGGGCGCGATCCTGCTGCAGGTGGCCAGCTTCTCCAGCCGCGACAACGCCGCCCGCGCGCTGGGCCAGCTGAGCGCGGCCGGCATCGCCGGCGCCACGCTCAGCGATGTCGTCAGCGGCGGCCGCACGCTGTGGCGCCTGCGCGTGCCCGCCGACGACGTCGCCAAGGCGGCGGAACTTGCCGGCCGCATCGCCGGTCTGGGATTCGGCAGCCCGCAGATCGTGCGCGATTGACCGCGGCGCCCGGCGCGGGTCGCGCCGGCAGGCCGGCGCTGCCGCTGCGATGGCGCCGCCACGCCCTACAATGACCGCCCGCTTTCCATTCCTTGTCCCGACAGGAACCGTTTTCCGATGAAATTCCGCTTTGCCGCCGCCGCCATGGCCACGACCTTCGCCATCGGCCTGGCCTCCGCCCAGACGCCCACCCCGGCCCCGGCTCCCGCGCCGGCCGCTGCCGCCGCCCCCGCCCAGGTGGCGATCCCGCCGGCGCCGGCGCCGTCCACCGCCAGCGCGTGGGTGCTGATGGATTACGCCTCCGGGCAGGTGCTGGCCGGCGAGAACATCCACATGCCGCTGCCGCCGGCCAGCATCACCAAGGTGATGACCTCCTACGTGCTGGCCGCCGAAACCAAGAACGGCAAGATCAAGCCCGACGACCAGGTGATGATGAGCGAGCGCGCCTGGCGCGAGGGTGGCGCCGGCACCGATGGCAGCTACAGCGGTTTCCCGGTCAACCAGACCGCGCGCCTGGAGGACATGGAAAAGGGCATGGCGATCCAGTCGGGCAACGACGCCGCCATCGCCCTGGCCGAACACGCCGCCGGCAGCCAGGAAGCCTTCGCCGCGCTGATGAACAACTATGCCGCCAAGCTCGGCATGAAGGACTCGCACTTCGTCAACGCCCACGGCCTGACCGCCGAGGGCCACCAGTCCAGCGCCTACGACCTGGCGCTGCTGGGCCGCGCGTTCGTGCGCGATTACCCGGAAACCTACGCCTACAACAAGATCAAGGAATTCACCGTAGGCAACATCACCCAGCCCAACCGCAACCTGCTGCTGTGGCGCGATGCGAGCGTGGACGGCATCAAGACCGGCCACACCTCGGCGGCCGGCTACTGCCTGCTGAGCTCGGCCCAGCGCGGCGACCAGCGCCTGATCGCGGTGCTGATGGGCGGCGCCTCGGAGAAGCAGCGCGCCGACGACAGCCTGGCGCTGCTGAACTGGGGCTTCCGCTTCTTCGAAACCCACCGCCTCTACGAAACCGGCAAGGCCGTGACCACGCAGCACGTGTGGAAGGGCGCCGCCAACGAAGTGCAGCTGGGCGTGGCGCAGCCGCTGCTGGTCAGCGTGCCGCGCGGCCGCTATGCCGACCTCAAGCCCAGCATGGACGTGCCCAGGCAGCTCGTCGCGCCGATCGCCGCCGGCCAGCAGATCGGCACGGTGAAGGTGGCGCTGGACGGCAAGATCGTCGCCGAGGCGCCGCTGGTGGCGGTGCAGGCGGTGGAGGAGGGCGGCTTCTTCAAGCGCCTGTGGGACGCCTTCATGATGTGGTGGAAGTCCTGATCGGACGCATGAAAAAAGCCGGCGCAAGCCGGCTTTTTTTTCGCAGGTGCCGCGCCTACAGCGTGCGGCTGATGGTGAAGCTGCCGAACACCGGCCGTTCCTTCTGCCCCTCGAACTCGCGGCTGCGGTGGTAGCGGGCCAGCGCGAACTTCCACTTGCCGCGCATCAGCGCCACGCCATAGCCGATGTCGCCGACGAACGGGCGCTTGTCCACGCTGTGGCTGTGGCGGAAGGTGTTGCCGTCCAGGGTGATGTCGCGCAGCACCCAGCGCGCATCGGCGGTCACGAACAGGTGCCCGGACCAGCCCGACAGGCGGCCGCCGCGGGTCGGCGCGGTGTTCTCGCCGGCCGGGCGCATCGGCGAGCTGCCGAAGTCGTCCGGCAACTGCCAGCCGAAGCGCACCTCGCCGCCGCCATTGCCGTAGGTCGCCAGATTGCCGACGGCGCCGCCCCAGTGGCTGATGGCGTCCCAGCCCCAGCCCGCCGCGTTGTTCGCCGGCCAGCGCCGCATCCGCTCGTGCAGCAGGCGGAACACCGGCTCGTCGTGCAGCTGGTTCTTCCAGCCCATGAACTTCTCGTCGTGCAGCACGCCGTGCACCGCGTCCTGCACCTGCTTGCCCTGCGCGGACGGGCCGACCACGCCCACCGCCAGCTGGGTGGTGCGCAGGCGGTCGCCGGTGCGGGCGTTGTAGCCGAAGTTGGCCAGCAGCACCCCGGCATAGGGGCGGTCGTCCTCGATCAGGTCGGCGCGGGTGCTGTCGGTCGGCGTGAACAGGCCCTGGCCGACGCTGAAGATCATGTTCTGCTGCTCGAACCCGCCCGGGTGCAGGCGCTCCAGGTGGCGGTTGATCCAGCGCGCGGGAGCCGGCAGGCAGGGGTCGTCGGTGTAGTCGGCCAGGTTGGGCGAGACGAAGGTCAGCATCGCGCCGTTGGTATAGCCCTGGTCCTGGTGGGCGCCGCCGAACAGGTCGTTGTCCACGCGGAAGTTGACCGCGGGCGGGTGGTCGCGCAGGGCGCTGCCGCTGCAGGTGTCGGGGTGTGGCGTCGCGGCGTGTGCGGGGGCGCTGGCCAGTGCCAGTGCCAGTGCCAGCGCCAGGGGCAGCCAGGGGCGGGTGTCCATCCTCTCGCATCCGGATCGTGGGGTGCGCGCAGCTTACCGGCGCCGCCCGTGTCGGCGCAGCGAGGGCCGGCGGATCACATCGTTGCAGCCTCGCGGGGCGGCAACGGGAAGCGTGACGGGCGGCGGTTGGAAACCGTCACGGCCCTGCGGTAGCATCGCCGCCGACACTCCGCGCTTGCCAGACTGGCTGCCCGCAAGGACCAGGACCCTGTCGCTGGGTTTTCAGACCAAAGGAACGCGCCCACGGGGCGCAGGTTAACGGGGAATACACTCTATGCGTAATGTCTTTTCGCCGCTGATGGCGGCCGCCCTGACCGTGGGAATCGCCTCGGTCGTGTCCAGCCAGCCGGCGCAGGCCGCGTTCAAGAACACCGGTACCCAGGCGCAGGAACAGCGCAAGCAGGCGGCCGCCCAGATCCCGGTGTGCCAGCGCCCGATCGGCACCATCTCGGTCATCGAGCCCGAAGACGCCACCAACTGGTGGACCGGCCAGCAGCTGCCGGCGCCGTCGCGGCTGATCAAGGTATTCGTCAACCGCTCGCGCTGCTTCACCCTGGTGGACCGCGGCGCCGGCATGGCCGCCGGCCAGTTCGAGCGTGAGCTGGCCGCCAGCGGCGACCTGCGCGGCCGTTCCAACGTCGGCAAGGGCCAGATCCGGGCCGCTGACTACGTGATGGTGCCGGACCTGATCTCGCAGAACAGCGACGCCGGCGGCAACGCCATCGGCGGCCTGCTGGGCGGCCTGATCGGCGGAAAGGCCGGGGCCATCGTCGGCGGCCTGAACTTCCGCAGCAAGACCGCGGACGTGGTGCTGACCGTGACCGACGTGCGCTCCTCCGAGCAGGTCGCGATCTCCGAAGGTTCGGCGCGCAAGAGCGACATCGGCTTCGGCGCCAGCGGCGGCCTGTTCGGCGGCGGCGGCTTCGGCGCGGCCGGCGTGGGCGGCTATGCCAACACCGAGATCGGCCAGGTCATCACCATGGCCTACCTGCAGGCCTATACCGACATCGTCGCCCAGCTCGGCGGCCTGCCGGAGAACGCCTCGGCGGCCAACGCCCAGCAGGCGGTGACGGTGACCCGTCCGGGCCGCCTGCTGGCCAACGCCAGGGGCACCGGCGCGCCGGTGCGTTCGCTGGACCCGGGCATGATGCTGTACCCGACCGGCAACAAGGAAGGCGTGATGTGGGAAGTCGAGGATGAACTGGGCAACAAGGGCTGGGTGTCCTCGACCCTGCTGGAACTGTCCAAATAAGCGGGCGTACCGGCCCTGGCCGGTACGCTTCGGACAGGTTGCCGGCCACTGGCCGGCATGGCCCGGTGCCCGCGACAACGCAGCTTTCCACGGAAGGGCCGCCCGCAGCGGCCCTTCCGCCGTTGCGGACCTTGGGTTTGCCGGCCCGCGCCCCGATAATGGCGGGCATGGAAATCAAGTCCGACAACCCCGAACACGGCTTCCAGTTCCCGGGCACCTTCGAGTTGAGCGCCATGGGCGCGGCCAACATCGGCCTGGAGAGCGAGCTGCCGCGGCTGCTGCTGCAGGCTGGCGTGGAGGTGCTCAACGAGCGCATCAGCTGGAAGCATTCGTCCAACGGCAAGTACGTGTCCGTGCGCATCGCCTTCAAGGCCGACAGCCGCGAGCAGTACGACGCCGCCCACGAAGCCCTGCGCAACCACCCGGAAGTGAAGTGGACGCTGTAAGCGCCTGCACGGCCGATGCCGGGCGCGCCGCCAGGGTCCGCCCGGCAACGCTGCGCGACCTCGGCCGCCAGGCCTACGAGCCGGTCTGGCACGCGATGCAGCGCTTCACCGACGCCCGCGACGACGCCACCACCGACGAGCTGTGGGTGGTCGAGCACGACCCGGTGTTCACCCTGGGCCAGGCCGGCAAGGAAGAGCACGTGCTGGCGCCGGGCGACATCCCGGTGCTGCACGTGGACCGCGGCGGCCAGGTGACCTACCACGGCCCCGGCCAGATCGTGGTCTACCCGCTGCTGGACCTGCGTCGGCTCGGCATCGGCGTGCGCGACTACGTGTGCCGCATCGAGCAGGCCATCATCGACACGCTGGACGAGTGGAACATCGTCGCCGGACGCCTGGAAGGCGCGCCGGGCGTCTATGTCGGCGGCGCCAAGATCGCCGCGCTCGGCATCCGCGTGCGCCGCGGCTGCAGTTTCCATGGGCTGGCCTTCAACGTCGGCCTCGACCTGGAGCCGTTCCACCGCATCAATCCCTGCGGTTATGCCGGGATGCAGGTGACCTCGGTGCTAGACTTGGGCGGTCCTTCGGGCATCGAGGCGGTCAAGCCGGTGCTGCTGTCCCACCTGGCCCGGCAGTTCGGCCTGGACCTGCGCCACGATCCCGGATTGCCCGACCTGACCATGCGGCCCTGACGCCGCCGGAACGCCATGAACGAATCCACCAGCCGCTCCATTCCCCTGCAGGTCGTGCAGGGCGACACCCCGTCCGCGCCGCTGCAGGCCGGCGCCAAACAGCTCGGTGGCGACAAGATCAACCGCTCGCCGGTGCAGTTCGCCGACGCGCCGGTGCTGCGCAAGCCCTCGTGGATCCGCGTGCGCATCCCCTCCGGCAACGCCGTGCAGCAGCTCAAGGCCAAGCTGCGCGAGAACCGCCTGGTGACGGTGTGCGAGGAAGCCAGCTGCCCGAACATCCACGAATGCTTCGGCCACGGCACCGCCACCTTCATGATCCTCGGCGAGGTCTGCACCCGCCGCTGCTCGTTCTGCGACGTCGCCCACGGCCGGCCGAAGCCGCCGGACGCCGCCGAGCCGCTGCACCTGGCGCAGACGGTCAAGGACATGGGCCTGAAGTACGTGGTGGTCACCAGCGTTGACCGCGACGACCTGCGCGATGGTGGCGCCGGCCATTTCGTCGACTGCATCCGCGCCATCCGCGAGTTCAGCCCGGGTACCCGGATCGAGATCCTGACCCCGGATTTCCGCGGCAAGGGCCGCATGGAACGCGCGCTGGAGATCCTCGCGGTCAGCCCGCCGGACGTGTTCAACCACAACATCGAAACCGTGCCGGACCTGTACCGCAACGTGCGCCCGGGCGCGGACTACCAGTGGTCGCTGACCCTGCTGCAGAAGTTCAAGGCCCAGCATCCGGACGTGCCGACCAAGTCCGGCATCATGCTCGGCCTGGGCGAGACCCTGGAGCAGGTGCAGGCCACCCTGCGCGACCTGCGCGCGCACGACGTGGAAATGGTCACCATCGGCCAGTACCTGCAGCCCACGCCGCACCACCACCCGGTGCTGCGCTACTGGACGCCGGAGGAATACAAGGCGCTGGAGGACTACGGCTACGCGCTGGGCTTCCACCACGTGGCCTCCGGCCCGATGGTGCGCTCGTCCTACCATGCCGACCGCCAGGCCGCCGGCGCCGGCGTGGCGTGAGCTGACGTCCAGGCATCCCGGGGCATCGCTGGATGCCGGCCAGACGCCGGCACCACGGGCGTGACTGGAGCAACGTCCCTCCGGCCAGGGCGCGCCGCGGCCCAGGGCATGGGCCTTGCGACGGCCTGCGGATGGCAGCGCGGACCATGGGCGCCGCGGCAGCGCGCGGCAATGGCAGGCCCCCCGGTTCACGTCCCGCTACGGCTGGGCGGCTAGGCTGTGGACCGCCCGGATGACAAGCGTTGCAACTTCCGGCACTGTCCCGTTGTCCGAGTCATCCGCAGTCTCACTCCATCGCCCGGTGCCACGAGTACTTTGATGAACTACCGAGTTCCCGCTTTCCTGCTGGCCTTCGCGCTGACCGCGCCGGCCGCGCTGCTGGCGCGCGCCGACTCCCCGGCGCTGCCGTCCACCGCGACGGTCGACCAGGCGACCACCTCCAAGCTGGTCTACGGTCTGCTGTCCGACAGCCGCTACGCCTACCGCCCGCGGCCGCTGGACGCGGCGACCTCGCAGGACGTGTTCAAGCGCTACCTGGAGTCGCTGGACAGCGGCAAGCAGTTCTTCACCCGCGAGGACGTGGACCGCTTCGCGCCGCTGGCCGAACAGACCGGCACGGCGATCCGCAGCGGCGAACTGGACCCGGCGTTCCAGGTGTTCGCGGTCTACCGCCAGCGCGTGACCGAGCGCGTGGCCTACGCGCGGCGCCTGCTCCGGCAGGAACCGGATTTCACCCGCGACGAGCGCTTCGACTACGACCGCAAGGACGTGCCGTGGGCGACCAGCGCCGAGCTGGATGAACTGTGGCGCAAGTCGGTGAAGAACGACTGGCTGCGGCTGCGGCTGGCCGGCAAGCCGGCGGCGGACATCCGCAAGACCCTGGACAAGCGTTACGCCACCCTGCTCAAGTCGGTCAACGAGGTGAAGGGCGAGGACGTGTTCTCGTTCTTCATGAACGCCTACACCCGCGCGGTCGATCCGCATACCGACTACTTCACCCCGCGCACGGCCGAGAACTTCAACCAGGCCATGTCGCTGTCGCTGGAAGGCATCGGCGCGCAGCTGCAGCGCCAGGACGACGTGGTGGTGATCCGCGAGATCATCGCCGGCGGCCCCGCCTCGGTGGACGGCACGCTCAAGCCGGGCGACCGCATCGTCGGCGTCGGCCAGGGGCGCTCGGGCCAGATCGAGGACGTGATCGGCTGGCGCATCGACGACGTGGTGGCCAAGATCCGCGGCGCCAAGGACACCCAGGTGCGGCTGGAATTCATCCCCGCCGCCGAAGGCCTGGACGGCAAGCACCGCATGGTGACGCTGACCCGGCAGAAGGTGCGCCTGGCCGAGCAGGCGGCCAAGGGCGAGACCATGACCATCCCCGGCGCCGCAGGTGAACCGGACCGTCGCATCGGCATCGTCAAGCTGCCGACCTTCTACCAGGATTTCGAGGGCCGCCGCCGCAACGCCAGCGACTACGCCTCGGCCACCCGCGACGTCGCCCGCCTGCTGGCCGGCTTCAAGGCCGACAAGCTCGACGGCGTGGTGCTGGACCTGCGCAACAACGGCGGCGGCTCGCTGGACGAGGCCATCGAACTGACCGGCCTGTTCATCGAGCAGGGCCCGGTGGTGCAGGTGCGCGAATCCGGCGGCCGCGTCACCGTCAACAGCGACCGCAACCCGGCGGTGGCCTGGGACGGCCCGCTGGCGGTGCTGATCAACCGCGGCTCGGCCTCGGCCTCGGAGATCTTCGCCGGCGCCATCCAGGACTACGGGCGCGGCCTGGTGATCGGCGAAACCACCTTCGGCAAGGGCACCGTGCAGAACGTGGTGCCGCTGGACCGCTGGCCGGCCAGCGAGAAGGAACGCTTCGGCCAGGTCAAGCTGACCATCGCCCAGTTCTTCCGCGTCAGCGGTTCCTCCACCCAGCACAAGGGCGTGGTGCCCGACCTGGCGTTCCCGGCCAGCGTCGATGCCAGCGAGTTCGGCGAGAGCACCTACGACAACGCGCTGCCGTGGACCCGCATCGCCGCGGTGCCGCACACCCAATACGGCAATTTCGCGCCGATCCTGCCCAGGCTGGAATCGCGTCATGCCGCGCGCATCCAGGACGACCGCGAGTTCAAGTGGTGGGAAGAGGACGTGCAGCAGTTCCGCACCGAGGCGGCCAAGAAGTACGTCTCGCTCAACGAGGCCGAGCGCCGCGCCGAGCGCGACAGGCAGGACGCGCAGCGCAAACAGCGCCAGGACATACGCAAGGAACTGGGCCTGCCGCTGGACCCGCTGGCCGACGACGGCAGCGATGACGGCCTGACCGGCAACGAGCGCGACATCGTCAAGGACGCCGCGCGCGAGAAGGCCGCCGAGAAGCGCCCCGACCCGCTGCTGAGGGAATCGGCCTCGATCCTGGCCGATGCGGTGAACCTGCTGGAGAAGGACCGCCCGCTGTCGGCGCAGGTGCTGCCGCAGTCCACCGGCCCCGGCCGCTGGGCCGACTGAGCGCAGGGAAAACAGCGTTTTCGCGGTCAAGGCGCCGTCAGCGTGGCTGCACGCTGGCGGCGTTATGCTGACGGCCTTCCCGGATGTGGAGGAGCCATGCACAGGCATCGTTCCCGTGTACTGCTGGCCCTGGCCGGCGCCGCCCTGGCCGGCTGCGGCGGCCATGCCGCCGACACCGCGCTGGTGCGCGAGTCGTTCGACTCCGGCGACACCTATACGCGCGACATCGACGCTACCCCGGCGCAGGCCTGCGAGGCCGCGCGCCGCGCGCTGCTGGGGCAGGGCTACGCGGTCACCCGCGCCGCCGCCGACAGCGTCGAGGCCACCAAGAATTTCCAGCCCAGGGAAGAACTGCACGAGCAGCTGGTGCTGCGCGTGTCGTGCGCGCCACGCGGCAACGACGGCGCGCAGGTGTTCGCCAGCGCGGTGCAGGACCGCTACGCGCTGAAGAAGTCGCCGACCTCGGCCAGCGTCGGCGTCGGCGCGCTGGGCTCGGTGTCGCTGCCGTTCGGCGGCAAGGACGATTCGCTGGTGCGCGTGGCCAGCAGCACGGTGCAGGACGCGGTGTTCTACCGGCATTTCTTCGAGCGTCTGCAGCAGTACCTGGCCCCGGTGGCGGCGGCTCCCGGGGACGCCGCGCGGTGACGCGCGCTTTCCGTATCCCGGCCTGGCTGGCGGCGTGCGCGCTGGCGCTGCTGGGCGTGTCGTCGCCGGCGCCGGCCGCGGACCGCGGCTCCTGCGTGCTGCCACTGCTGCAGCGGCTCGGCTGGCAGGTGCTGGAGACCGACGCCGCCGTGCCTGAGATCCACGGCGGCCAGCCCTGCCGCCGCGCCTCGCTGGACGATGCGCGCCGCCACGGCGACCTGCAGGCGCGGGTGCCGCGCGGCTACGACGGCGCGCAGCGCGAGCGTTTCCATCGCGGGCTGCTCGACGACCCGGCGACCCTGTGCGCCTACGCCTTCCAGCTGGGCGATGCCGCCCGCCGCGCCGCCACGCAGCTGCAGGACAACCGCGGCTACCGCTTTTCGGCGCTGCAGCTGGGCTGGATAGGATTCGGCCTGCGCGGCGCGCGGGCGCAGGGCTGGCAGCGCTTCCGCAGCTTCGGCCGCGGTTACGCGCCGGTCGCTTCCAATTCCGCCGCCATCGAGGCGTTCTACAGCGGCCACGTGCGCTCGGAATGCGGCGTCGGCCGCCAGGTCGCGCAGCTGGCCACGCAGCGCGAACTGTACGGCGATGCCGGCTTCGACCGCGAATTCGCGCCGGGCGAACTGTCCATCGGCACCTTCCTCACCCTGCACGAAACGCCCAGCATCCTGCTCGGCACGAACGCCGGCGAGTTCTTCGCCGACGGCAAGGCGGTGCGTACCGCGCGGATGGGGCGGCAGGCCTTCATGGGCGTGCCCGGCTTCATCGAGCACGTCTTCGACAAGCGGCACCTGGACGACATCAACAACCAGGCCGAGAACTTCATCATCACCGACGTCAGCGCGGCGGCCGCCGAGGCGCTGGCGCGGCATGGCGGCTTCGCCCATTACGACGCCGTGAACCGGCGCCTGTGGGAGCTGTCGCGGCAGATGCCGCGCGCCGGCAGGCGCTATTTCGAGCGGCTGCTGCACGAGCGCGACCCGGCGCTGCGCGCCGCCGTGCCGGAAGCGCAGCGCCCGCTGCTGGCGCAGATGGACGCGCTGCTCGCCGATCCGGTCTATGGCGGGCTGATGCTCTACGTGCACCCCCGGGGCATCCGTCCGCTGGGCTACCACATCGCGCGCCTGCTCGACCGCAATCCACGCACGCCGTACAGCATCGACCTGGCCCTGCACAATCTGCACACCACGCTGTTCCGGCGCTGGCTGCAGGCGCAGCTGCGCGACTGCGCGGCGCAAACCGCATACATCGACCAACGAGGTGGAACATGGAATTGGGCATGATCGGGCTGGGGCGCATGGGCGCCAACATGGCGCAGCGCCTGCACCGCGGCGGCATCGCCGTGACCGGCTTCGACCCCGGCCAGGAGGCGCGCGAGCGGCTGGCCGCCACCGGCGTGGCCACGGCCGCGACGCTGGAGGCGCTGGTGCAGGCGCTGCCGGCGCCGCGCGCGCTGTGGCTGATGGTGCCGGCCGGCGTGGTCGACCCGGTGCTGGAGCAGCTGCTGCCGCTGCTCTCGCCCGGCGACCTGGTGGTGGACGGCGGCAACTCCTGGTACCGCGATTCGCTGCGGCGCGCGCAGCGCTGCCAGCAGGCGCAGGTGGCGTTCATCGACTGCGGCACCAGCGGCGGCGTCTGGGGCCTGCAGGAAGGCTATTGCCTGATGCTCGGCGGCGAGGACGATGCGATGGCGCGGCTGCGGCCGGCGCTGCAGGCGCTGGCGCCGGCGGCGGACCGCGGCTGGGCGCACGTGGGGCCGGTGGGCGCCGGGCATTTCTGCAAGATGGTCCACAACGGCATCGAGTACGGGATGATGCAGGCCTACGCCGAAGGCTTCGCGCTGATGCAGAAGAAGCAGGCGTTCGCGCTGGACCTGGCGCAGGTGGCCGAAGTGTGGCGGCACGGCAGCGTGGTGCGTTCCTGGCTGCTCGACCTCAGCGCCGACGCGCTGCAGCGCAACCCGCGGCTGGAAGGCATCGCGCCCTATGTGCAGGATTCGGGCGAGGGCCGCTGGACGGTCAGCGAGGCGATCGAGCTGGACGTGTCGGCGCCTGTGATCACGCTTTCGCTGCTGGAACGCCTGCGTTCGCGCGAATCCAATTCCTTCGCCGACCGGATGCTGGCGCAGATGCGCAGCGGTTTCGGCGGGCATGCGGTGAAGGCGGCCAACGATGGCGAATGAATGCGGAGGGAGGGGGACCATGAAGACCGGGTGGCGGGTGTTGTGTGGCGCATGGCTGTGCTGCCTGGCGGCGGTGCCGCTGCGCGCGCAGGAGCCGCCCGCGCCGCAGCCGGCGCTGCCGGTGGAGGCGGGCGATGCCTGGATCACCACGCGGATCCGCGCGGCGCTGGTGCCGCTGCAGCGCGACGGCAGCGCCGATGTGCGCGTGCGCACGCTGCAGGGCAGCGTCACCCTGGAAGGCACGGTGGACAGCCGGATCACGCACGACCGGGTGGTGGAACTGGCGAGCCGGGTCAGGGGCGTGCGCGAGGTGGACGCGCAGGCGCTGCAGACCGGCGGAATCGCGCCGCATCCGTGATGGCGGCAGCAGCGCGCCGCGTTCACTCCGGCGACGAATCATGCAATGCTTGCGGACCGGTTCGCATGCGCGCGGCCGGCTTCCGTCCCAGGGGAGCCGTGGCTGCGGCGATGCGTGCGAATGGCCTTGTGTTCCTGGGAATCCGTTCACGTTCATCCCGGTCCTGGTACCGGCCCTAGGCAAGGAATGAGGATGGCTTATCGATTCACCGACGAGGGCTGGGACCGCTGGCGCTTCGCCGGTCTGGGACTGGCCGCGCTGCTGATCGTCGTGGTGCCGTCGCTGTTGCTGCTGCAGATTTCGCGCGACAGCGTCAATGCCGCCAACTGGGTGGCGCATACCCAGGCGGTGAGCGCGCGGCTGTACATCCTGCAGGCCGACATCCGCGACGTGGAGTCGGCCGCGCTGACCCTGTCCAAGGGCGTGGAATCGGATGCGCTGCAGCAGCGCCTGCGCCGCGCCGACCACGTCGGCCAGACGCTGGACGAGCTGTCCAGCCTGGTCAGCGACAGCCCCGAACAACTGGTGCGCATCGGCCGCATCAGCTCCATGCTGGAGCGGCGCATGGCGCTGGCCAAGGAGATCGCCGCCGCTCCCGAGTCGCTGCGCCAGCGCGAGCTGATCGAGGAGATGACGTTCAACTATCCGGTGCGCGAGATCGCCATCGAGCTGCAGAAGCACGAGGACGAGCTGCTGGCCCGGCGCATCGCCGCCGCGCGCCAGCAGCAGCGCCTGTCGACGATCGTGACCTGGAGCACCCTGGCGGCGCAGCTGCTGCTGCTGGGCCTGGTGCTGTGGCTGCTGAAGCGGCAGGTCGGGCACCGCACGCGCGCCGAGCGGCGCATGCTGCAGGCCAGCGCCCGCGCCAACTCCGTGCTGCAGACCGTGCGCGAGCCGATCGTGCTGCTCGACGCCGAGCAGCGCATCGTCCTGCACAACGCCGCGTTCGCCGAGCTGTACGGCGTGGCCGACGGCGACGCCAATGGCCAGCTGCTGCAGGACATCGGCGACGGCGCCTGGGCCGACCCCATCGTCCACCAGCGCCTGGCCGACGTGCTGCTGCGCGGCCGCGAGCTGTGGGACTACGAGCACGAACAGCGCGGCATCGACGGCCTGGTGCGGACCATGCTGGTCAACGCCCGGCGCATGCCGCTGCCCGACAGCGACGACGAAGTGGTGCTGATGACGGTCAGCGACGTCACCCTGCAGCGCGCGGTGCAGCTGCGCGTGGAGGAGCTGAACCGGCAGCTGGAAGGCAAGGTCGAGCAGATGGCCGAAGTCAACCGCGAGCTGGAGGCGTTCAGCTATTCGGTCTCGCACGACCTGCGCGCGCCGCTGCGGCACGTGGCCGGGTTCTCCGACAAGCTGTCCCGCCACCTGGGCGAGGACGCGGACGAGAAGTCGCGCCACTACCTGCAGGTGATCGGCGATTCGGCGCGGCGCATGGCCGAGCTGATCGACGACCTGCTGGTCTATTCGCGGCTGGGCCGCGGCGCGATGCGGCTGCAGGCGGTGGACATGCAGTCGCTGGTCGCCGACACGCGCGCGATGCTCGATTCCAACCTGCGCGCCGAGGCGGGCGCCGACGGCGCGGTGCGCGATGTGCAGTGGAACATCGGCCCGCTGCCGATCCTGGTGGCCGACGAGAACATGATGCGCCAGGTGTGGCTGAACCTGCTCGGCAACGCGGTGAAGTACACCGCCGGCCGCGAGCGCGCGGTGATCGACGTGTCCGCGCGGCAGCTGCCCGACGGCAGCCAGCAGTTCACCGTGCGCGACAACGGCACCGGCTTCGACATGCAGTACGCCGGCAAGCTGTTCGGCGTGTTCCAGCGGCTGCACAAGGCCAGCGACTACCCCGGCACGGGTATCGGCCTGGCCAGCGTGCGCCGCGTGCTCACCCGCCATGGCGGCCGCGTCTGGGCCGAGGCCCAGGTCGACCAGGGCGCCACCTTCCATTTCATCCTTCCACCCCCTGCGCCCGACGCGCACAGCTGAGGTCCACCCCAATGAGTCCGCTCCGTACCATCCTCATCGCCGAAGACAGCCCCGCCGACGCCGAAATGGCGATCGACGCGCTGCGCGACGCGCGCCTGGCCAATCCCATCGTGCACGTGGAGGACGGCGTGGAAGCGCTGGATTTCCTGATGCGCCGCGGTGCCTACGCCAACCGCGAGGAGGGCCTGCCGGCGGTGCTGCTGCTGGACATCAAGATGCCGCGCATGGACGGGCTGGAAGTGCTGCAGCGCATCCGCGCCGAGGACGAGCTCAAGCGCCTGCCGGTGGTGATCCTGTCCTCCTCGCGCGAGGAGAGCGACCTGGCGCGCAGCTGGGACCTGGGCGTCAACGCCTACGTGGTCAAGCCGGTGGACGTGGACCAGTTCTTCAACGCGGTCAAGACGCTCGGCACCTTCTGGGCGGTCATCAACCAGGCCCCGGAGCTGGAGTAAGGCGCCATGCCCAACAAAGGGACACCGTTGGGTCCGTTGCGCATCCTGCTGGTCGAGGACTCGGCCGAGGACGCGGAGCTGCTGTGCGACCAGATGCTCGAGGCCGGGCTGGAAGGCAGCTTCGAGCGCGTCGACAGCGAGGCCGACATGCGCGCGCTGCTGGCGCGCTGGACGCCGGACATCGTGCTCTCGGACCTGAGCATGCCGGGCTTCTCCGGCTACCAGGCGCTGCGCATCCTGCGCGAGCTGCACCCGCAGGTGCCCTTCATCTTCGTCTCCGGGACGATGGGCGAGGAGACCGCGGTGCAGGCGCTGCACGAGGGCGCCAACGACTACATCATCAAGCACCAGCCGGCGCGGCTGCCTTCGGCGGTGGCGCGCGCCATCCGCGAGGCGCGGCGCGAGATGGAGCGGCTGCGGGTCGAGGACGAGCTGATGCGCGCGCAGCGGCTGGAAAGCCTGGCCCTGCTGGCCGCCGGCCTCAGCCACGACCTGCGCAACATCCTGCAGCCGCTGCTGATCGTGCCGGACCTGATCCGCGACCGCAGCGACGACCCCAAGGTGGTGCGG
>Ga0206118_100414_pt1 | contig 21916 bp, 27 predicted proteins | sample 3A20Ametagenome_FD_177999 | JGI IMG/M metagenome (GOLD analysis project Ga0206118, IMG submission 177999) | Enriched microbial communities from leaf-cutter ant dump, University of Wisconsin, Madison, United States - 3A20A | ecosystem: Environmental > Terrestrial > Nest > Insects nest > Nest dump... | reverse complement strand
CCTTCAGCACATCCGCGTCCTTGTGATTTTTCTGGCCTTTGAACATGGCAAAGGCAGACTGGTTATCACGGTCGATATCAATGGCAAAATATTTGGATGCCAGGATGGCGATGTTACGGTCCGTATATTTCTCCAGGATATACAGCAAAAGGTTCCAGTAAGAGTGCGCTCCGCCGCTTGAATACAGCCTCCCTTCCTCGGTTATGATGCTGCCATCGACCACCTCTACCGCAGGATAACGCTCCCTGAACTCATTATAGAAGCCCCAGTGTGTGCTGCATTTTTTCCCGTCGAGCAGGCCGGTCTGCGCCAGCAGGAAAGCGCCGACACACAGAGAGGCGATCTCAGAGCCGCCGTGATAGCGCGCCCGCAGCCAGTCGATCAGCCTTTCGTTCTTCCTGACAGCCCGTTCCATATCGCCGAAGAGTGCAGGAACGATGACCAGGTCGGCCTCATCGATCTCATCGATCAGCGCATCGGTACGCACCCGGTAGCTGCCGTTGCTGACAGGAACTTCCGTGTGAGCGCCTGCCAGGGTAATGGAAAATAAGGCTTCCCGGCCTGTGGAGAGCAGCATTTGGTTGGCTGTATTAAACAGGTATTGCGGATCGGCAATGGCCTGCATCACGGCTTCCTCAGGAACCAAAATGACTATATTTTTCATTAAATAAAGATATGGAAATATTTTGTCGCAAAACGCCCCTTTTATGACATTTTCGCACAGCAAATAATTTGTTCAGGCGTCTCATCTTTGACTTATCAAAATGATCTATTAAAACTTATAGTGTATGACATTTTTTTATAACCACATAGGCACATAGGTTCTATAGATCAAAATTTCTATGTGCCTATGTGGTTTAATTACCTGTCATGTACTAATATTTAAACTTTAAAAAATTATAAAAATGAGACCACAAATTTTTGTCAATCTGCCTGTAAATGATCTGAAAAGATCCATGGACTTTTACACTGCCGCAGGCTTTACCAACAACCCGGCATTTACCGACGAGACCGCTGCCTGCATGGTATACAGCGAAGAGATATTTGTCATGCTGCTGACCCATGCCAAGTTCCTGGAATTTACTTCCAAGACCATAGCCGATACAAGGACCTCGGCAGCGGCCATCCTTTCCCTCAGTACTTCCGGCGTCGACCAGCTCAATGGCATAATGGAAAAAGCGCTTGCCGCTGGTGCCAAGGAGCCGACAGAAGCCAAAGACTACGGCTTCATGCAGCAAAGAAGCTTCGAAGATCCTGACGGACACAACTGGGAGCTCATATATATGGACATGAGCAAGATGCCTCAGTAATTATTTCATCATAAAATCAATCAAAAAATGAATTTTTCAGTCAATATCAATGCTCCGGCAGCTAAAGTATGGAAGGTCCTGTTCGACGATGTCACCTACAGGGCCTGGACCAGCGTTTTTACACCCGGAAGCTACGCCGAGACAGACTGGCAGAAAGGAAGCAGGGTCCGCTTCCTGGACCCCAAAGGCAACGGCATGTACAGCAAAATAACCGATATGATACCCGACAGGCTGATGGAGATCACACATGAGGGCGAGATCGTGGGCAATGTGGATCAACCCGCTGCAGGAGAGCAGTCTCCTTGGTACGGCTCCCGGGAGATCTACAGGCTATCGGAGAATAACGGCGTCACCACGCTCGATGTCGAACTGACGGGAGAGATGCCGGCTGAAGAGAAGGATCATATGACCGATGCCTTCCGGAAGGGACTGGATATTGTGAAAGATCTCTCCGAAAACCCGGTCAGGATCACCGTGTCCACGACGGTCAGCCAACCGGTTGACAAGGTGTGGAAATGCTGGAACACACCGGACGATGTCAGGCAGTGGAATGCCGCAAGCGAAGACTGGCATACTCCTGCCGCAAGCAACGATCTGAAGCCCGGCGGCCGGTTTGTGTACCGGATGGAAGCCAAGGACGGAAGCTTCGGCTTCGATTTCGGCGGCACGTACACGCAGATCGATGAAAACAAGCTGATCAGGTTCAGGATGGACGACGGCCGCGAGGTCGTTGTAGAGTTTTCCACGGAGCCGGAAGGTACCGTGATCACGGAGACCTTCGATGCCGAAGACCAGAACTCATTTGAGATGCAGCAAATGGGCTGGCAGGCGATCCTTGACAATTTTAAAAAATACGCAGAAAACAGCTGAAGCATGAAAAATAAGATCTATCCCTGCTGGTGGTTTGACAACAACGGAGCGGAAGCAGTGGATTTTTATATGAATATCTTTCCGCAATCCCGGATAACCGCCGATACCGGCATGGTCATCAGCTTTGAGCTGTGGGACAATAAATTCATGGCCCTGAATGCCGGTCCCCATTTTACCAAAAATCCGTCCATCTCCTTCTTTGTCTCCTGCGATACGGCCGAAGCTGTCGAACAGCTGTGGGAAAAGCTCTCTGGCGGAGGGCAGGTGCTGATGCCCCTCGACACGTACCCGTGGAGCGCGAAATACGGATGGGTAACTGACCGGTATGGCGTCTCCTGGCAGGTGTACCAGGGACAGCCGGAAAACATACGTCAAAGGATCAGTCCGAGCCTTATGTTTACAGGCAGCCAGGCCGGCAATGCAAGAAAAGCGATCGGGTTATACACTTCCATCTTCGATAACAGCAAAACAGGAGGCATACGGAACTACGAAAAGGATGAAGGTGACCGGGAAGGCTATGTCAAGCACGCTGAGTTCCTGCTCCAAGACCAGCTCTTTATGGCCATGGACAGCTCGCAGGCCCACGCATTCAGCTTTAATGAAGGCATCTCTTTGGTAGTCGATTGTGAAACACAGGAAGAGATCGATCATCTCTGGGACAATCTCACAGCCAATGGCGGAGAGGAAAGCAAATGCGGCTGGCTGAAAGACCCCTTCGGCGTGTCCTGGCAGATCGTTCCGGCCGGGCTCGGCAAGTGGATGACCGACCCCGAGAAAGCTAAAAAGGTAATGGATGTCGTGCTAAGATCGAAAAAGCTCATTATCGCCGAGCTGGAGCAGGCTGCCTCTTAAAGACAAGCTTCGCATAAGCCATTTGCCTGTCTGTTATAGGCAAATGGCAACCCAGGCTCTGAAGGGGCCGTGATAAAATAACTTTAAAAAAACATGAGAAAATTACTGTCCTGTCAATGACCTTATCAGATGGGTAATGCCGGCAGCATTTACGCTGATAGTGAGAACAGTGACACCGGGCGGAGTGTTAGCCGTCATTGTAAAGCGATACCCCACAAGACGTCGGCAGGCACCCAAAATCAGATCTCAAAGAAAAAAAACTAAAATAAGTTTGTGAAACCGAAAAGTTGCACATATATTTGCAACCAATTAGTTTCATTAAAATAAATAGACAAATGCGGAGAGACATTTTTCAGGCAGTTGCAGACCCAACAAGACGGGCCATTATCGTATTACTCGCATTGCAGGCAATGACGCCTAATGCCATTGCCAACAATTTCAACACCACACGGCAAGCAGTATCAAAACATTTACGCATTTTGACCGAATGTGAGCTTGTAAAACAAGAGCAAAAAGGACGAGAGATCTATTATTCTCTCAAAATCGACAAAATGAAAGAAATAGATCAGTGGTTAGAACAATTCAGAAAGATCTGGGAAACACGGTTTAATCAATTGGACAATTTATTATCAACAATTAAAAAAAAGTAAAAGATGAACAGCAGTTTATTGTTTGATTTTTCCGTAAACAAGGAAACCAGCACAATTAACATAAAGCGTGAATTTAACGCAAACATTGAATTGGTTTGGGACACCTGGACAAAACCCGAATTATTAGAGCAATGGTGGGCGCCAAAACCGTATCACATCGAAACCAAAATATTGGATCTGAGAATAGGTGGAATATGGCTTTACGCAATGGTTAGCCCGAAAGACGAAAAAATGTGGTGCAAAGGAGATTACAAAGCTGTCGAAACAAATAAATTGCTGTCCTGGTTAGACGCATTTTGTGATGAGAACGGAAATGAAAATACGACTAAGCCACGTTCATTATGGACAAACATTTTCACGGAAGAAAACGGTATCACGACCGTCACTGCAACTCTAAAGCACGACAAACCCGAAGACATTGAGCAAATGATCGAAATGGGCTTCAAAGAAGGTCTTACAATGGCTCTCGGAAATCTGGACGAATTATTATCAACAATAAAAAAATAAAAAATGAACCATTTACAATTTGACTTTACGGTTGACAAAGCGGCCAAAACAGTATATATAACCAGAGAATTCTCAGCCGGACAATCATTGGTATGGGACGCTTTTACTAAAAAAGAGCTACTTGACCAATGGTGGGCGCCAAAACCGTTGACATCAAAAACCAAATCGATGGACTTTAAAGTAGGTGGACGAAGATTTTATGCAATGGTAAGTCCTGAAGGAGAGGAAATAGGTTGGCAGATACAAGACTATACTTCTATAAGCCCGAAAACCAACTTTAAATTTTTTAACGTATTTGCTGACAAAGACGAAAACCCTCATTTGCCTGGTTCAGATTGGGATTTGAATTTCAGTGAACAAAATGGAATAACCAAAGTAAGTATAACGATATACAATGATTCTCTTGAACGTATGGAAAAGATGATTGAAATGGGCTTCAAAGAAGGTTTCACAATGACCTTAAACGAATTGACAAACGTGTTACAGATTTTAAAAAAATAAAAAATGAAGAAGCGCAAAATTGTCTTCCTGACTGCAATAGTTGCAGCATCAATGTTAGCAACATCGTGTTCAAACAATAAAAAACCCGAAACAATGAATGATAGAAGTCAAAAAATTACACCCTATTTGTGGGTAGAGAAAGATGCCAAAGCTGTGGCAGAATACTATTTATCCATTTTTAAAGACGGCAAGCTGAAAGATTTTCGCAAGTTCGGCAGTGACGAAAGTGGAAATGATGCAGGCATAGAAACAGCCGTAATTGAAATAGCAGGAATGGAGTTTAGTATATTAGCAGCAGGCCCGCTATTCAAATTCAATGAAGCAGTTTCTTTTGTTATCAATACAAAAGACCAGGCTGAAACGGATTATTATTGGGAAGCCCTTACTGCTAATGGTGGTGAAGAAGGTTCTTGCGGATGGTGTAAAGATAAATATGGATTATCCTGGCAAGTGGTACCAACCGGATATTTTGAATTAATACATAGCGATGACCCTAAGGTAAGGGAAAAAGCAATGAAGAACACATTGAAACAGAAAAAATTGATACTTTCTGAACTCAAATGAAGGCATACCATTATTTGCAGCAACAGGGCTGACGGGAGTAATTGAACATTTGTACTTACATTCAGCTGACGGAATTCCAATGCCCTGCCTTCTCCAATATCCAAACCGGTCATTGCCAATTACAAGCGAGCCGGAAAGGTCAGGACAGGCACTATAGAGGTTTAAGGAACAACCAATAATTAATGTACGGTATTACAAACGACATAAACTGCTCCTTCCGGGCTTCAGGGCTTCAATGTCCCGGCTGACAGCCCCGGACCGGATCATCAAATATACCAAATGGCAAAACTATTGTCATATCTTACTTTCAACGGCAACTGCCATGAAGCGATGACCTTCTATAGCCGGTGCTTTGGCGGCAAACTCAGCTTCAGAACGCTCGGCGAGGACAGGGAAAGCAGAAATATGAGCGCGGCCATGCGAAGCATGATCGTGCATAGCTCACTCTCATCAGGAGAGATAGAGATCATGGCTTCAGACCTGACAGAGGATATCGGCCTGATCCGCGGCAACCAGGTGACCCTTGTCATTGACTGCGAGTCCCGGCGGGAATGCAATCGCTTATATGATAAGCTAAGGGAAGGATGCAAACGCTGCCAGGGTCCTGAGCTCAACCGGGAGGGACTCTACCAGGCCTTTGTAACCGATCGTTTCGGAAATCACTGGATGCTTATTGCATCGACCTAACATTCATTAAAAAAAAAACAAAAAAACGATGAAAACAACTAAAATTCTATTCTGGGCTGCCACCATCCTGATCTTCTTATTCGAAGGTGTCATGCCCGCACTGACAAGCCAGACCGAGCTGGCCAGAGAAGGTATCCGGCACCTGGGCTATCCCGGCTATTTTGGTATAGCCCTTACCCTGTTTAAAGTAGCAGGCGCACTGGCCCTGATCATTCCTTCCGTACCGCACCGGATCAGGGAATGGGCTTATGCCGGATTTACATTTGAGTTTATCTTTGCAAGCATCAGTCATTTTGTGGTCGACGGCATGGACTTTCAGTCTTTTCTGCCGCTCATCATCCTCGCGATCCTGGTGGTTTCCTATGTGAGCTATCACCGGCTGCTAAGATCGGGGCATCTTAAATCAGCCTGAGATGAAAAGCGAAAAGCCATCAGATATTGATGAATATATTGCCTCCTTTCCCGGGAAAACACAGGAAAGAATGAGTCTTATCCGGGCATTGCTCAAAGAGATCGCACCTCAGGGTGAGGAGGCCATCGCATATGATATGGCTGCTATGAAGCTCAATGGCTCTTATATAGCCTATTATGCGGGATTTAAAAACCATATCGGCCTCTATCCGGGTCCGCCCCGTATTCCTGAGTTCGACGAAGTATTTAAAAATTACAAAACAGGAAAGGGCTCGGTACAGTTTCCCCTGGACCGGCCAATGCCCCGGGAACTGATAAAAAGGATCCTGGCATATAACCTGAGAGAAAACAGGCAAAGAACGGGTACATAAACCTGATACTATGGTAGAGGTATACAAAACGAACGTTAAAAAGAAAAAAAGCTCGGAAAGGATCTTACAACGCATCATCAAAAAATATCCCGATCTACGGGTCAGCTTCGACCTGGACGATTGTGACAGGATCCTGCGTTGTGAAGGCCCCGGTTTTGATCCGGCCAGGGTCAGGCGTATCGTGCGCAGATCGGGCTACCGGTGTAAAATTCTATAAAGATCAGACCGGAAAGTATAAAAAATTCAACGGCTGAAACAGATGCGCACAGCAAACGAAGCATTAACTTCACACCGGTTTTTTTATTGTTTTGATAAATAATTGTACATTCAATATAAAGGCTTGCTTTGCTAAGCTATTGATCTAAGCAGGTCAACGGAAACGGGCGGATATTGCCATTGAATGATGCTCAAAACTTATAAACGGCCAGTGATCAGCCTGATTGATATATCCTGATATGACTGAAGATGAATTAAAAGAAGTTGCCGGCCAGCTGCGCAAGCCCAGCGGCAAAGATGCCATAGAAACAGGTGAGCGGATGAACATCAACAACCGCCATATATACCGGTATACGCTCGATGCGATCCGGCCGGCCGCGGGTGCGCATATCGTGGAGATCGGCATGGGCAACGGGCATTTTGTGGAAGAATTATTAGAGAAAGAAAAGGATCTCACCTATACAGGTGTTGACTACTCTGAGGAAATGGTCACGGAGGCGACCAACAGAAATAAAGACGCGGTCAGAACAGGCAGGGCGCACTTCATCCATTCCGACGCCGCGCGGATGCCGCTTCCGGACAACTCTGCCGATTGGGTCTTTACGGTCAATACGCTTTATTTCTGGGAAGATATTCCCGCTACGCTGGCCGAAATATACAGGATACTGAGACCCGGAGGCAGGCTATTGATCGCTGTCAGACCCAAAAGAAGCATGCAGTTCTATCCCTTTGTCCGGTTTGGATTCAACCTTTTTGACAGGGAAGACATAGAACAGATGCTTGCCGGCAATAATTTTGAAGGTATTGAAAGCATAGAGCAGGAAGAGCCGGATGCTGCGAGATTTGACACCACGCTTAAGATAGAAACATTGATCGTCATGGCGCAAAAGAGATGACTATTATCCGGAATTATGAAAATTTAACCATTTGATAAATCAGCATTAATGGTGCCATATTTACGATTGTCTCATCTTCGGGGTTCGCTGAACATAATCATTTATCTTATTCACGTGAGCCTGGCTGTTTTCCCTTCTTCATTCCTTTTATCCGGCCGGTTGGCGGCACAGGATACCATTACCGGCACCAAAGGTTATATCACTTATCATAAGGGCCATCTGCCCATCGTCTTATCCGTTGCACACGGAGGCACTATGGCCCCTGCATCGATTCCCGACAGGATATGTGACAATGCCGAAACCGTCACTGACAAAAACACCATCGAGCTGGCGGAAAGTATCAGCGAGGGCCTGTTCCTGCTGACAGGATACCGGCCTTATATCATCCGATGTAATCTGAAACGCAGTAAAGCCGATTGCAACCGCGACCTCGAAGAAGCCGCCTGCGGCAACGCTGAAGCAGAAACCGCATGGCGCGAATTTCGTGGATTTATTGAGCAAGCCCTGTCCGACGCTGCAAAAAAATTCGGTGATCATGTTTTCTATCTCGACATCCACGGTCATGCTCACACTATCCGGAGGATCGAGCTGGGATACCTGCTTTATGGAAGTGAGCTGAGAATGCCCGATGATTCGCTCGACCAGGCCAGATATATCAACTACAGCAGCATCAGAGATCTTGTCAACAATAACCAGAACAATTATACGCACAGCGAATTGCTGAGAGGGGCATTGGCATTCGGAACCTTTCTTGCCGACAGCGGTTACCCGTCCGTGCCGTCTCTCCAGGATCCCTTCCCTCACGCGGGAGAAAGCTATTTCAGCGGAGGATATAATATTGCACGCCATACGAGCTACCAGGCTGGAAGCAGGGTCAACGGCGTACAGATGGAATGTTACTATACCGGGATAAGAGACACAAAAAGCAACCGGGACAGCTTTGGCCTTGCACTGGCGGAAGTTCTGACCACTTATTTCTGGATACATAGAAATATAGATCTGAAAGATCTCAGTCCCATGAGCATACGGCAGGCCTCTACCCCGTCCTTCACGGTTTTCCCCAATCCGTCATCCGGCCAGGCAATCCATATCAAGGGCGGCGGAGCCACAGACGGTTGGTTTCGATTATCGGATCCGGGTGGAAAAACAATGGAAGAAGGCAGCTTTGTCCAAGGGTCCATCCAGCTCAGCAGAAATTATCAACCGGGGATTTATATTCTTTCCATCAGGCAGGATCAAACTACCCGATCATTTAAAGTGTTATTATTGTAATTGCCCGCATTATTCTTTCGTTCTGTCTTAATAAAATTCCGGAAGATGAAGATCTGTCTTGCTCAAATCAGGCCGCATAAGGGCGATATCATGCTCAACCTGGAAAACCACCACAAGCTGGTCGACATGGCCCTGCCCCATGAGATCGACGTCATGGTGTTCCCGGAACTGTCGGTCACCGGCTATGAGCCGGAGTTGGCGGAATCGCTGAAAATAGCGCAGGATGATGACCGTTTTGATTTCCTGCAGACACTATGTGACAGGTTTGGGCTGACATTGGGCATCGGAGCCCCGGTTCCCGTGCAGCATGGTTGTGGCATCGGTATGGTCGTCTTCCAGCCGCGACACGTACGGAATACTTATGTCAAAAAATACCTGCATGAGAGCGAAACACCTTATTTTTTAAGCCATGAATCATTTACCGGTCTCGTAGGGCCGCAGAAAAATATCGGGCTGGGCATCTGCTATGAAATGACGATCGATGATCACAGTGATACTTTAGCCACCAAAGGAGCAAAATATTATATCAACAGTTCGGTCAAGTCACAGGTCTCTCTGGAGCGTTCTTATCAGCGCATGAGCCAGATCGCAAAAAAGCACCGGATAAAAACATTCCTGTCCAACTCTGTGGGAAAAACCGGTCCATATGATTCCGTGGGCGGCAGTGCTGTGTGGGACGAAGATGGCAGCTTGCTGCTGTCCATGGATCATTATAGTGAAGGTATCCTGATCTACGACACGAAGACAGGGCAAAGCGTTATCCACCTGCTCAATCCCTGATCGCATGATGCTACAAGACAAAAAGATGCCCGGGAAAAGCCAGGTCGACAAAACAAACAACCGATGGCATTTTAAAATAAAAACAAAATAAGATTTCTTTAACGTCCAAATTTTGAGACAAGACACAATTAAATTATCTTTACAAAACCTGAACGCAACTTACTACGATGCCAGTATCTTCACTAATTCCGGTTGTTCCTCCTCTCACACATGAAAACTCGCTTAAGACGCTTGTTGAGAACAGAACCATATATAACCTGGAAAACTGTGAGCTGAACCTTTTTGAAACTTATGAAAAATCAGAAAAGGTCGCATTGCAGTTCAATGAGCTGGTGGTGACGAGCATGCTGCGCGGCAAAAAAGTAATGCATCTCTTTGACAAGGAAGGATTTGACTACCTGCCCGGTGAATCGGTCATCATACCTTCCAATGTGGAGATAAAGATCGATTTCCCGGAAGCATCCTTTGAGAATCCCACCCAATGTCTAGCTCTTGCCATCGATAACAGGAAGATCACTGATACGCTCAACTTCCTGAATGAGAAATACCCCCAAGAAGGGAACAACAATTTCTGGCAACTGGATGAAAACAATTTCTTCTTTAAAAATAATGAAGAAATGGCGGCTATTATCGGTAAGATCATCAGCATCTGCCAAAGCGATTCTATATTCAAGGATACGCTGGCCGATCTCAGCCTACAGGAATTGCTGGTCAAGATCGTTCAGCACCAGACACTCAAGGGCATACAGGAGAACAAGAGCAAAAGGTCAAACCCGCAGCTGCAGCACCTGGTCGACCTGATCAGGGAAAACATTTCGAATAAGGTCGACCTGAAGCAGATCGCGAGGCAGGCAGGTCTCAGCACCTCTTCCCTGTACCGCCTTTTTAAGAACGAGCTCGGTATCAGCCCGGTAGAATTTATCATCCTTGAAAAAATCAAAATCGCCAAACAATACCTGAGTGACAAAAACGTGTATATCAAAAACGTCTCTTACGAGGCAGGCTTTGAAGACAGCAATTATTTTATCCGGGTATTCAAACATTATGAAGGCATCACGCCCAAGCAATACCGGCAGATGCTGAATAAAAACTAAACCCGGCTCAGGAAAAGAACCACTGTTGAAGCGTAGACTTCACCAACGTTCGTGTGACAGCAAACCTCCGGTTTGCAATGTCCATAGAGCGGTGCTCATCAGAACTCCGCAGTCACACCGGGATAGGCAAAGTCTGTACCGGGCAGGTATCATATCTCAGGCATTATATCCGTTCGGGATATTTGTTATTCTCCCCCTTACCTCATTGGCGCGTGTTTCTAACTCGTGTTCCGGTTTATCATCTGTTGCCTGGTTTAGTTTTTGCCGGAACGCCTTTGACATGGGCCGTATCAACATTAACACGAAGCATCATAAATTTCGCCCCGATGCCGGCTGTACTCCGGAGGCCGGGTGAATAATAATTCCAAACTATTTCCTGCTACCGGGGATTAATGTAAATTCGTCGTGAGATAACAAAACATGCGGCTTTATTATTTCATCCTTTTATCGGCCCTTTCCATACTGGCTTCCTGCCGGCAGAAAGATCCGTTCCCTCATGGCCGGCATCCGGACAGGGAAGGATTTGAGTATTATATCCGGAAAGGGAATGCGGCCTATGCGGTAAAGTCCGGATTGGAATCGATTTTGGTCAGCCAGGCCTTTTTTGATTCAGCAAGGCAGATCGCTTATCAGCTCAATGATTCCGTCCTGATCGCCAGGACGATCTACGCCCAGGGAAGGATCTATGACGCGTGGAACAAGGATCCTGAAAAAACCATCGAATATTTCCGCGAAGCTGCTCATCTGTATAAAGACATTGACAGTCTGCAGGATGAATATTTGTTTATCAGACACCTGGTAGCTCACGCCTATGAAAAAAATCATGACAGTATCCATGCTGTCCGGGAGATACAGGCTCTGTATGATGAGACCATCCGCCTGGATGCGAAAAAAAAGGCGGAGCTGAAATTCCTTCCCGAAATGGCTTTGGTAAGCACTGAAGTTGGCAATTATACACTCGCCCGGAAGATATTGGATAGCCTCATCGTCCCGCAGTCTATCCGGAACGATCCTTCTACCTATGACTACAGAGATCATTATCTGCTGACAAAAGCACGGATACAGGTCTTTAACGACCGGAGGCCTCCGTACAATTACCTGGATTCGCTTGTCAGGGTATTTGACAGATCTAAGAACAGCAGCGACAGCATGTACTACAGCGGTCAGTTGAGCCATTTGTTTGATGCCACGGGTGATATCGGCCAGGCGTATAAATTTCTTCTGATCAATACCGGTATTTTTTCCAGGATCAATACCAAAGCGGAGTTCGACATTCTTAGCAAGAGACTTGCTTACATGGAGGCACAGTCCAAGACACAAAAAGATACGCTCAGCAGGAAATCGAATCAACTCTGGATAATCATCATCAGCTGCCTTTTCCTGTTTATCATCGGCTCAATGTATACCAATCTTATATTCCGGCGGAGCAGCAACAAGTATTACAAGATGTCAAAAGAGCTGGAATCAGCTATCAACACGACCAATCTCCTGTATAAGGAGCTGCATCACCGCATCAAGAACAACCTGCACATGATATTCAGCCTGCTCCAGATGCAGGAAAGGAGATCAGATAACCCGGTAACTATCGACAATCTTCGTTCGGCAAGACTCCGGATAGAGAGTATCGCTGTCATGCACGAAGAAATGATGAGGCCGGAGATCAGGATGGATTTTCGCAATTTTCTATACCGGATGATCCAGTCCATCACCGAATGCTTTACCTTCAACAGGCAGATCGTCACTCAGATCAGGATCAACGAGGTCGAGATCCCTCAGAATCACAGTTTTGCAGTAGCGCTGATCGTCAACGAATGGATCTCCAACAGTATCAAGCACGCCATTACCAACGGAAAAAGCCTTGAGATCTTTATCGATATTTTCTCCGAAGGTGATAAGATCATTCTGGATTATTACGACAACGGCGAAGCGATCCAAAAGGTCCGCAACAGCGACGGACTCGGCAGCCAGATCATTCAATTGCTTGCCAAACAATTGAAAGCGGAGCTTATTCAAAGCATAACCAATCCTTATCATTATACAATAAAACTTGCGAAATCATGACGCACATACAGCTTCTTTTGATCGAAGATGAAGTAATCATCGCTGAAAACATGAGACAGAGTCTCATAGATCTTGGCTATGAGGTCGTCCAGGTATGTAACTCCTATGACGAAGCGTTAAAAGCTATCGAGGAGGAACAATTCGATCTGGCGATCATGGACATTAATCTCGGAGATCTGCAAGGCAGAACAGGGCTCAACCTGGCGACCATTATAAAAGAAAAAAGCCCCAGCCCCTTCATCTTTGTAACTGCCTACAGCGATCTCGATACCGTAAGCAAGGCTTCCCAGCTTGGTCCTTCCGCCTATCTCGTCAAGCCGGTCAATGATAAGACCATGTTCAGCACGATCCAGGTCGCTATCCAGAACTTCAGCAACAACAAAGCCGCTGAAAAGCCATCCGATAAGGTATCGGAAACTACCTATTTTTATACCAAAATAGGCTCAAAGACCTTCAAGGTCAACTGGGAAGACGTGTATATCATAAGAGCCGTCAAAAATTATGTCGAGATAAAAACAACGCAGCATTCGAATACCTTCCTGATCAGAACCTCGCTGACACATTGCCTGGACTCACTAATGCCCGAATCGGTCAAATCTTCATTTGTCAAGATCAACAGGGCGGAGGCTATCAAAGCCGATATTGTCAAGGTGTACGACAACCAGAAGGTCATTACGGATTTTGGAGAATTTAGGCTGAGCGCCGATTCCCTTTCCGTCCTTGAAAAGAAGCTGAAGTCCAGATAAGAGTTGGCGCGAGTTTACAACCCCTGTTGGCGCGAGTTTGCAACTCGTGCCTATTCTATCCATATCTTATATTTATTTAATTTTATTTAATCATCCACAAAAACAAAAAAACAACTATTTATTCTTACCGAAACAACATCGGCCAATTATTATTTGCCAAAAAACGAATCTTTAGTGCTATAATCTGAATGATTTGTGCTATTTTATAACTCACCCCGGTCTTAATATTGTCATGAATTTGAAAAGTAAATAAGCCATGCCGATCAATAGACCTGCTTTTAAGTCCCGGTATGATAATTTCATCGGGGGGCAGCCTGTCCCGTCTGTCAATGGCGAGTACTTTGATAATATCAGCCCTATAGACGGTACGATATTTGCCCAGGCAGCCCGTTCAGGCGTCCGGCTTAAAATAGCTGATGTGATGGGGCCTAATCTTCAGCAGTTGGCCTTCATCGAAACGACCGGCAATGAAAAGCCCATACGTGAAGCTGTCAATGCCGGTCTATCCCCGGAAATAGATCATTTCAGATATTTTGCCGGAGTAATAAGTGCCGAAGAAGGCGCTATCTCTGAGCGCGACGAACATACAGCCAGCATTTGTCTCCATGAACCGATTGGCGTGGTGGGGCAGATCATTCCATGGAACTTTCCTCTGTTGATGGCAACATGGAAGATCGCCCCGGCACTAGCCGCCGGCTGCTGTACGGCCGTAAAGCCTGCCGGGCAGGCTCCGGCATCCGTTGTGTGCCAGATGGAATTGCTCAAAGACATTATTTCTCCAGTTGAGGACAATGTTATGACCGGTTTCGGCCCGGAAGCAGATAAGCCTTTCAACCAGGGTGAGACGCAGGGTCATGGGACGTCCGCGAGCTGTACCAGAGATATTCAGGCAGTCGCATATGGGTCGACTGCTACTACCCTATTCATGCTCCGTTTGGCGGTGACAAAAGATCAGGCTTCTGCCGTGAGATATATCTCATGCTGCTCAACCATTACCGCAAGACCAGAGATACGCTGGTATCCCACAGCAAAAACAAGCCTGGCTTTTTCTAAACCCGCAATATAGATAATAAGTGTGAATCGATTGAGGACCGGCAAAGTAAAAGACTTTGTCGGTCTTTTTGTTTAAGTCCGGAACGATACCACGAAGTACTATCAGCCCGGAAGCGAGTGAGGTTATCGCAAAGCTGAAATCGGGATACGGCACTCCTATTTCATTCAATTAGAAGTCCGTAAGATCTCGCACCGATCAGAAACCTGATAAGGCGGCCTGCCCTCATTACCCTTTATCCATCAGGATCGTATAATGAAAAGGATTGTCAGAATCCAAAAGCACCGACGTATTCAGCTGTTTGCTCAGAAGCTGGATGATCTGTGTGCCAAGGCCATTCTGAGGCTTTTCCATATTCGTATGGTCGCCGTTATCTTTATATTCGATCCTGATTTTGTTGTTCTCCTCGATGATGTCGACCCATATTTCCAGTTTCTTCCCGGCGATCCTGGCATGCTTGATGCTGTTCGATATCCATTCATTGATGATCAGGGCAAGCGGGAAGCTTTGTTTTTGCGGCACATGGGCATCGTTGATGTTGAGATGTGTCACTATTTCCCGGTCGTAGGAAAAACACTCCGTTACGGCGGCGATCATGCGGTGCAGGAAGTTTTTAAAATCCACCTTATATTCCTGCTGCATCATCTCCTCGTGCATGACTGCAATGCTCTCGATCCTCAATCTTGCAGATTTCAGGTTGTCAATGGTTACCGGGTTGTCAGACCTTCTCTCCTGCATTTGTAGCAGGCTGAATATCATGTGCAGGTTGTTCTTGATGCGATGGTGTAATTCCTTGTAGAGGAGTGAGGTCTTCTGATTCGATTTCTCGAGTTTTTTGGTCGTCTTAAAGTATTTGTCCCGGCTTCGGCGGATCAGTATATTGGAATACAGGGAGCCTGCTGCCAGCAATCCAAGTCCTGAAAAGGAGATCAGGTATATAATATTCGATTTGCGATCGAGCCTGTTTTGCTGCTTTATCGCATCCATTTCCAGCTCAGCCAGCCTTAATCCCATTTTTTCATAATCCTTTTTATCCAGGACCTTAAAGGTGATATCCGTATAACGATGCTGGTACTCATACGCCTTCTTATAATCGCCCGTCAGCGCAAAATACTCTTCCAGCATATCGGAATAGAACATGCTGTCTGCAGGGGTCCTGCAGCCATTGTAGATCATTTCCAGTGTATCCAGATAGTGATAGGGAGGCCGCTTTTGATACAAAACCTCAATTTTGGCCCTGGTCATAATATAATGATCGCGGTGATTGAGAGTCAATGAATCATTTTTTACCTGAGAAGGGATGGTATAATCATTCAGTATCCTGATCGCAAGCGGATATGCCCCGACATCCGTACAGGTCATGGCAAGTTCGGGCAGGTAACGTATACGTTGTCTTCGTCCGCTTTCCATCGTATCCAGAATGCCACAAAACTCATTGATCTCCTGAATACAGGCCACCGTATCATTAGCCTTGGCATAAGCATGTGCGACATGGAACTTCAGGTAAAGATAAATGTTGTGTAGGGAATCGATCCCTCCATACAGCTCGGCAGCCTTCTTATAATAGCGCACCGTCATATCCGGCTCATTGCTCCATGCGTCATAGACCCTGCCTATCGCAAAGGTGCTTTCAGCTATCAGTACGGTGTCCTGAAGATAATGAGCGATCATTGCTGCCGTATCATAATAGTTCCTGGAATTCAGAAATGTCCGTAGGCTGGACTTCTTGGCGTAAAACTCATCCCCTTTCTCAAGGTAATTCCAGAAATTTGCCTCGGTCATGTCTACATCATAGGGCTTCTCCCGTTGGCTGGTGCATGAATAATGCCCGCAAGAAATACTCACCACCAGGAAGGTAAACACGAAGACGCGGACAGATAGACGCATTGTTATGAGGATAAATGAAAGATCACTCCATCAGGATTTATTCGGCAAATATTGTGAATTTTAAAGCTCCATACAAAAAATGATTTCACCATTTTACAATTTTACATCATTTTATCGGGAAGACATTGATCTTTAGCATTCCATGACAGATCTGCTATCGCAGTCGGGATGTCAAAATATGATCCTGTACATTGCTTAAAAAGCCTGCGACAAAACATGATTATTTATTGTTGAATGTGTTGATAACAATACAGGTGGGGAATTAATGTACATAATTACATCATAGGGAAAGTTTCAATATCCTGATTTCAAGAATATCCTAAGTCAAATTAGTTGATATGGAATATGTATTGCCCTAAATATAGATAGATTACTATTCTAATCCCAGCTTATTGTTATATAATTACAGACATGCAGCCAATATATCAGCACCAATGCCGGACGCTATAACGGTCAGGCAACCTGCTTATATCGCGATGAGGATCGGGCCTTCTTTCAACCTCAAAAATAAATCGGTTCACGCTCAAAGTAAAAAATTCATTTTTGGCTTGAGGTATGCCCGACTATCTTTGGTATGCATTTCGACGCAAAGATACATCCTAAGCATCATCATTTCTTATTAACACACACTTAATCCGCGTCGGAGGCCCAACTTACAGAAATGAAAAAGTTGGTTTTTTTAGATAAGAGGTAGTATTTTTATATTAGTACGCAGTCCTTCCCTGGAATGCGTATTTTTTTTAAACGATGCCCGGTATTTATTGCTAATTTTTCGAATTAAAATATTTTATTATAGAACTCAAAAACATACCCTTTCGTACTCAAATATCTAAAAAATTATCCCGGAAATATCTCTATCCTGTAGATTCGCGCCAGTCTGAGAGGGATCTTACATGACACACACTTTATGATTTTGGCAACACACACATCATAGACCCTTTCGACACGCCAACTTACAGAAATGAAAAAGTTGGTATTTTTTTTTAATTAAAGAAATAGTATTTTATATCAATGCGCAGTCCTTCCCGGACCGCGTATTTTTTTTCGGGCAGCGTGGACAAAAGCACCTGTCCTATTTCATTTCATATTTTAAGCTCAAAATCAGGGGTATTCAAACTCAACCACGGCAGTCACAGTTGTTTAATAAATCCTGGTGAAGTTATCTTTGATGTTATATGTAGGTTAAAGAGTTCATTGAGCAATATTCAAACCTTGCTCAAGGCTTTGAACAGACAGCCCAACTTAAGTTGGTTTTTTCTTGAATAAGAGGTAGTATTTTTATATTAGTGCGCAGTCCTTTCCGGGGCTGCGTGTTTTTTTATATATAGAGATTATTTTATCAGCCGGCTGCAAGATCCGGATGGGTTTCCTTATCAAGGCCCATATAATAGGCGCCAAAAAATACCATGCAGGAAGCGGTAAGGCCGCATACAGCCAACACATAACCGGTAAGATAATGGATCCATACATCAGGAGTACCGCCCTGCAGCCCTTTGATATGAGAGATAAAAACCGCTATACCGATATAGGACCATATCAAAGAGGCTATTCCGGCAAATAAAAGGTTGAACCAGCGGCTTTTTAGCAAAACCGGCAAAGCCGCTACCAGAACGATCATTACATCAAACCATTTGAAGATACCGTTAAGCATGGAAGCAATGAGACTGATAATGGCCAGAGCAATAAAGTACAATTGGCCGGATAATAATAGGTTCCGGGAGCTAAATAGTCGTCTTGTCATTATCTGTTTTTCTACATTAACGGATCGTTGGAGATAAACATTGCCTCTTCAAAAGTTAAAAATCATTCTGCCCGCCCATGATAAGGGCAGGTATCCCGGTATAACAGGATTGTGGTATGTGAAATTACCAGGGGGGAAAAGAGATCGGGATATCCGCAACAAACACAAAAAAGCGGAATACGCACTACTTTTTATATTAATTATCGATCCTTAAAAAATCACCGTCATTATTAAATTCCAGTTCAAGGCGATTGCCCAGCACAACCTCCTGGTGTGTTTTTTCTTTATTCCACTTAATAATATAATTGGCCGGATAATTTGCCGAAACATAGTCGAGGATCTTTACTGGAATCACCGAATCAGGCAGCTTTTCGATACCTTCTATCTCCTCTATTTCCTTTTTATGATCAAAGACCAACTGATAATTACCTTCCAGGATCACCCGGTAAGAGGTAGAAAAATCATCGAACTCCTTTACTGACTGCAGGATCTTCTTATCCGGAAAATGAGTTGATACAAATGTTTTGATCTCATCCGGTAGTTTGTCCTCATCGATGATGGTTTCCTTTTCACATGCAACAAGGCTTATTGAAAGGAACAACATTGCAAACCATATTCTGCTCATAATCATATTTTAGAATCTTTAGGAAAGGCATGCTGTTTTTTTTAAACGCCGCTTCCATCTTTTTTGTTTTACTTCGGATATTGGCTCTAATCAGGAAAATTCATAAGCACCAGCCAGGGCACCCGATAACAGGCCTTTTCTATTTCCCTAAACCGTCCAGAAACTTTTCCAGGATAGCCGACACCTCATCACCGGCTTCTTCCTGGGGAAAATGTCCCGCCGTTTCAATTTTATTTATTTCCCAATTTTTAAATACGCCGGCAAATCTGTCCAGGCCTGACGGGCCGATGATCTTATCCTGCATGCCCCATATAAGACAAGCAGGGTTTCCGGCTATTTTATCCCTGTTCTGCCATAGGGATCCGAACCAATGCTGATCATCAACAAGTGAGCGTGCAAAAGCCAGTGTGCCCGATCGTTCGGAAACAGAAGCAAAAGGACGCGTATAGTGACTCAGTATGGACCTTTTGATCTTTTTTTCGCCAAAGGATGCCGGCAGGATAAAGCGTGCCGAAAAATTCAGGTATTTGTACAAAAGGGGCAACAAAGGACTTTTCAACATCTTCTTCAACCTTTCATAGGACGGCTCTCCCTCCGTGCTCCACATCCAGGAATTGAGAACGGTGATGGATTCAATCAGTGATGGAGTATTTTGCGCGACCTGCAAACCTATGGGCCCGCCGAAATCATGCACTACCAGGTGAAAAGACCTGAGCCCGAGCGCAGCGATCAGGCCTTCCAGGCGACGGACATGAGCACCGCAGCTGTAGTCGATAAGGGCATCTTTGTCTGAAAGTCCGAAGCCCAGGTGATCCGGCGCTATGCATCTGTAGCCAGACCGAAGATTTTTTATCACCTTGCGGAAATCAAAGCTCCAGGATGGTGTCCCGTGCACAAACAGGATGGCGGGACCACTGCCTTCATCGGCATAATGCAACTTCCGGTCATCGACCTCAATATAATGATGCTCAAAAGGATATTCGTTTTTATCCAGCCAGTTTTTCATATCCGATCTGTTTCCGGCAAAGGTCAGGCTTTGAATCAGCAAGAATGTTGGTGCAGACCAACTTCAAATCCGGACATTATTATACAACTTACTGAAGTTGGTCGGATCGATACCGAGATATGAGGCGAGGTATTTATGCGGCACCAGTTGCAAGAGATGCGGGCTTCGCCTGCAAAACCTGAGATAACGCTCCCCGATCGACAGGGCATGAAGCTCTATATGGCGGTGGATCAGGCCCGCCAGAACGGCTTCGGTCATGATCCGGAAGAGCCGTTCGAGATGCCTGCTGCTGTCAAATAAGCGGTTCAGATCATTAAAACTTATTGAATCCGCCGTACTGTCGGTCAGCGCTGTCAGATAATAAGGCGACGGCTGCTGAAAAGCAAAGGATTCGGGGATGGCACAGGGATCGGGTGGGTAGGTAAATGCAATAACGTGGCGATGGCTGTCGGTCTCATAATACGACATCTGCACGCCACTTCTGATAAAATAGAGGTTATTTTGCACCTGGCCCGGTGTAACGATCAGAGATCCCTTTGAAAAAGATTCCGGAACAAAGTTTTTCTCCAATAACCTGAAGTCCTCTTCAGGAAGCGGATAGAATTGCCGGAAAAACTCAAACAGGTCCACCCCGTCACATTTTAAAGGCTCCTTCGCGGAGGTTGATGCCATATTCCAGGTAAGCCTTAAGGCAGGCCAGGAAGTTGGCCCATCCTTCCGTATTGCCGCGGAGCCATTTTATACCTATTGCGTTGAGCGAATGGCCCGACTCCGTGATGACTACCTGGCAACAGGACACATCCTTTTCCTGGATCCTGATCTCAACCGTAGTCATCAATCCGTCGGTCTCCCATTGGAAACAGATGTATTCCGAGGGCAAAACCCTGACAATATGCACCGGGAAACGGTCCTCAAATTCAGGAAACTGCCAGAACACTTCTTTCCCGTCTTCCATACGTCCGCTGCCTTCCCTGATAAAATAACGGCTCATATGCGACGGATCGACGATTGCCTCAAAGATCTCCGCGGCAGGCTTGCGGATATAGATGGAGGTCTTTATTTCAAGAGTTTGTATTTCCATGATTACAACCGGTTTAATCAAAATGATCGAGAATAAAAAACGATATTATTTGTGTTCAGAATAAGTGACGGTCCAAATTAAACAAATCGCGTTCTTTTAAGAAATTTTTACTTTAAGATCTCAACCCGGATCTTATAAAAACTATGTGCCTATGTGATTTAATAAAGATATTTACCCTCTTCTCATCAGCTTACAGGAAAAAATCAAAGCGGCAGGTATCATCTCTTCCGAGCCACGCTCTCATAAGAGTTAGAGACGATATCTCTCATCAAGTCCTCTTCCACTCCGTCCAGTTCCATCGTTGTCCAGCCCTGCCGGCCCCATTTATCAGGTACCGGATAGATGCTTCCTCCGCCTATCAGCGCATAAGTATCCTGATCGACTTCATTGAGCTTGACCACAGCTCTGTGCAACTTCTCATCATACGTCACAAATATCTTTTTTCTGATCCGGAAGGATATTTTCTCAAAATGAGGCTCCATCGTAGCTTCCGGAAAAGAAAGCGCATACTTTTTTAATTCTTCAAAAGTTATCATCGTGCCGGCTTAAGATCTCTTATATATTTTATGAGATCGGGATTGATAAAGTTATCCAAAAAACCATAAAACGGACTGCTATAATTATATTTGGATAAATAATTGAGTTGAAGGTAAGCAGGATCATCAGAGACGGACATCCGATATGGCAGATCACAGATCATCACCACCTGGTAGAAATACTGCCGGACTGCGGTGCGA
>Ga0206118_100413_pt1 | contig 21950 bp, 16 predicted proteins | sample 3A20Ametagenome_FD_177999 | JGI IMG/M metagenome (GOLD analysis project Ga0206118, IMG submission 177999) | Enriched microbial communities from leaf-cutter ant dump, University of Wisconsin, Madison, United States - 3A20A | ecosystem: Environmental > Terrestrial > Nest > Insects nest > Nest dump... | reverse complement strand
TGGGCGCTGCGCAGCTGTTCCAGCAGTGCCGCTCCGACGTTGCCGGGGCCGATCACGCCGACCGAGAAGGTCTGCGGCGACAGCCAGAACCCGGCATGCGCGGCGCGCAGCGCCTTGGTCGCGTCCTTGCCATCGACGACCACCGAGATGTTGCGCTCCGAGGAACCCTGCGCGATGGCGAGGATGTTGACCTGCGCCCGCCCCAGCGCCTCGAACAGGCGCGCGGCCACGCCCGGCTGCCCGGCCATGCCATCGCCCACCGCCGCCAGCACGCTGACGCCTTCGGTGGTCTGCACGCGCTGCACCTGTCCCGCGGCCAGTTCGTGCGAGAACGCCTGCGCCACCGCATCGCGCGCGCGCCCGGCCTCGGCCTGCCTGACCACGCAGCAGATCGAATGCTCGGACGACCCCTGCGAGATCATCACCACCGACACCTGCGCGTTGCGCAGCGCGGCGAACACCCGCTCGGCGGTGCCGGGCACGCCGATCAGGCCGGTGCCTTCGACGTTCAGCACGGCAAGGTCGGGGCTGAGGGTCAGGCCCTTGATCGGCCCGTGCCCACCGCTGACCGCGGTGATGCGCGTGCCCGGGTGCTGTGGCTGGAAGGTGTTGCGGATGATGATCGGCAGACCGCGCTCGATCGCCGGCGACATCGTCTGCGGGTGCACCACCTTGGCGCCGAAATAGGCCAGCTCGCAGGCTTCGTCGTAGCTCAAGGCCTCCAGTTGCACCGCCTCGGGCACCACCCGCGGGTCGGCCGACAGCACGCCGTCCACGTCGGTCCAGATGTGCAGCTCGTCGGCGGCGAACAGCGCAGCGAAGATCGCACCGGAAAAGTCGCTGCCGTTGCGGCCCAGCGTAGTGATGTGGCCCTTGCGGTCGCGGGCGACGAAGCCGGTGACCACCAGCCGCCGCGCCGGGTGCGACTGCCGCCACAACGCCAGCGTGGCGGCGCTGGCCTTCCAGTCCACGTCCACGCCGAGTTCGCCGTGGTTGACCACCAGCACGTCGCGCGCGTCGAGCACGTCGGCGTCCTCGCCCAATGCCTGCAGGTGCCGGCCCAGCAACTGCGCCGAGAACACCTCGCCCAGCCCCTGCACGCGGTCCAGCACTTCCTGCGGCAACTCGCCGATCACCGCCAGCGCGGCGAGGATTTCCGCCAGGCGCTCGAAGCGCGCGTCCAGCCATTCGATGGTGCCGCCAACCTGCTCGCCGAGCAGCGCCACCGCCGCGGCGCGGTGGCGCGCGCGTAGCTCATGCCAGCGTTCGCGCCACGCCTCGTCGCCGCTGGCCGCGAGCTTCGCCAACTCGATCAGCGCATCGGTCACGCCCTTCATCGCCGACACCACGGTGACCTGGATGGCCTCCTCGCGCGCCAGCAGCAGCTGCGCCACGTGGCGGTAACGCTCGGCATCGGCCACCGAGGTACCGCCGAACTTGTGGACGACGGTGCGCACGGCGGCGGATTCGGCGGGGGGAGCGGCAACTGGCGACATCGGATGAACCTCGGCTGGAGGCCCCGACACGCATCTGGATGGGGTTTCCCGCATCCTGATCCGGGTGCGGGGCCGTGGTTTTCGGAAAACTACGCGAAGACGACGGGCCGCACCGGACGAGTGGTGACGGTAATGATGGTGGTGGTAATCGACATGCAGCCAGATGCCGACCTGCCGGAGGTCGGCAATGCGTGGGCGGTGGCGGTCGGCGACATGTGCATGGAGCCGAGAAGACACCAGCGATGAATGGGCTGTCAAGTGCTGCGTTGCAAAAATCAATTGCAACCATCATCGGCGAACTTGCCGGCATCGGTTGCAAATGTCATCAACCGCGATCATCGGCCATCTGGTGCGCAAGCATCATTGAAAACGCCGCCACCCGGTTTGGGTGGCGCCGCCGGGAAAAATCCGGCGAGGCAACGAAGCATCCCGGCGGCCCCTTCTGCAATCCCCCGACCCGCCACCAATTGCGCGAAAACCGTAGGTCGGGGCTACGCCCCCGACGCTCCGGGCATCCGGACATTCGGACATTCACGTGTCGGGGGCGTAGCCCCGACCTACGCGACCGCGTGCACGTTGGCCGCCGGGCGATGCGCCGCGGTACTCAGCACCACGCCGGCGAGCAGGCAGCCGGCGGCCAGCATTTCCAGCAGCGTCGGCCAGCGCTGCTGCCACAGGAAACCATAGAGCAGGCCGAACAGCGTCTCGAATACGATCATCTGCCCGCCCAGGGTCAACGGCAGCGCGCGGCTGGCGCGGTTCCAGCAGGCGTTGCCGAGGATCGAGGCAAACACCGCCACGCCCGCCGCCACCAGCCAGAACAGCCCCCATTCGGACGTCGGCCGGCCCTGTCCGCCGCCGGCGAAGGCCAACGGCGCAACCAGCAGTGCCAATGCGCCGGTAGCCACCCCGGTCAACAACGACCAGTCGTGCCCGGACACCTGCGGCAGCCGCGCCAGCCAGCGCGTGTTGCCCACCGAATACAGCGTCCACGACAGCAGCGCCCCTACCCCGCACAGCAGCCCGAGCAAGCGCTGCACGGACGTCCCGGCCACATGCGAGGACGCCATTGCCGCAACTCCCATCAGCGCCACGCCGGCCACGCACAGGAACAGTGCCGGCGCCAGTTTCGACAGTGGCACCGCACCCGGCTCGCGCGCGCCGGTGACCGCCACCAGCACCGGCACCATGCCGACGATCAGCGACGCCGCCGCGCCGCCGCTCCACTGCACCGAAATGGACAGCAGCACGTAATAGAGCAGGTTGCCGAGCAGGCTCAGCCATGCCAGCGCAGTCCATTCGACGCGGCCGATGGCGGCGCGCAGCGTCGGCCAGCGCGGCACCAGCAGTACCGCCGCGATGGCGCCATAGACAAGGTAGCGCGAGGCAGCCAGTTGCAGTGGCGCGAACCCGGCCAGCATCGCCGGTGCCAGGAACACCACGCCCCACAACGCGCCGGAGGCCACGCCATTGGCAAGGCCGACGCCCATCGAACGGTTCACGCTCACCGCAGCACCACCCAGAGAGGGAAGGCGCGCAGTGTAGGTGGCTCACCCCTGGGCGTATTGACCCAGGCTACTGCCCGCCAGCCGCCATTGCCGCGGCGTCATCCCGGTTTCCCGGCGCAGCGCGCGGGTCAATGCGCTCTGTTCGGAATAGCCGGCGCGCAGGGCGATGTCGCTGATGCCGTCAGTACCGGCCAACAGCTGCCGCTTTGCCCAGCGCAGGCGCGCACCGCTGACCCAGGCCTGCGGCGAAAGGCCGAATTCGCGGGCGAACAAGGCATGCAGGCGGCTGCCGCCGACCCCGACCTCGGCCGCCATCCGCGCCACCGTCCAGTCCGCGCCGGGCGCAGCCGCAATCGCCATGCACAGCGCCTGCAGCCGCGCGCCGCTGCCGGCCGGGGCGAAATAGCGCAGCAGCTGCGGCAGCGGGTCCATCCCCACGCCGTTGGCATGGATGTCCTGCAACTGCCGGCGGATGTCCCGGGACAACGCCAACCAGCGCTGCCGGCACAGGTGTTCGAGCGTATCGTCGTCGAGCACGCCGGGATGGCAGTCGATGATCAGGCAGCAGTTGTCGCCCAGTGCCTCCAAGTCGTGGCTTTCGCCCGGCGCGACGAAGGCGCCCTGCAGCAGGTCCAGGCTGCCGCCCGCGCCACCCACCTCGAACTGCAGGTCGCCGCGCAGCGGCAGCACCCACTGCACATGGTCGTGGCATTCCAGCCCGGTGGGCCGGAGATAGCGTCGCAGGTGGCGCGCGGTGGCGGGCATGGGCGCAGTCTGTGCGCACGCCGGTGGCGGCCGCAAGCGCCGGCACGGGCGTTCATCGATGGCGGCCCCGACACGATTCGAACGTGCGACCTGTCCCTTAGGAGGGGACCGCTCTATCCAGCTGAGCTACGGGGCCGAGGGCGCGCATTGTGGCACGCCCGCCCCCTCCGCCGCACCCCCGCGGCCGGGGAGAAGCCGGCATGGCTCTGCTAAAATCGTGGTTCTGCATGCCGCACCCCACCCTCGCCAGCGGCTGCGCCCTACAACGCAAGGCAATCAGGAGTTTTCATGTCCTTCGAACTGCTCAAGGCGCTCGGCCTCGACGCTTCCAATGCTGGCACCTACCTGGGTAACGGGGAATGGTCCACCACCACCGGCGCCGGCGTGCTGTCGCCGCGCAACCCGACCACCGGCGAGGTGATCGCGCAGGTGCAGGCCACCACCGAGGCCGACTACGAAACCGTCGTCGCCCGCGCGCAGGAAGCCTACAAGGCGTGGCGCAACACCCCGGCCCCGCGCCGCGGCGAGGCCGTGCGCCTGTGCGGCGAGGCGCTGCGCCGGCACAAGGACGCGCTGGGTTCGCTGGTCGCGCTGGAAATGGGCAAGTCCAAGCCGGAAGGCGACGGCGAAGTGCAGGAGATGATCGACATCGCCGACTTCGCGCTGGGCCAGAGCCGCATGCTGTACGGCTACACCATGCACTCCGAGCGCCCCGGCCACCGCATGTACGAGCAGTACCACCCGCTGGGCCTGGTCGGCATCATCTCCGCGTTCAACTTCCCGGTCGCGGTGTGGGCGTGGAATGCATTTCTTGCCGCCATCTGCGGCGACGTGTGCATCTGGAAGCCGTCCAACAAGACCCCGCTGACCGCCATCGCGACGATGAAGATCTGCAACGAGGCGCTGAAGGAAGGCGGCTTCCCGGACATCTTCTTCCTGGTCAACGACGCCGGCACCGCGCTGTCGGAGAAGCTGGTGGACGACAAGCGTGTGCCGCTGATCTCCTTCACCGGCTCCACCCGGATCGGCCGCATCGTCAACGAGAAGGTCGCCAAGCGCCTCGGCCGCTGCCTGCTGGAGCTGGGCGGCAACAACGCCATCATCCTCGACGAAACCGCCGACCTGAAGCTGGCGGTGCCGGGCATCGTGTTCGGCGCGGTCGGCACCGCCGGCCAGCGCTGCACCACCACCCGCCGCCTGATCGTGCACGAATCCATCTACAACAACGTGCTGGCCACGCTGGTCAAGGCCTACAAGCAGGTCGAAGGCAAGATCGGCGACCCGCTGGACGCGGCCAACCTGATGGGCCCGTTGAACAGCCCGGAGGCCGTGCAGCAGTTCCTGGATTCGATCGCCAAGGCCCAGGCCGCCGGCGGCACCGTCGAGACCGGCGGCACCGCCATCGACCGCCCCGGCAACTTCGTGCTGCCGGCGATCGTCACCGGGCTGAAGAACACCGATGAAATTGTCCAGCACGAAACCTTCGCGCCGATCCTGTACGTGATGAAGTATTCGACGCTGGACGAAGCCATCGACATGCAGAACGGCGTGCCGCAGGGCCTGTCCTCGTCGATCTTCACCACCAACCTGAAGAGCGCCGAGAAGTTCCTTTCGGCGGCCGGCAGCGACTGCGGCATCGCCAACGTCAACATCGGCACCAGCGGCGCCGAGATCGGCGGCGCGTTCGGCGGCGAGAAGGACACCGGCGGCGGCCGCGAATCCGGCTCGGATGCGTGGAAGGTCTACATGCGCCGACAGACCAACACCATCAACTACTCCGATTCGCTGCCGCTGGCGCAGGGCATCAAGTTCGACCTGTGACTGCCTTACCCTTCTCCCTCCGGGAGAAGGTGGCGCGAAGCGCCGGATGAGGGTACGGGCGAAGCACACGTGCAGTTGAACACCGCGGGGGCTTCGCCCCGACCCTCTCCCCAACCCCTCTCCCGCAGGGAGAGGGGCTTTGCAGTTCCGTACCTGCCATGGAGATTTACCAATGAGCATTCCCGCACCCCGCCAGACCAGCACCCTCGCCGTCATCGCCCTAGTCGCCGGCATCCTCGGCTGGACCCTGCTGCCGTTCCTGGGCAGCCTCGGCGGCATCATCTTCGGCCACATGGCACGCAGGGAAATCCGCCGCAGTCACGGCCAGCTCGACGGCGACGGCCTGGCCGTCACCGGCCTGGTGCTGGGCTGGATCAACGTCGGCCTGTGGATCGTCGGCATCATCGCCTTCATCATGTTCTTCGGCGGCCTGGCCTGGTTGGCCGCAGTCAATTCCTGATCCTGCATGTACCCACTCGCCCGTCCCTTCCTGTTCACCCTCGACGCCGAGCGCGCGCACGGCCTGGGCCTCGGCGCGCTCGACCTGGCCTGGCGCACCGGCACCACGCCGCTGCTGGCAGGCAGGGTCGAGGCGCTGCCGACCAAGCTGCTGGGGCTGGAATTCCCCAACCCGGTCGGGCTGGCCGCGGGGCTGGACAAGAACGGCGAGCACATCGATGCCCTGTTTGCGCTGGGCTTCGGCTTCGTCGAGATCGGCACCATCACCCCGCGGCCGCAGGCCGGCAACCCGAAGCCGCGGATGTTCCGGCTGCCGCAGCACCTGGCCATCATCAACCGCATGGGCTTCAACAACGCCGGCGTCGATGCGCTGGTGAAGAACGTCGGGCACAGCCGGCACCGCAAGGGCCCGCTGGGCATCAACATCGGCAAGAACAAGGACACGCCCAACGAGGAAGCGCTGTCCGACTATCTGCACTGCATGGAGCGGGTATATCCGCTGGCCGACTACATCACCGTCAACATCTCCTCGCCCAACACCGCCGGCCTGCGCGAACTGCAGGAGGAACAGGCGCTGCGGCGGCTGGTTGCCGGCCTGCGCGAGGCGCAGGAGCGGCTGGCCGGCGTGCACGGCCGGCGCGTGCCGATGCTGGTCAAGATCGCCCCGGACCTGAATGAAAACGACATCGACGCCGCCGCGCGCGTGCTGGCCGAGCTGGACGTGGACGGCGTGATCGCCACCAACACCACCATCAACCGCGACGGCGTGGAGAGCCACCCGCACGCGACGCAGGCCGGCGGCCTGTCCGGCGCGCCGCTGATGCCGCAGTCCACCTTCGTCCTGCGTCGGCTGCGCGCGCGCCTGCCCGAGCGCATCCCGCTGGTCGGCGTCGGCGGCATCCAGTCCGGCGCCGACGCGGTGGCCAAGATGGCCGCCGGCGCATCGCTGGTGCAGTGCTACAGCGGGCTGATCTACCGTGGCCCGGCGCTGGTCGGCGAATGCGTGGAAGCCATCCGCCGCCGTCGCGAGGCGCCCTCGCGTGGAGCCGTCGCCCCGCTATGACCAGCACCGGGCCTTGGTGGCTGGCCGAAAACGCATCACTGCAAGCGCTCAACACCTTCCACGTCACCGCCCATGCACCGCGCCTGCTGCACGTGGCCGACCCGGAGGCATTGCCCGAGGCACTGGCCGCCGCCGGCGACGGCCCGCTGCTGGTGCTGGGCAGCGGCAGCAACGTGCTGCTCGCCGCCGACCCGGAAGGCAGCGTGCTGTGCTTCGAGAACCGCGACATCGGCATCCTCGAACACCGCACCGACCACGCCATCGTCCGCGCCGGCGCCGGTACGTCGTGGCACGAACTGGTGACCTGGTCGCTGGGCGAAGGCCTGTCCGGGCTGGAGAACCTGGCGCTGATCCCCGGCACCGTCGGCGCCGCGCCGATCCAGAACATCGGCGCCTATGGCGTGCAGGTCGGCGAGTTCATCCACCTGGTCGAAGCCTGGGACACGCAGGCGCACGGCTGGGTGCGGCTGGAGCGTGATGCCTGCCGTTTCGGCTACCGCGACAGCCTGTTCAAGCACGAACCGGACCGCTACCTGATCACCGCCGTGCAGCTGCGGCTGCCGCTGCTGCACGAGCTGCGCCTGGGCTACGCCGGCATCGGCGAGGAACTGCAGCGGCTGGGCGTGGAACTGCCGGTGGCCGCCGACGTCGCCAACGCGGTCATCGCCATCCGCCGCCGCAAGCTGCCCGACCCGGACGTGCTGGGCAACGCCGGCAGCTTCTTCAAGAACCCGCAATTGCCGTGCGAGCAGGCCGACCTGCTGCTGCAGCGACATCCCGCGCTGCCGGTATTCCCCGGCGAGGACGACACCTGCCGCAAGCTGTCGGCGGCATGGCTGATCGAAGCCTGCGGCTGGAAGGGCCACCGCGACGGCGACGCCGGCGTGTCGCCCAACCATGCGCTGGTGCTGGTCAACCACGGCAACGCCAGCGGTGCAGAGCTGCTGGCATTGGCGCGGCGCATTTCCGCATCGGTACTGGAAAAATTCGGCGTGCCCATCGAGCCCGAGCCACGGTTGGTCGGCGCGCGCTGGTGAACGCCATCGCCACGCCCGGCGCCACGCCGTTGCGCGCCATGCTGCTGATGTTCGGCAGCGCGACGGCCTTCGGCCTGATGGCCATCACCATCCGCCTCGCCACCGCCCACGTGCCCACGCAGGAGGTCGCGTTCTTCCGCAATGCCTTCGGCCTGCTGGTGCTGCTGCCGATCCTGCTGCGTCCCGGCCACGCCCCGCTGCGCACCCGGCAACTGCCGCGCTACCTGCTGCGCAGCGGCATCGGTCTGGCCTCGATGCTGTGCGGTTTCTGGGCGCTGGGCCATCTGCCGTTGTCGCAGGCGGTGTCGCTGTCGTACTCCACGCCGCTGTTCGTGACCATCGCCGCGGTGCTGTGGCTGGGCGAAGTCGTGCGCATGCGCCGCTGGGCCGCGGTCGTGGCCGGCTTCATCGGCGTGCTGGTGATCGTGCGCCCCGGCTCCAGCGGCTTCCAGGCCGGTGCGTTGATCGCGGTGGCCGCGGCGATGCTGAGCGCGCTGGTGTCGATCCAGATCAAGCAGCTCACCCGCATCGACGGCCCGGACACCGTGGTGTTCTACACCTACGTATTCTGGGTGCCCCTGTCGCTGGTGCCGGCGCTGTTCGTCTGGGTCTGGCCCACCGGCATCGCCTGGCTGTGGCTGCTGGCCACCGGCGTGATGGGCACCGTGGGCCAACTGCTGTGGACACGCGCGCTCAAGCTCGGCGAAGTCTCCGCCCTGACCCCGATCAGCTTCACCCAACTGCCGCTGGTGGTGCTGCTGGGCTGGCTGCTGTTCGGCGAAACCGTGGACCGCTGGACCGTGCTCGGCGCGGCCATCATCCTCGGTGCCAATGCCTACATCGCTCACCGCGAGGCGGTGCTGGTGCGCAGGGCCGCCTCGCAGGCCCCATGCGCCACCGCCAAGGTCAACGAATAGCCGTCCGGGCGGCAGCAGACCGGTGCGCGCAATCGCATCGTCCGCCGGCACATCCCGGATGCCATGTATTTCCCCCTGCATGGACATCCCGGACATGGCCTGGTTGACATCGCGTCAAGCAAATCGTCTGCCGCACTTGACGCATCGGGAATCCATCCCCGCCCGCGTGCTCACACACTCTTGCCATGCCGCATCGCGTGCCACGCATGCAGGCCGGCTGGACATGACGGCAGGCGCCACACCTGCCGCATGCTCCTCCTCTCCAACCATTCCAAGCAGAGCCACGCCATGATCAGCATCCCCGTTTCCCCCATCTCCCACCGGCGCTTGTCCAACGCTTCCAAATGGCTTTGCCTGGTCGCCTACGTGGTGGTCGTGCTGGTGTTCTCGCTGTCGGGACTGGGTAATTACCGCAAGGCCAACGCCATCCTCATGGATCATGCCGTGGTCAGCGCGCCGGTCGAGCTGGATTCCATCGAGGAAAAACGCGGTCGCAAGGGCCGCGTTACCAACCAGTACCACTTCAACTATGCGTTCGATGCCAACGGCGTCACCCACCGCGGCAGTTTCATCACGTCCGAGGCCAACGCCGACCGCTACCTGGAAGACGGCGCCACGGTCGAGATCGCCTATTCCAAGTCCGAGCCGACGCGGTTCGAGCGGCTCAGCCTGCTGGAAAACAACAAGAGCCTGGGCGGCGTCCTCACCCGCCTATGCATCAGCCTGCTGCTGATGGCCGTGCTGGCCTTCATCGTGCACCTGATCATCACCCGCAAGCTGTTCGTGACCCAGCAGGAAACGGCCACGCAGTAACCACCGCGCCGGCCACGGGCATGGAGGCGATTGACAGCACTGGCATGGCCGCTAACGTGGCGGACCAACCACTGATGCCGTCCGCCATGCCTGTCCCGGATTTCCCCGACCTGCTCGGCCGCCACATGCGCCGCATCCGCGCCAGCGCGGCGGGCGTGGCCAGCGAGATCGGCATCAGCCGCGAGGCCGTCAACAACTGGCGGCAGGGCTATTCGCTGCCCAGCCGCAAGCACCGCGACAAGCTGCTGGCCTGCGCCAACTATCTGCGCCTGACCGAGCAGGAAAGCAACGAGCTGCTCGCCGCGGCCGGCTTCGAACCGGAGTTCCCCGCCGAACCCGCGCAGCACGGCATCGCCGCTACCGCGCGGCCGGCTACGGTGACCGCGCTGTTCGACCGGCTGCAATGCCTGCGCCCCTATCCGGCGATGCTGCTGTTGACCCAGGCGCACTGGGGGCAGCCACCCGAACGCGAGGCGATGCTGGCCGAGGCCCGCTCGCGCTACGGGGCCGAACGCGTACTGCACCTGCAACCACCGTTCAGCGCCGGCGCTGAAGGCGAGGATTATTTCGCCGCGCTGGGCCGCCAATGCGGTCTTGCCGGCGTCGATTCGGACTACGCGCTGGAAATCGAACTGGGCCGGCTGTTGCAGCACTCCCAACCCCTGTTCTGCCTGGTCAGCCGTTTCGAGCAGGGCGCAGCCGCACAGCGCGACGTGCTGGCCGGCATCCTGCGCAGCCTCAGCGAGATGCACAGCGGGCAGCTGCACCTGCTGATCTGCGGCGGCGCGGCACTGGCCGACCTCAGGTACCAGGGCGGCGACCTGTCGCTGCTCAACATCGCCGCCACCGAAGGCTGGCCGGAGCTGACCTGCGACGACCTGCAACGGATGGACACCCGCTTCGCCGATGACGCTGCCGGCGCGGCGCGGGCGCTGCGGCTTTCCGGCGGCCACCCGCTGCTGGCGAGGGCGGCGCTTTCGCTGCTGGCGCAGGACGAGGACGCCAGCGACGCCGACGTGGTGGCCCAGCTCGCCCAGCATCCGCCGCTGTGGCAATCGCTGCTGCCGCTGATGCGCGAGCCGGCCGCGCGGACGCTGATCGTCGAATGGCTCGACCGCCCACAGCTGGCGCCCGTGCGCCCCTACCTGTTCGACCCGCTGCTGCGCCAGCTCTACTGGGCCAACCTGCTGGCAACGCGGCGCGACGCCGACGGCGCATGGCTGGAGTGGCGCTGCGAAGCCATCCGCGACGCCGCGCGCATGATCGCCGCCAGCCTCGACACGGCCGGCCCATGAAGCCGGCGCGTTCCCGCTTTCGTGGCTGGCGGCTGCTGGCGATCGCCGCCCTGACCTGGTTCTTCGGCAGCCTGTTGTTCGCCCCCCTGCTCAACCCGTGGGTGGCCTGGCGCATTCGCACCGATGGCCCGACCCTGATGCTGCTGCAACAGGCCAACATCGAGATGATGCTGGTGCGCGAAGAGTTGCATTCGTACTGGCTGATCCACGAACAGTGGCCACAACAAGCAAAGCTCCCCGGCGTGCATGACCCCGCCGAAGCACTGCTGGACATCGACGTGCCGGCCACGCATGAAGTGCGCTTCCGTTACACCTCGCGCTTCCCGGCCAGTTCACGGCTGCCCGGCACCGCCCTGGTGCAGCACTTCGATCCGCAGACGCAACGCTGGAGTTGCCGGCCTGGCACGCCTGCACCGCCGTCACGCCTGCTCGGCCCCGACTGCCGCGGCTCGACACCGTGGAGCATCATCGAATGGCTGACGCTGGTACTGGTGTTGGCGCTGCTGGCGATGGCGGGTATCGCCGCACTGTGGTTCTTCGTGCGCCCCGCCGTCGCCACGATCATCCGCGAGCCGCGCAACCTGTTCCGCCAACCCGTCGCCGCCCTGCCGCGGTTGAACCGACAGCTTGGCTGGCTGCGCGCCCGCAGCGCCGTGCTGGAAGCGGCCGGCGTGCCATCGCAACGCTGGCGTGACGCACTGGAATACCCCGGCGACGACGCCGAAGCGCGCGCCAAGCGACTGGCCACCGGCGTGGGCGCGGAGGGCGCGGCCACGCACGACTGGGCGCTGCCCGGCCACGTCCACTTCTGGCGCCTGCCGCTCACGCTGCCGGTCGCCCTCGAACGCCTGTGGCTCTACCTGCCGGATGCGGCACTGCCCGCCGACCGCATCGTCGCCCTGCTGCGCAGCCTGCCCAGCGGGCAGGACGTGGTGCTGGTGGTCAGCCCGTCCATCGAGGCCGATGCCGCCCTGCTCGACTTCACCCGCGACCCGGCCAACCTGTGCGTCTGCCTGGATCAGGCCGCGCAGACCGAATGGCTGCTGAAACCCTCCGCCGCCCCGATACTGGTCGCGCAACTGGCGCGGCAACTTCAGGTCACGCGCATCTCGCCCTACCAGACCCGCGGCGGCGTGACCCGCCCGGCCGCGTTCTTCGGCCGCGACGCCCTGCTGGCGCGCGTGCTCAACCGCGAACCCGGCAACTACCTGCTGGTGGGCGGCCGCCAGCTCGGCAAGACCAGCCTGATGAAGGCGATCGAACGCCGCTTCGACGGCCACCCGCGCGTGCATTGCCGCTACCTGTCGCTGCGCGACCACCGGCTGGGCGCACGTCTGGCGGCGGAATTGGCATTGCCCGCCGACACCGATCTGGATGCGTTGATCGAAGCGCTGGCGGCCCGTTCCGGCGGCCGCCGCCTGCTCCTGCTGGTGGACGAAACCGACCTGTTCATGCGCGCCGAGGCCGAAAGCGGCTACGGGCAACTGGCCGCATTGCGCGCCCTGAGCGAATCCGGCCGCTGCCACTTCATGCTGGCCGGCTTCTGGGATCTCTACGAAGCGGCGATGCACGATTACGCCTCGCCGATCCGCAATTTCGGCGAGGTCATCCACCTCGGCGGGCTGGAACGCGACGCCTGCATCGCGCTGGCCACCGAACCGATGGCGCGGCTGGGCATCCATTTCAACGATGGCGCCTTGCCCGCCACGCTAGCCACCGCCTGCGGCCAACGCGCCAACCTGGTCGCCATCGTCTGCCAGCAGGCGCTGGAAAACATGGATCGCGGCCAACGCCTGATCGACCAGCGGCAGATGCAGGCGGCGATGCAATCCGAGGCCGTGCTGGACGCGCTGGCCGGCTGGGCGCGGCTCAGCCCCGAGCCAACGGCATCCCGCATCGACCGCATCGTGGTCTATCGCGCCGCGCAGACGCACTTCGCCCGTGGCGACGCCCTCACCCTGCCCGGCCTGCTGCGGGATTTCGACCATGCCGGCATCGCCATCGAGGCCGAAGCCCTGCGCCGCTCCCTGTCGCGGCTGCAACTGGCCTACGTGCTCAAGCGCCATGGCGACGGCGAGCAACTGAGGTTCGCAGTGCCATTGTTCGCCATGCAATTCCAGCCGGGCGAAGTGGATGCCCTGCTGGAACGCGAACTGCGCTCGATGCGCGACAGCATTCCCGCACAGGACAACCACGCATAGCCGCAGGGCGGAGAGCGCTCCCACGAAAAACAGGGCGGCAAGCTGCCCCCTACGCCACCGCCAACTGCGACAACAAGGCATCCGGCACATGTAACCGCGCCGTGCGCAGGCAGAACGGCAACGCCCACAAGCGCAGGCCGGGGCTATGCGGGAACGTGAATTCCAGCGGCGTGGCGAAGGCATCGGTCATCGGATAGACCAGCGCCATCTCGCCCACGCCGCGCAGGTAGGCATGACCGTACGCGTGCAGTTGGTAGAAATCCGCTTCGGCCAAGCCGTAGTTGCGGGCGGCGCTGCCCGCGCGGGCATCGAGCAGTTTCCACTTGGTATCCAGCACCATGCGCGCCGCCGGCCCGTGCCTGAGCAGCAAATCCGGTTGCAGCCGGAACCAGCGTGCTTGCAGATGCCGCACCAGATGCTCGCTGCGCACCTGTGCCGCAAGGCGCAGCGGGGCCGGCAGTTGCGCAGGCAAGTGCCGGGCCACATAGGCTTCGAACAATGCCTCCATCGGGAACAGCAACGAGGGCGCGACATGCGCGCCGCCGCTGGGCGCCGGCGCGCAGCCATCGAGGATCAAGCGCGCCCATGCCAGCGCATCGGCGTAATGCGCCATGCCACGGTCACGGCGCACCCGCGCGAAATCCACAGCCGGCGTCGTCGAGGGCGGCACCTCGGCGAACACGAAGACCAACTCGCGCGCCAGCCGTTGGTTTTCCCGCGAACTGCTCTGCGCCAGCACCCGGCGCAGCGCCGCATGCAGCAGGCGATTCTCGGCACGGTCGCTGGAGAATTCATCGTGCGCGGTGAAGAAGCGGTCCGGACGCAGACAGTTGCGCCGCAGTTGTTCGTCCACCCGCAGCTTGCCGCGCAGCGCCGGCAGGTTGTCTTCGCGTTGCCGGTAATCGCCGCGCAGGCCGCGCTTGACGATGCCGCGCACGCCATCGAGGAATTCGGCGATGAACACTTCCGGCAGCGGCATGCGCAGCGCCAGTTGCTCGGCGCTGCCGGCACGCACGTGGCGGAACCCCGGCAGACAGCGCAGCATCGCCACCAGCAGGCGCCGCGCCTGCACCTCGCCACCGGCAATGGCCTTGCCGACCTTGGGCAATACTTCGATGCGGACGCCATCGGCGGCCTGCACGATGCCGGCATGGCTGGTCAGTTGCAGCGCCGGTCGCCCCCGCCAGCGCGCCGGCCGTATCCACGGCGCGTTGCCATCGCCGCCGAAGCACTGCGCCTCCAGCCAGCGGTACGTCGATGCCGGCACCACGCGTACGCCGGCCTCAAGCGCGGTCGCCGCATCCCCGGCAACCAGCCGGTCGAACTCGTGGGTGGTGATGACGCCGACCGTCATCGGCATTACGCCAGGGTCGAATAGATGCCGACGTAGGCTTCGGGCCGCTCGAACGCCTGCATGTCCAGTTCATGGCGCGGGTTGACGCCATGTTCGTCCAGGCCGTGGCCGTCGCCGAACAACTGTTCCAGCGCGCCATCCGCATCGGCCTGCACCACGAACCGCGCGCCCTCCGGCTTCTGATTGTCGGCCAGCACCAGGCGGATCTTGTTCCAGTCCTCGAAGAAATATTCCTCCAGCAGCGGCAGGATGCGGCCGCGGAACACCGCCTTCAGCGCGGTGAAACGCGCCGGGCCTTCGGCCACGTCGCGCAGGCCGGTGAAGAAGGCATGGCCGATGGCGTGGTCGCGGTCGTACAGGCTTTCGATGCGGCGGTTGATTGCCGCCAGCATGCGTGCGATGTCGATCTCGCCCACGTGCAGGCCCTGCAACGGCGCAAGGTCGGGCGGCACCGGCACGAACTCGAAACGCCGGCGCAGCGCGGTGTCGAGCAGCGCCAGCGAACGGTCGGCGGTGTTCATTGTGCCGATGATGTCCACGTTGCGCGGCACGCTGAACGGCTCGCCCGAGTATGGCAGCAGCACCGACAGCGCATTGGCCGCACCCTCGCGCTTGTCAGCCTCGATCAGGGTGATCAGCTCACCGAATATCTTGCTGATGTTGCCGCGGTTGATCTCGTCGATGACCATCGCAAAGCGGTGCTGCGGCTCGCGCCGTGCCCGTTCGCACAGTTTCTTGAACACGCCGGGGCGGATTTCGTAGCGCACCTGCCCGCCTTCGACCTCCTCGTCCAGCACCGGGCGCAGCCCTTCGACGAACTCCTCGTAGCCATAGGACTGGTGGAAGGTGACGAAGCTGTAGCGCTGGATTCCCTCCCCCGGCGCGTTGCCCGCTTTGTAAGCATCCACGGTGTCGATGATGTCGGCGCAGGACTCATGCCAATCGCCGGCAAGACGCCAGATCGAATTTTCGTCCTTGTCGAACACGCCCGGCGCGTTGCGTCGCTCGAATTTCACCGTGGTCGAGTCTCCCACGGTGTGCGCCTGCAATGCACTCCACAGGTATTGGCGCGCGTTCCGGCTCTGTGATTGCCCCTTGGCCGCCGCTATGGCGGTGATGAACGGGTGCTCCGCCAATGCCGTGACCGAGGCGCTGCCGCCCAGCTGGTACAGCGCAGCCACCAGCCCTTCCCAGCGGGTCAACGGCGCAATGCGCTCGGCGATGAGCTGTTCGCGAAGCTCCCCGGCACTGGCCTGCGATTGCGTGAAGCGCTCCTTCAACAGCCTGGAAACCCTCCAGGTTTTCCCCGTTCCCGGCGGCCCGTAATAGATGCGGTTGAGCGGCGTGGTGCCAGCTGCTTCCTGATCGCTCGATGGCATTGTCATGTTCATGTTTCCATTCACCCGTTCCGCAAGGTCAGGCAAACCAAGCGCAAAGAAAGGCTTGATCAGCCAGTTCTCGAAGTCGGCAAGCTCGGCTTCCGGCACCTGTTTGAAGGTGGAGTTGTAGTTCGGCGTCCAGCCCCGGCGTTCTCCTTGATAGGAGTCTTGCCGAACAGCCTGCTTCAACACCCGGTAACGCCGCTGCAACCAGCCTTCGCCCTTGACACAAGGCGTCGTGGCCGACGTGAACTGCCCCAGCAGCACGATGCGCTCGTTGCCGTGGCACAGGAAGAACACGCTGCCCGGCGCAGCCGCGGCGAAGGCCTCGCCCTGCCCTTTGCCGGTGCTGGCGTGCACCACCGCCAACCCCTGCTGCAGATACGACTCGCGCTCCTGCCGGCCGAAATCGGCCGAACCATGCGAGAGCTTCCAGATCGAAGGCAGCGGCGCGGCGCCTTCCTGCACCAGCCGCATTGCACGCCGGCAGGCGTAGAACTCCTGCTGCACCTGGCTGCCTGCCGGGCGGTTGATGCCCCCGTTTTCATCCGGCAACGCCCGGCGCACATCCTCCACGCCCGCCTGCGGGTTCTCCACCGCCCAGCGCCAGATCCTGCCGCTGCTGGTGCCGGGGCTTTGCAGGCGACGCACCAGCTTCGCCGCGGCCGCTTCCGGCGTCGTGCCCGCCGGTACATGGTCGTCGGCGGGCAACGCCGCACCGGCCATCCGCATGGCACGTTCCAGCATCGCGCCGATGCGTTCGTTCGCCTCCGCCATCCTCTTCCCATCCACGCCCCGGATACCTGCTGCAAACCTACCGATATCGCGTGGATGCGACAAGGCAGCCTGCCTCAGGGCGGGTTTGCACGGATGACCACCTTGCCTTTCGCACGCCCGGTTTCGACATAGGCCAATGCCTGCGCGGTCGCTTCCAATGGGAAAACCCTGTCCACCACGGGCTTGATTGCGCCGGCTTCGACCAAGGTCGCCAGTTGCCGCAGTTGCTCCCCGTCGGCGCGCATGAACACGAACGCATAGCCGATGCCCAGGCGCGCGGCCTTGTTCCTGATGCGGCGGCTCAACAGGCCAATCACCTGCCGCAGAGGCCATGACAGGCCTTGTTCCCGTGCGAACGCCGGGCTGGGCGGGCCGGAGATGGAAATGAGCTTCCCACCCGGCTTCAACACCCGCAACGATTTTTCCAGCACGTCGTTGCCAAGGCTGTGCAGCACGACGTCGTAGCCGTGCAATTCGTCCTCGAAGCGTTGCCGCGTGTAGTCGATGACGACATCCGCGCCCAAGGCTTTCACCCAGCCGACGTTGCGCGTGCTGGTGGTAGTGGCGACGAAGGCGCCGAGGTGCTTGGCAAGCTGGATGGCGAAGGTTCCCACGCCACCGGAACCGGCATGGATCAGCACCTTCTGCCCCGGCTGCAACTGCGCGGCCTCAACCAGCACCTGCCACGCCGTCAAGCCGACCAATGGCAGGGAAGCAGCCTCTTCCATGCTCGCGTTGCGCGGCTTCAAGGCCAGCGCGCTTTCCTTCACCGCGATGTATTCGGCGAAGCTGCCGATGCGCGTTTGCTCGGGCCGCGCATACACCGCATCGCCCGGTTTGAAGCGCCGCACCGCCGGCCCGACACGGGTGACGATGCCCGCCACGTCATTGCCGAGAACCAGCGGCAAGCGATACGGCAAAATCAGCTTGAACTCGCCTTTCCTGATCTTGACATCCAGCAGGTTGACGCTGGCCGCGTGTACCTGCACCAGCACGTCGTCCTCGCCCACTTCGGGCATCGGCACCTCGCCGATGCGGCCAACGCTTTTGCTGCCATAGCGGTCGATAAGAAAGGCTTTCATGGCTGCCCCCACTGCGCGTTGCTTGGTTGCATATCCATCTTCAAACTTTTGCGAATGCCCGCATCAAGCACGCGGGCAGGCGCAAACCTGCGCAGGAATTGCAGCCGTTTTGCCAATGCGCCAGCGGTATAGCGCAGCTTCGGGCGCTTGGCCCAGGCAGCTTTCACCACCACCTGCGCGGTGACGCCCGGTGCGTCGGCACGCGCCATTGCCTCGCCTACCACCTTCGCAAGGTGCGCGCGCACCGCGTCGTATTCGACCAGCGTTGCATCCGGCGCAATGTTGTTGGCTTCGAACTGCGTCTTCGTATAGGCCGGCTCGATCACCGAAACCCGTATGCCGCGCGTGCGCAGCTCGTGGTCGAGCGCTTCCGAATAGCCTTCCACCGCATGTTTGCTGGCGGCATAAAGCGCCACGTAGGGCATGGGCACCACACCAAGGATGGAGCCGATGTTGATGATGCGGCCGCTGCCCTGTTGACGCATGTGCGGCACCACTGCGCGCGTCATGCGCACGACGCCGTGGAAATTCGTATCGAACAAAGCCTGCGCCTGCTCAAGCGAACTTTCCTCCGCACCCGCCGGGGCGATGCCGAAGCCGGCGTTGTTCACCAGCAGGTCGATGCGACCTTCGCGCCGCAGCAATTCCTTGACGGCTGCGGCGACCGATGCGTCATCGGTGACATCCAGCGCCAGCATCGGAAACGGTTGCGGGCCGGCATCGCCGCCGCGACGGCTGCTGCCATAGACCGTATAGCCCGCCGCGGCCAGCGCCTTCGCGGTGGCCTCGCCGATGCCGGATGACGCGCCGGTTACCAGCGCCACGGGGTTCTTGTTGTTCATGGGTCTTCGTCGTCGTGTCTGTTTCTGGGGACCGGCCATAATGATGATGATAATAATCCAATTAGTCAATAATTTGATGACGAACATCATCAATGTATAGTTCGCAGCGGATTGAGACAGGAGACATGCCGGCATGCGGGTCACCAAGGCACAGGCACAGGAAAACCGGGCGCGCATCGTCGAAACGGCCTCGGAGCTGTTCCGCGAGCGCGGCTACGACGGCGTGGGCGTGGCGGATTTGATGGCCGCCGCCGGCTTCACCCACGGCGGCTTCTACAAGCACTTCGGCGCCAAGACCGACCTGATGGCCGAGGCCTCGGCCTGCGGCATCGCGCAGACGCTCGCCCTTGTAGGCACGGCGGACGTCCCTGCCCTCATCACCCACTATCTTTCCCGCGACCACCGCGACGCACGCGCCACCGGTTGCACGTTGGCGGCCTTGGGCGCCGATGCCGCACGCCAGCCGGAAACCGTGAAGGCTACGTTCGCGGCCGGAATCGAGGAACTGCTGGCGGCACTCGGACGCGAAGACGCGGGGGAACAGGATGCCGCCGAGCAGCGTGAAACGCGTGCAGCAAAGCTCGACCTGCTGGCCCACCTGCTCGGCGCGCTGGTGCTGTCACGCGCCTGTCCCGATGACTCCCCGCTGGCGGATGAAATTCTGGAAGCCAGCCGCAGCGCGCTGCTCGCATCGCGGGCGTAGCCCGCTCCCGCATGAAGCTGTCCCGGTGAAGCCACAGCACCGGGCAAGACCGGTGCCTACAACAAAACTCGCCTCTCGTAGATGCGGGGCTTGCCTCGCATGTGGCATTCCCGATGGAGCTCTTCACCTCGGTTATCTCAGGGTGGGTTTGCGCTGATATATAGATGCCAACCGTAGGCCGGCACTATCGCTTTGCCGAGGCTGCGCATGTTGCCCTCAAAAAGCACAACGCCCCTGATGGGGCGTTGTGCATTGCCGGGTTCAAGCATGTGCAGACACAAGCCGTTCCCGAATCACTCCCACTCGATCGTCGCCGGCGGCTTGCCGCTGATGTCGTAAACCACGCGCGAGACGCCGCGCAGTTCGTTGATGATGCGGTTGCTGACCTTGCCGAGGAAGTCGTACGGCAGGTGCGCCCAGTGCGCGGTCATGAAGTCGATGGTCTCCACCGCGCGCAACGCGATCACCCATTCGTAGGCGCGTGCGTCGCCGACCACGCCCACCGACTTCACTGGCAGGAACACCGCGAACGCCTGCGAGGTCTTGTCGTACAAATCCGCCGCGCGTAGTTCCTCGATGAAGATGGCGTCGGCGCGGGCCAGCAGTTCGGCGTATTCGCGCTTCACTTCGCCGAGGATGCGCACGCCCAGGCCGGGGCCGGGGAACGGGTGGCGATAGACCATCGCGCGCGGCAGGCCGAGTTCGACGCCGAGGCGGCGCACTTCGTCCTTGAACAGTTCGCGCAGTGGTTCGACCAGGCCCAGCTTCATGTCTTCCGGCAGGCCGCCGACGTTGTGGTGGCTCTTGATGACGTGCGCCTTGCCGGTCTTGCTGCCGGCCGATTCGATCACATCCGGATAGATCGTGCCCTGCGCCAGCCACTTTGCGTTGCTCAACTTGTTCGATTCTTCATCGAAGATCTCGACGAACAGGTTGCCGATGATCTTGCGCTTGGCTTCCGGGTCAGCCACGCCTTCCAGCGCCTTGAAATAGCGGTCGGCGGCGTTCACCCGCACCACCTTCACGCCCATGTTGTCGGCCATCATCTGCATGACCTGGTCGCCTTCCTGCCAACGCAGCAGGCCGGTATCGACGAACACGCAGGTCAGTTGCGAACCGATGGCCTTGTGCAGCAGCGCCGCCACCACCGACGAATCGACGCCGCCGGACAGGCCGAGGATCACCTCGTCGCCGCCTACCTGCTCGCGCACGCGCGCGATCTGGTCGTCGATGATGTTGGCCGCGGTCCACAGCGTGGCGCAGCCACAGATCTCGGTGACGAAGCGCTTGAGCAGCGCCGCGCCCTGCTTGGTATGGGTGACTTCCGGGTGGAACTGCACGCCGTACCAGCGCTTGTCCTCGTTGGCCATCGCCGCCACCGGGATGCGGTCGGTAGCCGCGGTGATGACGAAGCCCGGCGGCACCTGCGCGACGTGGTCGCCGTGGCTCATCCACACGTCAAGGCGCGGCTCGCCATTGTGGTCGGACAAGCCGCCGAGCAGCGCATCGTCGGCCAGCAGCTTCACTTCGGCATGGCCGAACTCGCGCTGGTCGGCCGCTTCGGTCGCGCCGCCCAGCTGCTTGGCCATCGTCTGCAGGCCATAGCAGATGCCCAGCAGCGGCAGGCCGCTATCGAACACTTGCTGCGGCGCGGCCGGGCAGCCGACCTCGGTGGTCGATTCCGGGCCGCCGGACAGGATGATGCCCTTGGCGCCAAACGCGGCGATTTCCGCCGGATCGTGATCCCACGCCCAGATTTCGCAATACACGCCGAACTCGCGGATGCGGCGCGCGATCAGTTGGGTGTACTGCGCGCCGAAATCGAGGATGAGGATCTTGTCGCTGTGGATATTGGTCATGGGCGCTGGAATGGATCGGTGAAAACGAAAATCGGGAAAGCGCGGGCCGCATATGGAGAAAGAGGAACGGGACACGGGTTCCTCGTTCCTCTTCGCTCGTCCGCGTCAGCCGGCACGGTAGTTCGGCGGTTCCTTCATGATCTGCACGTCGTGGACGTGGCTCTCGCGCTGGCCGGCGCCACTGATCTTCACGAACTTCGGCTGGGTGCGCATCTGCTCGATGGTGCCGCAGCCGACATAGCCCATCGTCGCGCGCAGGCCGCCAATCAACTGGTGGATGATGCCGCCGACCGGGCCGCGGTACGGCACGCGGCCTTCGATGCCCTCGGGCACCAGCTTGTCGGCGCTGGCCGCGTCCTGGAAGTAGCGGTCCTTGGAGCCCTTCTCCATCGCCGCCAGCGAGCCCATGCCGCGGTAGCTCTTGTACGAACGGCCCTGGTACAGCTCGGTTTCGCCCGGCGATTCCTCGGTGCCGGCGAGCAGGCCGCCGATCATCACCGTCGACGCGCCGGCGGCCAGCGCCTTGCCGATGTCGCCCGAATAGCGGATGCCGCCGTCGGCGATCAGCGGGATGCGGTC
>Ga0206118_100412_pt1 | contig 22006 bp, 22 predicted proteins | sample 3A20Ametagenome_FD_177999 | JGI IMG/M metagenome (GOLD analysis project Ga0206118, IMG submission 177999) | Enriched microbial communities from leaf-cutter ant dump, University of Wisconsin, Madison, United States - 3A20A | ecosystem: Environmental > Terrestrial > Nest > Insects nest > Nest dump... | reverse complement strand
GGCCAGGTTGATCAGCATCCCGCCACCCAGCAGCCACGCGAACAGCAGCGCCGCCAACAGCATCGGCCGCGGGCCGGCGCGGCGCAGGGCCGAGGCCCGCGTGGTCAGGCCCAGTGCCGCCATCGCCATCGCCAGCAGCGCGGTGTCCAGCCCGACCAGCGCTTCGACCAGCGGCGCCGGCAGCAACCGCAGCGAGTTGAACGCGACCATGCCGATGAAGCCGAAGGCAAACCACGGGACGGTGATTGCCGGACGCGGGCCATCGACCGTCTTCCGCCCGCGTGCCAGCAGCAGCGACAGGCCCAGCAAGAAGGGCGCCAGCATCATCACCCGCACCAGCTTGGCGATCACCGCGGCACCGGCGGCCTGCGGGCCGATCGCCCGGCCGGCGGCCACCACCTGCGCCACTTCGTGCACGGTGGCGCCGGTGAACACGCCGAAGCCGGCCTCGTCCAGCGGCATCCAGCCGGCGCCCACGCCCCACCGGTACAGCAGCGGGTAGGCGAACATCGCCAGCGTGCCGAACACCACCACGGTGGCCACGGCAACGGCCACCTGCTCGGCCCGGCCCTTGACCACCGGCGCGGTCGCCATCACCGCAGCGGCCCCGCAGATGGAGCTGCCGGCGCCGATCAGCAGGGCGGTGCCGCGCTCCAGCTTCAGTACCCGGCAGCCCAGCCAGCATGCCAGGGCGAACGTCGAGCACAGCACCAGCGCGTCGACCAACACGCCGCGGAGGCCGACCTGGGCGACGTCCTGCAAGGTCAGGCGCAGGCCATAGAGGACGATGCCGGTGCGCAGCAGGGTGCCCTTGGCGAAGTCCACGCCTGCGCTGGCGCGGGAAGAGAGCGCGTCGGGGAAGGCATTGCCGGCGGCGATGCCGAGCGCTATCGCCAGCGTCAGCGTGCCGATGCCATGTGCCTGCAACGGCGGCAGATTGCCCAGCCAGGCCGACAGCCCGGCGATGGCGGCGGCCAGCAACAGGCCGGGCAGGCGGGGCGATGCGGGGCGGTCCAGCCCTTGTGTGACAGTGTTCATGACGACGGGTAATCAGAAGGTGGCCCATGCTGATCCCGGTTGTTTTATTGGTAAAACGGATAATATTTCTGCATTCAATCTGTTTAATGGGTAAATAGTGTACCTGTCGCTGCGCCAATTGCAGATTTTCTCGGCCATTGCCGAGGCAGGCACCACCACTGCGGCCGGCGAGGCCATCGGCCTGTCGCAATCGGCGGTAAGCGCCGCGCTGAGCGAACTGGAAAACCTGCTGGGGCTGGCACTGTTCGACCGCATCGGCCGCCGGCTGGTGCTCAACGGCCACGGGCAGGCGCTGCTGCCGGAGGCGCGCACGCTGCTGGCCGGCATGGCCGACATCGAGCGCCGTTTCCGCACCACCGATGAACTGCGCGCACCGGTGCATTGGCGGGTGGGGGCCAGCACCACCATCGGCAATTACCTGATGCCGGCGCGCATCGCCGGCTTGCAGCAGCGCAACGCGCAGGCCCGGGTCGATCTGGTGATCGGCAACACCCGCGAGGTGGTAGCTGCGGTGCAGCGGCTGGAGGTGGACATCGGCCTGATCGAAGGCCCGTGCCACGCACCGGGGCTGGAGGTGGCGGCGTGGCAGCAGGACGAATTGCTGGTCGTGTTCGGCGAGGGCCACCGGCGTGCGGCCGAACTGCGCGCCGGTGTCGACATGGCGCAGCTGCGACGGGCACGCTGGTTGCTGCGCGAACCCGGCTCCGGCACCCGCGAGGCCGCCGAGCAGGCCTTGCTGCCGCACCTGCACGGCTTTGCCGAGGTGCTGCAACTGGGCGGCACCGAGGCGATCAAGCAGGGCGCGGTGGCCGGGCTGGGGCTGGCCTGCCTGTCGCGGCATGCGGTGGCCGACCTCGTCGCGCTCGGCAGGCTGCACGTGCTGGCCACGCCCTTGCCACCGCTGCGGCGCCAGCTGTGGGTGGTGCGCCACCCCGGCAAGCGCGTGCCGGCCAGCCTGCGGCAGTTGCTGGCATTGCGGCCGGACGTCCTTGCGTAGGCCGGGGTAACGTCCCCGGCGCTTCATGCATTCCGTGGCAAGCCCCGTCGGGGACGTGACCCCGACCTGCGCGCAGCCCGTACAATGCGCAGATGCCCCTGATTACCTTGCAGAACGTCGACTACAGCGTCGGCGGCCCGTTGTTGCTGGAAAAAACCGAACTGTCGATCGACGCGGGCGAGCGCATCGCCCTGATCGGCCGCAACGGCGCCGGCAAATCCACCCTGATGAAGCTGATGGCCGGCGAGTTGAAGCCCGACGACGGTGAGGTGCGCGTGCAGCAGGGCGTGCGCGTGGCCCGGCTGGAGCAGGAAGTGCCGCATGGCGCGGCCGGCAGCGTGTTCGACGTGGTCGCCGATGGACTGGGCGAACTGGGCCACTGGTTGGCCGAGTTCCACCGTCTGAGCCATGCCGAGGTGTTCGACGGCGACGCGATGGGCAAGGTGCAGGCAAGGATCGATGCCGCCGATGGCTGGGCGCTGGACCAGCGCGTGGCCGAGACCCTGACCAAGCTGGAGCTCGATGGCGATGCCGAGTTCGGCCGCCTGTCCGGCGGCATGAAGCGCCGCGTGCTGTTGGCGCGTGCGCTGGTGGCCGGCCCGGACGTGCTGTTGCTGGACGAGCCGACCAACCACCTCGACATCGAGGCCATCGACTGGCTGGAAGGCTTCCTGAAAGGCTGGAGCGGCTGCGTGGTGTTCGTCACCCACGACCGCCGCTTCCTGCGTGCGCTGGCCACCCGCATCGTCGAGATCGACCGCGGGCAGGTCACCAGCTGGCCCGGCGACTGGGCCAACTACGAGCGCCGCCGCGAGGAGCGGCTCAACGCGCAGGCGCAGGAGAACGCGCGCTTCGACAAGCTGCTGGCGCAGGAGGAAGTGTGGATCCGGCAGGGCATCAAGGCCCGCCGCACCCGCGACGAAGGCCGCGTGCGCCGGCTCAAGGCGATGCGCAACGAACGCAGCCAGCGCCGCGAGCTGGGCGGCAACGTGCGGCTGGAAGCGGCCAGTGCGGAGAATTCCGGCAAGAAGGTGATCGACATCAGGAACATCTCCTTTGCCTTCGGCGAGCGGGTGATGGTCAGGGATTTCGAAACCACCATCCTGCGCGGCGACCGCATCGGCCTGGTCGGCCCCAACGGCAGTGGCAAGACCACGCTGCTGAAACTGCTGCTGGGCGAACTGCAGCCGGACAGCGGCGAGGTGCGCCAGGGCACCAACCTGCAGATCGCCTACTTCGACCAGTACCGCGCCACCTTGCGTGAGGACTGGAGTGCGATCGAGAACGTCGCCGAGGGCGCGGACTTCATCGACCTCAACGGCAAGCGCAAGCACGTGCATGCCTACCTGCAGGACTTCCTGTTCACCCCCGAACGCGCGCGCGCGCCGATCACCCGTCTGTCCGGCGGCGAGCGCAACCGCCTGCTGCTGGCCAAGCTGTTCGCGCAGCCGTCCAACCTGCTGGTGATGGACGAACCGACCAACGACCTCGACGTGGAAACGCTGGAGCTGCTCGAAGAACTGCTCGGCGACTACACCGGAACATTGCTGCTGGTCAGCCACGACCGCGACTTCCTCGACAACGTGGTCACCTCCACGCTGGTGATGGAGGGCGAGGGCAGGGTGGGCGAGTACATCGGCGGCTACAGCGACTGGCTGCGGCAGCGCCCGCAGGTGGCGCAGGCGGTTGCGGCGAAGGCGCCGGAAAAGCCGGTCGCCGCGCCCGCCGCCGAACCGCAACCCGCCGCGGCCAAACGCAAGCTCAGCTACAAGGACGCGCGCGAGCTGGAACAGCTGCCGGTGAAGATCGAGAAGTTGGAACTGGACGTGGAAGGCCTGACCAGCGCGATGAACGACCCGGCGTTCTATACCCGCTCCAGCACCGAAGTCACCGCCCATACCCAGCGGCTGGCGAAGGCACAGGCCGAGCTGGATGCCGCCTACGCCCGTTGGGAAGAGCTGGACGGCTGAAAGCTGCGGCAGTAGCTGCGGGGCTTGCCCCGCAGGGGCTTTGCCGTGACAACGCGCGTACGGGGCAAGCCCCGTACCTACGCTTCCATCATGTCGTCGGGCAATTCCAGGAAGGCCCAGAACGGCACACCGTCTTCGGCCCAGTTGGCTGCCGCTTCGGCCAATACGTCCAGCAGCATGTCGAAATCGCCACGGTTGCCCTGGCGCAGGTCCCCGGCCTCGCCGAACAGCAGCGCATAGCCGTTGGCTGGCAGCCACGACAGGTCGCGCAGCGCGTCGGACAGCGCATCCCAGTTGCGGCCGAGGCCGGCCGGGAAGTCCAGCTGGGTGGCGATGCGCAGCAGCAGGGTGCGCTTGTCGGTGCAGGCTTCAAGATCGACGCGCAACACCTTCAGGCCGGCATCGCGGGCGGCCGCGGCCAGCCCGCCGAGGTCGCCGTGGCCCACCGCATAGACGCCGGCCTGCGCCGCGTCTTCCAGCCCCATGTCGAAACCGCTGTCACTCATGGCGCTCTCCGTTGGCCGGCACATGGAAGCTGCGGAAGCTCTCGTAGTGGTCGTCGGTGTAGTACCAGGCGTCGGGCGGGTCGCCGCCGGTGACGATGCGGCGTGCGCCGCGGTGCGAAAGGCCGGGCGTGTCCACGGTGTATTCGCGGTAATGGCCGCGCGGGCGCTGCGGCAGGCGCTGCTCGCGGTTGCCGAATACGCTGCCGTCCTGCCGGTGCGGGAACGGACCGCCGCGCTGGATCAGGGCGATGGTGTCGCGTGCTTCGCGCGGCAGGAAGGCCGGCAGCGCATCACCTGCGGGAGCCGCCGCCGGCGCCTGTTCGACCTGCACTGCGGCGCCGGCGTCCAGCGCGGGGGCGAACTGCGGCGTGGCCGGGCGTTGCAGTTCGCGCATGCCCCACAGGCCTGCCACGAGCAGGAACAGGGCGACGAACAGGAGCAGGGGCTTGCGCATGGCGATGGAACTTGCGGGGGATGCCGGATTATCGCGCCTGCGCGCGGCGATGTTTGAACGACGGGTTCACGGCAGGGTTCACGCTGGAATAACAACGATGCGAGGCCACGGCCCGATGGGTTCGCGGGACAGTGTTTTTCCCGCCATCGCCCTTGGTATGTGGAGGCTTCGTCCCTACCATTGGAGGTGCAACGCCCGGCCGTCGCCGGACGAAAACCCCAGGAGATTCCTCATGGCCTACACCCTGCCCAAGCTGCCCTACGCGTACGACGCCCTCGAACCGCACATCGACGCGGCCACGATGGAAATCCATCACTCCAAGCACCACCAGACCTACATCAACAACGTCAACGCCGCGCTGGAAGGCACCGAGTACGCCGACCTGCCGGTCGAGGAACTGGTGAAGAAGACCAAGTCGCTGCCGGAGAACCTGCAGGGCCCGGTGCGCAACAACGGTGGCGGCCATGCCAACCACAGCCTGTTCTGGACGGTGATGTCGCCCAACGGCGGCGGCGCGCCGGTGGGCGAGGTGGCCAAGGCCATCGATGCGCAGCTGGGTGGTTTCGACAAGTTCAAGGAAGCCTTCACCAAGGCCGCGCTGACCCGCTTCGGCTCGGGCTGGGCGTGGCTGAGCGTGACCCCGGACAAGAAGGTGGTCGTGGAATCCTCGGCCAACCAGGACAGCCCGCTGATGGACGGCAACACCCCGATCCTGGCGCTGGACGTGTGGGAACACGCCTACTACCTGAAGTACCAGAACCGCCGCCCGGAATACATCGGCGCGTTCTTCAACGTGGTCGACTGGAACGAGGTCGAGCGCCGCTACCAGGAAGCCATCGCCTGACCGTGCGGCCCCGCCATGCGGGGCTCGCCGGAGGTGGCTGCAGGCAACGGCCGGGCATCGTCGCCCGGCCGTTGCCGTTTCCGGAATCCGTTGCGCGTGCTCCCGACGGTATCGCTCCGACGGTATCGCTCAGTCGTGGCGGCAACCGACGCCGCTGCACTGGAGCGTGTTGAAGTCGTAGACGGTGGAATGGCCGGGCGTCCCGGTGGGTTTGGGCACCCCCTTCGGGACATAGAACGTGGCCGAATTGGCGCCGTACAGGCCGGCGGGGAAACGGAACGGCTTGAGCACCACGTAGCCATTGTGCGGCAGGCCGCGCTGCGCGGGTGGTGCGCCACCGGCGATGGGCGGGATGTCCTGCTGCGCGCGTTGCGCGGCCATGCCCGTGTTCCATGCCTGCACGTCGGCCAGCGTGGCCGGACGCAGCACGCCTTGGGCTACCGCATGCTGCAACGCCGCCGGGCCGGCCAGCTGCGAATCGGGCAGGCGGAAGCTCTCCACGCCCGGTGCGTCGCGGCGGGTCTGCAACTGCGTACCCGGGGACAGTGCATCGCCCACCACCACCTTGCCGTCGCGGGCGGGATGGAGCATGTCCACCGGCTGCCCGAACAGCCGCCGTGCCATCGGGTTGAGCCGCTCGGCCCGCTCCGGGCTCATGTAGTTGGAACCACAGCTGCCGCGATTGTCGTAGGTGCTGACCAGCACCGGTACCGTCGCCGGCAGGCCGGTGACCACCTGCTTGTGATACCCGCTGACGAACACCGCTACCAGCGTGGTGCCCTGGCTCCAGCCGATGCTCCATACCGTCGGCTCGTAGGCGCCGAGCATCAGGATCACCGGCGCCTGCGGCTGGTTGACCGCCACCTCCATCAGCGTGGCCTCGTGGCCGCTGTCGTCGATCTGGAAGGCCAGCTTGCGGCCGGAATACGCGCCGGCGGCATAGACCTTGGTGCCGTGGGGAATGGCCAGCCCGTTGAAACCGCAGGCATTGAGTGGCGCTGGCGCCGGATGCGCAGAGAACGCGAAGGGCCGGGTATCGCCGGCGGCTTCCGCCGGGCTTGCCGGTGGCTGGTAAGTACCGTTGGCGGTCATCGACAGCGGCGTGGCGGAATCCTCGGCAACGGGGGCCTCCGCGGGCGGCGCGATGGCCGCAGTGCCATCCCGTGCCCCGGCATCGGCCGGCAGCGCGGCGGCGGCATCGGTGGATGCCCCGGAAGGCGGCTTGCAGCCGGACAGGCACAGGACGAGAAGCGACAGCAGCGGCAGCAGGCGAGGCATCCGTGCGACTCCGGAGGGGCGTGGCGCGACTGTAGCCGAGCCGCGGCCGGCGGCCAATGCGCGCCCGCCGCGGCCATTGCAATGGGCGCTTCGACAGGGGCGGCGACCCGGCCCGATGCGTTAGGCTTGCACCCTTTGCACGACAGGATCGCCAGCAGATGACGAACACCGCCGGGGCCGCGAGCGCCACTCCCAGGGCACGGATGCCACGCCAGATTCCCTTCATCATCGGCAACGAGGCCTGCGAGCGCTTCAGCTTCTACGGGATGCGCAACATCCTGGTGCAGTTCCTGATCACCTCGCTGCTGCTGCAGGAAGTCACCGCCGAAGGCCGTGCCGGCGAGGCCAAGGACATCATGCACAGCTTCATGATCGGCGTGTATTTCTTCCCGCTGCTGGGCGGCTGGCTGGCCGACCGCTTCTTCGGCAAGTACCGCACGATCCTGTGGTTCAGCCTGGTCTACTGCGCCGGCCACGCCTGCCTGGCGCTGTTCGAGGACAGCCGCCAGGGCTTCTTCCTCGGCCTGGGCCTGATCGCGCTGGGCGCCGGCGGCATCAAGCCGTTGGTGGCCTCGTTCATGGGCGACCAGTTCGACCAGTCGAACAAGCACCTGGCCAGGATCGTGTTCGACGCGTTCTACTGGATCATCAACTTCGGCTCGCTGTTCGCCTCGCTGCTGATCCCGCTGGCGTTGAAGAACCTCGGCCCGCAGTGGGCGTTCGGCATCCCCGGCATCCTGATGTTCGTGGCCACCTTCGTGTTCTGGCTGGGCCGCAGGCGCTACGTGCTGGTGCCGCTGCCGCCGAAGGACCCGCATTCGTTCGCCAACGTGGTGCGCACCGCGCTGCTGGCGCGCGCGCCGGGGCAGGGGCGCGCCGGCCTGGTGATCGCCGTGGCCGGCGTGGTCGCGGCACTGGCCTCGCTGCTGCTGGTGCCGTCGCTGGGCATCGTGATCTGCCTGTGCATCGCGCTGGTGCTGGTGCTGGCCGGCATCGGCGGCGGCACCATGCTGCAGCTCGACCGCGCCCGCGGCGTGCACCCGGAAGCGTCGGTGGAAGGCGTGCGCTCGGTGCTCAAGGTGCTGGTGATCTTCGCCCTGACCACGCCGTTCTTCTCGCTGTTCGACCAGAAGGCCTCGACCTGGGTGTTGCAGGGCCAGCAGATGACCATGCCGGCGTGGTTCACCGCCTCGCAGATGCAGGCGCTGAACCCGCTGCTGGTGATGCTGCTGATCCCGTTCAACAACCTCGTGCTGTACCCGGCGCTGCGCAGGCTGGGCTGGGAGCCCACGGCGCTGCGGCGCATGACCGCCGGCATCGCCTTCAGCGGTTTGGCGTGGATCGTGGTCGGCGGCATCCAGGTGGTGATGGACGGCGGCAATGCCATGTCGATCTTCTGGCAGATGCTGCCGTATGCGCTGCTGACCTTCGGCGAGGTGCTGGTGTCGGCCACCGGGCTGGAGTTCGCCTACAGCCAGGCGCCGGCGTCGATGAAGGGCGTGGTGATGAGCTTCTGGAACCTGACCACCACCATCGGCAACCTGTGGGTGCTGCTGTCCAACGCGGCGGTGCGCAACCACGCGGTGACCGACCGCATCGCCAGCACCGGTTTGAGTGAAGCCGCGTTCCTGATGTTCTTCTTCGCCGGCTTCGCCTTCGTCGCGGCGCTGGCATTCGGCCTGTACGCGCGGCGCTATCGGATGGTGGACAACTACCGCGCCGCCTGAGAATCCATGCCATGACCCCCATCAACCTGCTGCTGGTCGCCCTCACCGTCATCGTCTCGTGGGTGGCGTTCAACAACCGCAAGCTGGCCGACCGGCTGGTGCTGTGGCCGCCGGCCATCGACCGCCACCGCCAATACGACCGGCTGCTGACCTACGGCTTCATCCACGCCGACATCGGCCACCTGGCCTTCAACATGATCACGCTGTTCTTCTTCGGCGGGCGCATCGAAGCGGAGATGATGCGGCAGACCGGCAGCTTCCTGACCTATCCGCTGTTCTACCTGGCGGCGTTGGCAGTCTCGATCCTGCCCAGCTACCTGAAGAACCAGAAGAACCCCAACTACCTGAGCCTGGGCGCGTCGGGCGCGGTGTCGGCGGTGCTGTTCGCCTTCATCCTGCTGTCGCCGTGGACGATCATCCTGGTGATGTTCATTCCCGCGCCGGCGATCCTCTACGCCGTGTTCTACGTCGGCTACAGCATCTGGATGGACCGGAAGGGCAGCGACAACGTCAACCACAGCGCGCACCTGGCCGGTGCCGCGTTCGGCGTGATGTTCATGCTGTTCATGGAGCCGCAGGTGCTGCAGACCTTCCTCGAACAGGTGATGCACCCGCGCTTCGGACGCTGAGGCGAATGCCGCTTTTGCAGGAGCGACGTGAGTCGCGACCGGCATTGCCGGGAAAGCTCCGATCGCGACTCACGTCGCTCCTGCGGGTGCCCCCCGCGTTTCAGGCCGCGTAGGCGGCCAGCAGCCGCGCGTGCACTTCCTGCTCGATCTTCTCGAACTCGCAACTGTCGATGTCGCCGGCGACGGCGAGCTGGAACAGGCCTTCCAGCAGCAGGGCATCGTGGTCGTCGGGCGGGCAGGGCAGTGCGTGGAATGGGGCGGGCATGCGGGAAAACCAGTGGTACGCAGTGCCTGTTCAGGCAAGAGCCATGCCATCTGCATCGGCCCGGACCATCGTGATCCGGCTGCTCGGGCCGGTCAGAAAGTGACGCATGGCGGCGCGCGTTGCCGCCCGTTCGCGTCAGGGTTTCACGCCGTGCCGGTGCCGGCGCCGCACAATCCACGTTCCATACTGGGGAATCCGCCATGTCCGCTTCCAATGCCGTGCTGCCACCCGTCACCCATGACCCGGCCGGGTCGCGCTTCCGGCTCGATCTCGGCGGCCACGGGGCGGTGCTCGAATACCGCCTCCGCGACGGGGCGATGGTCATCACCCACACGCGGGTGCCCGACGCCATCGGCGGGCGCGGCATCGCCGCGGCGCTGGTGCGGGATGCGCTGGCGCATGCCCGTGCCGAAGGGCTGAAAGTGGTGCCCGAATGCAGCTATGTCGCGGTCTTCATGCAGCGTCATGGAGAATATGCGGACCTGTTGGAATAACCGGGTATGGCCGATGCGCTGCCGGTTCGATGCGGCGCCACTTTCAAGGAAGCACACGGCATGAACAGAGTGGGACAAGGCACGGGCGTGGCGATGTTGATGCTGGCGCTGGCCGGTTGCGGGAAACAGCAGGCCGGCGCGCCGGATGCGGCGCCCGCGGCACCGGATGCGGCAACTGCGCCCGCGCCCGCCGACGAGGCGCCGACCGTGGCCGGGCTGCACGACGTCATCGAGAACGATCCCCGCTACGTGGTGGGCATCAGCTACCCACCGGCGGTCAACAAGTACCCGGGGCTGGCGCAGGAGCTGGGCGCCTATGCCGACCAGGCCAGGGCCGAGCTGCTCAAGGCGGTGGACGAGCTCGGCAACGACCAGCCGCGCGCGCCCTACGAACTGTCGCTGGCGTTCGACCTGCTGGTGGAAACGCCGCAGGTCGTCGCGGTGGCGGCCGAGGGCAGCAGCTACACCGGCGGCGCCCACGGGCAGCCGCTGGTGGCGCGCTTCGTCTGGTTGCCACGGCAGGAGCGGATGCTGACGGCGCAGGCGCTGGTCGATTCCCCCGCCGGCTGGAAGGCGATCAGCGACTACACCGGGGACAAGCTGCTGGAACAGGCGATGGTCCGCGCCCAGGGCGAGGACATGACGCCGGAGGAACAGCAGGCGCAGGTGCGCAACCTGTCGAAGATGATCGACGAGGGCACGGCGCCGGATGCCGCCAACTTCGCCCAGTTCCAGCCGGTGATGGACGCGGCCGGCCATGTCGCCGCGCTGCGCTTCGTGTTCCCGCCCTACCAGGTCGGTCCATATTCCGACGGCACCCGGACCGTCGACGTGCCGGCGGCGGTGCTGCTGCCGCACGTGGCGGCCGATTACCGGGAGTTGTTCGCGCAGCCATAGAAGCGTGGAGGGCCGGCGATGGAAGCAGGATTGCAACGACGCGTCGAGGCATTGCTGCAGGAGGCGGACGTCATCCCCGGCGGGGAACGGCCGCAGGACATCGACATCCTCGACCCGCGCTTTTACGCGCGGGTGCTGGGCGACGGCTCGCTGGGGCTGGGTGAGAGCTACATGGACGGCTGGTGGCAGGCGCGTTCGCTCGACGCCTTCCTCTCCCGGCTGCTGGCGGCGCGGCTGGACGAGCGCGTGCACGGCGCCGGCGAAGTCTGGGACGCGCTCAAGGCGAAGTTGTTCAACCTGCAGGCCGGGCAGGGCAGCTACGAGGTCGGCCGGCGCCACTACGACCTTGGCAACGACCTGTACCGCGCCATGCTCGGCAAGCGGCTGGTCTACAGCTGCGGATACTGGCGTGACGCCGGCAACCTCGACGATGCGCAGGCAGCCAAGCTCGACCTGATCTGCCGCAAGCTCGGCCTGCGCCCGGGCATGCGCGTGTTGGACATCGGCTGCGGTTGGGGCGAGGCGCTCAGGTACGCGGCCGAGCGTTATGGCATCGAAGGCGTGGGCGTCACCATCTCGCAGGAACAGGCCGAATTCGCGCGCGAACTGTGCGTCGGCCTGCCGCTGGAGATCCGCCTGCAGGATTACCGCGAGCTGGACGAGCGCTTCGACGCGATCCTGTCGGTGGGCATGTTCGAGCACGTCGGCGTCAAGAACTACCGCACCTATTTCGAAGTGGCGCGGCGCTGCCTGCGCGACGACGGCCTGTTCCTGCTGCATTGCATCGGCAGCAACGTCAGCCGCGAGCGCACCGACCCGTGGATCGCCCGCTACATCTTCCCCAACTCGATGCTGCCCTCGGCGGTGCAGATCACCACGGCGATGGAAGAGCTGTTCGTGCTTGAGGACTGGCACAACTTCGGCACCGACTACGACCGCACCCTGCAGGCCTGGCGCGACAACGTGGAAACGGCGTGGGAGCAACTGGATCCGCGCTACGACGAGCGCTTCCGGCGCATGTGGCGCTTCTACCTGGCCGGCTCGATGGCCAGCTTCCGTACCCGCCACGCGCAGCTGTGGCAACTGGTGCTGTCGCCGCAGGGCGTGCCGGGCGGCTATGTCGCGCCGCGCTGAAGACCTGTCGCTCCTTGGCGCACGTGGAATGTCGGGAGTGCTTGAAGGCCGGTATCGCCGCGTCTGATGGCACCCCAGATGGGGCATGATCCACTGGATTGGACTTTTATCTACTAGTCGGTAGATTGCACGCATGAATACCGACCTTTCCCCGAGAGCCGCCGAGATCGCCGCATGCGCGCGTTCGCTCCTGGCCAGCGGTGGCTACAACGGCTTCAGCTACGCCGACATCTCGGAGTCGGTGCATATCAGCAAGGCCAGCATCCACCACCATTTCCCCAGCAAGGCCGAGCTGGTGCAGGTGGTTGTGGCGCGCTACCGCGAGGAGGCGCGGCTGGGGTTGGCGATGCTGGAACAGCGGTTTCCCGATCCGCTGGCGCAGCTTCGCGCGTATACGGGCTATTGGGCGGCGTGCATCCGCGACGGTACGTCGTCCTTCTGCATCTGCGCCTTGCTGGCTGCCGAGCTGCCGGCCATTCCGCCGCAGGTGGCGGACGAGGTCCGGGGCCATTTCCGGGAGCTGGCCGCGTGGCTCGCATCCGTGCTGGCCCGAGGGGCTTCGCAGGGGGCCTTTTCCCTGCAGGCCAGTCCCGAGGCGGAGGCGATGGCCTTCATGGCCGCGGTGCACGGGGCCATGCTGGCGGCCCGCGCGCATGGCGACCCGGAAGTCTTTGCGGGGATCGTCCAGCCGCTCACGGACCGGCTGGTTTCCCGCTAGCCGCATGGATGGCCGCAGTCCATCTCTTCGTTCGCTCCGATTACCTACCAACTGATAGATAGAAAATATTCCATGACGCATTCCCTCTCCCTTCTCGGCGCCATCCATACCACCCTCAGCCTGATACCGGTCGCAGCCGGTTTCTACGGCTTTGCCCGCCACCGTGCGATCGAACCGGCGACCCGTTCCGGCAGGATCTATCTGGCCGGACTGGCCATATCGGTATTCACTGCGTTCGGCTTGTCCAGCACGGGCGGTTTCAATCCCGGGCACGCGGTGGGCATCCTCGCGCTCCTCGCGGCCATCGGCAGCCTGCTCGTTCCCCGCATGTCCTTCGTGGGACGGCTGCGGCCATACCTGGCCACGTTCGGGATTTCCTTCAGTTTCTTCCTGCTGCTGGTGCCCGCCATCGCCGAAACCTTGACGCGGCTGCCGTCGGCGCATCCCCTGGCCGACGGGCCGCAGTCCGTGGTGGTGCGCACCACGCTGCTTGCATGGATCGCCACCTTCATCGTGGGCTTCGTCCTTCAGGCATGGATGATCCGCTCGCGTCGCCGCGGCATGGTCCGCGAGTAGTCCGGCCGGGAAACAAAACCGCCCGGGCAAGCCGGGCGGTTCCGATCCAACGTGTGACGCGGCGGCTTACTTGCCGGCTTCGGCCTCGGTCAGGCCGCGCTTCTCCAGCAACGGCTCGATCTGCGGCTCGTGCCCGGCGAAGTTGCGGAACAGCTCCATCGCATCGACGCTGCCGCCGCGCGACAGCAGGGTCTTGCGGAAGTGGTCGCCATTGGCGCGGCTCAGGCCACCGTGGTCGCGGAACCACTTCTGGGTATTGGCGTCGAGCACCTCGGACCAGATGTAGGCGTAGTAGCCGGCCGAGTAGCCGCCCATGATGTGGCTGAAGTAGGTGGTGCGGTAGCGCGGCGGCACCGGCGCGTAGTAGATGCCGTCCTTGACCAGCGCTTCATGCTCGAACGCGAGCACGTCCTTCGGCGCCGGCACCTGCTCCACGCCGATCTGGTGCCAGCGCTGGTCCAGCATCGCCGCGCCGAGGTATTCGGTGGTGGCGAAGCCCTGGTTGAATTTGGCCGCGGCCACCACCTTGTCCAGCAGCGCCTGCGGCATCGCCGCGCCGCTCTGGTAGTGCGTGGCGTAGTTGGCCAGGATGCTCGGCTCGTCGGCCCACATCTCGTTGACCTGCGAGGGGAACTCGACGAAGTCGCGCGGCACCGCGGTGCCGGAGAAGTACGGGTACTTCACGTTCGAGAACATGCCGTGCAGGGCATGGCCGAACTCGTGGAAGGTGGTGGTCACCTCGTCCCAGGTCAGCAGCGTCGGCTTGCCGGCCGGCGGCTTGGGGATGTTGAGGTGGTTGGCGACCACCGGCTTGTTGCCTGTCAGCGCCGACTGCGAGACGTAGGAATTCATCCATGCGCCGCCGCGCTTGGACTGGCGCGCATACGGGTCGAAGATGAAGATCGCCAGCTGGCTGCCGTCGGCGTCGAACACGTCGTAGACGCTGACGTCGTCGTGGTAGACCGGCAGGTCGGTGCGCTGCTTGAAGCTCAGGCCGTATTCCTTGCCGGCGGCGAAGAACACGCCGTTCTCCAGCACGTTCTTCAACTCGAAGTAGGGCTTGAGCTGCGATTCGTCGAAGTCGTACTTGGCCTGGCGCACCTTTTCGCTGTAGTAGGCCCAGTCCCACGGCTGCAGCTCGAACGTCGGCTGGCCGGCGGCCTTCTGCTCGGCGTCGATCATCGCCTGCAGGTCGGCGGCCTCGCGCCTGGCGTTGGCCACCGCGGCCGGGGCCAGCTGGCCGAGCATCGCGTTGACCGCTTCCGGGGTCTTGGCGGTCTGGTTGCCCAGCGAATAGGCGGCGTAGTTGGCGAAGCCCATCAGCGCGGCCTTCTCGGCGCGCAGGGTCATGATGCGCGAGACCAGCGCGGTGTTGTCGTACTCGCCACCCTTGCTGCCGCGCGCCACCGAGGCCTCGAAGATCCTGCGGCGCAGCTCGCGGTTGGTCAGGTTGCTCAGCGCCGGTTGGCCGGTGGTGTTGAGCAGGGCGATCACGTACTTGCCGTCCAGCTTGCGCGCCTTGGCGGCTTCGGCGGCGGCGGCGACCTGCTCGGCCGACAGGCCGTCCAGTTGCTTCACGTCATCGACCACGATGTAGGCGGCGTTGACCTCGGCCAGCACGTTCTGGCTGAATTTGGTGCCCAGGTTGGCCAGCTCGGCGTTGATTTCCTTCAGCTTGGCCTTGTCGGCGTCGGGCAGCTCGGCGCCGGCGCGGACGAAGTTGTCGTGGTATTTCTCGACCAGGCGCAGGCCTTCGGCATCCAGGCCCAACGTGTCGCGCTTGTCGTACAGCGCCTTGATGCGCTCGAACAGCTTGCCGTTGAGGCTGATGGCGTCGCGGTGCGCGGCGAACTTCGCCGAGTAGTCGGCCTGCAGCTGCTTGCGCGCGTCGTTGGTGTCCGCGCCGCTCAGCGAGAAGAACACGGTGGTGGCGCGGTCGAGGACGGCGCCGCTGTTCTCCAGCGCGACCAGCGTGTTGTCGAAGGTCGGCGCGGCCGGGTTGTTGGCGATGGCCTCCACTTCCTCGATCTGCTGCGCCATGCCGGCGTCGAAGGCCGGGGCGAAGTCGCTGTCCTTGATCTTGTCGAACTGCGGGTAGTGCAGCGGCAGCGGGCTTTCGGCGAAGAACGGATTGGCCTGTTCGGCGGCCTGGGTGGCGGCATCGGCGGCCGGGCTGTAAGCCGGTGCGGCAAGGCCCAGGGACACGGCGAGGGCAAGGGCGAGGCGGGTATTCAAGTCGGAAACTCCGGGAAATACTGAACACGCAGGGTACCCCGCGCGCGCAGGTCCGTGGGTGTGTCGAACGGCAGGGTTGCGGCGAAAGGCCTTTCGCGGCATGCCGCGTGCGGCTTTCGCGCCGTCGCGGTCGGCAAAGGCTTGCCGGGAATGGCGGGAGGTTCGCCATGTGCCGATCATTGCCCGGAAATGCGGCTTGCATACCGGGCGGAAGCCCGGGATCAGGTCGGAACCAGCTCCAGCCGACCCACATCATCCAGGTCGACTTGCTGGCGCGCCACCCACAGGTCATGGGCGTCCTGCATGGCCAGCCAGCTTTCCGGGCTGCGGCCCAGAGCCTTGGAGAGGCGCAATGCCATTTCCGGGCTGACCCGGCTGCTGCCGTTCAGCACGCGGCTGAGGGTGGATGCGGCGACACCGAGCTTCTGGGCCAGTTCCCGGCCGCTGATGTTGTTGGGTTCGAGATAGAGGCCGGCAATGAATTCGCCGGGATGCGGGGGATTGTGCATGGTCATCAGTGGTAGTCCTCGTAGTCCAGTACATGGGCGTTGCCATCCTTGAACTCGAAGGTGATGCGCCAGTTGCCGTTGACGCTGATGGACCAGCGTCCTTTCAGCTCGCCCTTCAGCGCATGCAGCCGAAACCCCGGGATGTCCATGTCCTCGATGGTCTGCGCGGTATCCAGTGCGGCCAGCTGCAGCCGCAGTCGTTTGGCATGGCTGGCCTGGATGCCGGAGGTGTCCCCCGTCTCGAAGAGCCTGCGCAGCCCCTTGTGCCGGAACGACTGGATCATGTCGCGCAATCTAGCATGTTGCGCACCACGCAACAAATGGGCCGACATGCATATCGCAGGGCTTCGGAAACGGAAACGGCCGGATCGGCAGGATCCGGCCGTTGGGCGGCCTGGGTCGGGGCCACGTCCCCCGACACGTCGTGGGGTCGCCACCGGGGCACTGCCCCGGCCTACTTCTCGACGAAGGCGCGCTCGAACACGTAGTGGCCCGGCGAGCCGATGCGCGGGGATACCTCGAAGCCGCGCGCGTCCAGCACGCCGCGCAGGTCGGCCAGCATCTGCGGGCTGCCGCAGATCATGAAGCGGTCGTTGGCCGGGTCGAACGGCGGCAGGCCGAGGGTCTGCGGCATGGCGCCGGTTTCCATCAGCGTGGTCAGGCGGCCGTGGTTGCGGAACGGTTCGCGGGTGACGGCCGGGTAGTACAGCAGCTTGTCGCGGACGATGTCGCCGAGGATCTCGTCCTCGAACAGTTCCTTCTCGAAGTACTCGCGGTAGGCCAGGTCCTGCTCGAAGCGCACGCCGTGGCAGACGATGACCTTCTCGAAGCGCTCGTAGGTCTCCGGGTCCTTGACGATGCTCAGCCACGGCGCCAGCCCGGTGCCGGTGCCCAGCAGGTACAGGTGCCTGCCGGGGTGCAGGTCGGAGATCAGCAGGGTGCCGGTGGGCTTCTTGCCGACCACCAACTTGTCGCCGGGCTTGAGGTGCTGCAGGCGCGAGGTCAGCGGACCGTCGGGCACCTTGATGCTGAAGAAGTGCAGGCGCTCTTCCCAGTTGGCGCTGGCGATGGAGTAGGCGCGCAGCAGCGGGCGGCCGCCTTCGTTTTCCAGGCCGATCATCACGAACTGGCCGTTCTCGAAGCGGAAGCTGCTGTCGCGGGTGGTGGAGAAGCTGAAGTAGGCGTCCGTCCAGTGGTGGACGTCGAGCACCGTCTCGGTGCCGAAAGCGGAAGACATGCGGTGGCTTGCGTGGGGATGGGTTGACCCGCCGATTCTAGCCGAAATCCATCAAATGAGATTGAATCTCATCTTTCCGGCGCGGTTTCAGCGGTAGCCGGCGGCCTGCAGTTCGAACAGCTCGGCGTAGCGGCCGCCTTCCTCCATCAACTGCGCGTGGGTGCCGCTGGCCTCGATGCGGCCATCGGCCAGCACCAGGATGCGGTCGGCCATGCGCACCGAGGAGAAGCGGTGCGAGATCAACACCGCGGTGCGCTGCGCGGACAGTTCCTTGAAGCGCTGGAACACCTCGAACTCGGCGCGGGCGTCGAGCGCGGCGGTGGGTTCGTCGAGGATCATCACCTGCGCGTCGCGCATGTAGGCGCGGGCGATGGCGATCTTCTGCCACTGGCCGCCGGACAGGTCCACGCCGGTCTTGAAGCGGCGGCCGATCAGTTGTTCGTAACCATCGGGCAGGGCTTCGATCACCTCGTCGGCCAGCGCCCGGTGCGCGGCGTCGCGGATGCGGGCGTCGTCGCGCATGGCCTCGACCAGGCCGACGCCGATGTTCTCGCCGGCGCTCAGGTGGTAGCGCACGAAATCCTGGAAGATCACGCCCATGTTGGCGCGCAGATCGTCCAGGTCGTAGTCGCGCAGGTCGCGGCCGTCGAGCAGGATGCGGCCCTCGTCCGGGTCGTACAGCCGCGCCAGCAGCTTGACCAGCGTGGTCTTGCCGGCGCCGTTTTCGCCGACCAGGGCGATGACCTCGCCGGCCTCCAGCCGAAAGTCGAGGTGGCGCACCGCCCAGCGCTCGGCGTCGGGGTAGCGGAAGCCGACGTCCTCGAACACGAAGCCCTCGCGGATCGGGCGCGGCACCGGCAATGCATCCGGGCGCGAGCGGATTTCCGGTTCGATGGCGAAGAACGAGAACAGGTCGTCCAGGTACAACGCCTGCCCGGCGACCTGCGAGAAGCCGGTGAGCAAACCTTCCAGCAGCTGTCGCAGGCGCATGAAGCTGCCGGCGAGGAAGGTCAGGTCGCCGATGCTGAAATCGCCGCTGATGGTGCGCCAGGCGATGTAGGCGTAGGCGGCGTAGTAGCCCAGCGTGCCCAGCGCCGCCAGCAGCGTGCCCCAGAACGCGCGCTTGCGCGCCAGCGTGCGGTTGGCGCGGTAGAAGCGCTCGGCCAGCAGCTTGTAGCGCTCGATCAGGAAACGATGGAGGTTGAATATCTTCACCTCCTTGGCGGTTTCCACGCTGGCGCCCACCTGGCGCAGGTAATCGAGCTGGCGGCGCTCGGGCGTCCAGCTGTGGTTGAGCGAATAGCCGAGCGTGTTGAAATGCGATTCGCCGATGAACGCCGGCACCAGTGCCACCGCCAGCAGCGCCATCAACCACGGCGCATAGGCGACCAGCCCGGCGGCGAAGCTGACGACGGTGATGGCGTCCTGCACCTGCCCGAACAGCTGCCCCATCAGGTTCATCCGGCCCATGGTCTGGCGCCGCGCGCGGTCGAGCTTGTCCTGCAGGTCGGGGTCCTCGAAGTCCTCCAGGTCCAGCTCGGCGGCATGTTCCATCAGGCGCACGCTGGTGGCGTTGGTGAACAATTCGGACAGCAGCGCGTCGGCGTAGTTGACCAGCCGGCCCAGCAGGTCCGAGCCGATGGCGATGCCCAGTTCCAGCGCCAGCAGTTGCAGCAGGGTGTCGAGCTGGCCGCCGGCCAGCGCCTCGCGCAGTGGCGGCATGCCGCCGTTGCCGGCCAGGTGGACGGCCTCGTCGATGATCAGCTTGCCCACGTACAGCATCGCCACCGGCAGCAAGGCGCGCAGCAGGCGCAGGCCGAGGCTGGCCAGGGTCAGCAGGCGGCTGGTCCGCCATACCTGGCGCAGGAACGGCGGCAGGTTGCGCAGTGCATCCATGCGTTCGCGCAGGCTGGGACGGGTGGGGGATGCTGGGGACATGCGGGGCATTGTGCCGCGTCTGCCGTTGCAGGAGCGACGCGAGTCGCGATGGGCTTTACCGGCAATGCCTCATCGCGACTCGCGTCGCTCCTGCGGAGTCGTCAGCGCATCGGTCCCGGCGGCTCGCCGTCGCCGCCGGATTGCAGCGCCACCGGCAGGTGCCAGCCGTAACGCAGCGCCATCATCCGCAGGCCGAAGCACAGCCCGGCGCCGGCCAGCACGCAGGGCAGGGCGGGCCATTGCAGCCAGTGGCCGACGGCGACCACCGCGGCGCCGGCCAGTGCGGCGATCGCGTACAGCTCGGCGCGCAGCACCAGCGGCACCTGCGCCAGCAGCACGTCGCGGGCGATGCCGCCGCCGATGCCGGTGAGCATGCCCATCGCCGCGGCCATCGGCGGGGCCAGCCCGAAGGCCAGCGCCTTCTGCGTGCCGGCCACGGCGAATACCGCCAGGCCGAGGGCGTCGAACATCCGCACCGGGTTGCTCAGGCGCTCGATCCACGGGCTCCACAGGAAGGTGACGAGGCCGGCGGCCAGCGAGATGCTCGGGTAGCGCCAGTCGCTCAGCGCCGCCACCGGGGTGGCGCCGATCAGCACGTCGCGGGTCATGCCGCCGGCGCTGGCGGCGGCGAAGGACAGCACCAGCACGCCGAACAGGTCCAGCCGGCGGCGCACGCCCATCATCGCGCCGGACAGGGCGAAGACGAAGGTGCCGATGAGGTCGAGGATCAGTACCAGGGTTTCCATGAGGCCGTATTGTGCGGCCTGCCACCGGTGGCGGCCATCGGGCCCGGTACGGAGCCGCCCGCACGGGGCGGCACCGGCGGGGATCACGGCAGCGGTGGCAGCAGGCCGGCGCCGAGGCGGTTCCAGGCGTTGATCGTGGCGATGCCCATGCTCAGGTCGCTGATGCCCTTCTCGTCGAAGTGCGGCGCCAACGCATCGAACGCGGCCTGCGAAGGTGCGCCGCCGGGCAGCCGGGTCAGCGCTTCGGCCCAGCCCAGCGCGGCGCGCTCGCGCGCGTCGAAGAAACGGCTCTCGTACCAGGCCGGCAGCGTGTCGAGCTTGCGTGGCTCGATGCCGGCCTGGCGCAGCGCGGTGGCGTGCATGTCCATGCAGTAGCCGCAGCCGTTGATCTGCGACACGCGCAGGAACACCAGTTCCATCAATGCGTGCTCGACCGAGCCTTCGTGCACGGCCTTGCTGGCGGCAAGCAGGCCCTTGAACGCATCGGCGGCCAGGCGGGTGTAGGGGACGCGGGGAGAGGTATTGCTCATTGGAACGGCTCCAGTGGTGGCCGGCATGGCCACCTTCATTGCAGGGACGCGCCGGCGTCGCCGGCCGTGACAAGGGCGCGCAGCTTGAGCGGGTTGAGCACGCTGTAGATCCGCGCGATGCGCCCGCCATCGACCTCGATGGTGGTCACCGAATGCAGGCGGTCGCCGTCGAAACGCAGGATCGCCGGCTCGCCGTTGACGCTGCCCAGCCGTGCCGGAGGGCTGCCGCCGTGGCGGGCGATGGCCCAGAACAGCCGGGCGATGCGCTCGGCGCCGAGCAGTGGCCGCAGCGCCGCGGTGACCACGCCGCCGCCGTCGGAGAGCAACCGCGCATTGGCATGCAGCAGGGCATGGATGGCCGCGCTGTCGCCGCGCTGGGAGGCTTCCATGAACCGCGCCAGCAACCGCCGGTGCTGAGTGGCGTCGGCGGCGAAGCGCGGCCGTCCTTCCTGCAGACGCTTGCGGGCGCGGTGCACCAACTGCCGGCAGTTGGCCTCGCTGTGCCCGAGCAATTCGGCGATGCCGGCGTAGTCGTGGCCGAACGCCTCCTTGAGCAGGAACGCGGCGCGCTCCTCGGGGCCGAGTTGTTCGAGCAGGGTCAGGAACGCCAGCGAAACCTCCTCGGCGACGGCGTGGACCTGTGCCGGGTCCGGGACCGGCGGCAGTTCTGCGGCGATGTGCAGTGGCTCGGGCAGCCACGGGCCGACGTAATCCAGGCGCTGGCGGGTGGCTGCGCGCAGCCGGTCCAGGCCGAGCCTGGTGGTGGCGGTGACCAGCCATGCCTCCGGGTCGAGGATGGCGGCGGTGTCGGCGCCGGCCCAGCGCAGCCAGGCGTCCTGGACCACGTCCTCGGCATCGGCGCGGCTGCCCAGCAGCCGGTAGGCCAGCGCCAGCAGGCGCGGGCGGTGGTTCTGGAAGATATCGGTCATGTCCATGCGGGAAGGACGCAACAGCGTGTGCCAGCGTGACGGAAGGGCCGGAGCGGCACTTTGCACTAAAATGGCCGGTTCCAATCCCCCGCCAGCCTCGAGCAAGCCGTGACATCGATCAAGCAGGAAGACCTCATCCAGTCCATCGCCGACGCCTTGCAGTACATCTCGTACTACCACCCGGTCGATTACATCAAGAGCCTCGCCGCCGCCTACGAGCGCGAGGAATCGCCGGCGGCCAAGGAGGCGATGGCGCAGATCCTGATCAACTCGCGCATGTGCGCCGAGGGCCACCGCCCGATCTGCCAGGACACCGGCATCGTCACCGTGTTCCTCGAGATCGGCATGAACGTGC
>Ga0206118_100410_pt1 | contig 22060 bp, 19 predicted proteins | sample 3A20Ametagenome_FD_177999 | JGI IMG/M metagenome (GOLD analysis project Ga0206118, IMG submission 177999) | Enriched microbial communities from leaf-cutter ant dump, University of Wisconsin, Madison, United States - 3A20A | ecosystem: Environmental > Terrestrial > Nest > Insects nest > Nest dump... | reverse complement strand
TTTGTATATTGTGGCTATGTCGTGCATATGTGAAGAATTATGTGGTAATAATTTATATGTGTAATATACACATTTTCACAACAATGCACGACATCTTATTTTGATCTTCAACCCCTCAACTCGTTCTTCATATTTTAGAAAACTTACAGAGTATTGTTGCTATAAGTAACCTGAAATACGTGGGGAGTTTTGTAAGAATTGCCCAGTGCTATGCGTTGACAAATCTGGACGGGTTTAATTTGTCTATCATAAATGAGGGCCTGCAGATTTACAATAATAATGTGCTGGCAGATATAACCGCATTGAATGTGTTGACATCATGTGATTTTTTATCATTGGGGAACAATCCACAGCTAAGCTCATTAGATGGATTGCAAAACCTGACAACAATAAATTTGATAAATATTTATAACTGTGACGCCATTCAGAACATGGATCACATAGGACCTGCCACTATAAAAGGGGGAATAACTCTAAGAGATAATGAGATGTTAAGTAACCTGACTGGCTTGGCTAATATCAACATGGAAGATGCGAGTAGTCTTAACATTTATAACAATCCCAATTTGTCGGTGTGCGGCGTTCTTCCGATTTGCCAATATCTCAATAATTCAGCCAATCCAGCCAATATTACAAACAATGCATCCGGTTGCGCAACCCGGGCGGAAGTGGAAGAAGCCTGTAACATGCTACTTCCCGTCAGCTTCCTTTCTTTTGATGTGAAACAATCGGAACATGGAAACAAGCTGTCCTGGCGTGTTTCACAGTTTTTCAACAGCGCCGGATTCAAGGTACAACGCTCCGGGCTGGACGCCGGCCAGTGGGAAGACCTGGCCTTCATCATCCCAAAGGATGATCCGTCTGATGTCCGGGATTACAGCTTTACAGATGATGATCCACTCACCGGGCTCAATTACTATCGCATCGCGGAAGTCAGCCGGGCCGGTATATCCTCGTACAGCTCCATACGCCATGTCATGAATAAGCAAGCCGGCCAGGTCATTATATATCCGAATCCCGCACCGGCCGGCGTAGTGACCATAGAAGCTGCGGAAGGTCGACGGTTCAGTGTCATCAGTCTTTCAGACGTGACAGGTCATGTACTGGTACGTGCCGGTAACCCGGCCGTCAAAACCAGCCTTGATCTTAGCAACCTTCCTTCCGGGATATATTGCCTGACAGCAGATACCGGAGATGGCAACACGACCATTCATAAGTTGGTTGTATATTGACCAAAATATTGCGCCGGGTGAGTATATTCCTGTTTTTCATGATACTAAGAGATAAAATCATTAAAAATTAAGTCATGAAAAAGAATTACATTCTCCTTATCCTCGCATCAGTTTATTCATTCGGACACTTATCACTCAAGGCTCAGCCGGTGGTTGAAGTGAACCCACGGATCGTAGACTATGGTGATATCCCACGGGATTCGGATCCTTTCAGGTATGTCACCGTTAGAAATATCGGCAATGGAAATCTCAGGATTATTAATGCATTAGGTTCTTGTGGATGCCTTGTACCCACCTGGAATCCCAATGATATCCCACCCGGAGATAGCAGCATTATTACATTAAGGTATGATACTCACAGAACCGGCCCGATCAACAAGACCGTGACAGTTACTTTTAATACACCCGAAAATGTGGTTATTTCCGTGAAAGGAAACGTGCAGGAAACAATGGGTAATGGTACAACAGAGACTGATAAAACCAGGGTCTACCCCAATGCCGGCTCAGGAACTTTTTTTATTGAAATAGAAAAAGATACCTGGCTTCCAGACGCCGGTATAGTTGTAACAAATTCTTTGGGCAAAATATTGACCAGCCTGCCGATGGTAGGGTATTCACAGAGCCTGACACTCGACCAACCTCCCGGGGTTTATTACATAACAATTTTGAATAATAAAAAGATGGTTACAAAAAAGGTTATAATCATTTAACATCTCTCGGAAAATGAAAGGATATCTGCTATTTTCAGCTCTATTCGTATTTATTATAAGCTGCAATAAAAACGATGTTTTGAAAAACGACAAAAAGGGGATCCAGAAATGCCCCGAGATAATTGTCGGATCGCCTAAAAGACTTGGAAAAGGCGATACGGTTCCGGAAATATCGATCTTAGGCCCTGACCAGGAGTGTAAAGCTTTAAGCTCATTAAAAGGAAAGGTCGTGATCTTATCATTTTGGGCGAGCTGGAGTGCGCCTTGCCGCAGAACGAATACAGACATTGCCGAAGTCTATAATCGATATAAAGAACAGGATCTGGAGGTGTTCAGCGTTTCGTTGGATGGTGTTGATGACAGGAAAAAAGAAATGATGGCTGATGAAGAATATATCAGCGAAATTTCCAGGGCTAAAAAGTCCTGGATACAGGCGATAGCTGATGACAGCCTGACATGGACAAATCATGGATGTGAACTGCAAAAGTGGGATGGACAGACGCCGAAAAACTACGCAATAAATTCTATTCCAAAAGTATATATACTCAGCAGAGATGGTGTGATCAATGCTATTGATCCGGGGCATTTGTTAGAGCAGGAAATTGTGAAGCTCTTGTAACATCTTTTTTCAAAAAATTCATTTTAAATCAAACGGCATGGAAGGCATTCACTTGCCTGCATTACAGGTTGTGACGGCTAACTGCCAGGCATTACAAAAGTATTTTTTTGCTGATTAGTATCAATGGATTTAGCATCCGGAGCTTATACGTTCCGTCAGCAATAAATATTCAATTAGTTTTTTAGATCATTTGTTCCTGAAAATTTTTAAAAGAAAGTGTGGACTTATCAGTGATATTAAAGCTAACAGATATACCGGAATGCTCCTGTATCCGATCCACCGGCGACATGTCAAGATGATCTAAGTCAATTTTTAATATTTTAGATTTATTCCGCACCTGGTATACCTGAAGCGTATCCCGATAAAGGCACATAACATATTGATATCCGGCAGAAAACACCTTGTTTCGTTGATCAAGTAAATACCAGCTAAAGATGAAGGAATGGAATGAAATAATTTTTTTTGAGCCAGTGAGTATGGACGGCGTCTTTAAGCTACTAAGTGATAAATGATCAAAAATATAACATAAAAATTTAAAACCACCAGCCATGCAATCTAAATTATGTCTAAAATTCTTGTTTTTTCTCTTATGTATGTTCATTACTGTTTGGAACGGTTTTGCGTTCTGCCAGGGGAGAGCCTTACAAAAAAAGACGGCGACCGTAGCAGATTTTACTTATGATGCTCAAAATGCAGGTAAGGCTAAAGAAATGTCCTTACTGGCCGGTAAAATAATGAACCACCTGAATGGTACAAAAAATCTGAAGATGCTGGAGCGGAAAGATTTTAAAACCATCAAAATGGAGCTGGAGAGGCAGAAAGGTGAAGATCACCTGAATGGTTTGATCGTAAAACAAGGCCGTGCTATCGGCGCACAAATAATTCTGTCCGGTCAGATACATTCTATAAGTGAAAAAGAAGGGATCGTATTTACATTAAAAGCTTATGACGTGGAGACAACGGAAATAATAGCTACGGAAACGATTAGGGATCTGACAGTTCTCTTTTTGAATGGCCCGCAAATAATTGTTGGCGAAGGTTCCGGGAATTCCCGGACTGGAGGTTCTTCCGCAGTGATAATAGACCCAATTGATATTATCTTAAAAAGTATTAATAATGTCAACAAGAAGATCGATGATTTCTTGAATAAAAATTTTCCGCTGGAGTTTGCGATTTATGAAGCTACCGACTTTGATAAGAAAAATTTTGTAAAAGAAATGCTGATCCTGGGTGAGGATAAGAACTCTTTAAGCAAAAGTGACAGGGTTCAGATTGTTGAAAGCCGTAGTATTAAAGGTGATGATGGCCGAACTATCCGGCACACGCAGAGATTAGGTACGGCACGTGTAATTTCAATAGAAGGAGATCTGATCCGGTGCCGGATCAACAGCGGCAATATAGAGGAAAGCCAGATCAAAGGAAATAAATCGGTCTACTGTACTAAACTGTAATGTCATGCGCTTGAATAAATATATAATATTGATATTGGGAATTTCACTGTTTTTTTCCTGTAAATCGAAATATCCGCTGACAGCAGAAGTATCCTACCTCAGGACGGATGCTCCCGGGGTGGTCGTCGTGGAATCATTTGGCTATGGAAATACCAAAGAGGAAGCCGAGGAAGATTGTTTTCATACGGCTTTCCAGACGATCTTCTTCAAAGGATTGCCTAAATATGGCGGTCTCAGGCTGCCAATGATTGAGGATCAAAAGGCAATTGAAAAGGAGCATCCTCATTTTCTCAGGTCCTTTTATGATAAAAGGGAGTACATGCAGTTTGTAACCATGCAAGGTAAGCCGGTCCAGGTCAATAAAAGAAATAAGGTCGAAGGAATAAAGATGAAAAAATCAATGGCGATCAATTATGTCGCTTTAAAGAAATACCTCGAACGCGAGGAGATTATCAGGAAATTTGGCTATTAATTAAAAATCAGCAATATGAAATATACAATACTTACATTCTTTGCGATGCTTGCCTTTGGCAATATTATTACAGCCCAGGAGGGAAAAGTAAATTCCGTTCAACCGGACATTATCGTCATACCCTACACAAAAGAAGGGCAGGATATCAGGACGGTGCTCGAATCGGATATAAACCTCAGGATAGCGCTGGCAAAAGTGAAGGAGGCATTTGACAACAGGGGTTTTACTACCATCGACTTTGTTGCCACTCTCAAGGCCTTATCGGCCGACGGCGGTATGACCCAGGGGACAAAGACGAGCATCAAAAGACAAATAATTGAGAGATCCAAAGCGGATATCTATGTCGAGGTTGAAGTCTTTCCTATGCCTTCCGGTTTCGGCAATTCGGTAAGGATTATTCTCACCGCTTATGACGCGTATACCGGCAATTCACTGAGCAACAAGACGGGCACCAGTGCCAAACGATACACGGATGATTACGGTACGCTGATCGAGCTGGCAATGACCGAAGCATATTATAACCAGGAGGTCAATATGCTGGAAGATTTTCTGAATGTCATGCAAACGAAGTTTGATGATATTGTCAAAAACGGCCGGTCAATCAAAGTGTTTTTCAGCTTTACAGAAAACAGCGATATTGATATGCATACGCTGATTGGCCCTAAAAGAATGGCGCTGGAAGATGTTCTGGAGGAGTGGATGGCTGACAACTCATTCAAGAATTATTACCAGATCGGCGGGCAAGACGAAACCTTTATGAATTTTGAGGAAGTCAAAATCCCTCTCAAGGACGAGTCCAAAAGAAATTATACAACCACAAGGTTTGCCTCATCTCTGAATACTTTTTGTAACGGTCTCTACCTGGCAGGTAAGCCCCAGTCATTTATCTCAGCCAAACGGGACGTAAGAGGATCAGTTATCTATATCACATTCAATTAATTAACCAAAAGCGATGAAATATTGTATTATAATAATCATGCTGTCTGTTTTATACGGACAAGCGTTTGCCCAGCAAAATGAAGAAGTTTCTATCGGGCTTTATGTACCAGTGGCGGTGAAAGAGCTTAATGCCTCACACCTTACACGCATAGAATCCAGGCTGATGTCGATATTGTCGGACAATGGTGTCTCTTCCACTTGCGCCTGCAACGGCATCGTCCTCTATCCGGTAGTCAACCTGTATGATCAGAGTGTTATAGAAGCAGGGGTGCAGAATCTGACTTCGGTATCGATCCAGTTTAGCATTTATGTCAAACATATAGAGCAGGGTACGCTATTCGGAGCCTGTTCCATTGATCTGCAGGGTTCCGGAGCCAATAAGGATAAAGCTGTCAATATGGCGATCTCCGCTATCAAGCCTGATGACGCTAAATGGAAAGACTTTATCGGGCGTGTAAGAAAAGAAATAAATAATTATTATGCCAGCGCCTGTAGCAGGATCATAGCGGATGCAAAACTGCATAGCAAAACAGGCGATTATGATAAGGCATTCGCCCTTCTGTCCTCCATTCCACCCGGTATTTCCTGCTATGATAATGCCCGGAATACGATATTGGAAGTTTACAGGTCTTATATGGATAAAACATGCAAGGCGCAGCTCATCAAGGTCAAAGGGCTTATATCTTCCAATGAATACAGGCGTGCCATTTCGGAAGCTATCCTGATCGATCCATACGCTACCTGCTTTAAAGAAGCTGAGACAATGATCCAGAGAGTTTCAAAAGATATAGACAAGGACGATATGAAATTATGGAATCTTTACCTGGAAGAGCGAAAAAGGGGTTATGAGCTTGATAAGGCTCGCATCGATGCCGTAAAAGAAATCGGGAAAGCTTATTGGGAATCACGCCGGAGAGATCTGAATTATAATATCCTGATAAAATAAAACGGAAAAACCGATTATCAGAAAAAATATACAATGAAAAATACAAGTATTCTATTCCTGTTCTTAACCTTATTGTCGATTAAAAACTATGGGCAGGGCTGCTTCCCGGTGGAATTGGGTTCTATTCGCAGGCCGATATTGATAATTTTGCCATCTTTTATCCCGCATGTACCCGGATTGAAGGGTCTGTCGTGATCAAAGGGGATGACATAACCAACCTGAATGGATTGACTAACATAACCCGTGTAGGTAAATTGAGCATCAACACCTGTCCTGGCTTCATTAACCGGATTGGATCAGTTGCATACGATTGACGATGGTTTGTGATCGAAAACTAACTTTACTGTATAAATAAATTGAAATGAAGACGGTGTATATTGATATGGATAATGTAATTGTGGACTTCGAGTCGGGGATAAAACGATTGGCTCCGCAGCTACAGATTGAGTATCAGGATAATTATGATGAAGCTCCCGGAATATTTGCATTAATGGATCCGGTTCCAGGGGCTATAGAAGCTGTTCATCTTTTATCAAGATCATTTGATCTATACGTATTATCAACAGCTCCCTGGCTTAACCCCACAGCATGGAAAGACAAGCTTGAATGGATCCAGAAATATTTCGGCAAAGACCCACATTCGGTCTTATATAAAAGATTGATCATTTCTCATCACAAGAATCTGAATGCGGGTGACTTTTTGATTGATGATAGAACCAAAAACGGTGTTGATAGATTCTGCGGAACACATATCCACTTCGGCACAGAGGCTTTTTCCGATTGGAGCCGGGTCATAAGGTTTTTGTCAGGGAGTTAGAATAATTTCGTAATTTACTTAGCCTGATCCGGTACAGCCAAAGTAATATACCCAGGCAAAGACCGCCAGCTAATATTATTTTCCACCATTGAAATCCTCTGGAAAGATCTACCGGCGACATGTCACCTGTTGGGATGAAAGCGGCCCAATAGTATGGCGGAGCACCGTGGTTCTGTTTGAGATAATTAAGCTGGGCATTTCGTAAGGCTTCGTCCTTAGTCTGATTTTTTGAAAGGTTTTTATAAAAATCTACCATAATTTTCATAGAAGATTGATCTTCTATCTGCCAAAGTGTAGAAACCGTACTTTTTGCCCCGGCAATAAGGAATGCCCGGGAGAGAGATAGAACCCCCTCTATGTATCTTTTATTTCCAAAGCCCGTTTCACAGGCGCTTAAAACTACCATTTCCGTTTTTAACTTGTTATTGGTAATGTCTTCAAAATACACAAACTCATTCGCCTGCACACCATTGTTGATACTGTCTCCTTTAAGAACAAGATATGAAAAAAGCCCATTGTCGGCATCTACACGGGCATGTGTTGCCAGGTGCAAAATTTTATATCTGTCCATCGTTTTCAGGAGACGCTCTTTGGTTGCTTCTTTGTTTGTAAGAATTTTTCCCCGGGTCATGGATAGAATCGTGGAAACTTCTTCCTGATTATCTTTCAATGGGGTAAATAATTCATCATAATTTCTTAATCCTGAAACCAAATCTACCGTAAGTGGAAATTCGGGCGACAAACCAAGAAAAATATTCTTTCCCCATTGGGAATTATTATTCTTTTTCAGAAATAGACTTTGAAGTGAATTTAAGTATCCAATTGAATATTCTTCCATTAAATAATGTGGTGTAGAATCTCTGGCAACATTAGATATCAAAGCGCTGAAAGGAAATAATCCGAGATTTTCATCCGGAATAATCAATAGTGAAGTCCCATTTTGAAGATTTTTCTTGACAGGTACAATCAAAGTTTGATACAGGGCTTTGCCCGTATTAATATAATCCCTCGATTTGCTGACCATTTGTGCTCTTCCGGTATTGAGGAGGCTATCCAGCTTTTCAGGAGCCGGAATATTCTTATAATCCAGTTTTCCATCTGAAAACGTAAATACAAGACCGAAGTCCCTGTTAAATCCAATCCAATAATCAACGAGGGTCGAATTGTTCTCTTGAGTAAACCGGGCGAGCTCGTCAAAAGAAATTTCTTCATCCTGCATAGTGATTTGGGCTTTTGAATTTTTATAGATCTTATCTGCATAATTGGTTTTTTGTCCAATAATATTAAAAAACGCCGTATTGGCTTTAAGCAAAGCAGGGTCGTCAGGATCTTTGTTCTGACTGTTTAAGCGTTTCAGTTCCAACCTGCTTGCCAACAGCTCTTTATTGAAGTCGTGAATTTTCTTTAAAGATGAATCAGGTAATTCGATTGCGCTTTCTCTGATACTCTTGGCAAGCAAGGCAGATTTAAATCCGGTGCTGATCTTAAAGGCATCTTGTAAATATTTGTTATCTTTTGTTAAATCATACAAAATAATATTGGTTTTGATAGCTTCACTGAGTATTTCCTGCCTGTTATTGGCATGTTGCCAATTGCTCATGGAAGATTGATTATTAAGTATGTATTGCTGAAATAATACAGAAATCGAATCAAGAGATTTTGCTTTATATAGTGAGCTTATATCCTTGTCCCTTTCATACTTTAGCTTTAAGTTTTGAGAATATACCATAAGGGCCGCTTTGAACAATCTGATATCCTGAATACTATCATAATGAAACAAACCTCTATAGTTCAAATGATATATTACCGAATCTAATGCTTTAAAAGCCGATTCATAACTCTTCCTGTCTCTGTAAAAATTAAACAGATAATAAAAAGAGTAGCCAAGATCAATATTGCTTTCAGTGGTTTTATGTTGTCTTGCAATATCTATGGAAGCATTTAAATAGTAAAGGGCAGAATCATATTTCATCAGCTTTGTGTAACTATCAGCAATATTTCTGTAATTATTAAGGAAAGAATTATTTGGGACGCTATATATTTGAAGCAATGCATTTAATTGTCTTTTGTACATTTTAAGGGAGCTGAGGGGGTCTTCTGTGTGAAAATACACAGCCCCTAATGCTTCAGATAATTGGCTTTCTTTTATGGGGTCACCATCAATATACTTTGATGCGTGCGTAAAATATTTTTTTGCATTTTCAATGCGTCTTAATGATAAAGAAACCGCACCGATATTTCTATATAGGTTGAAAAGGGTCGTTCTATTTCCTTGTGGATTTTTTTCAAAATATTTTAAGCTTTTAAAGAAATGGAAATTTGCCAGATCATATTCTAACCTGTAGAAATATATTACGCCAAGCGCTAAATGGCTTTTACCAATATATTTTTCCGGCTGGGGTGATAGTTTTTCAAATTCTGATAAACCCTCCTTTATCAATTCAGCAGCGCTTGTATAGTTTCCTTTATCAATCTCAATGATGCCCGAAGCTGTTTTTCTGTAAATATGGCATAGCATTCTGTTTTCAGGGGATAGAAAAGGGGCTTGATTTTCCATACAATGAAAAATGTTATCTGCCACTTTCAATGAGCCCTTTTTAAAGCTATCCACTGCTGCGGTGAAAACTTCCAAAACCGTATCAGATTGAGGTGTCAGGGTGTTTAATATTATCCGGAATTCATGGCAGGCTGTTTGGGACAGTCCTGTTTTTTCTTTTTGACCTTGTGAAGATATATAGGTAATTGAAATAATGCCTGCTAAAAGAGCAACAGCAAGAAATCTTATGTATCGGTTTGGAATAGCTATAATCATAATAATAGTGCAGCAAATATTTTAATTAATATATGATCTTAAAGTGAGTATGTAACGGCTTATTGGCTTACTAATTTATAAAATTTAGTTTAAATCAAAAGTTATAATCATGAATACAAAAACTATTATCCTGTTATCCCTTGCGGTTTTCGGATCTATTGTATATTTCAGGAATTTGGATAATAAGATAGCGGATCAGCTTTCAGCAATTGAAGTTGCAAGACAGGTTGAAGCTGAACAGCGACGTTATAATGACAGTATTGAAGAAGCACGAAGACTTGAAGCTGCAAGAATGGAAGAGATCCGTTCAACACATGAAGCCAGGGCAAGATATGTGGCTGAAAATGCCGGAAATTTAATTATCCGGGAGAAATATGACGACGGTATTAATAAATTTACTCAAATGGTTTACTGGGAATATTATTCCGGTAGTGAATACGGGAAGCCATATTATAAGATTGATGTCGAGATGACCTGGAATGGCCAGTTCGTTCATAGCAATTATTATGCGGCTAAGGGAGTAATAATAATCAATACTGACGGGACAAATCTGCAATGGAAGCCCACTTACATTAATCCGACTCTGGCTCAATATCTGGATGACATCAACCAGGCAGTTTTTGGCGGCTTACTCATTGGAGCCGGGATTGCGGCGCTTAGCGAGTAACTGTTTATTGAAGATATTCTTTTTTAACCAGGGAGGCTATTGCTTTGATCCAGCCTTCCTGGTCATTCATACAGGGAATTACCTGATAGGACTCCCCGCCAGCCTTCAAAAACGTCTCCCTCCCCGCCATGACCAGCTCCTCCAGCGTCTCCAGGCAATCACTGACAAAGGCAGGGCTCACGACAAGCAGGTTTTTGACACCCTGTTCCGGCAATTCCTGGAAACGTACATCGGTAAATGGCTCCAGCCAGCCTTTGCCAAGCCTGGACTGGAAGGAAATGCTGTATCTGCCTTCCGGAATGCCCAGCTTTTCGACCACGAGCCTGGTCGTTTCAAACACCTGGTGTCGATAGCATTTTTTCTGAGCTTCAGGTGCATCGAGACAGCACTGGCCTTCTGCCATGACATGCTTGCCTCTCGGGTCGACCTTATCCAGATGCCTCTCCGGTATGCCGTGATAGCTGAACAGCAGATGATCGTAGGGTTGGTCCAGATAAGGCCTTATGCTCGCTGCCAGAGCATCGATATAGCCCGGATTATTATAGAAAGGAGGAATGATGCTAAGCCGGAAGGGATAGCAGGCTTTCCGGTGTATCTCTCTGACCTGGACCACGGCGGTTTCATAGCTGCTCATGGCATAATGCGGGTACAATGGTATCACAATAACCTCTTCCAGGGAAGGAAGATCGGCCATCATATTCGCGAAAGCCACACCGGGATGAGGGCTCCCGTATCGCATGGCGATATATACAGGCCATCCCGTAAGATCCTCGAGGGCTTTCCTCTGCTGTTCCGTGATGACTATGAGCGGCGAACCCTGATCGGTCCAGATCTTTTCATAGGCATGGGCAGATCTGGGCGCCCGGAATGGCGTGATGATGCCTTTGACCAACAGAAAACGGCGCCAGTATGGCATATCGATGACACGCCCATCCATCAGGAACTCATTGAGGTACCTGCGGACATCGGGAATGGAGGTGCTGTCGGGCGAACCGAGGTTGACCAGCAGAATTGCTTTGTTTTTCATCTTAATACATACGTTCGGCGGTCAAAGATAGTTTTTTCCGGGCCAAGACAAAATCGGCAATCCTGGATAAGATGCCCGGCAGAATATACCTTGATCCGGATGGCAGCGGGCTGAGAGGCCGGATTTCCCGTTTCGGCATTCGGAGCAGGCAATTAACATTCAAATTTGCATTTGAAGTATTAATATTGCTTGGAAGTGAATCCAAAGTATTATACTTTTGCAGCGTTTTATAAGTCCGGTTTGGGAGAAAGTTAAAAAAGGTTTTTTTCTCTTTATGGCAAACCAAACCGGTCCCAACTTCGTAGATGGTTATATATACAGAGAGTAACAATAATTAATGATCAAAAGCGGACTATATAATAATCAGTTGGAAGATTTTACCGTAGTAGGCATCAACTACCGGAAGTCCGCTGCCGATGTCAGAGGTACGTTTGCAATTAGTGAAGCCCAGTATCAAAACATCCTGGCGATAGCGCCTCAGTTCGGTCTCCATGATTTCTTCATCCTGTCGACGTGCAACAGGACCGAGATCTACGGCTGTGTACAGCAGATCGAGCTTTTCGTACAGCTTATTCTCTCCCAGTCAAGCGGTAGCGAGGTCGCCTTCCGTCAGATGTTCTATGTCAAGCGGGGATCTTCGGCGATCCGCCATTTCTTCGAAGTGGGCAGCGGTCTCGATTCTCAGATCCTGGGTGACTATGAGATCGTGGGACAGATCAAAAAGGCTATCCAGACATCGAAGGAAAAAGGATTTGTGTCTTCTTTTACCGAGCGATTGTTTAACCATATGATGCAGGCTTCCAAGGCTGTTAAAAACCATACAAAGCTGAGCGACGGCACGATGTCTGTATCTTATTCGGTGGTTCAATACCTGAAAGAAGAGGTCGATGACCTGCCCGGAAAAAGAATAGTCCTGGTAGGTACCGGTGAAATAGGCACGGCGACCTGTCACAACCTCGTCAACTATCTTCAACTGAGCAACATCATCCTTATCAACAGAACCGGCGAAAAGGCAGATGCTCTTGCCGTAGAGCTCGGACTCCGGTCAGCTCCGATAGCCCGGATCAGTGATGAGGTACGCAATGCCGATATCGTCATCGTCTCAACAGGCGGAGAGCAGCCTCTGATCTCTGCGGCCATGGTCGATGACGGACACCATCGTTTCCTTATAGATATGGCGATACCGTTTGCGGTGGAAAAAGACGCCGGTTTGCTGGATCATATTACACTCGTCAATGTCGATCAGCTTTCGGTGCTGACCAACAAAACCATGGAGCAACGGTTCGCTGAGATTCCTAAAGCCAAAGAGATCATCGACGCTACACACCAGGAATTCATAGCATGGTATGCCAACCGGAAAAAAACGGCCGTTCTCAACAATGTGCGTCACAAACTGGAAGAGATCAGCCACCAGCCTGAATTCCGGCATACAGATCCTGCCGGTGGCAACCAGGAGCATGCCGAGATCATCCAGAAGGTTATTAATGGCATGGCCTGCAAGATGAAAGAAAAAAATCAGTGCGGCTGTCAGTATCTGGAAGCCATCAATGAGTTTATGAGTATTGCGGGTAAATAAGACCGTGGTCCTACTTCAACGATCATGACAGAAAAGATTCTAAGGATAGGCACGCGAGACAGCAGGCTTGCGCTATGGCAGGCTGAGCTGGTCCGGCAAAGGCTCGGTGAAGCCGGAATAAGATCCGAATTGGTCCCTGTAAAAAGCGAAGGCGATCTCGATCTTATAACGCCTCTCTACGCTATGGGGGTGGAAGGTGTCTTTACCAGGGCACTTGATGCTGCTCTGCTCAATCGCAGGATCGACCTGGCCGTACATTCGATGAAAGACGTGCCGGTACAGCTGGCTCAGGGTATTGTTCAAGCCGCTGTCCTGCCACGCGGACGACACGAGGATGTCTTTATTCCCGGTCCCCATCCTGAACCCGGAAAGCGCATTATCGGCACCGGCTCTATCCGCCGCAGGGCACTATGGCTGTCCCGCTATTCCGGAGATATTACGGAACCACTTCGCGGCAATATCCAGACACGGCTGAGAAAATTGGAAGAAAGTAACTGGTTGGGAGCTATTTTTGCCTATGCAGGTCTCGACCGGATGACATCCCTTCCCAGCTCTGCCGAAGTTCTCGACTGGATGTTACCTGCCCCTGCCCAGGGAGCCATCGTAGTCGTCAACAGGGATGAGGACTCTCAACTTACATCGGCCCTGCGGATCCTGAATGATGAGACAACAGCGCTGTGCGTAAGGATAGAACGGGATTTCCTCATGGAATTACATGGAGGCTGCTCTGCTCCTGTCGGCGCTTACGCAAGGATCGAAGGCGATGAGCTGGTTTTTGACGGATGCCTCGTCTCCCCGGATGGCAGTCGCAGGATAGATGTCTCAAGAAATATCCCGGTTGTGCAAAGTAGGTCGGCCGGTATTGAAGCTGCGCGGAACATCCTGGCTCAGGGCGGTGACGCTGTCATCAAATCCATTCGTGATGCGCAGTAATGTCCACCTCCTTTCCACTAAAGAGCTGGACACGGATATCCTGCAAATGGCTCTGAACCATGGGATCGATGTCATCAGTCATCCTATGATCACCGTCAGCCCCAAAGAAGGATCTGAGCTCTCCACACTCATCAAAGCTTATGGAGATAAGCCACTCCTTGCCCTTTTTACCAGCCGTCATGCCGTCCGGGCTATTATGCCCTTGGTTGCTCCGGGAAACAAATGGCAGATCGGCTGCCTGTCGGGAAAAACAGCCGATGCTGTTAAATCAGTGTTTAACCCGGATCAGATCATTTTCCTGGCATCTTCTGCGGGCGAACTGGCCCGGAAAATTGTTTCACAAGGTGCTGAGCAGGAGATCGTTTTTTTCTGTGGAGACAGAAGATTGCCGGAACTACCGGTAGCGTTGGCCCGGTATCATTTTACGGAAGTTGTGGTATATAAGACAGTATTAAGTCCCGTAAAGGTCGACGGACATTTCGAAGGTGTCTTATTTTTCAGCCCAAGCGCTGTCGATTCGTTCTTTATGCTGAACAAGGCGGATCATGCCACAGCTTTTGTGCTTGGAACGACTACCCGGGACGCATTGAAAAAATATACGGTATATGACATCGTGCTTAGCGGGCTGCCCAGTCAGGAAGCCATGATGTCGGCCGTCATAAAATATTATCATCATGAATGATCTTTTGCTGAAAACCCTGAGAGGGGAACCCACCGAACGCCCTCCTGTGTGGATGATGCGCCAGGCAGGGCGGTACCTGCCGGAGTACAGGGCCCTTAGGGATAAATACGGATTTTTTGAGCGATGCCAGACGCCCGAGCTTGCCTGTGAGATCACCCTTCAGCCCGTCGACATCATCGGTGTGGATGCAGCAATCCTGTTTTCCGATATCCTGGTCGTTCCACAGGCTATGGGTCTTGAGGTGCAGTTGATCGAAAACAAAGGACCGGTCCTGCCTGAGCCCGTCCGTTCCCCTGCCGATCTTAACAGGATAGGTGTACCTGATGTATACGACAGGCTTGCTTATGTATTTGACGCCATCCGGCTGACTAAAAAGGAGCTCAACGGCAGGGTACCTCTGATCGGGTTTGCCGGTGCGCCCTGGACCCTGCTGTGTTATATGGTACAAGGCCGGGGTAGTAAAACCTTCGACGAAGCCAAGGCATTCTGCTATACCCAGCCGGAGCTTGCATACAACCTGCTTCAAATGATCACCGATACGACCATAGCTTATCTCCGGGGACAGATCAGCGCAGGTGCGGACGTGGTACAGATATTTGATAGCTGGGGCGGGCTGCTGAGTCCTGACGACTTTGAAACGCTCTCTCTTCGATACATCCGCCAGATCGTCGAGGCTGTGAGGGATCTTGCGCCGACTATTATTTTTGCCAAAGGAGCCTGGGCTTCGATCGGGAAAATGGCAGAAACAGGTGCCGCTGGCCTGGGTATTGACTGGTGCATCCCTCCTCCGCTTGCACGGCAGATGGCAGGTGATAATGTGACGTTACAGGGCAACTTTGACCCGGCCAGGCTGTACAGCCCGCTGCCGGAGCTACGGCACTCCGTGAAGGCCATGCTGCGTTCTTTCGGACCGGGCCGGTATATAGCCAACCTGGGTCACGGCATCCTTCCGACGGTCCCGGTCGATGCGGCAAGGACCTTTGTCGATACTGTCAAATCATTTGATTATTCAAAAAATTAGAACCGCATTCTCACATGGCTTCAGAATTTCGTTCATCGTTTACAAGAGACAACTGGTCTTCCTACATCCACGAGCTGCAGGATATCATATGCGGGGGGCTGGAAAAGGCTGACGGTAAGACAAAGTTCTACCAGGATGTCTGGCAGAGAGACGGCGGCGGAGGAGGTAGGACACGTGTAATGGACCATGGGGCTGTGTTTGAAAAAGCTGGTGTCAACACTTCCGTTGTCTATGGCTCCGTCACAGACGTCATGAAGAGGCATCTCGGCATCGAAGGTCATAGCTGGTGGGCATGCGGACTCAGCATGGTACTCCATCCCGAAAATCCCTTTGTACCGACAACCCATGCCAACTGGCGCATGTTTGAGCTTTATGATGCTTCACAGACTGTCATCGATCGCTGGTTTGGCGGTGGCGCAGATCTTACGCCCTATTATCTTTTTGAAGAAGATGCTATACATTTTCACACCACGCTTAAAGATGCCATGGACCCCTTCGGTACGGACCTGTACCCCAGATTCAAAAAGCAATGTGACGAATACTTCCGGAATACACACCGGGATAATGAAATGCGCGGTATAGGCGGAGTGTTTTACGATTATCTGAGAGCAGGGGATCTCGCCGGTGAAGATAGCCTGTTCCGGTTCCAGCAGGCTAATGGCGATAGCTTTCTGAAGGCGTATTTACCCATCGTTGAGCGTCGTAAAGATATGGTGTGGCAGGAGCACCACCGTTACTGGCAGGAGATCCGTCGTGGCCGTTATGTCGAATTTAACCTCATCCATGACAGGGGTACCCTATTCGGCCTAAAGACCAACGGTCGTACTGAAAGCATCCTCATGAGCTTACCTCCGCAGGTGCGCTTTGACTATGGATATGCTCCGGAACCGGGCAGCCCTGAGGCCCAACTGCTCCTGGCCTGCCGGGAACCGAGGGATTGGGCGCATTTATAATCAACAGAATAGGGGTTTTATTCGTTATAAAATCTCATCTTTGCCGATATTCTCGAATGTCCCGGATGTCCTATCTAAGAAACTGGCTGAAAAAATTTCTTATCTGGAGGATAAAATACGTTCCCGAACGCCAGTTTGTGCTGCTTTCCAGTGTCCTTATCGGTTTTGTGAGCGGACTCGGTGCGGTATTGATCAAAAATGCGACCTATGAGATCAAGTGGATCGTCCAGCAGGAGTTTGTACAAAATTACTTTACCATTTTTTATTTTATTTTTCCGGCGCTTGGCCTCACGCTGACCTATCTTGCATCAAAACTGATCCTGGGAAAGATCTCCGGTCAGGGTATCTCTGATACGTTGTTTGCCATATCAAGGAAAAACGGCAAAATGGGCCGGCAGGGCATGTATTCGCCGCTGATCGCAGCTCCTCTGACGGTCGGCTTTGGCGGTTCGGTCGGTCTTGAAGGCGCTACGGTATTTATGGGCTCGTCGATCGGCTCCAATTTTGCCCGGCTTTTCCATCTCAACCAGAAAACGGTCAATCTTATGATCGGCTGTGCGACGGCGGGAGCCCTGGCATCCGTCTTCCATGCCCCGATCGGGGCGATCATCTTCGCTATTGAGATCTTCTCGCTCGACCTGACCATCGCCAGCATAGTGCCGATGCTGCTGGCATCGTCGGCCGGAGCGGTCACGTCTATATGGATCTATGGTGATGATACGATATTCAAATTCGTCATCCAGGACAAGTTTGCCCCCAAGGATATCCCTATGTATATCTTACTTGGGCTGATCGGGTCGTTTACTTCCCTGTATTTTGTCTCCGTGTACAGGATGATGGGTAAGTTTTTCGGAAAGATAAACAAGCAATGGAAAAAGCTCGTTCTGGGCTCCGTTATCCTGGGCGCTTTGATCTACTGGTTCCCGTCCTTATACGGCGAAGGTTATTCTACCATCAAGCCGCTGCTCATCGGCAAGCATCATATCGTGATGGGCAATAACAGCTGGTACGGGTCACAAAAACACCTGCTGGTAGCCGGACTGATGTTTACGATCGTCGCGCTGAAGGCTTTTGCCACTTCGGCAACGATCGGTGCCGTGCGTGTGGGAGGTATTTTTGGTCCATCTCTCATGACGGGATGCTGTATGGGTTACGGCGTCGCCATGCTGATCAATTATACAGAGATCGGTCATGTGTCGGAGACCAATTTTGCTTTGGTGGGCATGGCAACCCAGATGGCAGGGGTGATGTATGCTCCGCTTACGGCGGTCTTTATGATATCTGAGCTGACCGGTACCTATGAGCTCATGCTGCCTCTTATGATCTGTGCGGCGATATCCTACAGCATCAATAAATATTTTACGGAATACAACGTCTACCAGGAAAAGCTTGCCCAGCAAGGTTCCCTGATCACGCACGACAAGGACAAGGCGGTGCTGACCATGCTTGCGCTGGACAAAGTCATTGAGACCAATTTCATTCCGGTCACACCCGATATGACGCTCAGGACTATGTTGTTTACAGCTGTTGAGCAATCGACACGGAATATCTACCCTGTCCTGGATGAGGACAAGCATTTCCTCGGCGTAGTGACCCTCGATGACATACGGACCATCATGTTTGACCAGACTCAGTATGACAGCCTCAAGGTATCACAGCTTATGCACGGTGCCCCGGAGATCATCCAGGCAACCGATTCCATGGAGGAAGTGATGGATAAGTTCCAGAGCAGCAGCGCCTGGAACCTGCCTGTATGCGATAACGGCATCTATCTGGGCTTTGTCTCCAAGTCAAAGGTTTTGTCTGTGTACCGGAGGAAGCTGATCGATTTTGCGGGCGTGTAGGAGATGCCGGATTAACAATTCTCTAATTTTTGATCAAAATAAAATTTATATAAATATTAAAAAATTTATAGCTTTGCCCTTATTTTTCAGGTACTTTAGGTCTCTCATCCAGGAATTCTACACTATATAACTACCTTAGGAAGGTAGCACTTTACTTTGCTTTACTTATTATATTTTATTGATAATGAACAATTTGGATAGTTTCATGTCGGCTATACCTCATTTTTTTGTCAGAAATAATAGTATGGCACACATTTTGTATTAACTTAATAGAATCCATATTTTTTAACCAAAACTAAAGCACATGAAAAGCAAAAATTTGAAAAAAGTTTTTGATTTCTCTGTTTTAATCTTTGTTGCTTTTTTGAGTTTTACTTCTGTCGCTAATGCACAGTATGTAAATCAAAATACTGCAGTTCAACGACTTAAAGCTGAAATCAAAACTGAAGGTAGTTTCAAGCAGCAGGGAACTCTAAATACGAACAAAGTTCCGGCTGCATTGCAACCGATTGACTATGCCAAGCAATTAAGGCTGACCTATGTCAATGAATTACTGAATAATGTTAACCGCTATGGGAATGTAGGGACTGCAATCAACGTGAACCATACCTTATGGTCACAAAGGCTTACCGGTCAGCCTGCAAGAGCTGAATCTCTTCCGATCCTTAAGGCTTATGTAATTGAATTGCTAAAACCGTAAATTATCGAAAGTTTCTTATTCAAAACTAAATTAAAAGATAAATGAAAAAATTCTATAATTTTTTAACAGTATTGTGCTGTATTACCGGTTTTTCGGTAGTATCCAACGCACAAAACTGGAAGTTGGAGTTGCATGATGTCTATGGAGATGGATGGAACGGAGCAACAATTCTGGTAAGTATAGGTGGCGGTGCCCCTACAACTTATACGTTGTCTGCTGGCGGTTTCAGCTCTATTGATTTGGGCGTTATCAACCCTGGTACTTCCGTTAATATTTCAAAAGGAGCTGGTGGAAGTTATCCCAGTGAAGTTTCCTTTATATTGAGAGCGCCTAATAACCTGATCAAGAACTGGATTCGCGAGAATCAATATACACAGACAGGTACTAATCCTATACCTACTTTTACCAGTACCTGGCCGGCAATTAACTTTTCTGTAGTGGCTCAGGATACGGTTGGTGCGGCAGGCATCGGATGTCTTTTCGGTCTGAACCTGATCGATGACCTTGGTGATGGATGGAACGGTGGCTTCCTGAACGTATCTGTGGCTGGTACTCCTTACTATGCCACTATTGTGGAAGGCGACGGAGTTTCAAACGGTGGTGGTTCTTATGGTGATTACAGCTTCTATGTACCAGATGGCAATACAACGGTCTCTATTTCCAGACCTAATGTGGGTGCCTATTTCGATGAATATGGGTGGACGATCACGGAGCCGGCTCCAAATGCTTTCTGTACACCTAATTGTGTCGTAGCACCGGGTAGTGTGCCTCCTTCCGGTACTCTCTATGAAGGAGATGTTGTCTGTAGCATGGCACCAGATCCTGGCGATGATGGAGTATGCGAGCTGACATGTCCCGGTGACCTGTTTGTAACACTGACCCCGGGTGCTTGTTCATACATCTACACCTATCCTCTATCTATTTCACAATTGTGTATTGGCAGCCCTGCGCCTGTTCCGAATTTTGTCGATCAGTTTGCCCCTCCGGGTAACAGCTGGCCTGATGGTGTAGTAAGTGTTCAGCCATATACAGGATTTTTCACCGGTAACACTACCTATACGGTAGAAAGCGCCGATGGCTTTGGCGGTGATAATACATCTTTGTCATTTTACAATGGTGTTTGGTGGAATACTACGACAGCCGGCACGGTGTCTTTTAACTGGAGCTATTCTACCCTGGATGACCCCCTTTATGACTTTGCGGGTTATTTATTGAATATGCCTGCTACGTTTACCTGGTTTGGAAACCAGACAGGTGCGGCATATGGTGTTTATCAGTTGTCTAATAATGGTGGAGCTCTCAACCAATCCGGAACTGCCAGTGTGAATGTAACTGCAGGCGGAAACTTTGGTTTTTATGCTTACACGGTCGATGCTGATGCTGGTGCCGCTACTTTGACTATAACAAACTTCTCTTTCCAGGCTGCGCCATCTGTTCCTGTGATTACACAGACCTCAGGTGTTAATCCTGGCTATGAAGCTGAATTCGAAGGTGGCTTGGTAGATATCATCACCGAAGAATTCCCGATCGGTACTACAACTGTTACCTACTCAGGTACAGGTCCTGACGGTGAGATCTCTTGTACATTCAATGTTAATGTATTTGGTATTCCAAACCCGATCGCATCACTGGCATGTAATGACCTCGTTCATATCTCTGTAGATCCTGAGAACTGTGAGGCTGTGATCAATGCCGACCAGGTACTGGAAGGCGGTCCATATGGTTGTTATGATGATTATATCGTTGCATTGGGTACGTCTATGACGGGACCATTCAACCTTGGTAATACCGTAACCTGTGCCAATATCGGACAGACACTGGCAGTACAGGTTACTGATCCGGCAACCGGAAACAGATGCTGGGGCTGGATCCTGGTAGAAGATAAGATCCCGCCTACTGTCGAATGTGACGGTTGTGTGGGTGAAACTAACGAATTGGAAGGCAGCCTTCTGACAGGCGACCTGACAGGTAGCGCTTTTGGAAATGCTTGTCTGGCATTCGATGGATTCACTCCAGCCACTGGCTCACATTTCTATGATATTGTTGGGTTTACTGTTCCTGTAACGGGTACCTATACCTTTACCGGTGCAGGTGGATATGATGGTGTGGCGATGATCTATTCGACTTCTTTCGATCCTGCCGCTCCCTGTACCAACCTGGTCGGAGGAGACGATGACGGACCTAACGGTATTGCTACCGAGCCTCAGATTATTGTAAACCTTACTGTTGGTACACAATATTACCTGGTAACAACAACCTATGGTGCAAATACACAGGTTCCATCTTATACGTGGAGCATAACCGGCCCCGGAGGAGTAGGTATCATAGCGGAGATTCCGTGTGAGATAGCATGTAATGCGATCAATGACCTATTGAATGCAAAGACGATCGCTGACCTGATTGCGTTGGGCATAGAGAGTTCACAGCCTCTGGCGACGGACAACTGTGCGGGACCTGCGTGTGGGCCATTGAACTATAGCTTTACAGTGGGTGCCTTGTCTTCAACAGATATGTGTGAAGAAGGCCGTTATATACCGCTTACGTGGACGGTAACGGATCTTGGCGGAAACAGCGCATCATGTACAGAGAACATCTATATAGATCTTCCGACGCTGGATGAGGTTGTCTTCCCTGATCAGGTAGTTGTTGCATGTGGCCA
>Ga0206118_100408_pt1 | contig 22165 bp, 16 predicted proteins | sample 3A20Ametagenome_FD_177999 | JGI IMG/M metagenome (GOLD analysis project Ga0206118, IMG submission 177999) | Enriched microbial communities from leaf-cutter ant dump, University of Wisconsin, Madison, United States - 3A20A | ecosystem: Environmental > Terrestrial > Nest > Insects nest > Nest dump... | reverse complement strand
CTGCTGTCCTGCAGCGTGAAGCCGGCCGCCTCGGCCATTGCAACCACCTGCGCCTGGCCGACGTAGCCGCTCTTGTCGTCGGCCGGCACGTCGGCCTTGGCGCGGTGCTCGACCACGCCCAGCGTGCCGCCGGGCTTGAGCACGTCGAAGAAGGCGCGGAACATGCCTTCGGCCTGGCCGCTGGCGCGCCAGTTGTGCACGTTGCGGAAGGTCAGCACCACGTCGGCCGAGCCGGGCGCGCCGAGCACCGGGGCAACGGGGTCGTAGGCGACGATGCTGGCGCGGTCGAACTGCGCCGGCGCTTCGGCGAACTTCTTTTCCAGCCCGTCGCGGCTGCGCTGCTGGTAGTCGCGGCCGCCGCCGGCCGGCAGCGCGGCCGGGTCCACCACCGCCGCCACGTAGTTGCCGCCCTCGCGCAGCCAGGGCGCGAGGATTTCCGCGTACCAGCCCGCGCCGGGGGTGATCTCCACCACCGTCTGCTGCGACTGTACGCCGAAGAATTCCAGCGTCTGCAACGGGTGCCGGTATTCATCGCGGGCGCGGTTGGCGTCGCTGCGCCATTCGCCGGCCAGCACGTCCTGCAACGGCACGGACGCCTGGTGCCCGGCATGCATGGCGGCGTGGTCGTGGTGCGCGTGTTCCTGCGCGGCGGCCGGCAGCGTGGCCAGCAACAAGCAGGTGGCGAGCAGCGAAACGGGCGTCTTCATGGCACGGCATCCGGCAGGGAAAACCGGAGCCTAGCATGCGTCGGCAAGGGCTTCGCGCGCTGCCAACTCGCACTCTTAATGCTTCCATAACCGCGTCGGCGGGCATGCCCACTATGCTGTAGCGCTCGATCCGGCAAGGAGGTGCGCATGACACGGTCCCGCGAACTTGGCCATTCCGGCCTGCAGGTCGCCCCCATCGCGTTCGGCGGCAACGTCTTCGGCTGGAGCGTGGACGAGAAGACCGCCTTCACCCTGCTCGATGCCTTCGTCGAGGCCGGCTTCAACCTGGTGGACACCGCCGACGTGTACCCGGCCTGGGTGCCGGGCAACAAGGGCGGCGAATCGGAAGCCATCATCGGCCGCTGGCTCAAGCGCAGCGGCAAGCGCGACAAGGTGATGGTCGCCACCAAGGTGGCCAAGTGGGCCGAGCGCCCCGGCCTGTCGGCCGACAACATCAACGCCGCCATCGACGATTCGCTGCGCCGCCTGCAGACCGACGTGGTGGACCTGTATCAGGCGCACGAGGACGACGAATCGGTGCCGCTGGAGGAAACCCTGGGCGCGTTCGCGCGGCTGATCGAGGCCGGCAAGGTGCGTGCGATCGGCGCCTCCAACTACAGCGCCACGCGCCTGCGCGACGCGCTGAAGGTCTCGGCCGACTACCACCTGCCGCGCTATGAAACGCTGCAGCCGGAATACAACCTGTGCGACCGCGCCGGCTACGAGGCCGAGCTGGAGCCGCTGGCGCGCGAGCAGGAACTGGGCGTGATCAGCTATTACGCGCTGGCCAGCGGCTTCCTCAGCGGCAAGTACCGCAGCGCGGACGACGCCGGCAAGAGCGGCGCGCGCGGCGCCAAGGTGGTCGCGCAATACCTCAACCCGCGCGGGCTGGGCATCCTCGCCGCGCTCGACGACGTGGCCGCCGGGCACAAGGCGACGCCGGCACAGGTGGCGCTGGCGTGGCTGATCGCGCGGCCCGGGATCACCGCGCCGATCGTCAGCGCCACCCGCGTGGAGCAGCTGCACGACGTGCTGGCCGCGGCAAGGCTGCAGCTGTCGGCACAGGACGTCGCGCAGCTGGATGCGGCCAGCGCCGGGGCGTAAGCCGGCGAATACCGCAGGCACCGCGAGGTGTTGCCGGGAAAGCCCCTGCGGGGCAAGCCCCGCAGCTACGGTGAAGGCAACACGCAACCGGTTCGGCATGCCTAGCGCGCGAACGGCGCCTCGGCCAGCGCCTGCGCCAGATGGTCGAGGAACGAGCTGATCCGCGCCGACACCGCGGTGTTGCGGTAATAGACCGCGTGGATGGGCTGGCGCACATCCAGCGTCTGCTTCGGCAACACCTCCACCAAGGTGCCGCAGTCGCGGTCGCGCTGGGTCATGAAGTCGGACAGGCAGACGATGCCCGCCCCTTCCAGCGCCAGCCGCCGCAGGGTTTCGCCACTGGACACGGCCACCACCGGGCGCACGTGCAGCCGTGCGTCCCCGGCGCCGCGCAACGGCCAGTGGTTCAGCGAATCCGGCTCGTTGAAGCCGAGCAGCGCATGCTCGTCCAGCTGCGCCACGCTCTTCGGCGTGCCGCGTTGCCGCAGGTAGGCCGGGCTGGCCAGCACGCGCAGACGGCTGCGCGCCAACGGCCTTGCATGCAGGGTCGAATCGGCCAGCGGGCCGATGCGGATGGCCACGTCGGTGCGGCGTTCGAGCAGGTCGATGTAGCGCTCGGAACTGTTCAGTTCCAGCGCCACCTCCGGGTAGCGCGCACGGTAACCGGCCACCAGCGGCGCGATCACGTGCAGCACGAACGGCATGGCCGCGTCCACGCGCAGGCGCCCGGCCGGGCGCTCGCGGCGCACGGCGATCTGTTCCTCGGCCGCCTCCACCGACGCCACGATCGACCGCGCCTGCGCCAGGAACGCGGCGCCCTCCTCGGTCAGGTGCAGGCGGCGGGTGGTGCGGGTCAGCAGCGTGGTGCCGAGCTTCTCCTCCAGCCGCGCCAGCGTGCGGCTGACGCCGGACGGGGTCTGGCCGAGGCCTTCGGCGGCGGCGGTGATCGAACCGCCGTCGATCACGGCGATGAAGGCCTGCATTTCGTCGAGGGTGGTTTTCATGGGTGCCGTGGCTGGCCGTGGATGTTCGATTATTGACCATCAATCAATATTCATTGGATTAAATTCCGCTTTTTCGGCAACAGTGACGGTCCCAGACTGTGCGCCCTCCCCCGCTGAAGGCCGCCCCATGTCCCGTGGCATCCCCCTCGCCCTGCTGGCGCTCACGCTCGGTGCGTTCGCCATCGGCACCACCGAATTCGTCATCGTCGGCCTGATCCCGGCCATCGCCGCCGACCTGCACGTCGGCCTGCCCTCGGCCGGCCTGCTGGTATCGCTGTACGCACTGGGCGTGGCGGTCGGCGCGCCGGTGCTGACCGCGCTGACCGGCCGGGTGCCGCGCAAGGCGCTGCTGGTGGCGCTGATGGCGCTGTTCACCGCCGGCAACCTGCTCGCATGGCTGGCGCCCGGCTACGCCTCGCTGATCGCCGCGCGCATCCTCACCGGGCTGGCGCACGGCGTGTTCTTCTCTATCGGCGCGGTGATCGCCACCGCGGTGGTGCCGAAGGAAAAGGCCGCCAGCGCAATCGCCATCATGTTCACCGGGCTGACCGTGGCACTGGTCACGGGCGTGCCGCTGGGGACCTTCATCGGCCAGAACCTGGGCTGGCGCGCCACCTTCCTCGCGGTGGCCGGGTTGGGCGTGGTGGCGCTGCTCGGCAGCCTGTTGTTCGTGCCGCGCAACCTGCCGCGCAGCGCACCGGCCACGTTCGCGCAGCAACTGGCGGTGCTGGCGCAGCCGCGCCTGCTGCTGGTGTACGCGATGACCGCGCTGGGCTACGGCGGCACCTTCCTGGCGTTCACCTATCTCGCACCGATCCTGCAGGAGGTCAGCGGTTTCTCCGCCAACGCGGTGGGCGCGGTGCTGCTGGTGTATGGCGTGTCGGTGGCGATCGGCAACCTGTGGGGCGGGCGCCTGGCCGACCGCCTCGGCCCGGTGCCGGCGCTCAAGCGCATCTTCGCGCTGCTGGCGCTGGTGCTGTTCGCGCTCACCTTCACCGCACACGACGCATGGCTGGCACTGCTGACCGTGCTGGCGCTGGGCGCGGTGGCGTTCGGCAACGTGCCGGGCCTGCAGGTGTACGTGGTGCGGCAGGCGCAGCGTTACGCGCCGCGGGCCGGCGACGTGGCCTCGGGCCTGAACATCGCCGCGTTCAATGTCGGCATCGCGCTGGGCGCCTCGCTGGGCGGGCTGGTGGTCGAACACGCCGGCCTGATGCACACGCCGTGGCTGGGCGCGCTGGTGGTGGTTGCCGCCTATGGCCTGACCGCGCTCAGCGGCCGCCTGGACCGCCGCGACGGCATCGACGACCGCGCCGAAGGCATCGCCGTCGCCGCGCACTGATCCCCTCACTCCGCACCCACCCTGGAGCTTCCCATGACCCTTCCCGCCATCGGCCTCGGCACTTTCCGCCTCAAGGGCCAGACCGTCATCGACTCGGTACGCGACGCGCTGGACGTCGGCTACCGCGCCATCGACACCGCGCAGATCTACGACAACGAGGCCGACATCGGCCAGGCCATCGCCGCATCCGACGTGGCACGCGAAGACCTGTACCTGACCACCAAGGTGTGGATCGGCGAATTCCGCCGCGACGCGCTGCCGGCCAGCCTGCGCACCAGCCTGCAGAAGCTGCGCACCGACCACGTGGACCTGGCGCTGATCCACTGGCCCTCGCCGGACGACGAGGTGCCGATGGCCGAATACCTGGGCGCATTGGCCGAGGCCCGGGCGCAGGGCCTGGCGCGCGCGATCGGCATCTCCAACTTCACCGTCGCCCAGACCCGGCAGGCCATCGGGATCCTCGGCGCCAAGGCGATCGCCACCAACCAGATCGAAGTCCACCCCTATCTGCAGAACCGCCAGCTGGTGGCGTTCCTGCGCGAACAGGGCATCCACGTCACCGCCTACATGAGCCTGGCCTACGGCGAGGTACTGGTGGACCCGGTGATCCAGTCCATCGCCCGGCGCCACGAAGCCACGCCCGCGCAAGTGGCTTTGGCGTGGGCGCTGCAACAAGGTTACTCGGTGATCCCGTCCTCGACCCGGCGCGGGAACCTCGCCGGCAACCTGGAGGCCGCCGGCGTGCGGCTGGACGAGGACGACATGGCGCGGATCGCCACGCTGGACCGCGGCCGGCGGCTGGCCAACCCCGAGGGCATCGCGCCGGCGTGGGATTGAGGACCGGGACATCGCGGCGATAGCGGCGGCCGCTGGCCGGCGTTACTCCCGCAACCAGGTCCGCAGCGCGGCACTCACCGCGTCCGGCTTTTCCATCGGCGCCAGATGCCCGCAGTTGGGCAACACCAGCAACCGCGAATGCGGCACCAGCGCGCGCATTTCCGCGCTGATCGCCGGCGGCGTGATGCGGTCGTTGGCGCCGCACACGATCAGCAGCGGATCGCGGTAGCCGGCCAGCACGTCGTGGCCGTCCACGCGCTCCAGCGCGCTCTGCCGCAGGAACACCTCCGCGCCCAGCCGCGTGGCCATCGCCCGCACGCGTTGCACCAGGTCGTGATCGTGCAGGCGCGAGGCGTCGATGTAGTTGCGCATCAGCGTGTCGCCGAAGCCGTGGAAAGTGCCGGGCAGGCGGCGCACGCCGGCCTGCTGCGCGCGACGCTGCGCGGCACGCTCGGGCGAATCGGCATGGATCGAGGTGCCGATCAACGCCAGCCGCCGCACGCGCCGCGGGGCGATGCGCAGGATCTGCTGGGCGACGAAGCCGCCCAGCGAAAAACCGGCCAGCGCGAAGTGCGGCGGCGCCTGCGCCAGCACGTCCTCGGCCACCGCCTGCATGCTGTCGCTGCGGGTCAGGTCGCCGACCATGCAGTCGGCGATGCCGGACAGGTCGTCGACCTGCGCGCGCCACAACCCGGCGTCGTTGAGCAGGCCGGGGAGCAACAGCAGCGGGATCTTTCCGGGCGCATTCCCGGCAACGGCGGTTTCCATGCCGCCATTGTCGCGCCGGCGGGCGCCGCGATGGCGTCAGGCGTTGCCGTCGCCCGTCGCATCCAGTGCCAGCAGGCCCAGGCAGACCTCCAGTTCGCCATCGCCCACGCTTGCGCCCAGCACCAGCAGCGCGAGCCGGTCGCCGTGCCGCCAGCAGGCGATGCGGTGGCGCTCGAACGCATCCAGCAACGCTTCCGGCACGCCGCTGCCGGCGGGCTCGTAGCCCTCTACGCAGCACGGCGGCGCGCCCAGCGCCCCGGTCAACGACTGCACCATCGCATCCTGGCTGCCGCGATAGTCGTTCCAGAGGTTTTCCAGTTGCTCGTGCAGATCGTCGCCACTGGCGTCGCAATTCCCGTAATCGATGCCGACCACCGCCGCGCGCCGGCCGGGTGCCTGGCCCATCCACGACGCGTGCTGCTCGAACGCGCAGCCATCTTCGGGAACCTCGTCCGGCGGGAACGGCTGCGCCAGCAGCCTCTTCAGGGTGTCGGGCGCGGCCTGCACGCGCTGTTGGAAACCGGACATGCGGGATGTTCCCTGTCGTTGGGCTCAGGCGTCGCCCGCCGGCCGTACCGGCAGGGTCACGTTCATGATCGCCGGGTCGTCCGGGTCGGCCTTGACCGTGAAGCCCAGCGTGCGGCACATCGCCAGCATGGTGCTGTTCTCGCGCAGCACCTGGCCCTCGACCACGTTCAGGCCCTGCCAGCCGGCATATTCGATCATGATCTGCATCAGCTTCCAGCCGATGCCCTGGCCCTTGAGGTCGGAGCGGATCAGGATGCCGTACTCGCCGCGGTCGTAGTCGGCGTCGGCGTGCAGGCGCACCGCGCCGAGCATCTCGCCACCGTCCGGGTCGATCGCCACCAGCGCGATCGAGCGCGCGTAGTCGAGCTGGGTCAGGCGGGCAATGAACTCGTGGCTGAAATGCCTGACCGACTGGAAGAAGCGCAGGCGCAGGTCGTCGTCGCTGACGCGGGCGAAGAACGCGCGGAACAGCGCGTCGTCCTCCGGCCGCACCGGGCGGATGAAGGCCGTGCCGCCGTCGGCCAGTACGATGCTGCGCTCCCACTCGGTGGGGTACGGGAAGATCGCGAAGCGCGGGTGCCCGCGGCCCTTGTGCAGGCGCCGTACCGGGGCGATGGCGATGCGCGCGTCCAGCGCGAGGACGCCGTTGCGGTCGGCCAGCAGCGGGTTGAGGTCGAGCGTGCGAATCTCGGGGATGTCGGCGGCCAGCTGCGCCAGCTTGACCAGCACCAGCGCCACCGCACGCTCGTCGGCGGCCGGCACGTCGCCATAGGGCTTGAGGATGCGCGCCACCCGGGTGCGGCCGATCACCTCGTGCGCCAGGCGCAGGTCCAGCGGCGGCAGCGCCAGGGTCTTGTCGTCGATCACCTCCACCGCGGTGCCGCCGCGGCCGAACACCAGCACCGGGCCGAACACCGGGTCGTCGGCGATGCCGGCGATCAGCTCGCGCGCCTTCGGCCGCACCATCATCGGCTGCACCAGCACGCCCTCGATGCGCGCATCCGGGCGCAGCTCGGCCGCACGCCGCAGGATCGCGTCCGCCGCCACCCGCACCGCCTGCAGGGTGCCCAAGTTCAGGCGCACGCCGTCGACCGCCGACTTGTGCGGGATGTCCGGCGAGAACACCTTCACCGCGACGCTGGCGCCCTGTTCCAGCAGCGGCTGCGCCAGTTCCATCGCCTCGCGCGCGTCGCGCGCGACCATCACCTCCAGCGAGGGGATGCCGTAAGCCTGCAACAGCTGCTGGGTGGCCATCGGGTCCAGCCACTGCTGGTCGTTGCGCAACGCCGCCTCCACCAGCGCGCGGGCGCGGGCGGCATCGACGCTGAAATCGGCCGGCAGGCTCGGCGGCGTCTCCATCAACGCCGCCTGCGCCTTGCGGTAGCGCACCAGATGCTGGAAACCGCGCACCGCCTCGGCCTCGCTGGGGTAGGTCGGCACCCGCGCGGTGTTCAGCGTCGCGGTGGCGCGCTCGTCGTTGCCCAGCCAGACCGCGAACACCGGCTTGTCGCGCAGCTGCCGCGGGCGCTGGCCGAGGCTGCGGGTCAGCGCCTGCGCTGCGTCGGCCGAGGAGGTGAACGCGGTCGGCACGTTGACCACCAGCAGCGCGTCGTTGGCCTCGTCGGCCAGCAGCGCCTCCACCGCCGCGGCGTAGCGCTCGCCGTCGGCATCGACCACGATGTCCACCGGGTTGTCGCGCGACCAGCCCTGCGGCAGCGCCGCGTCCAGCCGTTCGACGGTGGCCGGCGACAATGCCGCCAGGGTGCCGCCCAACGCCTGCAGCTGGTCCACCGCCAGCCGGCCGACGCCGCCACCGTTGCTGAGGATGGCCAGCCGCTGGCCGGGGAAGGTGCCGAGCCGGCCCAGCGTTTCGGCGGCGGTGAACAGTTCGTCCAGCGCGTTCACCCGCAGCAGGCCGGCGCGGTTGAAGGCCGCGCCGTACACCGCGTCCGGCGCGGCCAATGCCTGCGCGTGCGAATCGGCGCCGGCCGCGGCCGCGCGCGGCTGGCGCCCGGACTTGACCACCACCACCGGCTTGGCGCGCGCGGCGGCGCGCGCGGCGGACATGAACTTGCGCGCGTCGCTGATCTGGTCGACGTAGAGCAGGATCGCGCGGGTGCGGTAGTCGCTGGCGAAGTAGTCGAGCAGGTCGCCGAAATCCACGTCCAGCGCATCGCCCAGCGACACCACCGCGGAGAAGCCGATCGAGCGCGCCACGCCCCACTCCACCAGCGCGGCGGCGATGGCGCTGGATTCGGAGATCAATGCCAGGTCGCCGGCCTGCGGCGTGTGCGCGGCGATCGACGCGTTGAGCCGCGCATGCGGGGCGATCACGCCCAGGCAGTGCGGGCCGAGCACGCGCATGCCACGGGGCCGCGCCGCCGCTTCCACCTGCGCGGCCAGCGAGCCGGGGCCGTGGCCCAGCCCGGCGGTGAGGATGATGGCACCAGCCACGCCCAGTTCGGCGGCCGCGGCCACCACCTGCGGCACCATCGCCGCCGGGGTGGTGATGACCACCAGGTCCGGTATCCACGGCAGGTCGCGGAGCCGCTTGACCGTGCGCATGCCGTCGATCTCGGCATGCCGCGGGTTGACCCAGCCGACCTGCCCGGCGAAACCGCCCGCGCGCAGGTTGCGCACCACCGCGCGCCCAGCCGAACGCTCGCGCGGGCTGCCGCCGACCACGGCCACGGAACGGGGGCGGAACACGGTCTGCAGGTGATAGATGCTCATCGCGGGGCCGGCGGCGGGAACGTGGTCAAAGGTACACGGCCGCGGGTGGACGCGGGATGCGCCGGATCAAAAGGCAGGTGATCTCACAATAGCGTCCCGCCGAGGATCATCGCGGCGATGCTGAAATAGATGACCAGCCCGGTCACGTCCACCAGCGTGGCCACGAACGGCGCCGAGGCGCTGGCCGGGTCGAAGCCCAGCCGCTTGAGCACGAACGGCAGCATCGAGCCGGACAGCGAGCCGAAGGCGACGATGCCCACCAGCGCCGCGCCGATGGTCGCCGCCAGCAGCTTCCAGTGCGCGCCGTAATCGTGCAGGCCGGCCAGTTGCCAGACGGTGATGCGCACGATGGCCAGCAGGCCGAGGATGCCGCCCAGCACCACGCCGGTGGGCAGCTCGCGCAGGGCCACCTTCCACCAGTCGCGCAGGCGCAGCTCGTGCAGGGCCAGCGAGCGGATCAGCAGCGAGGTCGCCTGCGAGCCGGAGTTGCCGCCCGAACTCATGATCAGCGGGATGAAAAGGGTCAGCACCACCGCGCGCGCCAGTTCGTCCTCGTAGTGCTGCATGGCGCTGGCGGTGAGCATCTCGCCGAGGAACAGCACGCTCAGCCAGCCGGCGCGCTTCTTGATCATGTCGAAGAAGCCGATCTGCATGTACGGCCTGTCCAGCGCCTCGACGCCACCGAACTTGTGCACGTCCTCGGTGGATTCGTCGATCAGCGCGTCGAGGATGTCGTCCACGGTGACGATGCCGAGCATGCGCTGCTGCGCGTCCACCACCGGGATCGCCAGCAGGTCGTGGCGGCGGATCAGCTGCGCCACCTCTTCCTGGTCCAGCAGCGGGCCGACCGTGACCGGCGGGTTGACCTGGGCCACGGCGAGGATGGAATCGTCCGGCGCACCGGTGATCAGCCGGCGCATCGTCACCACCTGCCGCAGCTGCTGGTCGTGCGGGTCCAGCACGTAGATGGCGTACACCGTCTCGCGGGTGCGCTCGACCTCGCGGATGTGCTGCAGGGTCCGGGCCACGGTCCAGTCGGCGGGCACGCTGACGAACTCGGTGGTCATCAGCGCGCCGGCGGTGTTCGCCGGGAAGCCGAGCAGCAGTTGGATCGACTGGCGCGCCTGCGGGTCGAGCAGCGGGATCAGCCGCGCGCGCTCGTCCTCGTCCAGCTCGTGGACGATGTCGGTGGCGCGGTCGTCGGCCATCAACCCCAGCAGCGCGGCGGCGCGGGCCGGCGGCAGCGCGGCGACCAGTTCGCCGGCGCGCTGCAGCTCGGGCGCCTCCAGCAGCTTGACCGCGCGCGGCAGCGGCAGCGCGGCCAGGGTGTCGGCGGCCTGCGTCGATTCGAGGTGGTTGAGGTACACCACCGCGTCGGCGGTGTTGAAATCCGCCAGCGGTGCGCTCAGTGCGGCGGCGTCCGCCATGCGGCGCAGGAGTTGCTTCTGGTTCATCGTGATTCGCCTTTACGGGGGTGCGACCGCAACGCCCGTGGCGGCGAACCGGCCCACTCAGGCGGTTGCCGTCACCGGCGTCGAACGAGATCGACTGCTACTGTCGCTGGGCATGGGTGGGCTCCGAAGGAATGCCACGCGGTGTCCACCGCGCAGCGGCGCGAGTCTGCGGGCAGGCACGACGGGGGTCAAGCAACGCCGAGTGAATTTTCCAATGCCGGTGCCCGCGCGGTAATCTTTCACCCGTCGATAGCCGCATTCGTCATCGCCCGCCGTATGGCGGTGCGCGGCGCCCTTTCCTCCCTTTCGAGAGCACGAACCCGATGCATGGCGGCGGTCTGGAGCTGGCCCTGGTACTGCTGCTGGCGGCGGTGATCGCCGTGCCGGTATTCAAGCGTTTCGGGCTGGGCGCGGTGCTCGGCTACCTGGCCGCCGGCGTGGTGCTGGGGCCGCACGTGCTGGGCTTCGTGCAGGACGCCGAGCGCATCCTCAACGCCGCCGAGATCGGCGTGGTGATGCTGCTGTTCCTGATCGGGCTGGAGCTGTCGCCGTCGCGGCTGATGGTGATGCGGCGCCCGGTGTTCGGCGGCGGCAGCACGCAGGTGCTGCTCAGCGCCGCCGCATTGGGCGGGCTGTTGCTGCTGTACCACTTCCACTGGAAGAGCGCGCTGGTGGTCGGCACCGCGCTGGCGCTGTCCTCCACCGCGGTGGGGCTGCAGTTGCTGTCCGAGCACAAGGCGCTGAACAGCGACCACGGCCGCTTCGGCTTCGCCATCCTGCTGTTCCAGGACCTGGCGGCGATCCCGTTGCTGGCTGCCATCCCGCTGTTGGGCGGCATCCGCAACGCCACCCTGACCTGGCAGAACGCCGCCGCCGCGCTGGGCGCGCTGGCGCTGGTGATCCTGCTCGGGCGGCCGCTGCTGCGCTACCTGTTCCGCAGCGTGGCGCGCACGCGCATGCCGGAGGTGTTCACCGCCAGCGCGCTGCTGGTGGTGCTGGGCACGGCATGGCTGATGCAGACGGCCGGGCTGAGCGCCAGCCTCGGCGCGTTCCTGGCCGGCGTGCTGCTGGCCGATTCGGAATTCCGCCACGAGATCGAAGCGCAGATCGAGCCGTTCAAGGGCCTGCTGCTGGGCTTGTTCTTCATCGCCGTGGGCATGGGCATCGACCTGGACCGCGTCGCCGCCGAGCCGGCGTTGATCGCCATCGGCGTGGCCACGCTGCTGCTGGTCAAGTTCGGCATCCTGCTGCTGGTCGGCCTGGCCGCGCGGCTGCCGCTGCGCAGCGCGCTGATGCTGGGCAGCGTGTTGTGGCTGGGCGGCGAATTCGCCTTCGTGGTGTTCAACGAGGCCGAGCGGGTCAAGCTGCTCAACCATGCCGACCACGACCGGCTGGTGGCCATCGTCGGCCTGTCGATGGCGCTGACGCCGCTGCTGATGATCGGCCTCAAGCACCTGCTGAAGTCGCGGGTACCGGGCGTGGCGCCCACGCCCGCAGCGGACGACATGCGCGAGGCGCAGGCACAACACCCGCAGGTGCTGATCGCCGGCATGGGCCGCTTCGGCCAGATCGTCGCGCGCCTGCTGACCGCGCAGCGCATCCCGTTCGTGGCGCTGGAATCAGACCCGGGTACGGTCGAGGACCTGCGCCGCTTCGGCAACCACCTCTACTACGGCGACCCTTCGCGCCCGGAGGTGCTGCGCGCGGCCGGCGGCGAGCAGATCCGCGTGTTCGTGATGGCGATGGACGACCCGGACACCAACCTGCGCGCGGTGCGGCTGGTGCGCCGGTTGTACCCGCAGGCCCGGGTACTGGCGCGCGCCCGCAACCGCCAGCACGCGTGGAAGCTGATGGACATGTCGGCCGAACCGTTCCGCGAGGTGTTCGGCTCCAGCCTCGAAATCAGCGAGCGCGTGCTGACCTCGCTGGGCATTCCCGAAAGCACCGCGCGCGAGCACGTGCGCCGCTTCCGCGAGCACGACGAGAAGCTGCTCAAGGCCCAGCACCTGGTCTACGACGACGAGGCGGCGGTGATCCAGACCTCGCGCGACGCCCGCGCCGACCTGATGCACCTGTTCGAAGCCGACGTTGGTGATAGCGACGCGGCGCCGCAAAACGAATAACCCGCAATCGCTACGCTGGCGTCCGACCGTTGCTCGGGCGGCGGGAGAGTTCAATGCAAGGGGCCGTGCCGACCAACGGTCGGCACCCATCGGGAATCGCGGATGCCGGGCTTGCCCGGTACGGGGCTTCCCGTCGCGGTGGGTTCAAGGCCTGCGGGGCAAGCCCCGCAGCTACGGATTCAATGGCTCAGCCCCGGTCGCGCAGGAAGCGGGCCATCGACGACACGCCCGGCACCGCCGGCTCGAAGGCGCCGGCGATGTCGACGAAACCGCGCATCACCGCGATCTCGCGCGGGCTGCGGTTGAGGTTGTCGCGGGCGTCCGGGTCGGCACCGGCGCGCAGCAGGCTCTGCACCAGCAGCGGCAGGCCGTGCAGCGCGGCCAGGTGCAGCGGGCCGAAGCCGCGCGGGTCGCGCACGTCCAGCGCCACGTCCTCGTCGAGCAGGCGCTCGACCGCGGCCAATACGACTTGTTCGTCGCAGGCGGTGCCGGGTTCGGCGCGCGCGCCCAGCAGCAGCAGCAACGGGGTGACGGTGCCGGCAGCGGGCTGGTCGGGTTCGGCGCCGGCCAGCAGCAGGGTGTCCAGCAGCGCCAGCAGGCGCGGGCGATCACGCGCGGTGAAGCCATACAGCGCGGCGCAGTGCAACGGCGCCAGGTGCTGGTCGTCGCCGGCATGCACGTCGGCGCCGGCGGTCAGCAGCTTGGCGACGATGTCCGGCAGGCCCAGCGCGGCGGCCAGCATCAGCACGGTGACGCCGCCGGGCAACCGATGGTCGATGTGCGCGCCGGCATCGAGCAGCGCGGTGACGATGCCGCCCTGGCGCATGCTCACCGCCGCCGACAACGGCGTGGCGCCACTGGCGGCGGCGTGCTGCGGGTCGGCGCCGCGCGCCAGCAGCAGGTCCACCGCCGCGGCATGGCCGCCGCCGGCCGCGCGCAGCAGGCCGGTGCAGCCCTGCGCATCGGTGGCGTCCACCGCCAGGCCGAGGTCGAGCAGGCGGCGCACCGCGTCGGCGTCGCCGGCCATCGCCGCGGCCGGCACGTCGGCTTCGCGCAGCGCGCGCAGCGGCAACGGCCAGCCGCGCCAGTCCAGCCAGTCGGCCAGGTCGCGGCGGCCGCTGGACAGGGCCACGCCGAGCGGGGTCTGGCCGTCGGCGGCGCGCGCGTCCGGCGAGGCGCCCTGCATCACCAGCAGTTTCAGCGAGGCCTCGCGTGCCAGTGCGGTAGCCAGGTGCAAGGCGGTCATGCCGTGGCTGTCGCGCGCCTCGCGGTCCACGCCCAGCGCCAGCAACGCCTGCTGCAGTTTCAGCCAGCCCAGGCGCACGGCCAGCGCCAGCGGCGGGTCGCCGGCCGGCGAAGCACCGAAGGGGTCGGCGCCGCGCTCCAGCAGTTCCAGCGCGAACTGCTCGGTACCGCGCGAGCCGTGGTCGTGGCGCGCGCAGGCGGCGAGCAGGCGGCCGAGCCCGCCGCGGCCGGCCGGCGACACGCCATGCCGCAGCAGCACCTGCAGGGTCGGGATGGCATCCACGCCGCGCGCCAGCAGCGCGAACATCGGCGTGTCGTCGCAGGCGTCCTGCTGTTCCAGCGCGATGTCATGCTGCAGCAACCAGTCCACCACGCACGGTTGCAGCGCCAGTTCGGGGTCGTGCAGCAGGCCGCCCAGTTCGGCCGGCGTGCACAGCTGCGCCATCGAGCGCATGCCATCGATGTTGCCGAAGGCCAGCGCTTCGCGCAGCAATTCCAGCGGGGCGCGGTCGCTCAGCGGCGATGGCGTGGCGGCGCCGTCGCTTTCGCCATTGGCCGGCGCGTCGCTGACCGCGACCGGCAGCGGATAGTCCGGGTCGAGCAGCGCGACGATGCTCCAGCGCCCGGCGGCGGCGGCATGGTCGATGGCGCGGCGGCCGTCGGTGGCGGCCGCGTCGCGGGCGACGCCCAGTTCGAGCAGCCAGCGCACCAGCGTCGCGCCGACCTGCTCGGCGCGGCAGGCCAGCAGCAGCGCGTTGTTGCCTTCGCCATCGACGGCGTTGACGTCGGGCCGGTGCGCGAGCAGGCGCTCGAGCACGCCGGCATGGGCCTGCGCGGCGGCGTCCAGCCACGGCGTGCGGCCGGCGGCGTCGCGCGGTTCGATGTTGGCGCCGGCGTTGAGCAGGACCTCGACGATCTCGGCATGCCCGGCCAGCGCGGCCTCGTGCAGCGCGCTGCGGCGGCGGCGGTCGCGCGCGTCCAGCCGTGCCTTGTGCTTGAGCAGCAGCTGCACGCCGGCCGGGTCGTCGTCCTCGGTGGCGGCGGCGGGCACCAACACCGGCACGCCATCGGCCGGCTCCACCTTGGCGCCGCGTTCGAGCAGGAACTTGGCCAGCCGCCAGTTGCCGCTCTGGCAGGCCACCGCCAACGGGCTGTGGCCGTCGTGGTTGAGCGCGTCGATCTGCGCGGCGGCATCGCGCAGCAGCGCGGCCACGCCGGGGTCGGAACTGCGCGCGGCGTGGTGCAGCGGGGTGTTGCCGTCGGCGTCGGTGGCGCGCGGGTCGGCGCCGTTGGCCAGCAGGGTCATCACCGCTTCCGGGCGGCCGTGCCAGCTGTCGCGGGTAGCAGCCAGCAGCGGGGTCATGCCGCGGTGGGCCAGGTTCACGTCGACGCCGCGGCCGATCAGCGCGCGCAGCAGGCGCAGGTCCGGCAACACCGCGGCCAGCACCGCCAGGCTGCGCTGGTCGCGCGAGTCGTCCGGCGGCAGCGCATGCGGGTCGGCACCGGCTTCCAGCAGTTGCAGCGCGCGATCGACACGGCCGCCGCGTGCGGCGTCGTACAGCTGCGGCAGCAGTTCGTGCTGCGCCAGCGGCTCCAGCGGCGCCGGCTCGGCCAGCGGCTCGGCGAAGGGATCGAATACCGGCGCCTCGGCAACCGGCGCCGGCGGTGCGCTGGGCAGCCGTTGCAGCACACCGTGCAGCACCGGCGACAGCAGCGCGGTGGCCACCGCCAGCGGCCAGTGCCAGCTGGCACCGAGCAGGCCCGGCCAGGCCGGTACGAACACCGCCGCGCACAGCGCCAGCAACGCCAGCGCCGCGCCCAGCCCGTGCCAGCTTTCCATACCACGCGCAGACAGCGCCTGCCCCTGCGCGCGCAAGGTGCCACCCTCGCGCTCCAGCGCCTGCCACAACGGCCAGCTGCGCCACAGCGCCAGCACCGCGATGCTCACCGCCACGCTCACTGCCAGCACCGCCGGCAGGCTGCCGCTGTCGCGCAGCGCCCGCAGCGGCCACGACACCAGCAGCGCCAGCAGCAGTACGCCGCCGGCCCACACCGCCAGCAGGGCCGGCAATTCATGCTTGAACAACGCGGCCGGCGCGGTGGCGGCACGCGTGCGCCGCCACCACGACACGCCGAGGGCAAACGCGGGTTGCGCCAGCAGGCCGCACACGGCGGCAGCCGCGCCGCCGAACCCGGTAACGAGGGCAAGCAGCGCGCCAGCGGCCAGCGCACCGGCGGCACGGGTACGCAACGGGTCAGTCATCGCGGCCGTCGATGCGGGCGATCTTCACCGGCGCCAGCGGCTGCGGCGGCAACTGCAGGTGAAAGCCGCGCTCGGCCAGGTTGGCGCGCACCAGCGCGGCGTCGGCCTGGGCCAGCCGCCGCTCCGGGGTCAGGGCGACCTCCAGCACGAAGCTGAACGGTGCCAACGTGGCACCGAGCGTGGGCGGGATCGCGTCGAAATCATCGCGCTTGGCAAGGTAGACGTAGGTGTCCTGCTTGCGTTGGCTCTTGTAAACGTAGGCTTGCATGCCCGCGGGCTTTGCCCTGCTTGGGAATACGCAGGATTGTGTCGGAAAGCCGACGCAGGCGAAAGGCATTTGTGCCCGCAGCGGCCGCCTTCTTCGGCGAAGCTTCATTCATTTTCATCAAGACGCCGACGTCGGCATGCCGGCATGGAGCCATGTGGCGGACGACGCACCGATATACTCGCGCCCCGTCCAGACCCCGGAAAACCGCGTGACCGCCGCTCCGTCCCCGCGCCAGCTCCCGCTGAACATCCTCGCGCACAGTGCCACCACCGCACTGGGCGCCGGGCTGGATGCGCAGCGCCGGGCGCTGGCGCAACGCCGCAGCGGGCTGCGCCGCAACGCTTTCGGCAGCGACCCGCTGGACTGCTGGATCGGCCGCGTCGAGGGCGTGGAGGACGTGGTGCTGCCGCCCGCCCTGGCCGGCTTCGCCTGCCGCAACAACGCGCTGGCGTGGCTGGCGCTGCAGCAGGACGACATCCTCGATGCACTGGCCGGCGTCGTCGCCCGCCACGGCGCCGGCCGCGTGGCGGTGGTGATGGGCACGTCCACCTCCAGCATCGGCGCCACCGAGGAGGCCTACGCGCACCTGCAGGCCGGTGCCGACGGCGTGGCGTGCTTCCCGCCGGACCTGCAGCGCCCGCGCATCCACACCCCGCACGCGCCGGGCGACTTCGTGCAGGCCGCCACCGGGCTGCGCGGGCCGTGCGTGACCGTAGCCACCGCCTGCTCGTCCAGCGCCAAGGTGTTCGCGCAGGCGGCGCGCCTGATCCACGCCGGCTTCGCCGATGCCGCGCTGGTGGGTGGCGTCGACACGCTGTGCGGCAGCGTGCTGTTCGGCTTCCATTCGCTGCAGCTGGTCGCCAGCGATCCCTGCCGGCCGTTCGATGCCCGCCGCAGCGGGCTGTCGCTGGGCGAAGCCGGCGGCTACGCCGTGCTGGAACGCGCCGGCGCCGGCCCGGACACCGCGCTGCAACTGCACGGCTACGGCGAATCCAGCGACGCCCACCACATGTCGGCGCCGCACCCGCAGGGCCTGGGCGCCCGCCTGGCGATGCAACGGGCGCTGCACGGCGCCGGCCTGGACGCCGCGCAGGTGGGCTACCTCAACCTGCACGGCACCTCGACCCCGGCCAACGACGGCATCGAGGCGGCGGCGGTGGCCGCGCTGTTCCCGCCGTCCCTGCATGCCGGTTCGACCAAGGGCTGGACCGGACACACGCTGGGCGCGGCCGGCATCGTCGAATCGGTGTTCGCGCTGCTGGCCCTGTCCGACGGCCTGCTGCCGGGCACGCTCAACAGCGAGGTCCCCGACCCGGCCTGCGGCCCGCAGATCCGGTTCGACAACGCGCGCGCGGACATCGGCCATGCGATGAACAATTCCTTCGGCTTCGGCGGCAACAACTGCTCGCTGGTATTCGGCAAGGCGGGGTGAGGCACGTGCGCGAGGCAATCGTCGAAGGCATCGGCTTCTGGGGCAGCGGGCTGCCCGACTGGGACGCGGCCTGCGCCTGGGTACGTGAAGGCCGGCGCCCGCCGCAGGCACCTGCGCGCCCGGCGGCGACGCTGCTGGCGGCCAACGAGCGCCGCCGCGCGCCGGCCACCGTGGCGGTGGCGCTGGACGCCGCGCTGGCTGCCTGCGAGGCGGCCGGGCGCGAAGCGGCGACGCTGCCGTCGGTGTTCGCCTCCACCCACGGCGAGATGTCGATCACCGACTACATGTGCACGACGCTGGCCGACGACCCGCGCGCGATTTCACCGACCCGCTTCCACAACTCGGTGCACAACGCCGCCGCCGGCTACTGGACCATCGGCACCGGCGCGCACGCGCCGGCCACCGCGATCAGCGCCGGGCCGGGCAGCTTCGCGCAGGGCCTGGTCGAGGCGGTGGCGCAGCTGGCCGCGGGCAGCGAAGCGGTGCTGCTGGTCGCCTATGACGGCCCGGCCTGCGGGCCGCTGGGCACGGTGGTGCCCAGCGAGGGCCTGCTCGGCATCGCGCTGGTGCTCTCGCGCACGCCCTGCCCCGGCCTGCCGGTGCTGCGGCTGGAATTGGCCGGGCCGGCCGGCACGCAGGTGCCCGGGCCGCTGTCGCGGCTGCTGGCCGGCAACGCGATGCAGCCGGCACTGCCGTTGCTGGAAGCGCTCGCGCTGGAACAGGAACAGGCATGGCTGCCGGCCGGCGCGGGGCAGTGGCTGCGGGTCGACATCGGGCATGGCTGATTCGTTGCCGCTTGGCCCGGACGACGTCGCCGTGGTGATCCCGGCGCTCAACGAAGCGCTGCGCATCCGCGAGGTGGTGGAGGGTGCGCTGGAACATTTCCCGCACGTGATCGTGGTCGACGATGGCTCGGAGGACGACACCGCCGCGCGCATCGCCGACCTGCCGGTCACCGTGCTGCGCCACCCGCAGCGCCGCGGCAAGGGCGCGGCACTGCGCAGCGGCTTCGCCGAGGCGGTGCGGCGCGGCCTGCGCGGCGCGTTGACCCTGGATGGCGACGGCCAGCATGCCGCCTCCGACCTGCCGCGGCTGCTGGCCAGCGCCAACCGCCACCCAGGCTGCATCATCATCGGCGCGCGCCTGCGCAAGCGCGCCTCGCAGCCCCTGCTGCGGCGGCTGGCCAACGAATTCGGCGACTGGGGCGTGGCCTGGGGCACGCATTACCAGGTGGCCGACAGCCAGAGCGGGCAGCGCTTCTACCCGGCCGAAGTGATCGCCATGCGCGAGGTGCCCGGCGAGGGGTTCGTGTTCGAGGCGCAGGTACTGATCTCGGCCGCGCGGCGGCTGGGCACGCGCTGCGTGTCGGTGCCGATCGAATCGCGCTACCGCGATGCCGGCAATGGCGAATGCTTCCGCCCCAGCCATTTTCGCCCGCTGCGCGACCTGTACCGCATCACCAGCCACATCGTGCGCTTCGCGCTGCGCCACGGGCGGGTGCGGCAGGTGCATCGCACCATCCGCGCCAATCCGCCGGTCATCGACGAGACTTGAGCCGGGTCAGCCCATGCCGCCGTTGATGCCGATCACCTGTCCGTTGACGTAGGCGGCCGCATCGCTGCACAGGAAGGCGACCAGCGCCGCCACTTCCTCCGGCTTGCCGGCGCGTCCGGCCGGCACCATCTGCTTGATCGCCTCGGGCGGGAAGGCGTCGGCCGCCATCCTCCCGGCGATCACGCCCGGCGCAACCACATTGACGCTGATGCCGCGGCTGGCCATTTCCCGCGCCAGCGACTTCGAGGCGCCATGCAAGGCCGCCTTGGCCGCGGCGTAGTTGCTCTGGCCGCGGTTGCCAAGCACCGCCGCCACCGAGGAAATGCTGACGACGCGGCCCCAGCGGGTGCGCGCCATCGGCAGCAGCAGCGGCTGGGTGACGTGGAAGAAGCCGTGCAGCGAGACGTCGATCACCCGCCGCCATTTCTCCGCATCCATGCCGGCCATCGGCGCGTCGTCGTGCACGCCGGCGTTGTTGACCACGATCTGGATCGGGCCGTCGGCCAGCAGGATTTCCAGCGCCGCCGCGGTGGCCGCGCCATCGGCCACGTCGAAGGCCACCGCCTGCGCGCTGCCGCCGGCCGCGGCGATCTCCGCGGCCACCGCCTGCGCCCGCGCCAGGTTGCCGTTGGCATGGACGATCACGTGCACGCCATCGGCGGCCAGCCGCCGGCAGATCGCGCCGCCCAGGTCGCCACTGCCGCCGGTGACCAGCGCGCGTCGCTTCGTGCCCATCGTCATTCCATCCTCGTGCATTGCCTCATCCATCATCCGGGTTGCAGCATCACCGCGGCGCGCCCTTCGGCCAGCACGCGCGTGCCGTGGCTGATGCGGAACGCATACTGCTGGCTGGTTTCCGCCTCGGCCAGCACCTGCGCGGTGGCCTCGATGGCACCGTCGAGATCATCGATGCGCGCGAGGTGCAGCTGCACGTCGCGCAGCGCCACCAGCACGCCGGGCTGCACCGCGCCGCCGCGCTGGCGTGCGCGCAGGCCGCCGTGCACCGCCATCGCCTGCGCGCCGTATTCGCACAGATGGATGGCGTGCAGCCGGCCGCCGCTGCGCAGCGGATGATCCGGGGCGCGGTGGTTGAAGGCGCGCAGCGCGATGTCCGTGGCGCTCCATGCGCTCACCTCGTCCCACAGGCACATGCCGCCCTGGTGCGGGACCAGTTGCAGGATGTCCTCACGCGCCAGCATCGGTCGCGGCCTCCTGCCAGGGTTCGCGCGCGACCAACAGCGCCAGCACGAAGTTGCACACCACGCCCAATGCCACGGTGCCGCCGATCGCGCGCAGCACCGGGATCGAGGACAGGCCGAGCAGGCTGAACACCAGCAGCGTCATCACGCTGCACACCAACAGGCCGTGGAAGGTGCGCAGCTGGTCGGCGAGGCTGTCGCCGGCATGCTCGAAGAACAGGCCGTAGTCCAGGCCCAGGCCGGCGGCGAGGATCAGCCCGATCAGGTGGAACAGGTTCAGTTCGATGCCGGCGCCGCGCAGCGTGGCCAGCACCACCAGCGTGGCCAGCAGCATCGGCAGCAGCACCCGCAGCACGCGGCGCGGCGAGCGCAGCGCCACCCACACGGTGGCGGCCAGCAGCAGCACGGCGACGGCCAGCGCCGCCAGCACGCGCCCGCGGTAATCGGCCACCAGCGATTCGGAGGCGTGCTTCAGGTCCAGCAGCTCGGCGCCGTGCAGGCGCGCGGCGGTCGCCACCGCGGCCACGTCGTGCAGGCCACTCAACGAAACCAGCGCGGTGGCCCGGCCTTCGCCTTGCAGCAGCAGGCCGCCGACCGCGGTGGCCAGCGGCGTGCCATGCAGGTCCTTCGGCTGCAGCGCGGGCGCGGCGCGGGCGCGCTGCACGTCGGCGACGAAGGGCTCGAACGCATCGTCGCGGAACGGCGTGGCGGCCACCGCCGCGGCCAGCGCGCCGCGCAGCGTGGCCACGTCCGGCAACCGTTGCTGGCGCTGGCGCTGCAACGCCGCGCTGGGCAGGTAGCGCGCGGCCATGTCGTAGCGCTCCAGCGCGCCATCGGCAACCAGCCGGTCCAGCGCCGGGCGCAGCCGCTCGCTGGCCTGCAGCGCCGCCTGCGCATCGCCGCCGTGCATGGCGACCACGTAGCGCACGTCCGGCGTACCCAGCTCGCGGCTCAACTGCGCATGGCGCAGCAGGTCGGCGCCGTCCACCGGCGTCAGCTTGCCCAGGTCGTTCTGCCAGAACGGTCCCGGCGCCCAGGCCAGCACCGCCAGCGCGGCGGCCGCCAGCACCGCCAGCGAGCGGCGCGGGCGCGGCAGCCGCCGGGTATGCCGCCACAGGCGGGCCAGCCATGCCGAATCGGCGAAGTCGCGGGTGGCCGGGTCCACCAGCGCCGGCAGCAGGTAGCGCGTGGCCAGCGCCGCGGTGGCCAAGGCGGTGATGGTGAACACCGACAGCTGCTTCAGCCCCTCGACGCCGGAGAACAGGAAGGTCAGGTAGGCGATGCAGGTGGCGACCACGCCGGTGCCCAGCGTCGGCCACAGCGCGCGCACGTTGTCCCACGGCGAGCGGCCGGGGCGCTGGTGGCTGAAGAAATGGATCGGGTAATCCTGCACCACGCCGATCAGGGTGAAGCCGAAGGCGATGGTGATGCCGTGCACGCCGTCGAAGGCGGCCGCCACCGCGGCAAGGCCGGCCAAGCCGGCGCTGGCCAACGGCAGGAAGCCGAGGATCGGCATCTTCCAGCTGCGGTAGGCGAGCCACAGCAGCAGGATCATGCCGATCGTGTCGATGCTGCCGATGGTACCGGCCTCGCGGGCGGTGCGG
>Ga0206118_100404_pt1 | contig 22382 bp, 28 predicted proteins | sample 3A20Ametagenome_FD_177999 | JGI IMG/M metagenome (GOLD analysis project Ga0206118, IMG submission 177999) | Enriched microbial communities from leaf-cutter ant dump, University of Wisconsin, Madison, United States - 3A20A | ecosystem: Environmental > Terrestrial > Nest > Insects nest > Nest dump... | reverse complement strand
ATGGCCCCCGTGGTGGTGGAGACCTACACGATCCTCGCCGCGCAGCGCTTCGACTATACCGGCATGGAGGGCCTGAAGGGCGCCTACGAGGCGGGGAAAGGGCCGATCACCGCCTTCCTCGACCGGCACGGCGACACCCGCGAGAAGCTGTTCTTCCTCGAAGCCGCGCGCAGTCTCTGGCCGCCGGACATGGCGGCGGGGCTGTCGGAAAAGTCGATCGCCGTGATCCTGCCGGCCTTCACCGTCAGCCAGCTGCGGGAGGCCTTCGAGATCGGCTTCCTGCTCTACCTGCCCTTCATCGCCATCGACCTCATCGTCTCCAACATCCTGCTCGCGATGGGCATGATGATGGTCAGCCCGCTGACAATCTCGCTGCCGTTCAAGCTGTTCCTGTTCGTCATGATCGACGGCTGGTCCCGCCTCATCCTCGGCCTCGTCCAGACCTACGTCTGACCCCGCGAACAGGGAAAACCGCCATGTCCCCCGCAACCGCGCTGCAGCAGATCCAGGAGATGATGGTGCTGGTCCTGCTCCTGTCGATGCCGCCGATCGTCGTCGCCTCGGTCGTCGGCATCCTGGTCAGCCTGTTGCAGGCCCTGACGCAAATCCAGGAGCAGACCGTCTCCTTCGCGATCAAGCTCGTCGCCGTGCTCCTCACCATCGCCGCGATGGCCGGCCTGCTCGGGGCGGAGCTGATGAACTTCACGCTAAAGCTCTTCACGGAATTCCCGAGCATGACATGAACGACATCGTCGAGGTGGGCCGGCTCTATTTCAACCTGTTCGACCGGGAGATCGTCGCGCTCCTGCTGACGATCCCGCGCCTCTACGCCTTCATCCAGATCTCGCAGCTGATGGCCGACTCGGCCGTGCCGCGCCTGCCGAAAGTGGCGGTGATGCTGTCGCTCGCGGTCGTCGCCGTGCCGATGAACCTGCCGGCGGCGGAAGGTTTCGACCGCAGCGCCGTCTCGCTCGCCCTTTTCATCGCCAAGGAATACATGATCGGCATCGTCCTCGGCTATATCGTCGGATGGATCTTCTGGGCCGTGCAATCGGCCGGCGCATTGATCGACAACCAGCGCGGCGCCTCCATGGCCGCCTCGATCGATCCGTTGCAAGGCCATGAGACCTCGCCGCTCGGGCTGCTCTTCAGCCAGGCCTTCCTCACCTATGTCTATTCGGTCGGGGCGATCCTGCCGATCCTCGGCCTGCTCTACCAATCGTATAAAATCTGGCCGGCGACGCGCGGCCTGCCCATCCTGTCGCCGGAATTCCCCAAGCTGGTGCTCTCCGTCGCCGACACCGCGCTCATGGCCATGGCCGTGATCGCCGGTCCCATCATCGCCATCATGTTCCTCGCCGAATTCGCGCTCGCCATGATCAGCCGCTTTGCGCCGCAGGTGCAGGTCTTCATCCTCGCCATGCCGATCAAGAGCGGGCTCGCGATGTTCATCCTGGTCTTCTATTTCAGCCGCCTGCTGCCCTACGCCACCGACCAGCTTTCGCTGTTCGAGCCCTATATCGACCGTTTTTACGCGGTAATGCAGTTCTCCGAGCCCGTGCGGGAGGCAGGCCCGTGAGCGAGGGCGGCGAGAAGACCGAGCTGCCGACCCCGAAGAAGGAGCGCGACGCCCGCCAGAAGGGCCAGGTGGCGCGCAGCCAGGAGGTCGTGACGACGGTCTCGCTGCTTTCCGTCATCGTCTATGTCTGGCTCGCCTGGGGCGCGATCATGGAAACGATGATCGGCATGTTCGACCGCGTCGCTCAGCTTGCCGCCGGCGATTTCCGCCAGGCCGCCTCGCAGGGGATCGTCTTCTTCTTCCGCGAGAGCCTGGGCCTGCTCGCGCCGATCCTCGGCATCGTCATCCTCGCCGGGATCGCCGCCAACTACATCCAGTTCGGCTCCCTGTTCTCCTTTGAAAGCATCGCGCCAAAACTCGAAAAAATCTCGCCGGCCGCCGGCTTCAAGCGGATCTTTTCCATGAAGCAGGTCGTCGATCTCCTCAAGTCGATCCTCAAGATCGGCTTCCTGTCGGTCCTGCTCTATTTCGTCGTGCGCGATGCGATCGGTCCGTTCATGGAGGCGCTTCCCTGCGGCATGCCCTGCATCGGCGGCATCACCGCGCTGATCCTGTTCAAGACGCTCGCCTTCTCCGCCGCCGCCTTCATCATCGTCGCGGGCGCCGATTTCGGCTACCAGAAGCACGCGCATGTGAAGAGCCTGATGATGTCGAAGGACGAGGTGAAGCGGGAATACAAGGAAAGCGAGGGCGACCCGCACATCAAGGGCAAGCGCAAGCAGCTCGCCCACGAGCTGGCGATGGGCGATGCCGGGGCCGCCGCGCGCAAGGGCACGGCCGTCGTCGTCAATCCCACCCATTTCGCCGTGGTCATCGACTACCGCCCCGGCGAGACGCCGCTTCCGGTCGTCACCGCGAAAGGGCGCAACTTCGCCGCCCATGCCCTGCGCGCAGAGGCGGAGTCCGCCGGCGTGCCGATCTTCCGCAATGTCGCGCTCGCCCGCGCCCTCTTCGCCGACGCGCAACTGCACGCGCCGATCCCCGACGAGCTGTTCGACGCGGTGGCGGAAGTGCTCGCCTGGGTGGCGAAGAACCGGGACCACCTCTATCGCGACCGCCTGCCGCACGGCGTCATCGACATGGATGCGAACGACCACCGCAAGACGGCGCCGTGATCATGTCGTTCCCTTGGGCGTGAGCGGCAGGATATGGCGCCGGCGCACCGGCTGCCGACCGCTTTCCTCCTCATCCAGGAGGGCATCGATCTCGGCCAGCACGGCATCGGCGAGCGCCGCCAGCTCGGCCAGCAGGAGATCGAGAAACCGGAGGAGGCGCTTCGTGCCCGGCTCGCGGCCGATCTTGCGGATGACCTGCGCAAAAACCGTCGGGTCGCGCAGGATATCGGCGAGGAATTCTGGCGCGACGTTCCGGCTTCTTTCGTCCTTCCGGCGGCCTGCGGACGGTCCGCCGATCAGCGGGCGCGGCGGCGGCCAGCCGGGGATCATCGCCGCATTGAGGATGAACGAGGCCAGCACGCCCGCCCGCTCCGCCTGCAACGGACCGGGCAACCCCTCGTTCGACGCGACCTCGACGGCGCGGGATACTTCGTCCGCAAGATAGGCCAGGCGCGCGTCTTCGCTATCCGCCGGCTCCGCCGGAGAAGAGTCAACTGCCACGGCGCGCATCGCCCGCGAGACTTCGGACATCCTCTCCACCTCCCCGCGAAGCGCCAGGAGCGTGCGCCGGAGATCGGCCGGAGCGTCGACCGCAAGGGCGGATTGCATCACCTGCGGCTCGCGCAGGCCCGCCAGAACATGCGGCGCGACGGCAGCGGCAACGGGGTCGTCGGGGTCGAACGGGGCAGCGATGCGGGTGCTGCCTCGCCGCGAAACGGCCTCGTCGGCATCGCGCACGATCGGCCTGAGCAGGTCGGCCAGCCGGCCGACCGGACGATCGAGATCAGCCACCACCGCCGCCCTCCCGGCGGCTTGCGAGGACGAGGCGCAGGCGTGACGCCTCCACCTTCAGCGGATCGTCGGAAAGCTTGCCTACCCTCGCATCGAACGCATCCAGCAGCGCCGCGCTCTCGGCATCCCGTCCCGTCGTGGCTGCGACGGCGGCGAGATGAAAGAAGGGCAGCGCCCAGTCCGGGCGCAGCGCCGCGGCCATGCCGAAGGCCAATTCGGCGAGGTCGGGCTGGTCGACGGTCCGCAGGCAGAGGCCGTAACCGGCCCAATAATCGGCGACGGTCCCGTCGACGATGCAGAGCGCCCGGAACAGCGGCAAGGCGCGGTCGAGGCGGCCGACCTCGCACCAGCGATAGGCCTTCGCATAAAGCGCTTCCCCCAGAGCCGGCGAGACGCCGAGCGCCGCGCCGATGGATCGTCCCGCCGCCAGTCCCCGGATCAGGCGGTCCGCCTGCAACCCCCGCTCGGCCGCGCAGGCGGCAAGCTGCTCTGCCAACAATCCCTCGTCCCGCGCGTCGAGCGCGAACATCTCGCCCAGCGCCGTCGCTTCGAGGGCAAGGTCGTCCGTCACGCCCGGCCGTCGCCCGTCAGTTCGAGCAGGCGCAGGGCCTCGGCGGAAAGATCCCCGGCGCCGGAGGCCTCCGCCACGGCGATCGTCTGCCGGAAGTCCTCCCGCGCCTCGACATGCAAGCCGGCGTGAAGGCAGGCCTTGCCGCTGATGATGTATCCGCGGGGGTCCTGCGGGTAGAGCGCGATCAACACGGCCGCCGCCTGCATGGCGACGTAATGCTGCTGCGCCTCCACGGCGCAATTGGCGAGGCCGAGCTGGATCTCGTAGTTCATCGGCTGGCAGATCGCCATGGTCGCATAAAGCCGCAGCGCCTCGGCCAGATGTCCGTTCCGCATGGCATTCGCTGCAAGCATCAGGCCCGCGTCGAAATCGCCCTCCGCCAGATCGAGCGAGGCGAGAAGATGGCTGCCCAACAGGGCGGCGGCCTCCTTGAGGTCGCCCGTGTCCGGCAATTCTCGCAAGGGGTCGTCGGAAGGCCGATAAGACAAAACGGATACCTCTCATCAAATTTCAGGATGAAATATCTAGGGTCGAAAGATAAGCGTTTCCTCGACAATCGTCCGGGACGATCGGGCGGGCGACGGGCGGCTTGCCCCGGCGGCGATGTCGAGCGTCGCGCGACCCACCTCCGCCAGATGAACGACATCCTCCAGGATAGCGACCAGACGCACGGTATCGGCCGCGCGATAGGGGAAGACGCCCCGCACCGCCAGAAAATCCTCTCCACCGGGCTCGCGCCGCATGTAAAATCCGCCGCCATTGTCGAGCAGCAGGCCGGCACCGGCGCGCAGGATCTCGCGGGTCGCGGCGGCCCGCGCCGGGGGGGCGGCCGGAAGCGGCCCCACCGTCGCCGTGAGCGCCATCTGCTCCGGCCCGTCCGCGTGAAGGGCGACCGCCGTCCTGTCCACGGTCAGCCGGACGATGCCGGACGCATCGTATCTCGCGGCGCCGAGATGGAGCCGGTGGAACAGCGCGTCGATTGCCGCGACGAAGGTCTTTCCGCTCACGCCCCGCCCTGCCTCACGCCCGGGTGACGACGCGCATCTGCTCCACCTCGGCATCCGCCAGCTCTTTCAGGAAAGCGACGATCGCCTGCATCGTCTCCTTCATGTTCTGCTGGATCTCCTTGGCGAAATCGCCCGCCTGCGCGGCCTGCGCGCCCTCGGCGGCATGAACCTGCGCATCGGCCTCGTCCGCCTTGGACTGCGCGTCGAGGATCTTGCTGCCGCTCGCCCCGGCGCCCGAGCCGATGTCTCCGACCGAGCGCGAAATGCTGTTCACGCTCGCAAACAGCGACGAGGTCTGCTCCGCCATCTTGAACAGCTGGTCGTTGCCGCCCGCCTTCGCCATGCCGCTCAGCGACTTCACCTGTCCGGCCGCCGCAACCATGCCGCCGGCGACGGAGATGCCGGAGCTGACGCTGGTCAGGACCAGCGACGTGATCGCGCCCTGCATCATCTTCGCGGCGGCATCGCGGATCTCGCCGGCCTGATCGAGGGCCGCCGCCTTCTGCGCCGCATAGGCCATGGTGCGGCTGTCCAGCGCATCCTGCCGCTGCGCCGCCGCCATCTTGATCATCACCTCGCCCAGCAGGCGCGAAAGATCGCCGGGAAAGACCTGCCCGAGCTGCCGCACCGCCTCCGCGAGCCGCTGGCTGCTGCCCTGCGGATCGCTCACCTGGGCGGGTTGCGGCGTCAGGTCGACGGCAGCCCCGCCCTTCGTCCCGCTGGAGGGGATGGCCGCCGGCATCCCGCCCGTGCCGGACAGGCCGGCATTCCCCGCGCCGGTGACGTTTCGCGCCGAGACCTCGTTGTCAGGACGACCGAGGGAGCCGAGGGACGGCGAAAGACCGGAAATGCTTGTCATGGCTATGCTCCCGAAAACATGGCCGGCCCGGGCCGGCCTCCTGTGATTGCCGCCGGCTCATGCACGGAACTGCATCGCCGCATTTGCATTGCCCCGCTCCTGGATCGTCTCCACGAGACCGTCCAGGATGTTGTTGAAGCGGTCGGATGCGCCGATCAACCGTTGCAGCGCCTGGTCGATCAGGTCGTCGAGTTGCGCGAGGACCGCGCCCATCTCCCGGGCCTCCGCATCGAGGCGCATGCCCTCGCTCTTCAGGTCAGCCGCCTGGTACTGCACCGCCGACTGGCCCGCCTCGATCCCCGCCTGCGCTACCTGCGCCGCAGAACCCGACAGTCCGGCCGCGCGCTCGGAGAACTTCATCGCCTTGGCGGAGCCGCTCAGCACCATCTCGGACGAATTGCCCGCAGCACTCAGCCCCTCGCGGAAACTGCTGACCGTCGCCTTGATCGCCTCCCGGACGACATCCGCCGTCACCTTGCCGGCGATCTCCGTGCCGGCCTTGGCGGCGGAGGCGCCGGCCTTCGCGGCCCCCTGCGCGGCATCGGCCACGCCCTTGGCGGCGCCGACGCCGCTGACAATCGAGGCGGCGAGCGTGAAGACCATCACCGCCATCGAGAACGCCATGTCGGCCGCATCCACCCCCTTGCGGAAATCGGCCGATTCCACGTCCGCCCCGGCGGCCATCCCGCCGAGGAGCGCGGTCATGCCGGCAAGGCCGTAGCCCTCGCCGTCGCCGATGCCGATATCCTTGGTCACCATCTTCATCGCCGAATCGCTCGCCTGCACGATGGCCCCGCCGGCCGCCGCCGCAAGCGCGCTGCCCTGAACCGCGCCGGCGATCGTGACGATCATCGCGACGGCGACGACGGTCTGGGCGATGGCGACGACGACGTCCAGCGCCACCTTGATGCGGTCGAAGATGTTGGACGAATCCGCCTTGGAGCGCGCCTCGTCCAGTTGCTTCTGCGCCTCCTTCAGCTTGTTCATGCGCTCCTGCGCCTGCGCCTGCCTAGTCGTCTGGTCGAGCTTGATCTTGCCGGTCTGGCTCAGCACCTCGGTATCGCGCATCTGCATCGCGATCTGCACCAGCAGGACCTCCACGTCCTCGATCGGCTGCGGCGTGATCATCGCCTCGATCGACTGCATGAGGGCCGCGTTCGCAAGCAGCACCGCACCCGCCGCCGCGACCGGGGGCATCAGCGATCCGGTCGAGGTCACGCCCATGCCGACCTTCTGCGCTCCCTCGGCCCCGTCGGGCCGCCGGCTGAGAAGATTCGGATCGATTGCGGTTTGCGACCCTATCGAAAGACTGGACATGGAAAGCTCCCGGCACCGCGTCGTGCCCAAAGGTTTGACGGTTCCGCATCCCTGCCGGCCGCGGAACAGGTTCGCATTTTCAGGCCATCGGGGCGACCGCGCCGTCGAGCAGGGCGAGGTTGCGCAGCGCCTCCGCCGCGTTGCCCGGACGCCCCTTGCCGCTTTCGGCGAAGGTCTTCGCCGAGGTGAAGGCGCTGCGGGCCTCGTCGATCTCGCCGGCCGCCATCAGGCATTCGCCGAGCCGCAGGTATCCTTCCGGGTTTGTCGCATTCAAGCCAAGGAACTGGATGTAGAAATGGGCCGCGAGCGGCAGGTTCCCCTCCATCTGGTATGTCGCGCCGAGCGCATAGAGTGGACGCTCGTCCAGCGGCTCCAGCTGGTAGAGGCCGCTCAGGACCTCGCGCGCCTTCTGCAGCTCGCCCGTCTGGAGGAAGCGGCATCCGACGTTCAGCAGCGCGTCGCGCTGCTCCTTGGTGATGCCGAGCATATCGGCGCGCGAGCGCCCCTCGGCCTCCACGTCCAGAAGGCGCCGCTGATCCTCCGTGAGCTCCAGAAGCGGCAGAAGCCGGGCCTTGGCCGTCCCGGCCATGGAGAGCGTGGCCTGCATATGCTCCCTGTCCCGGAAGGGGCCGTCCAGTATCGACATAGGCGGATATCTCCAGAACCGGCGAGGCCGCCGCGGAGATTCATCCGGCGCCGCCCTCTTGTTCCCCGCCCGGTTCACACCGAAGCCGGAACCGGACCTCATTGATTTCTGTGTATCACCGGCGCCGGCCCGCTATTGTGTCGAAGATGACAGGGCTCAGCTGTCGTCGCCGTCGCCGGCCTCGCCATGTCGCAGATAGGCATCGAGCGCATCGCGCACGCGCGGCCCCGCATCGAGCTCGAACAGGCAGCGCGTCTTGAGGTAGCGCCGCATCCGCTGCCGCTCGTTGAGGCGGTAGCTGCCGAAGCGCTCCAGCGGATCGATCCGGTCGAGCTCTTCCAGGCAGGCGAGCGCTTCCTCGAAGCGACCGTCGAGGAAATGCAGCACGGCGGAGGCGCTGACGACCTCGGCCGAGCGGTCGCCGAGCGACAGCAGCGCCTCGACCAGCGTGCGGGCGCGCTGGAACTGCCCGTGCTGGGTCTGGATCGAAACGGCGATCAGCAGGAAATCGCGCTGGCGCCGGGTGAGCACAGGCCTTCGCGGCACTGGCAGGGCGACCACGTCGCTCATGCGCGCAGCAACATGGCGAGCGCCGCGCGGATCTCGGCATCAAGCGCAGCGTCGCCCGCAAGATCGTCGGCCGCGCGCGCGAAAATCCTCCGCCCTTCCGCGTCCGTCGCGGCCATCTCCCGGAACAACTCCGCAAGCCCTGCGCGCGTCTCGGACAGCACCGTGGGCTCCAGCAGGCTCTCGTCGGCATGGGCGGGCTGAAGCAGAGCCGGCAGCCGCTCGTCGAGCGACGGCCGGTTGAGGATGGAATCCAGCGAGCGATAGACCGGCCGGTAGGCCGGCGCGATCCGGCCTTCGGCGGGCAGGTGGATCTCGTCGCCGGGAAGCCAGCGGCTGACCGATTCGACGCCGATATCGAGCGGCCTGATCCGCATGGCGCGTCTCCTTCGATCTCAGCCGAGCCGGGCGATGGAGGCGACGAGGTCCGACATCTTCGACAGCGCGCTGTTGGCGAGGTCGTAGTGCCGGTTCCGCTGCTTGTCCATCGAGGTGATGTCGTTCATCTTCAGCTGGCTTTCCTGGTTGACCAGCGTCACGAGCTCGGAAAGCTGGGTGCCGAACTGCGACCATTGCGGATGGCTCTTGTAGCTCAGCTCCCACCGGTCGTTGAGGTCGGTATCGCGGCCCGTCGTAAGGTCCATGAGGGGCCGGGTCAGCCCGCGCAGGACCTCCAGCGGATGCTGCTGCGCGCCCCCGAGCGAACGGTCGAACATGGCGATGATCCGGCCGAGCTGCTGTGCCGCGGGATCGTTCAGGACCTGCCCGGACGGCATGTCGTCGGGGTCCGGGCTGCCGCCGGAGAAATCGCCGAAGGCATAGACCATGATGAAGCGATCCAGATCCAGCGTCTTGTTGTCGCCGTCGGCCGATTCGAACCGGCGGATCGCATCGTTCACCAACCTCTGCATGTCGGCGACCGTCTTCAGATAGGCGTTCTGCTGGCGGATCTCCTCCGTTTCCGATACGATCTTGGCCTCGACTTCGAGGTTGTACTGGTTCTGGAAGTAATAGATCAGCACGGGCGCATCGACCTTGCGGCCGTCGATCACGCCGTCGCGGGCAACCTGCGCGCGGGCCTCCATCAGGTCGCGGATGCGCTTTTCCTGCGTCAGGAAGACCTGGTAGCCGCTGTTGATGGTCGCGTTCCCGTCGTTGCTGACGACCCCCTTCGGCAGGTCCAGGTAATACACGGTATCGTAAAATTCGACGCGCTCGGAATAGGTCGATTCGTCGGCGACGTTGAAGAAGGCCGCCAGCCGGTCGAAGCGGCCTTCGATCTCCTTCACCTGCGCCTCGATGTCGATGGCGGAATAGATGCTCATGCGGTCGAGGCGCGCCTCCAGGACGGCGAGCTGGCCGATGAAGGCCTCCTGCGCCTCCGCCGGCAGGGGCGCGCCACCCTTCTGATCGGCGGTGTAGCCGGTGATCTTGTCCCGGAGCGTGGAAACCATGAGCTTGACGGCGGGGTCCCGGGAGAGGCCGAGGCTGGAGGCCAGCGCATCGAAGCCGGCGGTGCCGGCGACGCGCGCCTGGTCGGCGGCCGGCATGGTGGCGAAGACGTTCTTGGACAGCGTCTCGACCTGGTAGAGGCGCGGTCTGGCGGAATAGTCGGAGGCCGGAAAGACCGTGCCCGCGACAGGCTCCCCGACCGCGGGCGACAGGACGAAGGTCCGCGCCGGCGTCTCCCCGGCGGGCACGGTCGGCGGAATGGTCAGGACACCGTCCACCGCATAGGTGTTGACCCATTCGATCTGATGGGCCGAGTGCCAGGTCGCGAAGGCGGCGAGAAACTGGGCCTGCTTCTCCGGCGTATCCAGGTCGGCCGGGGCGAGATCGAAGCCTGCGGGCCGCTCGCTTACCGGCAGCGTGACGGCAATGCCGTCGATCGTCGGGAAGAGCGCCTCGGCCGTGGCGCTGTTGAAGGCGTTGAGGCCGCCGGTCGACAGGTTGTGATAGGGGATGAGGCTCTCGTCCTGCCCGGCCGTGCCGATCAGGCCCTGCGTCTCGCCGGCCGCGCCCTTCTGCTGGATGGTGACATAATCCGGCTCGCCTGTTCCCGAGCGCAGCGTCAGCACGAAGGGATCGCCGCCGTCGCCGGAAATCTCGATGGAGGCGCCGTCGGCCGTCGCCCCGTTGGCCCGGAGGAACGCGACCTGCTCGGCCCGCGACGCGCCGGTGAAGCCTGCGATCGTCATGGCCGAGGGCGCGCCGGACAGCGTCGCCCGGACGCCCTCGGCCGCATGGGTGACGGTGACGATGTTGTGCCAGCTCGACTGGGACGTCGCAAAAACGCTCGCCATGGATTCTCCTCCGGTCCCCGCCTCGCCGCATCAAAGTTTCAGCACCATGCGCGACGGTTTTCGCGCGGACGGCGGCCTGCCGGATTCACCGAGCAGCGCGCCCACCCTCGCCTCCAGCCGCTCCACGTGGCTATGGAGCGCCTCCATGTCGACGGCGGCGACCATGCTTTCGAGGATCTCGCGGCACATGGCATCGCCGGCGACCGCGGGCGCAGCAAAAAGCCGCTCCGACGCCTCCATGATCGCCTGCAGCACCGGCTCCATGTCGCGGGCGGAAGACCCCGCCCCGGGCGGCGGCGCGTCCGGCGAGCGGCCGGTTGCCTGCTTCGTCGTCATCGTCACCCTTGCAGGATAAAGTACGGGATCACCTTATGTTTCAACTTCCTCGCCGGGATGTGACATAGATGACACGGCAAGCCGATTGCGATTTCACTCCGCCCCCCGAACCCTTATAACCCCGTCGAGAGGCCGGGGTCTGAAGCGGACGGTGCGTGTTGGAATGCGGTTTCAACAGATGTTAATCCCGGACAGGGCTTCCTTCGCCGCATTGCCGGCCGTGACCGCGTCCGCGCTCGACCGGGAGGCCGGCGACGGCCCTGCCGATCCGGATCTGCTTCTGGTGGCGGGTCGCGCCGTGGCCGTGGCGGCCTCGGCCGCCGATGTCGCGAGCGATGAAGAGAGGACCTCGCCGCCCGATGCGGCACATCCGGGCTACGAGCAGGCGATGGCGCTCGACAGGGCCGGCCGAAGCGGAGATGCCGCCCGGATGTTCGTCGAGATGCTGCCCGATCCGTCAGCGGCGGCCGACGGATGCCTGGGGCTTGCCGTGCTCGGGTTGCGGACCGTCCTGAGGGAGGAGACGCGGACGCTTGCGGCCGGCTGTCTGGAATGGGGTGCAAGTCATCCGCGCGCATGCCTGATCCTGGGCATCCTGGCGCTGGAGGCGGGGGATCAGCAGGGCGCGCAGACCTATCTTGCCGCCACCGCGCGCATCGCGCGCGGCAACCCGGCCTTCCTCGCCGAGCTCAAGGCGGCGCAGCGGACATTGCTCCTGATGAAGATCCTGCGGTAGCCGATGCTACCCGACCATGAGGCCCGCTGGACGATGTTGGCAGGGGAAGACATACGCATGCTGGTCGATATCGGCTTCATGGCGCTTACGGCGGGACGCCTCGACGAGGCGACGGATATCTTCAACGGCGTGGCGGCGGCAAGGCCCGGCGAGGAGGCCGGCCCGTTGGGGTTGGCGCTCGTGCGCATGGCGACCGGCGACCTGCCCGCCGCGACGGCCATCCTGAAGGGACTGCCGCCGAGCGATGCGGCACTGACCTATCTCGGCATCGCGCTCGCCCGTCAGGGGGACCGCAACGCGGCGCGCCGCGCGCTCGCCGCCGTGGCGGCGATGCCGCCGGACAACGCCTTCGCCGGCCTCGCCGGGAGCGCGATGACGGAATTCGGGCTTTGACCGCGCCGCGGCGGACACGAGCGGGTGAATTCTATCCGGCGGGACGGGCGGGCCGTGCCGCCACGGGAAACGGAGACATGCGATGATCCTTCCTCTTCACGGCGCCGCCGCCATGCCGGTCCTCACCGCCCAGGTGGCGGTGCCGGCCCTTTCCCCGAGCGACAGCGTTTCCGCCTTCGAGCAGGTCCTCGAAAGGCAGCAGGCCACCCCCGCCGATACCGTGCAGGAGCCCGAGGCCGTCACGCAGGCCAATGCCGGCGGCCTCGCCCTTTCCGGAACCGGGCCGGCGCAACCGACGGGCGGGGACATGATCCTCGACGGCCTTTCGCGATTGCGCGGCGTCTTCGACAACCGCACGGCGCGCATCTCCGAGACGATGCGGGCCGGCGGCGCGGACGCCGCATCGATGATGAACCTGCAGGTCGAGCTGGTCAATTTCACCATGCTCGTGGACATGACCTCCAAGCTGACGGGCAAGTCGACGCAGGTCATCGATACGCTGATCAAGGGCCAGTGACATGAAAGCCGTCGCGATGCGCGATAGGCTCATGCGCCCGATGGCCATGGTGCTCCTTCTCGCCGCCACGCTGGCGCTGTCCGGCTGCAAGACCGATCTCTATACGAATCTTACCGAATACGAGGCCAACCAGATGCTCGCGGTCATGATGGCGGCGAACATCCCGGCGGAGAAGAAGGCCGTCGACGACACGTTTTCCGTGCGCGTCGAGGAGGCCGACATGCTGCGCGCCATCGCGCTCCTGAACGACAAGGGCCTGCCGCGCAACACGCGCGATTCCATCGGCAAGGTCTTCCAGAAATCCGGGATCATCTCCTCCCCCTTCGAGGAGCGGGTGCGCTACGTCTACGCGCTCGGCGAGGAACTGGCGCAGACCATCGCGCAGATCGACGGGGTCGTCTCGTCGCGCGTCCACATCGTCCTGCCCGAGGAGCCGCAGCTGGGCAAGCCGGCGAAGCCGTCCTCGGCGTCCGTCTTCATCAAGCATGAGCCGAATGTCGATCTCGAATATCTCCTGCCGCAGATCCGCCGCCTGGTGTCGAGCGCCATCGAGGGGCTCGATTATGCGTCCGTCACGGTGGTCCTGACCGAGGCGACGCGGATGGAGACGACGCCCGTCGCGGCAGAACCTGCGCTTGTCGAGGTCTTCCCCGGCCTCACCGTCCTCAACACGGATGCCGGACGTTTCCGGACCCTGCTCTACGCGACTGGATCGATCTTCCTCGTCCTTCTCGCCGGAACGGCCTTCGCCGTCGCCCAGCTTGTCCTGCGCCTGCGCAAGCGTTCCGCCGCCCCGTCGACCGCGTCTGCCGAAACGCTGATGGAGCCGTCATGAAACCGCCGGCAATGACGGCCGTAGCGGATGCGCGCACCGCCTTCGCCTGCGCCGTGCGGCTGGCGGCGGCAAGCCGGCTGGAGCCGGACCTTCTGGCGGATATTCCCGCGGTACCGCTGACGGCGCGCGACCTTTTGCATCTGGGGCGGCACGACGCCTTCCGCCGGCCCTTCATGGCCGCCGCCGCCCGGAAAGCCGGCTGGGAAGGGATCGGCCGGGCGGATTGCGCGCGGCTCACCGAAACGCCACAAGGCCGGCTCGCCATGCTCGTCGCATCGGCCCCGCCGGCGGAGATCCGGCAGGCCGCCCGGATTGTCGCCTCCGCCGTGCTGCACAAGCATGTCCTCGCCGCGACGGGCAAGGAGGAGAGACAGCGGCTGCGGCTGGCGCTCGGGACCCTGTGCTTCCAGATCGCGACCCGGGAAGCGCCGACGCTGCATGCCGGGCTCGCCCTGCTCGACCCGCGGGATGGGGCGGCAGCGGCGCTGCTGGACCCTGACGCGGGAAACGCTTCCGCCGCCCTGGAGAAGGCCGGCTACGGCGTCCTCGCCGCCTTCCTGCTGCACGAGGCGTCGCCGCTCGCGCGGCTTTTCGCCCTGCGGCACGGCGAATCCCCCGGCCAGCCCCTGCCCTCGGAGCAGCAGGTTTCAGCCCTCGTCAAGCTGCTGCGCAGGAGGATGCCCGAATGGTCGGCTATTATCGGCTGAAGGACTTCGGCTTCACGCTCTCCCGGGGCGCCCATATCCTGCGGCGCGAGGATTTCGAGCCGGTCGAGGCCGCATCCGCGCTTCTGGAGGCGGCGCAGGCCCGCGCGGCGTCCGTCGAGGCCTCCGCCGGGGCCGCCTATGAGCGGGAAAGGCAGCGCGGATACGAGGAGGGGCAGGCAAAGGCGCAGCGCGAGGCCACGCGACGCCTCATCGGCGAGAGCGCGGTGCTGGACGCCCGGCTGGCCGGGCTGGAAACGGAGCTTTCGGCCATCGTGGCGGCTGCGGTCCGCCGCCTGATCGAGGATTTCGACGACGATGCCCGGGCCACGCAACTCGTCCGCACGGCGCTCGGCCAGATGCGTCGCGAGAAGAAGGCCGAGCTCAGGGTATCGTCCGCGCAATTCGCCGGCATGAAGGCGAGGATGGACGATTTCCTCGCCGACTTCCCCGGGATCGACTTCATCGATGTGATCGAGGACGAGACCCTCACCGCACCCAATATCGTGCTCGAAAGCGCGATCGGCCACGTCTCCGGCGACTTCGCCTTCGGGCTGGAGGCGCTGGAGGAAGCCATCCGCGCGGCCGGGGCGACACCGTGACCGCAGGGCCTTCCACGGACGATCAGGCGCTTGCCGGGGAGCGGCGGCGGCGGATCGGCGAGAGGCTGGACCGCTTCCTCCGCCGGCTGGATCGCCAGGTCGAGCAGGTTTTCCCGTTCGGCATCGTCGGCCGGGTGCGCAAGGTCGTCGGCACGATCATTCACGCGGCCGTTCCGCAGATCCGCATCGGCGAGATCGTCGAACTGGTGAACCGCGACCCGGGCTCGCGCCTGCTGGCCGAATGCGTCGGCTTCCTGCATGACGAGGCCCTGCTGTCGCCCATCGGCGAGACGCAGGGCGTGAGCCCGCGCACCGAGGTGCGGCGGACGGGCCGCATCCAGTCGGTCGGCGTCGGGCCGGGCCTCCAGGGCCGCGTCCTCGACGGGCTCGGCCATTTCATCGACGGCAAGGGAGACGATTTCACGCCGTCGGCCCTCTATCCCATCTACCGGAACCCGCCCGACCCGATGACGCGCCGGATCATCGACCGCCCCCTGCCGCTCGGCGTGCGCGCGCTGGACGGCCTCCTCACCTGCGGCGAGGGCCAGAGGATGGGCATTTTCGCCGCCGCCGGCGGCGGCAAGTCGACGCTGCTGTCGATGCTGGTCAAGGGCGCGGAGGTGGACGTGACCGTGCTTGCCCTGATCGGCGAACGCGGACGGGAGGTCCGGGAGTTCATCGAGCACGATCTCGGCGCGGAGGGACTGGCGAAATCGGTCATCGTCGTCGCCACCTCCGACAAGAGCTCCATGGAGCGCTCCAAGGCCGCCTATACGGCCACCGCCATCGCCGAATATTTCCGCGACGAGGGCAAGCGGGTGCTGTTCCTGATGGATTCCGTGACCCGCTTCGCCCGGGCGCTGCGGGAGATCGGGCTTGCCGCGGGCGAGCCGCCGACACGGCGCGGCTTTCCGCCCTCCGTCTTCGCGAACCTGCCCCGGTTGATGGAGCGGGTGGGGATGAACGACAGGGGGTCGATCACGGCGCTCTATACGGTGCTGGTCGAGGGAGACGACATGAACGAGCCCGTCGCGGACGAAACCCGCTCGATCCTCGACGGGCATATCGTGCTTTCCCGCCGGCTTGCCGCGGCCAATCATTATCCGGCGATCGACATCCTCGCCTCGAAGAGCCGCGTGATGACTGCGGTGACGAGCCCCGCGCATCGGGCCATGGCGGGAAAGGTCAACGCATGGCTGGCGGCCTATGCCGATGTCGAGCTTCTGGTGAAGGTGGGCGAATACAAGAAGGGCGCCGACCCGCAATCCGACATGGCCATCGAGAAATATCCCCGGATCAACGATTTCCTTCGACAGGGAACCGATGAATTCGATTCCTTCCAGACCATGCTCGACAAGCTCGCCACGATGGCCGGATGAGGCCGGCCTGGCTGCCGCTCGTTGATTGCCAACGAGATCGCATCGGGACATCGCCCTCTCGGACGTATCGGCTTCGAGAAAGGCAGGCGCCTGCATGGCGGGATGGCATGGCCCTGATAGCCAAGGGTCGGGCTCTCGAACGTCAGGCGAATGTTGATCATCGCGCCCTTGAGGATTGACAATGAACGCATGAGTAATGTTATTACATTTCACAAATGAAATGTGATGTAATAATATATCAACTCCTACCAGCCATCGCCCCGCGGCGTGCGCCGATGGCCGCACGCTCCCGGCTTCCTCGACCGGATGCAGCCCTGTCTCGATCCCATCTGTGGCGACCGGCGGCAGGAGATCGTCTTCATCGGCACCGTCCCGATGGGCGAGGAAAAAATCCGCGCGGACCTCGATGCCTGTCTTGTCGAGACCGATGCCTTCACGCGCGACCTGCCGGATCCCTTTCCGCGCCGGGGCCGGCGGGCCGCGTGAAGTCCCGGCTTGACAGGCATTCCGTTCGGCCCCTATCTGGGGCGGACGGTTCCCGAGGCCAAGCCGGAGGGATTAATAGGGAACACGGTGAGGACGACCCGAACGGGGCCGAAACCGTGGCTGCCCCCGCAACTGTAAGCGGTGAGGTCTTGCCATCCATGCCACTGGTCCGAGGACCGGGAAGGCCGGCAAGCCCTTCGACCCGCAAGCCAGGAGACCTGCCGTCATCTGACACAGCAACCGGACGGGGTGTACCGGGGAGCGTTGTGACGCCGTCCCGCATCCTCTGTGGTGGCCGATCATCCTTCACCAGCCCCGGCCTGCGAAGGATGACATGAACGGGACGCCGCCCGCATACGCCATCGCCGTCTGCAGCCGCTGCCAGGCCGGCGCCGCCGCGCCCGACCTCGCGGCGCGCCTCGCTCCCCATGCGGCCGACGACGGCTTCCGCGTCGACACCGTGGCCTGCCTCGCAGGCTGCGAGCGACCGCTCGCCGTCGCCTTCACCGCACCCGCAAAGGCCACGTTCCTGTTCGGCGACATCGATCCGGCAAGGGACGCAGACGCCCTGCTCGCCTTCGGCCGCCAGTACCGCGTGCTTGCGGACGGCTGGTGCAACGAGGGCCAGCGTCCCGCGGGCCTGCGCGGCAAGACGCTCGCCCGCATCCCCCCTTTCGAAGGGCTTGCACGATGAGGGACGGAATCCTTTCCGCACAGGGCCTCGGCTACGAGACCCGCTCCGGCGACCGGCTGGTGGCGGGCGTGTCGCTCGATGTCGCACCGGGCGACCGCCTCGCCGTCATCGGCCCGAACGGCGCGGGAAAGACCACATTGCTGCGCATGCTGGCCGGCACGCTGCGGCCGACCTCGGGCACGGTCCGCCTCTTCGGCAAGCCGCTTGCGGCCATGCGGCCCGTCGAGCGCGCCCGCCTCGTCGCGGTGGTCGGGCAGGCGGACCAGCCGGATCATCGCATTTGCGTCCGCGACTACGTGGCGCTCGGCCGCATCCCGCATCTGGCCCGGCGCACGGGCGCGGGGGACGCCGCCGTCATCGGCGACGCGCTCGCGCGGACGGAACTGGTGCCCCTCGCCGGGCGCGAGATGGGGTCGCTTTCGGGCGGCGAACGGCAGCGGGCGCAGATCGCCCGCGCGCTGGCCCAGGAGCCGCGCATCCTCTTCCTCGACGAGCCGACGAACCATCTCGATCCCCGCGCCCGCGGCGCCCTTCTCGCGCTGGTGGCCGAGCTCGGCCTCGCCGTCGTCGCGGTCCTGCACGACCTTCATCTCGTCCCCGGCTTCGCCACCCATATCGCCGTGCTGCGGCAGGGCGCCCTCGTCGCCTGCGGGCCGGTGGAGGCGACGCTCGACCGGCAGGTCGTGCACGACGTCTTCGGCATCGATCTCCTGCGTCTGCCCCATCCGCACGAGAACCGTGAGCTCACCATCTTCGACATCCCCCTCACCCGCAGCACCGGAGCATTCCCATGAAACGCCTGATCCTCGCCTCCCTCTTCTCGCTGGCAGCCTCGGCCGCCTTCGCCTTTCCCGTCACGGTCGACAGTTGCGGCACGCCGCTGACCATCGACGCCGCACCGAAGCGGGCCGTGATCCACGACATCAACATGGCCAAGATGGCCTTCGCGCTCGGCCTCCAGCCCTCGATCGTCGGCGTGACCGGGATCACCGGCTGGTACAAGACCGACGACACCTTCAGACAAGAGCAGGGCGCGATCCCCGAGCTCGCGCCGAAATATCCGACGATGGAGAACCTCGTCGCCGCCGATCCGGACTTCTTCTTCGCGGGCTGGTACTACGGCATGAAGCCCGGCGGCGAGGTGACGCCCGACACGCTGGCCGAGCACGGCGTCAAGACGCTGGTCCTCACCGAAAGCTGCGTCCACCTGCAGAAGGACCGTCCGGCCGCCTCGATGGACCTCCTCTATGCCGACATGGAGAAGCTCGGACAGATCTTCGGCAAGGAGGCCGAGGCGGCCGCTCTCGTCGACGGCTGGAAAGCGCAGCTCGCCGAGATCGGCAAGAAGGTCGGCGACAGGAGCGGCACCCGCGTGTTCCTCTACGATTCCGGGGACGACAAGCCGTTCACTGCCGGCAAATACGCCATCACCACGGCGATGATCGCGGCGGCCGGCGGCCGCAACATCATGGAGGACATGGAGACGAGCTGGGGCAACACGGACTGGGAGACGGTCGCCGCCCGCAATCCCGAGTTCCTCGTGCTCCTCGACTATCAGGACGGCGGCGGCGCCGACACTCTCCTCGCCTTCCTGAAGGCGCACCCCGCCATGAAGGAGACGGACGCGGTGAAGAACGAGCGCTTCGTACCGCTGCGCTACGAGGAGCTGACGCCCGGCCCCGACAACATCGCCGCCATCGACAAGATCGCGAGGGCGCTGCACCCGGACGCCTTCTGATCGTGCCGCATCGCTTCGGCATCGGCGTCGCGGCGGCCCTCATCGCCGTCGCGGCGCTGGCCTCGGCCTCCGTCATCTACGGGTCGACCGTCATTCCGTTCGAGGACGTCGCCGCGGCGCTCGCCCGCGCGCTGGGGCTCGCGTCCGGCAATACGGGGCCGATCGACCGGATCATCGTGGACCTGCGCCTGCCGCGGGCGATCCTCGCGATCGCGGTCGGTGCGGGCCTCGGCGTCATCGGCCTGCTGCTCCAGACGGTCACCCGCAACGATCTCGCCGACCCGTTCCTCTTCGGCCTGTCCGCCGGGGCGGCGGCCGGCGCGGTCGCGGTCATCACGCGGATCGGCGACCGGATCGGCGTCTTCACCCTGCCGCTCGCCGCCTTCGTCGGCGGCATGTGCGCGACCGCCGTCGTGCTGATCCTCATCCGCCGCACGCAGGGCTACGGACCGGAGCGCCTGATCCTTGCCGGCCTCGCGGTGTCGTTCCTCTTCACCGCGCTTACCAACTATCTCGTCTTCTCCGGCGACCAGCGCGCCGCGCACTCCGTCCTCTTCTGGACGATGGGCGGCCTGGGGCTGGCAAGCTGGCGCAATATCGGCATCGGCATTCTGGGTGCTGCGCTGGTGCTCGGCTACACGCTCGTCCGGCATCGCCATCTCGACGCGCTTCTCGGCGGCGAGGAGACGGCCGAGAGCCTCGGCGTCTCCGTCGCGCGCCTTCGCACCATGACCTTCCTCGTCGCCAGCTTCTCGACGGCGCTTCTCGTCTCCATTGCCGGCGTCATCGGCTTCATCGGCCTGATGATCCCCCATGTCGCCCGCCCCTTCGCCGGGCCGCTGCACGGGCGGCTCGCTCTCACCTGCGCCCTGTTCGGCGCGGTCCTGCTGCTCGGCAGCGACCTTGCCGCCCGCACCCTGCTGCCGCCGCAGGAGCTGCCGGTCGGCGTGGTGACCAGCTCCATCGGCGCGCTGTTCGTCGCGACCATCCTGCTGCGGCGGAGGTGATGGCTGTCGGCGGGTGCGGGCACGAACCTCCCGTCAACCTCCAGGCGGTGCCATGACCAAAACTTGTCGGTCGGTGCCACCAGCCAGCCGATACAAGGGGGGCCGTTCTACGCCGTCGCCAATCGTGCCTGCCTGCCGGGAAAGGGCCGGAAGATCATCAGCATCAGCACGGCCGCGAGCCCCATGCCCCACGATCCGACATACATCAGCGCGTAGGAGTCGAACCGGTCATAGACCAGGCCGCCCAGCAGCGGGCCGATCGACATGCCGAGGCTGCCGGCCATCGCCGTGCCGCCGATGATCGTGCCCATCATCCTGAGCGGAAAGTTCTCGCGGATGATCACCGCATAGAGCGGCATCGTGCCGGCATAGATGAAGCCGACCAGCGCCGCCACCGCATAGAACGGCCCGAGCGTCGAGACGAACACATAGGCGAGCACGCCGAAGGCCTGCGCCAGCAGTCCTGCAACGAGAACGCGCTGCGCGCCAAAACGGTCGCCGGCAAGGCCGAAGCCGATGCGGCCGAACATGCCGGCCAGACCCTCGATGCTGTAGATCGACACGGCCGCGATCATCGGGATGCCGCAGGTCACGGCGTAGCTCACCGTGTGGAAGATCGGGCCGGAATGGGTGGCGCAGCAGAAGAAGTTCGCCAGCATCAGGACGATGAACTGCGGCGAGCGCACCGCCTGCCGCACCGTCATCTCCGGCTCCGGCGCCTCGGCCGCCGCCGCGTCCGGTCCGCCTTCCAGCGCGGGCGGGCGGCGTACGAGCCATGCCGTGGGGATCATCAGCACGGCCACGATGCCGGCGACGATCAGCATGGCCGCGCGCCAGCCATGGACCGTCACCAGCCACGCGGCGAGCGGTGCCATGGTCAGGGGCGCCATGCCCATGCCGGCGGAGACCAGCGACACGGCGAGGCCGCGCTGCGTGTCGAACCAGCCGGTCACGCAGGCCATCATCGGGGCGAAGACGGCAGCGGTCGCAGCCCCCGCCAGAAGGCCGAACAGGAGCTGGAACTCGACGAGCGACCCCGCCCGGCTGGCGAGCGCCAGGCTCGCCGCCAGCACGGCCGATCCCGTGAGCACCACCGGGCGCGGCCCGAACCGGTCGGAGAGACTGCCCCAGACCATGCTGGCCGCCGCCATGGCGAGGAAGCCGATCGTCATCGCCATCGAGATGCCGGTGACGGACCAGCCCGTGTCCTCCGCCATAGGCCGCAGGAAGACCGGCAGCGAGAACAGGGCGCCGCCCGCGACGCAGCCGAGCAGGCCACCCGCCGCGACGATCACCCAGCGATAGGGATGGTTCATGACGTTCTCCCGGAATGTGTTGCGTGCACCGCTCCTGCCCTCCGGCGCGGCATCAATCCTGTGGCCGCGGCTGCCAGCCGGCCGACGGGATGACGTTGATCATCCATGGCACGCCGAACCTGTCGACCAGCGAGCCGAAGCCGGGCGACCAGAAGGTCTCGCCGAACGGCATGAGCGCCTTGCCGCCCTCGGACAGCTGATCGAACCAGCGCTGGCCCTCGGCCTTGTCCCCGGTATGCAGGGTGACGTCGAAGCCGTTCTTGGGCTTGTCGATGTTCGGCGCCCATTGCACATCCATGTCGGCGCCCATCAGGGCCTGGTCCCCGACCTCCAGCCAGCAGTGCATCAGCCAGGTCTTGTACGTCTCGTCGGTGACCGGCATGCCCGGAGGCGCGTCGCCATAGGGAATGGCGGCGGTGATCCTTCCGCCCAGGACCCTTGCGTAGAATTCGAATGCCTCCCGGCACTGGCCTCGGAAGCTGAGGCTGATCACGATCTTCATGGTTCGACTCCTTCCCTATCAGAGTTGATATCAACGTAATAGCCGCATAGATGTCAACCTCATATGCGTTAGGGCAAGCAGATAAGGCCGGGACCCGAGCCTTGTCCTGATGAACCACTTGCGCCCGGCGAGCGGCTACCCGCCGTCCGCGGAACGCCGAGGAACAATCGCAGCTCGATGCGATGCCGGGCCGGGTTCGCCTTGCCGGCCGGCACGGCGGATATCGAGGCGGTGCCAAGCTCAGTTCAGGTCGAGCACGAGGTGGGCGGTGTTCTCGTCGGTGATCAGCGAATTTGCCAGTCGGCCGTGCAGGGCCGCCCGGATGGCCGGCGCGCGATAGACGCCCGAGGCGACGATCGTCGTCGGCCGGTCGGCGGGCTA
>Ga0206118_100403_pt1 | contig 22397 bp, 11 predicted proteins | sample 3A20Ametagenome_FD_177999 | JGI IMG/M metagenome (GOLD analysis project Ga0206118, IMG submission 177999) | Enriched microbial communities from leaf-cutter ant dump, University of Wisconsin, Madison, United States - 3A20A | ecosystem: Environmental > Terrestrial > Nest > Insects nest > Nest dump... | reverse complement strand
TGCGCCGAACGCGCCAGCACGGTGGCGCCGTCGGGCGCGCGCAGCACGGTCTGCAGGTGGGTGGCCTGCGCCGGGAAGCTGGCCGGCAGGCCCGCGAACAGCGGGTCGGCGGCGGCGGCCGGGTCCAGTTCCAGGCGGATGGTGCCGGACTCGCGCCCGGCCGGGTTGTAGTCCACCTGCCCGCCCAGCGCGTGCGCCAGCAGCTGGTGGCCATAGCAGATGCCCAGCAGCGGCATGCCGCCGTGCGCGGCCTCGCGCAGCCAGTCGGCGCTGCGTTCGCTCCACTCGGCGCGGTCGGTGACGAAGGCGGCCGAGCCGGTGACGATGGTGGCGGCGAAGCCGTGGCGTCCGGGCAGGCGCTCGCCGTGTTCGACGTTGACCACCACGGTCTCGGCCGCCTCCAGCCCCGCGGCGACGCGGATCCAGTGCGGGAAGCGGCCGTAGCGGCGCAGGGTCGGGAACGGCTGCCCGGTTTCGATGATGAGGAACGGCGGGGACTTCATTCCGCTGGGGGCAGGACCGACAGGACTTCCTCGATTGTAGTCAGCCCCTGCGCCACCTTTTCAAGCCCGGTGCGGCGCAGGGTGCGCAGTCCGTCGGCGCGCGCGGCGCGGCTGAAACCGGCCAGGTCCATGTCCGCGCGGATCAGCGAACGCAGCCGCGGGCCCAGTGGCAGCAGCTCGTACAGGCCAATCCGGCCCAGGTAGCCGGTGCGCCGGCACTCCAGGCAGCCGACCGGCGCACAGGCGTGGATGGCATCAGGTAATGCCTCATCGCCATCACGCAGCGGCGCCCAGTCGGCCTCGTCGAGCACGTCGGCGCGCTTGCAGTGCGGGCACAAGGTGCGCACCAGGCGCTGCGCCAGCACGCCGTTGACGGTGGAGGCGATCAGGTAGTGCGGCACGCCCAGGTCGAGCAGGCGGGTGATGGCCGAGGGCGCGTCGTTGGTGTGCAGGGTGGACAGCACCAGGTGGCCGGTCAGCGAGGCCTGCACCGCCATCTGCGCGGTTTCCAGGTCACGGATCTCGCCGATCATGATGATGTCCGGGTCCTGGCGCAGCAGGGTGCGCACGCCGCTGGCGAAGTCCAGGTCGATGTTGGCCTGCACCTGCATCTGGTTGAACTCCGGCGCGATCATCTCGATCGGGTCCTCCACCGTGCACACGTTCACGTCCGGCGTGGCCAGCCGCTTGAGCGTGGAGTACAGGGTGGTGGTCTTGCCCGAACCGGTCGGGCCGGTGACCAGCACGATGCCGTGCGGGCGCGCCACCAGCTCGTTCCAGCCGGCCGCCTCCTCCGGGCTGAAGCCCAGCTGCTCGATGCTCTTGAACGCCGCGTCCGGGTCGAAGATGCGCATCACGCACTTCTCGCCGAAGGCGGTGGGCATGGTGGACAGGCGCATTTCCACCTCGCGCCCGCCCGGCGAGCGGGTCTTGATGCGGCCGTCCTGCGGGCGCCGGCGCTCGGCCAGGTCCATGCGCCCGAGCACCTTGATGCGGCTGACCACGGCGGTCATCACCGCCGGCGGCAGCTCGAACACCTTGTGCAGCACGCCGTCGATGCGGAACCGCACCCGGCCCATGTCGCGGCGCGGCTCCAGGTGGATGTCGCTGGCGCGCTGCTCGTAGGCGTACTGCAGCAGCCAGTCGACGATGCTGACCACGTGGTGGTCGTCGGCGTTGACGTCGCCGGCGCGGCCCAGCTCCACCAGCTGCTCGAAGCTGGGCAGGCTGCTGCCGTCGCCGCGCGCGTCGCCGCGGGCGTTGCGCACCGAGCGGGTGACGCCGAAGAACTCCATCGAATAGCGGTGCAGGTCCAGCGGGTTGACCAGCACGATCTCCACCCGGCGCCGGCTCAGGTGCTGCAGGTCGGGTATCCAGTCGCGCGCCATCGGCTCGCTGGTGGCCACCAGCACCCGCTCGCCTTCCACCGCCAGCGGCAGGATGCGGTGGCGCCGCGCGTAGGCGTGCGAGACCACCGCGGTGGCGTTGGCCACGTCCACCCGGGTCGGATCGATGCGCAGGTAGCGGACCCCGGTGCGCGCGGCCAGCCATTCGGTCAGCCGCTCCAGCCCGAGCTCGCCGGAGGCCGGCGGCGCCGCGGCCAGCTTGAGGTTGGCCAGCAGCACCAGCGGGTGCACCTCGCTGGCGTTGCGCGCGCCCTGCGCCGAAAAACGGATGCGCTCCTGGTCGTGCGCGGCCACCAGGCCGTCGCCGAGCAGGGCCGCGGCGATGTTGGAAAACTGCAGCCGGCCGGGGGCGATGGCCACCGGCGAGGGCGGGGTCGGGGCGCTCTGCGCGGCCTGCTGTTCCACCTGAAACTCCCTTGCTGGCGCGGCCGCCGCGCGGTCGCTCGCTATACTAGCGCACCCACCCGTACGGCCCAGGCAGCATGTCCGCGACTCCCACCGTTCCCATCACTTTCCAGGGCCTGATCCAGACCCTCAACGATTACTGGGCGAAGCAGGGCTGCGTGCTGATCCAGCCGCTGGACCTGGAAGTGGGCGCCGGCACCTTCCACCCGGCCACCTTCCTGCGCTCGATCGGCCCGGAAAGCTGGAACGCGGCCTACGTGCAGCCCAGCCGCCGTCCCACCGACGGCCGCTACGGCGAGAACCCCAACCGCCTGCAGCGCTACTACCAGTACCAGGTGGCGATGAAGCCGAGCCCGGACAACATCCAGCAGCTTTACCTGGATTCGCTCAAGGCGCTGGGCATCGATCCGCTGGTGCACGACCTGCGCTTCGTCGAGGACAACTGGGAATCGCCGACCCTCGGCGCCTGGGGCCTGGGCTGGGAGGTCTGGCTCAACGGCATGGAAGTCACCCAGTTCACCTACTTCCAGCAGGCCGGCGGCCTGGAATGCAGGCCGGTGCTGGGCGAGATCACCTACGGCCTGGAGCGGCTGTGCATGTACCTGCAGAACTGCGACAACGTCTACGACCTGGTGTGGACCTACGGCCCGGACGGCAGGCCGGTCACCTATGGCGACGTCTACCACCAGAACGAGGTGGAGCAGAGCACCTACAACTTCGAGCATGCCGACGTGGCCGAAATGTTCCACCGCTTCGATGCCTGCGAGCAGGAAGCGCAGAAGCTGGTCGAGGCCGGCCTGCCGCTGCCGGCCTATGAGCAGGTGTGCAAGGCCAGCCATTCGTTCAACCTGCTGGACGCGCGCCGCGCCATCTCGGTGACCGAGCGCCAGCGCTACATCCTGCGCGTGCGCGCGCTGGCCCAGGCGGTGGCCAAACTGTATGAGGCCAAGCGCCTCGAAGCTGTCGCCGCCAAGGAGGTGCAGGCATGAGCATGCAGCCGCTGCTGATCGAACTGGGCGTGGAGGAGCTGCCGGTCAAGGCGCTGCCGGGCCTGGCGCAGGCCTTCTTCGACGGCGTGATCGACGGGCTGGCCAAGCGCGGCATCGCCTTCGAGCGCGGCGACGCCAAGCCGCTGTCCACCCCGCGCCGCCTGGCCGTGCTGCTGCCGGGCGTGGAAACCGAACAGCCCGAGCAGCACTCTGAAGTATTCGGCCCGTACCTCAACATCGCGCTGGACGCCAACGGCGGGCCGACCAAGGCGCTGCAGGGCTTCGCCGCCAAGGCCGGCATCGACTGGACCGCGCTGGAGCGCACCACCGACGCCAAGGGCGAGCGCTTCGTGCTGCGTTCGGTGACGCCGGGCGCGAAGACCGCCACGCTGCTGCCGGAGATCCTGCGCGAGGCCATCGCCGCGATGCCGATCCCCAAGCCGATGCGCTGGGGCGCGCACGAGTACGCCTTCGCCCGGCCGGTGCACTGGCTGGTGCTGCTGCACGGCAACGACGTGGTCGACGCCGAGCTGCTCGGCCTGAAGTCCGACCGCTTCAGCCGCGGCCACCGCTTCATGGCAGACAGGCAGGTGTGGCTGAGCACGCCGGCCGATTACGTCGAGTCGCTGAAGGCCGCGCACGTGCTGGTCGATGCCGACGCGCGCCGCGAGCGCATCGTGCACGAGGTCAATACCGCCGCCGCGCAGGCCGGCGGGGTGGCGCGCATCACCGACGACAACCTGGAACAGGTGGTCAACCTGGTCGAATGGCCGTCGGCGGTGCTGTGCAGCTTCGAGCGCGAGTTCCTGGCGGTGCCGCAGGAAGCGCTGATCGAGACGATGGAGATCAACCAGAAGTTCTTCCCGGTGCTCGACGCCGGCGGCAGGCTGACCGAGAAGTTCATCGGCATCGCCAACATCGAGTCGAAGGACGTGGCCGAAGTGGCCAAGGGCTACGAGCGCGTGATCCGCCCGCGTTTCAGTGATGCCAAGTTCTTCTTCGACGAGGACCTCAGGCAGGGCCTGGAGGCGATGGGCGACGGGCTGTCGAGCGTCACCTACCAGGCCAAACTGGGCACGGTAGCCGACAAGGTGCAGCGCGTATCGGCGCTGGCCCAGCACATCGCCGCGCAGGTGGACGTGGACGTGACGCAGGCGCGCCGCACCGCCGAGCTGGCCAAGAACGACCTGCAGTCGCGCATGGTGGGCGAGTTCCCGGAACTGCAGGGCATCGCCGGCCGCCATTACGCGCTGGCCGGCGGCGAGTCGCCGGCGGTGGCGCTGGCCATCGACGAGGCCTACCAGCCGCGCTTCGCGGCCGACGACATCGCCCTGTCGCCGCTGGGCAAGGTGCTGGCCATCGCCGAGCGCCTGGACACGCTGGCCGGTGGCTTCGCCGCGGGCCTGAAGCCGACCGGCAACAAGGACCCGTTCGCGCTGCGCCGCAATGCGCTGGGCCTGGCGCGCACCCTCATCGAGTCCGGTTTCGATCTGGATCTGTACTCGCTTCTGAGGCTTGCGATTGGCTACAACTTTGTTGATCAAGTAGATGAACAGCAAAAAGCGCAGGATCGAGCGGGTTCGGTTGCCGAGGCGGCCGGGCTGACAATCGACGAAGCCTCGAAAGGCGTGCAGGCAGGAAAGATGTCCTTCCAGAGGACTGATGAGTTGTACGACTTCATCGTCGATCGCCTGAAGGGCTATTACAGCGACAAGGGCGTGCCCGCCACGCACTTCAACGCCGTGGCCGAACTGAAGCCGGCCTCGCTGTACGACTTCGACCGCCGCATCGACGCCATCGGCACCTTCGCCCAGCTGCCCGAGGCCGAGGCGCTGGCCGCGGCCAACAAGCGCATCCGCAACATCCTGCGCAAGGCCGAGGGCGACATTCCCGGCACCCTCGATCCGTCGCTGCTGCGCGAGCGGGCCGAGAGCGAACTGGCCGAAGCGGTGGCCGCGGCCATCGACGACACCGGCGCCGCGCTGGCGCACAAGGACTATGTCAGCGTGCTGGGCCGTCTGGCGCGCCTGCGCCCGCAGGTCGACGCGTTCTTCGACGGGGTCATGGTCAATGCCGAAGACCCGGCCCTGCGCGGCAACCGCCTGGCGCTGCTGCGTACCCTGGGCGAGCGCCTGGGCAGCGTGGCCGCCATCGAGCACCTGTCCGGCTGAGGCATGGACGCCGCCGCCTCCTGGCAGTGCGCGCAGGCCGCCCTGGCCCGGCGCGACATGCCGGAAGCGCGCCGGCACCTGCTGGCGGTGCTGGAACGGCAGCCCGCGCATGCCTATGCGCGGGTGATGCTGGCCGGCACGGTGCTGGCCCAGGGGCGCCTGCGCGAAGCCGTGCAGCAGCTGCAGTTGGCGGCCACGCAGGAATACGACGATCCGGCCCTGCTGCTGCGGGTGGCGCAGGCGCTGCTGCGGGTGGGCGACAGCGAAGGCGTGGCGACGCTGATGCGGCAGGCCTGCGTGGCGCGCTGCGACGATGCGTCCACCCTGGCGGCGCTGGCCCACGTGCTGCAGTCGCTGGGCCTGCATGCCGATGCGCTGCGCCTGATGCGGCGTGCCGCCGCGGCCGGTTTCGACAACCCCGACTTCCACTACTTCCTCGGCGTGCAGCTGCAGTTCAACGGCGAACTGGACGCGGCCGGGCAGGCGCTGGCGCGCTGCCTGCAGCTGCGCCCGGGCCATGGCCGCGCCGCGCTGACGCGCGCGCGCCTGCGCCGCTGGCACGCCGGCGACCACCATGTCGACGCGCTGCGCCGGCAGCTGCAGGCGGTCACCGCCGACAGCGAGGACGCCGCGGCATTGTGGTTCGCGCTGTACAAGGAACTGGAGGACCTTGGCGACCTGGATGGCGCCTGGGACGCGCTGCGCCACGGCAATGCGGTGATGTGGCGGCGGCTGCGCCACGACCGGCTGGCCGACGCCGCCCAGCATGACGCCATGGCGCGGCTGGCGGCCGATGGCGTTTTCGCCGTGGCCGACGGCGCCGAGGACGACGGCGGTGCCCAGCCGATCTTCATCGTCGGCATGCCGCGCTCGGGCACCACGGTGCTGGAGCGCATGCTCGGCAATCATTCGCAGGTGGCGTCGGCCGGCGAACTGGGCGATTTCGCCCAGCAGCTGCGCTGGGCCGCCGACCAGGCCGGGCGCGCGCTGCTGGACCCGCCGCTGCTGCAGGCGCTGGCATCGCTGGACTACCGCGCCATCGGCCGGGGCTATCTGCGGCAGGTGCGCTGGCGGCTGCAGGGCCAGCGCCGCTTCATCGACAAGCTGCCGCCCAACTACCTGCTGGCCGGGCCCATCGCCCGCGCGCTGCCGCAGGCGCTGGTGGTGCATGTCCGGCGCGATCCGATGGCGGTGTGCTTCTCCAACTACCGGGCGATGTTCGGCGACTCCTACGGCTACAGCTACGACCTCGACGCCCTGGCCGCGCACCACCACGCCTACGCCGGGTTGATGCGCGCCTGGCAGCGGCACCTGCCCGGGCGGGTGCTCGAGATCGACTACGAAACGATGGTGCGCGATCCCGAGGCCGCGCTGGCGCAGGTGCTGGGCCGCTGCGGGCTGGCCCCGGAGCAGGGCGCCAGCGACCTGACCCGCAACGCCGCGGCCACCGCCACGCTGAGCAGCGTGCAGGTGCGCGAGCCGGTGCACGCACGCAATGTCGAGGAATGGCGGCGCTATGCCGGGCCGCTCGCACCGCTGCGCGAGCGCCTGCAGGCGGCCGGATGAAACAGGGGCGGCCATGGCCGCCCCCGTTCCGTCCCCTGACCGCGCGGATTACTGGCTGCGTCCGAACCGCCAGTTCACTTCCAGCATGTAGGAGCGGCCGTAGCCGTTGTAGTTGAAGATGTTGTAGTACGGGTAGCTGGTGTAGGTGCGGTCGCGCGGCGGCCGTTCGCCGGTCAGGTTGTTGGCGGTCAGGCTCAGCGAAACGTCGTCGGTCACCGCGTAGTCCAGGGTCAGGTTGAAGGTGGTCCATGCCTTGACCTTGCCGGCGTTGTCGGCGGCATAGCCTTCGGTGCTGTCCTGCGCGGCGAAGTTCGGCGTGCGCCCGTAGCGGATGCCGTACAGGGTGGTGGTCCAGTCGCCCATCTGCCAGCCCAGGGTGGCGCTGAAGATGTTCTTGAACTCCGAGGAGTAGTACGGGTCGCGCAGCAGGTCGATCACCGGGTCTTCCGGGTACTGCTGGCTTTCGTGCTTGAGGGTGACGTTGTAGCGCGCGCCCAGCATGAAGCTGCCCCACGCATCGGTGGCCCAGCGGTAGTCCATGTTGGCGGTGATGCCGCTGACGTCCTCCTTGGCCACGTTGATCGGGTTCACCGCCACCGTGTTGATCTGGTTGGGCTGCGGCGCGTTGGCGCCGGCGCGGCCGATGCGCTGCAGGGCATCGACGCAGGTGGGCGAGCTGGCATCCAGCTGGCCCTGGCGGCAGGCCGCCTCGTTGCGCAGCAGCAGGTCCAGGTCCAGGTCGGCGACCTTGTTGTCGATCTTGATGCGGTAGTAGTCGGCGCTGACGGTGAACTGCGCGTTGGGCGACCACACCACGCCGCCGCCCCACGACTTGGCGGTGATCGACTTCAGGTCGGGGTTGCCCGCGCGCGAGCCGCGCACCTGTTCATCGTTGTAGGAGCACTGGCTGATCGGCACGCCGGGTTCCTCGGTGGCGCAGCGGTAGTAGTCGGGCACGAAGGTGTAGAAGCCGCTGTCGCCAGCGAACACGTAGGCCATGTCCGGCGACTTGAACGCGGTGGCGTAGTTGGCGCGGAACAGCAGCGAATCCAGCGGCCGGTACTCCAGCGCCGCCTTCCACGTCGCGCGCGAATCGCTGCCGCCGCCCTTGTTCTTGTAGTCGTCGTAGCGCCCGGACAGGCTGGCGGTGAGCCGGCTGAAGATCGGCACGCGCAGTTCCACCGCGGCGGCCCAGTTGTCGCGCTTGCCCGCGCCCTGGGTGCCGCTCAGGCCCCAGAACTGGTCGTTGACCACGCGCGGGTCGGTGGGGTTGCTCCAGGACTGCTGGCCGGCCTGCAGCACGCCGGCGAAGCCGACGTCGCCGGCCGGCAGCGAGAACAGCGCGGTGTTGGTGAACTGCAGGTTGAGGTTCTGCGTCCAGGTCTTGGACTTGGTGCGGATCTCGCCCTGGAAGCTGCGGTACTGCTCGGGCGTCAGCGGCTGGTAGAAGCCGGCGTCGTTGGGCTCGTAGATCGGGTAGCCGTAATAGTCGCCCAGCTGCGGGCCCAGGAAGTGCTCGCGGAAGAAGTCCTCCATCTTGTCCTTCAGCGGCCACCACTGGCGGCTGTCGATGTGGTACTCCGAGCGCGCGTAGTAGGCGTTGTAGTCCCAGTTGGACTGGCCCACCGTGCCCTTGATGCCCAGGGCGACGTTGTAGGAATCGGCGGTCTGGCGCTCGTTGTTGAAGTCGCGGTCGCCGGTTTCCTCCGGCGAGAAGATGCGCTGGTAGCTCTCCAGGTCGCCGGTGAGGTTGTTGAAGATGTAGCCGCTGGTATCGATCGAGGGCTGCCAGAAGCGCGACCCGGAGTTGCTCTCGTTCTTGGTGCGGTTGAGCAGCACGGTGGCATAGACGTCGGTGCTGTCGTTGAGCGCGTAGTTCAGGTTGGCATAGCCCGACGCGCTGCGTTCCTTGTTGAGGATGGTCGAATAGCCCGGCTCGTAGCGGCTGCCGCAGTAGTTGCCGCGCCCGGGGCGGGTGTCGTAGATGGTGGTACCGCCGAACAGCCCGGACAGCGGTGCGCAGGCGGCCTCGCCCGGGTCGATGTAGGCGCCGCTGCTGGCGTTGTGCACGAAGGTGCGGCTGCCATAACGGGCGGCGACATCGGGGTTGTCGTTGGTGGAATCGAAATCCTTGCGGTTGAAGCCGTAGATCGGGTCCTGGTTGCTCAGCTGCAGGCCGGCCGTCAGGTCCAGCTGGTCCCAGCTGCGGCCGCTGGTCAGCTGGAAGCGCTGGTTGCCGCCGCCGCCGCCATCGTAGGCGCCCATGCGGAAGCTCATCTGGGTGCCATCCAGCTTCTTCTTCAGGATGATGTTGACCACGCCGGCGATGGCGCTGGAGCCGTAGATCGACGACTGGTTGCCGGGCGCGATGTCGATGCGTTCGACCATCGCGGTGGGGATGCTGGCCAGGTCGACGAAGTTGCTCTGGCCGTTGTAGAGCAGCGGGTAGTCGGCCATCGGGCGGCCGTCGATCAGCACCAGGGTGAAGCCGGGGTCCAGGCCCAGCAGGCTGATCGGCTTGGCGCCGGGGGTGAAACCGCCGGAGAACTGGCTGTCCTGCACGGCGCCGGTGGCCAGCGGCTGCGAGCGCAGCACTTCGTAGACGTCCTTGAAGCCCTGCTTCTGGATGTCCTGCGCGGTGATCGAGGTGATCGGCGTGGCGGTTTCCACCTGGACCTGCGGGATCAGCGAGCCGGTGACGGTGATGCGGTCGAGCGTCTCCACGTTGTTCCCGCCGGTGGTGTCCTGGGACTGGGCGGAGGACAGCGGGGAGTAGGCGGTGATGGCCGCGCAGATGGCGGCGCTCAGCAACTGGCGTTTCATGGGTTTGGATTCCTGGCTCGCGGCGGGTGGACGGCGGGACCCAGTCGGTCCGGACGCTCTTCCAGGAGCGGATTCGTTGGCGGCGCCGCCGCAACGATGCATGAATGACCGGAGGGGCTGGATGCGTTCACGATAATTTAACCGTCCGGGTGAAACCGACGTGATGATTCCGGCCTTCACGAGCGACCGGTATGCTGTCGCGATGCTGCCCAAGAACCTCGCATTTCCCCTTTTTCTGGCCACGTTCGCCGCCGTTCCCTTCGCCCATGCCCGCGGCACGATCGACAAGGTGCAGATCAGGGGGCTGGACAAGGGCGACGACGCGGCCATCATCGAGAACATCGAGGTTTCGCTGTCGCTGTACGACACCATCGGCAAGGTGCAGGGCGAATCGCGCCTGGAATACCTGCTGTCGCAGGCCGAGCGGCAGACCCGGCAGGCGCTGGAGCCGTTCGGCTACTACAACCCGACCATCACCGTGGAAGCGCCGCGCGAGGGCGACACGGTGCGGGTGGTGATCCAGGTGGACAAGGGCGAGCCGGTGCGGGTGCGCCATTCGGAGGTGGTCATCACCGGCCCGGCCGCACGCGACCGCTACCTGCAGCAGGACCTCGAGGATTTCCAGCCGCGCGAGGGCGCGCCGTTCGACCACAGCACCTACGAGGCCAGCAAGGTCGTCATCACCCGGCGCCTGTCCGAGCGCGGCTACTTCGACTCGGACTTCACCCAGCGCAAGGTCGAGATCACCCGCGCCGAGAACGCCGCCGACATCTTCCTGAGCTGGGACAGCGGCCGCCGTTACAACATGGGCCGGATCAGCTTCAACCAGGACTATTTCCGCCCGGGGCTGTTCGACCCGCTGGTGTACTGGGAGGAAGGCAGCTACTGGCACGAGGGCAAGCTCGACCGCCTGCGCGAATCGCTGACCAAGCTGGACTACTTCAGCACCATCGACATCCAGCCGCACCCGGAGGACGCCTATGGCGACGGCGAGGTGCCGGTGGACGTCAGCCTCACCCTGGCCAAGCGCACCATCTACACCGCCGGCCTGAGCTACGGCAGCGAGAGCGGCGCGGGTGTGCGCGGCGGCGTCGAGCGGCGCTACGTCAACCGCCGCGGCCACAAGCTCAACACGCAGCTGGACTACGCGCAGAAGCGCAAGAGCCTGATCACCAGCTACCGCGTTCCGGCGTTCCGCTGGCTCGATGGCTGGTACACCTTCGCCGCCAGCGCCTACGACGAGCAGACGCGCTACATCGACATGCGCAACTTCAAGCTCATCGGCAGCCGCAGCGGCGAGATCAACGAGCACTGGACCGCCATCGCCTCCATCAACGCGCTGCGCGAGCGCTGGCGCTACAGTTCCGGCGACCAGTTCACCGACGCGGTCTACCAGTATTCGACGCTGGTGTACCCGCAGCTGACCGCCGACTACGTGGACGTGGACGACAAGACCTTTCCGCGCCGCGGCTTCAGCGGCAACGCCACCCTGCGCGGCGGCATCGAGGGCGCCGGTTCGGACACCAGCTTCATCCAGGCCGACGCCACGCTGCGCTGGTACATGCCGCTGGGCGATGCCGACCGCCTGATCCTGCGCGGCCAGGCGGGCACCACCTGGACCAGCGACCTGGTGGCGATGCCGCCCAGCCTGCGCTACTTCGCCGGCGGCGACCGCTCGATCCGCGGCTATGCCTGGCGCGAGGTCGGCCCGCGCACGCCGGCGCCGGACAAGTACGCGCTCGGCGCCAAGCACCTGGTGGTCGGCTCGGCCGAGTACGAGCACTACTTCGGCGGTGGCCCGTGGGGCGCGGCGGTGTTCGTGGACACCGGCAGCGCCTTCGACACCACCATCGACCTGCACACCGGCGTCGGCTTCGGCGTGCGCTGGAAATCGCCGGTCGGGCCGGTGCGCATCGACATCGCCCATGGCCTGAACCACCCCGATTCGCAGTTCCAGCTGTACCTGAACATCGGAGCCGACCTGTGAGCCGCCGCCCCGATCCCGCCCCCTCCGCCGACATCACCCCCGAGGAGCGCGAGGCGCGCATCGCCGAGCTGCGCGCACGGCGCCGGGCGCGCATGCGCACGCTGGCGATCCGCAGCGGCATCGGCATCGGCGTGGTTTCGGTGCTGGCCCTGGTTGCCCTGTACTGGCTGCTGCAGACCGTGGCCGGGCGCGACGTGCTGCTGGCGCAGGTGGTGGCGCGGCTGCCCGCCAATTCGTCGCTGACCTGGAGCCGGGTCGAGGGCCCGCTGGCCGGGCCGCTGGTGCTGCACGACCTGGATTTCCGTTATGAGGACATCCACTTCAGCGCCGGACAGGCCTACCTGGACCCGGACATCCGCCCGCTGCTGGGGCGCAAGCTGCGCCTGGACCTGCTGCGGATCAGCAATGCGCAGCTGGAGCTGGGGCCGTCGGAAGACAAGCCGTTCGAGCTGCCGCGCTGGCCCGACGTGCTGCCGGCCATCGAACTGCCGCTGGCGCTGCAGGCCGACACCATCGAGATCGACGGCCTGCGTATCGTGCAGCCGGACGCGCCGCCGATCGACATCACCCGCCTGCGCGGCGGCCTGGAGGCGGCCGACGGCGAATTCCGCGCCACCCAGCTGCAGGTCGCCAGCAACCTGGGCGATTTCCGCATCGACGGCCACTACCTGCCGCGCCGCGATTACCGCACCGACCTCACCGTGCGCGCGCTGATGCCGGCGCGGCCGGGCCAGCCGCGCGCGCGGCTGGGGCTGGTCGCGCGCGGCGACCTGGCGCACATGGAGGTGGCGCTGGCCGGCCATGCGCCCAGGCCGCTGCAGGCCAGCCTGGTGCTCGACGGCCGCACCGACCCGGTGTGGACCGTGGCCGCGCGCAGCGAGGAACTGGACCTGGGCCAGCTGGTGCCGGCGCAGTACCTGGCGCAGGCGCCCGCGCCGCTGGCGCTGGACTTCACCGCGCGCGGCCGCGGCGGCAATGCGCGGCTGCAGGGCCGCGTGCGCCAGGGCGACCAGGAACTGGTACTGGCGCCCTCCAATATCGGCATCGACAACCAGGTGCTGACCGTCTCGCCGCTGGTGGCCGAAGCCTTCGGCGGCAGCGTGCGCCTGCAGGGCAGCGCCGATTTCAGCGATACCCGGAATCCCGGCTTCCGCTTCGCGGTGGTGGCCCACCAGCTGACCTGGACGCCCGCGCCCGATCCGTCGGCGCCGGAGATCGCGCCGGTGCCGATGCACCTGAAGGAAGCGCGCCTGGGCGTGGCCGGCAACCTGAAGAACTGGGCGGCGATCGGCAAGGCCGAGGTCGCGCGCGAGGCGCAGGACGCCAGCCTCGATTTCGACGTGCGCGGCAGCGACCAGCAGGCGCGCATCGAGAAGCTCAAGGCGACCACGCCCGGCGGCTCGCTTGACCTCACCGGCTCGGCGGCATGGGCGCCGGCGCTGTCGTGGGACGTGGACGCGCGCCTGGCCAGCTTCGATCCCGGTTATTTCCTGCCGGGCTGGGAAGGCAACCTGTCCGGCACGCTCGCCTCCACCGGCAAGCAGCTGCCGCCGCCGGCCGGCACCGATGACCTGCGCGTCGAAGCCACGCTGGACGTGCCGCAGCTGCGTGGCCGCCTGCGCGGGCGCAGCGTCGATGCGCGCGCCAAGGTGGCGCTGCGCGGTACGCAGGGCGAGGGCGACGTGCGCCTGGTGCTGGGCGACAGCCATATAGAGGCCAGGGGCAAGGTCGGCGACCGCCTGGACGTGGACGCGAAGCTGCAGCCGCTGCATCTGTCCGATCTGCTGCCGGGCGCCAGCGGCAGCCTGGCCGGCAGCGTGCAGGTGCGCGGCACGCCGGCGCAGCCGGACATCAGCGCCGACCTGCGTGGCGATGGCCTGCAGTGGGACGACTGGAAGGCCGGGCAGGTCAGCATCAACGGCCGCCTGCCCTGGCGCGGCGACAATGGCGCGCTGCAGGTGCAGGCCAGCGCGGTGCAGGCCGGCATGCTGCTCGACCGGCTGCGCATCGACGCGCGCGGCAGCCTGCAGGACCTGCGCGTGGACGCGGACGCCGGCAACGAGCTGGGCGCGCTGGCGCTGGCCGGCAGCGTGCGCCAGGCCGGCCAGGCGTGGCGCGGCGAACTGGCTTCGCTGCGGGTGGCGCCGGTCAAGGGCGCGCCGTGGCAGCTGCGGCAGCCGGCCGCGTTCGCGGTGCAGGGCAGCCACTTCAGCCTGGGCGATACCTGCCTGGGCTCGGAAACCGGCGGCGCGCTGTGCGTGGATGCCGACTGGCCGCGCGAAGGCGTGCGCCTGCGCGGCGACGCGCTGCCGCTGGCGCTGGTACAGCCGTGGCTGCCGCCCAACGCCGGCCGGCGCATCTACCTGCGCGGCGAACTCACCCTCGACGGCCAGCTGCGCCCGCGCGGCAAGGCCTGGGAAGGCAGCTTCAAGGTCGCGTCGCTGGAAGGCGGCATCCGCCTGGGCGACAACGCCCGCGGCGAACTGGTGCGCTACGACCATTTCTCCGTCAACGTCGACATGCAGCCCGGCGGCATCAACGGCTACCTCGGCGTCGGCTTCCAGGGCGACGGCTTCGTCGATGCGAAGGTGCAGACCGGCTGGGAGCCGGACGCCGCGCTCACCGGCGAGCTGTACCTGAACATGTCGCGGCTGTACTGGATGGAGCTGTTCTCGCCCGACCTGGTGCGGCCGAAGGGGCTGGTCGAAGGCCATGTCAGCCTGCGCGGCACGCGCGCGCAGCCCACGCTCGGCGGCGAGGCGAAACTCAGCGATTTCACTGGCGAGTTCCCGGCGCTGGGCCTGACCCTGAGCGAAGGCAAGGGCAGCTTCACCGCCCAGCCCGACGGCTCGGCGCGCATCGCCGCGGAGGTGAAGACCGGCGGCGAAGGCGCGCTGAAGGTGCAGGGCGGGCTGTCCTGGTTCGGCGACGCGCAGCCGCTGCAGCTGCACATCGGTGGCGACAAGGTGCTGGTGTCCAACACCAGCGAGCTGCGCGTGGTCGCCAACCCCGACCTCGACTTCACCCTGGCCGGCACCGCCATGGAACTGCGCGGCAGCGTGCACGTGCCCGAGGCGGCGATCGACCTGGAGCGCCTGGACCGCGGCACCTCGGTGTCCGAGGACGTGGTGGTGCTCGACCCGGTCGATCCGGAGGAATCGCGCTCCTCGCCGCTGGACATGGACCTGGCGGTCAGCCTCGGCGACCAGGTGAAGATGAGCGGCTTCGGCCTGAAGGGCGCGCTGACCGGCAAGCTCCAGGTGCGCGCGCGTCCCGGCCGCGAGATGACCGCCAACGGCGGGCTGGAAGTCAGCGGCCGCTACAAGGCCTACGGCCAGGACCTGACCATCACCCAGGGCCAGCTGCTGTGGAACCACGGCGTGGTTTCCGACCCGCGCATCAACATCCGCGCCCAGCGCGGCATCGGCGAGGTCACCGCCGGCATCGTCGTCACCGGCCGCGCGCAGCAGCCGCGCGTGGACGTGTGGTCCGACCCGGCGATGTCGCAGTCCGAGGCGCTGTCCTACCTGGTGCTCGGCCGCAGCCTGAGCATGGCCAGCAGCGACCAGGCGCAGCAGGTCAACGCCGCCTCGGCGGCGCTGTCGGCCGGCAGCGGCCTGCTCGCCGCGCAGGTCGGCGCCAAGCTCGGCCTGGACGACGCCGGCGTCAGCCAGTCGCGCGCGCTGGGCGGCGCGGTGCTCGGCGTGGGCAAGTTCATCACCCCCAGGCTCTACGTCGGCTACGGCGTCTCGCTGATCGGCAGCGGCTCGGTGCTGACCCTGAAGTACCTGCTGCGCCGCGGCTTCGACATCGAAGTGGAATCCAGCACCGTGGAGAACCGGGGGTCGGTGAACTGGCGCAAGGAGAAGTAGCAGGCGCCGGGCCTGGGCTGCCCGCGGCGGTTCTGCGGGAGCCCGCCTGCACGCACTTCAGCGCGTGCTGAAGCTAGGCCGATGAAGCCTTCATCGGCCACTGGAATGCGCTCTTGCCAGGTGCGCCCCGGTGGCGCCGGACACCGCGCGCGGCCACGGTGCGCGCGCAACCGGTCGCGGCTTACGGCGTGCCCCCGGCCGGCAGCGCCGAGACGACCGCGCCACGCAGCAGCGGCCGGCCATCGACCACGTCGGTCCACACCAGGTGCGCGCGGCCACCGGCGGCGAGCAGGCGCGGAAAGCCGGTACCGCGCCCGCGGCCCTGCAGCGTCGCCACCTGCAGGCGGCCGAGCTCGTGTTGCAGCGCGGGAGTGTAGCGGGCGAGCCACAGCGACTGCGCCTGGGCGTCCTCGCGCAGCCAGGCCAGCCAGACACCATCGGCGTCGGCGGCCAGCTGCACCCGGCCCTGCACCTCGATGCCACGGTCCGGTTCGCGCGGCGCGCCGAAGGTGGCGCCGCCATCGCGACTGTGGGCAATGCGCAGCCGTGGCTCGCCCTGCGGTGCGGTGTACCACGCCACCCACGCATCGTTGCCGCGCGCGCTTACCGCGGGCCCGTTCACCGGGCAGGCCGGCATGGTCCAGTTGTCGGCGTGCACGCGCCGTGCCGGCTGCCAGCCGCCGGCGGTGTGGCGACGCAGGTGGATGTCGCGGATCTCGCTGGCGTCGCGGCCGCGATACACCAGCAGCGTGGCTGTGGCGGCCACGCTGGCGCCGGTCTGGCAGCAGTCGCAGGTCATCGCGTCCAGCTCCTGCTCGTCGTGCCTGCGCAGCCCGGCGTCGAAGCGCGCGCTGCGCAGGGTCATCGCGCCGCCGCCATGGTGGGCGCTGCCAGCGGTATGGCGCCCGTCCAGCCAGGCGATGCCCATGCCGTCGGTCCCTTCCGGCCACAGCGAAACGAAGCCGTGCTCGGTGACGGTGCCGTCGTCGTGCACGGTGACCGGCGCCGACCATTGCCGGCCGTCGGCCGAGCGCACCAGCTGCACGTCGTAGGCATGCGGGTTGCCGGCGGACCGGCGCAGCCATTGCGCCCACAGGGCGCCGTCGGCGCTGGCGGCCAGGTGCGGCGTGTCGGCCCAGTTCACGAACCAGTCGTCGCCGCGCGCGATCGGCAGCGCCGGTTGCCACTGGCCGGCGGAAAAACGCGCATAGCGCAGCTGATGGCCCGTGCCGTCGGGCGACAGCCACGACAGCAGCAGGCTGCCGTCGGGCGCGGCCACCAGGTCCGGCTGCGCGGCGACCGTATCGGCGGGCAGGCGCCACGGCTCGGCCTGCAGGCGCAGGGCGGGGCCGGCGGCCGGGTCGGTGGCGCGCTGGTCGCCGGAACAGGCACCGAGCAGCGTGGATGCCAGCACGAGGAAAGTCAGCAGGATGCGCATCGGCGCAGGATAGCGGCATCGTGACCGTTGGCGGTTGCCCGCCTTCCGGGCCGCGGCTACTGTCGGCAGCTGTTCTGTATCCGCTGGAGTTCCAATGAAGCGCACACCGCTTGCCGCCGCCATGGCGCTGGGCATGAGCCTGGCTGCCGCCGCCAACGCCAACGAGGGCATGTGGATGCCCACGCAGCTGCCCGAACTGGCGAAGACGCTGAAGGAGGCCGGCTTCGAGGGCGACCCGAAGGAACTGGCCGATGTCACCGCGCCGCCGCTGAGCGCGGTGGTGCGGGTGGGCGGCGGCACCGGCTCGTTCGTTTCCGGCGACGGCCTGCTGCTGACCAACCACCACGTCGCCTATGGGGTGATCCAGTACAACGCCAGCAAGGAGCACAACTACATCGACGACGGCTTCATCGCGCAGGGCCGCGACGACGAGCGCGCCGCCAATCCGGATTACCGCGTGCTGGTGACGGTGGGCTTCGACAAGGTCACCGACGACGTGCTGAAGGATGCGCGCGGCAAGACCGGCCGCGCCTACTACGACGCGGTGGAGAACGCGCGCAAGCGCATCGTCGCCGACTGCGAGGCCGAGGGCGGCGTGCGCTGCTCGGTGGCGAACATGTATTACGGCAGCGATTTCTACCGCATCCGCCAGCTGGAGCTGACCGACATCCGCCTGGTCTACGCGCCGCCGCGCGCGATCGGCAACTACGGCGACGAGATCGACAACTTCATGTGGCCGCGCCACACCGGCGACTTCACCCTGCTGCGCGCCTACGTCGGCAAGGACGGCAAGCCGGCGCCGTACAGCAAGGACAACGTGCCCTACCACCCGCCGGCGCACCTGAAGATGTCGCTGGACGGGCCGAAGGAGGGCGATTACGCCATGCTCGCCGGTTACCCGGGCGTCACCTACCGGCTGCGCACCGCCGCCGAGTTCGCCAACCAGATCGACACCGTGCTGCCGCGCCGCGTGGAGGTGTTCCAGCAGCTGATCGACACCATCGAAGCACAGGGCAGGGGCAATGCCGATGCGCGCACCCGTTACGCCTCGCAGCTGCAGTCGCTGAAGAACAACCGCAAGCGCGCCGCGGGCGAGCTGGAAGGCCTGCTGCGCAGCGACGCCAAGGCCCAGCGCGCGCAGGACGAGCAGGCGATGCTGGCCGCCACCGACGCCCGCTACAAGGCCGACATCGATGCGTTGTTCACTTCGCTGGCCGCCGACCGCGAGGCGGGCGCCAGCGAGTTCCTGGTGGGGCTGATGTCCAGCCAGACCCAGCTGCTGCGCTCGGCCCTGCTGCTGGAACGCCTGCGCATCGAATCGGCCAAGCCGGACGCCGAACGCGAGAGCGGCTACCAGCAGCGCGACCAGGCGCTGATCGAGGGCGTGCTCAGGCAGGTGCAGCGACGCTACGACCCGGCGGTGGAGAAGGCCATCCTCACCGCACTGCTCACGCGTTATCAGCAGCTGCCGGATGGCCAGCGCGATGCGCACTACGACAACCTGTTCGGACGCACGCCGGCCGAACTGGCCCGGCGCCTGGATGCGCTGTACGCGGACACGAAGCTGGGCGAAGAGGCGCAGCGCCTGTCGCGCTTCGAGGCCGCGCGCAAGGGCGCGGCCATCGAGGCCGACCCGCTGGTGACGGCCGCCGCCGCGCTGGTGGCGGCGCAGCTGGACGCCGAACGCGAAAGCAAGGAACGCGAAGGCGAACAGCTGCGCCTGCGCCCGTCCTACATGCAGGCGCTGTTCGCCTGGCGCGCGAAGCAGGGCCGCGCGGTGTACCCGGATGCGAACAGCACGCTGCGCATCAGCTACGGCAAGGTCGAGGCGCTGCATCCGCGCGATGCGGTCAGCTACTCGCCGGTTACAACCGTGGCCGGCATCGTCGAGAAGAACACCGACACGGTGCCGTTCGATGCGCCCCGGCCGCTGCTGGCGGCGATCGCCAGGGGCGATTTCGGCAGCACCGCCGATCCGGCGCTGAAGACGCAGACGGTCAACTTCCTGACCAACCTGGACACCACCGGCGGCAATTCCGGCTCGCCGGTGCTCAACGCCAAGGGCGAACTGATCGGCCTGAACTTCGATTCCAACTGGGAGTCGGTGAGCGCCAGCTGGTGGTTCGATCCGCGCTACAAGCGCGCCGTGCACGTGGACATGCGCTACCTGCGCTGGCTGCTGGCCAAGGTCTACCCGGCGCCGGCGCTGCTGGCCGAGATGGGCCTGCCGCGGGAGTAAGGGCTGCGGCAACCGGGGATGGCGGCGTGTTCCTGAACACGCCGCCATCCTCCCTTCAACGCATCCGGACGCCCCGCGGCGCCACTGGCTAGAATGTTCCGGCGAACAGGCCGGGCACAGGCCTTGGGGAAGCATTGATGGAGATGGATCGGGAACCCTCGGCGGCCGACGTCGCACGCCGGCTGGATGGCATAAGGATATGGGTCGTGGAGGACGACCCCGAGTGGCGCGGGATGGTGGTTGACGAGCTCGAACACCACGGCGCCGACGTGCGTGGCATCGACAGCGTCGAAGCGCTCTATCGTGAACTGGCAGTGGACCGCTGCGACATCCTCGTGCTCGATGTCGGCCTCCCGGGCGAGGACGGACTGAGCGCCACCGGCCACCTGCGGCGCATGGACGGCATGGGCATCGTGCTGGTCACCGGTCGCAGCGGCACCGCCGACATGGCCCATGGGCTCTCGCTCGGCGCCGACGTCTACCTGCCCAAGCCGCTGGAACTGCCGGTACTGGTGGCCGCCCTGCACAGCCTGCACCGGCGCATGTCGCTGGCCGCGCCGGTCCGGCCGCCTGCCGCCGCCGGGGATGCCGACGCCGAATGGAACCTGCGCTCGGACGGCTGGGATCTGCATGCACCGAACGGCAGGGCGCTGACCCTGACCGTGGCCGAACGTGGCTTCCTGCGCGAACTGTTCGCCGCGCCCGGCGAGGCGGTGGACCGCGAGCGGCTGATCGCCGCGGTCACCGACCAGCCCTGGGATTTCGATCCGCACCGGCTGGAAGTGCTGGTGCACCGCCTGCGCACCCGCGTGCGCAACGCCACCGGCGCCACGCTGCCGGTGCGCGCGCTGCGCGGCATGGGCTACATGCTGGTATCCGACCAGACCGCCATCGCCTGACGGGAAAAACCGGCGCCGGTTCCCGCCCGTTGCAACGGGTACGGATGCCGTTGGAAAACGACGCCGATCATCGATGCCGCGCCGTTGCGCGCCTTGTCCGTGAATCATTGAGAGCGACGGAGAGTTTTTGATACTGCCGCTTTTCCGGCGGCTGCCGAGAATCCAGCCCGGACGTCGGGGCCGCGCATCGTGCGGCCGGCGTGCACGGGGGTCGGCATTGGAAACGAAGCAGGAACCGCCGCTGGCGGAAGCGGTGCGCCGGTTGCAGGGGGTACGCGTCTGGGTGGTCGAGGACGATCCCGAGTGGCGCGCCCTGGTGACCGAGGAACTCGCGCTGCACGGCGCGGTGGTCCGCGGCATCGGCAGCGTCGAAGCCCTGTACCGCGAACTGGCGGTGGATGCCTGCGACATCGTCGTGCTCGACGTCATGCTGCCCGGCGAGGACGGCCTCAGCGCTACGCGCCACCTGCGCCGCATCGGCGACATGGGCATCGTGATGGTCACCGGACGTGGTGGCGCCGCCGACATGGCGCAGGGCCTGTCGGCAGGCGCGGACTGCTACCTGGCCAAGCCGCTGGAGCTGCCGGTGCTGGTGGCGGCCCTGCACAGTCTGCACCGGCGCATGACCGCGCATGCCGGCAGCGCGTACCGCGAGCCAGCGGAACCGGCGCGCGCCGCGGCACCTGCGCCGGACACCGGCACCGGCACCGGCACCAGCTGGAGCCTGCGCGCCGGCGGCTGGGAGCTGTGCTCGCCCAACGGCCAGTCGCTGGCCCTGTCGGCGGCCGAGCGCGCCGTGCTGCAGGAACTGTTCCGCGCGCCCGGCAGCCCGGTGAGCCGCGAGCGGCTGATCGCCGCGCTGACGTCCACACCCCACGATTTCAACCCGCACCGGCTGGAAGTGCTGGTGCACCGCCTGCGCACCCGCGTCCGCGACACCACCCACCTGGCCCTGCCGCTGCGCGCATTGCGCGGAGCGGGCTACCTGCTGGTGCCTGTGCAGTCCTGATCTTCCGTTCCCGCACGAGGGCCATCGTCCGGATGGTCCGTGAGAAATCGTGAGTGAGTGACAGGAACTGCTACTGCCTTGGCCAAGCCGGCTGTCGAGAATGCCGCCCGAATGCCCGCAAGGGCGTTTCACGCCTGCCGGAACGGCAGGCACCGACAACACGCAGGGCCCGGTCCTCCGCAGGCCGGGTGGGGCGCAACAGCTGCAAGGCAGGGGAAAACCCGTGTACCAATCACACGATCAGGCCGGTCGCGCGACGTCGTCGCGCACGCATGCAAATGGATTCGCAGGCGCGGCGCGCGCGATGGCGCGCAGGCTGCTGACGGCGCTGCTGGTTCTGCCCTTGCCGCTGATGGCGGCGGATCTGCAGGTCACCACCTTCAACGACACGGGGTACGACCCGGTGCCGGCAGGCACCCGCGTGCGCTACCAGGTCAGCGTCACCAACGGCTCCAACGACAACGCCACCGGCACGGTGACGATCTTCGACCTGCCGGCAGGTACCACCCTGGCCGCCCCCATCCAGGGCGGCTGCAGCGTGGCCGGCGTCGCGGCGTCGGGCACGACCCGCGTGGTCTGCACCAATCCGACGCTCAACGTGAACAACGCGGCCACCACGCCGTATGCGTTCAATTTGTGGGTTTCCACCGCCGGCAGCGTGCCGGCCATCATCACGCTGGATGCCGCCATCGGCTATGCCGCGGCCCAGCCGGGCGTGGACACGCCGATCAGCAGCCTGACCGCCGCCGATCCGTTCTATGGCGCCGACACCAACAAGACCAACAACCGCGCCACCCAGACCACCACGCTGGAGGCGGCCAGCGACCTCGAACTGTCCAAGACCGGTACGCCGGACCCGGTGATCGGTGGCGGTGAAGTCACCTATACGCTGACGGTCCGCAACAACGGGCCCAGCGCGGCCACCGGTTTCACGGTGATCGATACCCTGCCGGCCAATGTGACGCTGGTGGCGGGCAGCGCCAACGGACCCAACTGGGCGTTCAACGGCGCCAACGGCACCTACAACGGCACCCTGGCCAATGGCGCCACGGCCAGCTACGAGTTCCGCGCCAAGGTGGGCGTCGGCAGC
>Ga0206118_100400_pt1 | contig 22470 bp, 14 predicted proteins | sample 3A20Ametagenome_FD_177999 | JGI IMG/M metagenome (GOLD analysis project Ga0206118, IMG submission 177999) | Enriched microbial communities from leaf-cutter ant dump, University of Wisconsin, Madison, United States - 3A20A | ecosystem: Environmental > Terrestrial > Nest > Insects nest > Nest dump... | reverse complement strand
GCCCAGATCGATTCCTTTTCCTTCGGCCGGCCGGACAGTTCGTCCAGGTAGCTGTTGCCCTCCATCAGCTTCTCGTAGCCGATGTAGATGGGCTGGAACAGCACCGGCTTGCGCGGCTGGCGCAGGAAGGCGCGCAGCGTCATCGAGATCACGCCGCCCTTGGGCTGCAGCAGGCGGCCGGTGCGCGAGCGCCCGCCCTCGACGAAGTACTCGATGGAATAGCCGCCGGAGACCAGCTGCGCCATGTATTCGGAGAACACCGCCGAATACAGCGGATTGCCGCGGAAACTGCGCCTTGCGAAGAACGCGCCGCCCTTGCGCAGCAGGGTTCCGACCACCGGCAGGTTGAGGTTGATGCCGGCGAAGATATGCGGCGGCACGATGCCGCGGTCGTACAGCAGGTAGCTCAGCAGCAGGTAGTCCATGTGGCTGCGGTGGCTGGGCACGTAGACGATTTCGTGGCCGGGCGCGGCTTCCTTGAACTTGTCCAGGTGGTGGACCAGCACGCCGGCGTAGATGCGGTTCCAGACATGGCTGAGCAGGAAGCTGGCCGAGCGCACCACCGGGGTGGAATAGTCGGCGGCGATTTCCCAGGCGTAGGCCTGCGCCTTCTTCCAGGCGTCGGTGGGCCTGGAATTGTCGCGCTTGGCCTGGGCGGCGATGGCCTCGCGCACCGGCTCGGCCTCCAGCACCTTGTCCACCAGCAGGCGGCGGGTGGACAGGTCCGGGCCGATGATCGATTCGCGGATGCGGCGGAAGTGCGCGCGCAGCACGCGCTGCAGCTTGCGCACGGTGCGCTCCGGCTCCAGCCCCTCCTGCACGGTTTCGCGCAGCGAAATCGGCGCGGCGAAGCGCACGATGCTGTCGCGGCCGTTGAGCAGCACCGCCAGCAGGCGGCGGAAGCGGCCGACCAGCGCCCAGTTTTCCGAGAACAGCACGGCGAACCAGCCGCTCTGCTTGTCCGGGGCGCGGCCGACGAAGATCGACACCGGCACCAGCTGCACGTCCAGCGCCGGGTTGGCGCGGTGCGCCTGCAGCAGCCGGGCCAGCGAATCGGAATGGGTGCGGGCGCCGCGCTGCTCGGGGATCAGCGCGTTGTTGCTGGAACGCCGCGACAGCGCGACGTAGGCGCGCTTGCGCCCTGTCGGGTCGCCGGCCAGCGGCACCAGCGGCGACGGCAGGCCGGCATCGCGGCAGGCCTTGTCCAGGATCAGCGCGTTGGACAGGCCGTAGTCCTCGAGCACGTAGACCACCGGCTGCGCCGGGTCGTGCTGCAGCTGCTCGGGCTCGATCTTCAGGCCCAGCCACGGCTCGATCAGGCGGCCGAGCAGGCGCGCCCACAGCGGGCGCCGGCCTTGGCGCGCGGGCGGACGGCCGGACGGGGCCGGCGGCAGGGGGGCGGCGGCCGGGGCGCTGGCCTCGCCCGACGGCAGGAGTTCGCCCTGTTCGGGCCGGGAGTTCTGTTTCGACATCGGCGACATTATGGCTTAGCCGCCGGCGCCGGGCGGGTTCCGGCGTCATCGCCGGCATCGGCCGGGACGGCGGGGCCTTGCTCGGACGCCGCCGCGGCCGCGCGCGCGGCGGCCAGCACGGCGTCCGCCTCGGCCAGGGTGCGGGCCAGGTACCAGCGCCCCTGGCGGCGCTCCAGCGCCACCTGCAGGTCGATGTCCTGGCCGGCCAGCGGGTATTGCACGTGCACGACGGCGCGGTCGCCGTCCTGGCGGGCCAGGCCGGTGCGCAGCTGGGCGATGCTGTCGTCCAGCGACAACCCGTAGCCGGCCAGTACCTGCTTGGCGGCGGCGACGAACGGCGCCAGCCGCTGCAGGCTGCCGGTCATGCCCGCCTGCTGCAGGGCGGCGTCGCTGTCCAGCCCGGTGGCGCGCGCGGCGGTGGTCAGGGTGGCGATGGCGGAGCCGGCCAGTTTGGGATCGGACAGCGGCGCGGCCTGCGCCCAGGCGCTGAGCGCCTTGACCAGCTGCACGTAGTGGGCGCGTTCGTCGTCGCTGTAGTCGCCCTGGTGGCTGATGTACTGCTCGCCGAACAGGCCCAGCGAGTGCGCGGCCTGGCGCACGCTGGCCGCCTGCCCGGCGAGCTGCGCCCTGAACGCGCGCTGCAGCCGGGTTTCGGCATCGGGCGCGGACAGCGTGGCCAGCAGCGCCGGCAGCTTGTCGTGCAGGGGCAGTTCGTCCAGCGGCCAGCGGCTGTGGCCCTGGGCCCAGGCCGCTTCCAGTTCGGCGTACTGCGCCGGCGGCACCGCCGCGCGGGCGTAGCCGGCCAGGTCGTTGTCGTGCAGGTGCTGGACCAGCTGGCGCACGGCGGCAGCCGGCTCGGTGGCGGCGCCGGGCAGGGGTTCCTGCGGCCGGCGGCAACCGGCGGCAAGCACCGCCACGGCGCACAGGGACAGGAACACGAGATGCGAGCGGCTGCGAGATGAACGGCGTGGCATGGCGTCGTTGGTCCTCCCCCGGGGCCGTCGCATCTTGCGGCCTGTCCGGTGACAGCGGCAAGCGTGTCAGGAGGATGGCAGAACTGTAGGAGCGACTTCAGTCGCGAAGAGACTTTCCCGGTAAAGCTCCGTCGCGACTGAAGTCGCTCCTACGGGGCGGAGGAAAGCCGCGCATAAAAAAAGAGGCCGCCCCGTTGCCGGTGGCGAACCTCCTCAAACCGGCGGGGCCGGGGACATGTGACACATCGCCGGCATGGCCGGGACGCGCACAGCCTACGCGCCCGCTTCAGTTAATGCAATACTTCATGAATCAATGCGTAAGTTACTGATTTTCAATTGAAGAAATCCGCAATTTCGCGCTGCATGGCCTGCGCCGCGGCGCGCGGGTCCGGTGCCAGCCGGATCGGACGGCCGACGACGATGGCGTCGGCGCCGTCGGCGAAGGCCTGCGCCACGCCGACCGTGCGCTGCTGGTCGTCGCCCCCCGGGCCGCCGGGCCGGATGCCCGGGCAGACGATGGAGAAACCGGCGCCGGTGGCGGCGCGGATCGGCCCGGCCTCCTGGCCCGAGGCGATCACCCCGTCGATGCCGGCGCGCTGCGCGGCCAGCGCGCGCTCGACCACCACCTCCACCGGCTCGCGGTCGATGCCCATCTGCGCCAGGTCCGGGCGGCCCATCGAGGTCAGCACGGTGACCGCCAGCAGGCGCATGTCCGAGGCGTTGGCCGCGGCGGCGGCTTCCATCATCGCCGGGTGCCAGCCGTGGATGGTGCAGTAGCTCACCGGCCACTGCGACAGGCGGCGGATGACGCCGGCGATGGTCGCGGGAATATCGAAGAACTTCAGGTCCACGAACACGCGCTTGTCGCGCCGGGCCAGTTCGTCGAGCACGGCGAAGTACTCGCCCGAGGCCAGCAGTTCCATGCCGATCTTGTAGAACGACACGGCGTCGCCGAGCCGCTCCACCCAGTCGATGGCTTCGGCGCGCCCCGGCACGTCCAGCGCGAAGATCAGGCGCTCGTCGGTGCGCAGCGGCAGCGGGCCGCGGCTCATCGCGCCGGCTCCAGCGCCGCGCGCTTGCGGGCCCGGCGCTGCTCCTCGGACAGGCCGTGGGCGTTGCCGACCGCCGCCGATTCATAGCCGCCGTAGGTCGGGCCGGGCAGCATGAACCAGCGTTCGCCGATCCAGCCGTCATGCCCGGACAGCAGCGCATCGCGATCGGCGTCGTCATTGCTGCGCGGCTGGCCGAAATCGGTGATCTGGTCGCCCACCTGCATCAGCACGCGGTAGTGGCTGGCGACCTTGATCCGGCGGCAGCCCTTGTCGTCGCCGGTGCGGGTGCAGCCGGGCACGTCCATGCCCTTGCCGAGGTAAACGCCGTCGGCGGCGACCGGGAAGCCCACCGCGCGCAGGTTTTCCAGCGTGTCCGCCTTCATCTGCTCGGTGCGGTTGGAGATGTAGATGAGCGTCACGCCGCGCGCGCTGGCCGCCCTGGCGAACTCCAGCGCGCCGGGCACCGGCCGGGCCTTCTTCTCGGCCACCCATGCGGCCCAGTCCGCTTCCTTGTACGACGTGCCGTCGAGCACGCCGCGCGCCTGGAAGGGCGAATTGTCGAGCACGGTCTCGTCGATATCGACGATCACCGCCGGCTTCAGGCCGGGCTTCTGCAGTTCGGCGCCTTCGCCGGGCAGCAGCGCGGTCCACTGCGGGTCGGCCAGGGCGCGATCCAGCGTCGCCGCCGCCATGCGCCAGGTCTGCAGGGTCAGGGCGCGGTACTCCTGCGCCTTCTGCACCCACAGCACCGCATTGAGGTTGTCGTTGGCGGGCACGGCCTCGACGGCAACCGGTGCCTGGACAGCCGTACCCGGGCCGGCGGGTTCGCCGTGGACCAGCGGCCGGGACGTGCTGCACGCGGCCAGCGACAACAACGCGGCGAGCAGGAGGGAGTTGGGGATTCGGGACATGGGCACGGCTACCGGATAGAGCGAAAACCCGGCAAGTTTACCGACTCCCCGCCCGGCCCGCCCCGGCGGGGGCCGGCGGCGATGCCGTGTTCCAGCGTAATCCTGCGCCGACTTCGGTCCCTTCCCCGCTCGGCTATGCTTGCGCCCCCCCTCGCGCGACTGGATGCCGACGATGACCGATGCCCCGACCCCTTCGCCCGTTCCCGTGCTCGACGCCGCGCAGATGCGGGTGCTCGGCTGCCTGGTCGAGAAGGAAGCGACCACGCCCGAGACCTACCCGCTGACCGTCAACGCCGCCCAGACCGCCGCCAACCAGAAGACCGCGCGCGACCCTGTGATGAACCTGGACGCCGGCACCGTGCAGCACGCGCTGCGCCAGCTGGAGGCGATGGGCCTGGCACGCCAGCACTTCTCCGCGCGCGCCGAGCGCTACGAGCACCTGCTCGGCGGCAGGCTGGACCTGCCGCGGCAGCAGGTGGCGCTGCTGGGCCTGCTGCTGCTGCGCGGCCCGCAGACCGCCGGCGAGCTGGCCACGCGCAGCGAGCGGATGGCGAAGTTCGCCGACGCCGAGGACCTGCGCCACCAGCTCGGGCGCCTGATCCAGCGCGGACTGGCGGTGCAGTTGCCGCGCGCCGCCGGCCAGCGCGAGGACCGCTACATGCACCTGCTCGGCGGCCCGGTGGACGTGGACGCCCTGGCGGCGCAATACCGCGCGCCCGCCGGCGTGGCCGCGGACAACGGCGCGCTGGAAGAACGCGTGCAGCAGCTCGAGGCCAGCGTGGCGGCGCTGCAGGAGCAGCTGGCGCAGCTGCAGTCCCGGCTGGACGATTGATCCAGCGCAGCTGCGGGGCTTGCCCCGCAGCGCGTTGTCGGTGAAGCCCCGGCGAGGAGCAAGCCCCTCGCCTGCGCAGCAATGCATGTCGCGGTCATGCCGCCGGCATGCGCGTTGGCGCCTGAGCGTCGGAGGTTTGGACCGGGCTACCCGATCGCAGGCTCATTGAGGAAGAACAGCAGGTCCTCGTCCTTGCCGGGCAGGCGCACGCTGCCGTTGGCCTGGAAGCCCAGCTTGCGCAGCAGCGCCGTCGAACGTTCGTTGCCCGGCGTCACGATCGCGCACAGCGCGCCCAGCCCCAGCGTTTCCCGCGCATGGTGCAGCACCGCCCGCGCGGCCTCCAGCGCATAGCCGTGGCCGGCATGGCGTTCCAGCAGGGCATAGCCGACATCCACGTGCGGCAGCGCGGCGCGGTGCACCAGCCCGGCATTGCCCAGCCAGGCGCCATCGCTGCGCCGCTCGACCGCGTACATGCCAAAGCCGTGCTGCCCGTAGCTCACCAGCGGCCCATTGCGGATGTAGTCGCGCGCCTGCGCCAGCGTGCGCACGCCGCGATCGCCGATGTAGCGATGGAAGCCCGGCTCGTTGAGCAGCTCCAGCATCGCCGCGGCATCGCCGTCGTCGTCGCGCAGCAGGCGCAGGCGCAGTCGTTCGGTTTGCATCAGCATCGTCTGGCCTTCCCCGGGCGTGGCCGTGCAGCGTCGCTCCGCTCGCCTTCCGGCGCAAGCGCCGGAAGGCGCCTAGTCGAACAGCGCCTGGATCGCCGCCAGCCCGGCCTGCGCGCGTTCCTTCTTGTTCGCGGCGTCGGCCACCGGGTCGGCGCCGTCGCGCTGGATCTCGGCCGCCGGCAGTTCGTCGAAGAAGCGGCTGGGCTTGAGCCGCACGTGTTCGCCGAACTTGCGGGTCAGGCGGCTGTAGCTCATCCACAGCTGGATCTTGGCGCGGGTGATGCCCACGTACAGCAGGCGCCGTTCCTCCTGCAGGTTGCCCTCGTCGAGGCTGACCTGGTGCGGCAGCACGCCGTCCTCGCAGCCGACGATGAACACGTACGGGAACTCCAGGCCCTTGGAGGCGTGCAGGGTCATCATCCGCACCTGGTTGCCGCCGTCGTCCTTGTCGTTGCGCGAGATCAGCGCCAGCTGCGCGGCCATGTCGGCGGCGCTGGCGCCGCGCGGGCCGTTCTCGAACCACGAAGCCAGTTCCTCGAGGTTGGCGGCGCGGCGCTCGTAGCCGGCGGTGTCCTTGGCCTGGTGGCGCAGTTCGGCCAGCAGGCCCGAATCCCTGGACACGCGCCGCACCAGGTCGCCGGAGGACATCTGCCGCATGTCCATGCGCAGCGCGCGCAGGATGTCGGTGAACCGGCTCAGGCTGTTGGCCGCGCGCGGCGGCAGCTGCGCCAGCGCGCCCATCGCCTCGGCGGCCTGCGCCATCGACATGCCCTTCTCCGACGCCAGTTCGGCCAGCCTGGCCAGGGTGCCGGCGCCGACGTCGCGCTTGGGCGCCTGCACCGCGCGCATGAAGGCGGTGTCGTCGTCCGGGTTCACCAGAAGCCGCAGCCAGGCCAGGGTGTCCTTCACTTCCTGCCGTTCCAGGAACACGGTGCCGCCGGTCAGGTGGTACGGCACGCCGACCATCTGCAGCGCCTTTTCCAGCGGCCGGCTCTGGAAGTTGCCGCGGAACAGGATGCAGAAATCGCTCCACGGCACGCGCCGGCTGGTGGCGATGAACTGGATCTCGGCGGCCACCTTTTCCGCCTCGTGCTCGCTGTTGCGGCATTCCCACACGCGGATGCGCTCGCCATCGGCCTGGTCGGACCACAGCGTCTTCAGGTGTTCGTGCGGGTTGTGCGCGATCAGCGCATTGGCTGCGCGCAGCACGCGGTTGGAGCAGCGGTAGTTCTGCTCCAGCTTGATGATCTGCAGCGATGGATACTCCACCGCCATGTTCTGCAGGTTCTCGGGGTTGGCGCCACGCCAGGCGTAGATCGACTGGTCGTCGTCGCCCACGCAGGTGAAGTTGCCGGCCGGGCCGGCCAGCTGCTTGAGCAGGCGGTACTGCGCGTCGTTGGTGTCCTGGCATTCGTCCACCAGCAGGTAGCCGATGCGTTCGCGCCAGGCCAGCGCGATGTCCGGGTTCTCTTCCAGCACCTGCACCGGCAGGCGGATCAGGTCGTCGAAGTCGACCGCGTTGAAGGCGGTCAGCCGCGCCTGGTACAGCGCGTAGACCGTCGCCGCGTCCTTCTCGCGGTTGCTGCGCGCGGCCGCCATCGCCTGCTCCGGCGACAGGCCGGCGTTCTTGGCCCGCGAGATCAGGTTCTTCATGTCCTCGATGTCGTCGGGCTTGGCGTTGCTGCCGCCGAGCAGGTCCTTGACCTGCGCCGCCGCGTCGTCGGCGTCGAAGATCGAGAAACCGCGCTTCAGGCCCACCGCGGCGTGCTCGATCTGCATGAACTTCAACCCCAGCGCGTGGAAGGTGCAGATGGTCACCTCCTCGGCCTGCCCGCCACGCAGGCGCTTGGCCACGCGCTCGCGCATTTCCTTGGCCGACTTGTTGGTGAAGGTGATCGCGGCGATGCGGCGGGCGCTGTAGCGGCCGCAGTCGATCAGGTGGGCGATCTTCTCCACGATCACGCGGGTCTTGCCGCTGCCGGCGCCGGCCAGCACCAGCAGGGGGCCTTCGGTGTGCAGCACCGCCGCGCGTTGGGGAGGATTGAGGGAGTCCAGCATGGGGTCGGGTCTGTCGCAGGGCGGCAGTGTAAGCCATCAGCCGTTGCGGTCGGCGCACGCTAAAATGCGCCATGGCCAAGCTCTACTTCTACTACTCGGCGATGAACGCCGGGAAGACCACCACCCTGCTGCAGTCGGCGCACAACTACCGCGAGCGCGGCATGCGGGTGGCGATCCTGACCCCGCGCCTGGACCACCGCGCCGGCAGCGGCGTGGTCGCCTCGCGGATCGGGCTGCAGGCCGAGGCCACCGCCTTCGACCCTGCCACCGACCTGCAGCAGCTGGTCGAGCGCGACATGGCCGCGCATGGGCGGCTGGGCTGCGTGCTGGTGGACGAGGCGCAGTTCCTGAGCAAGGCGCAGGTGTGGCAGCTGAGCGAGGTGGTCGACCAGCTGCGCATCCCGGTGCTGTGCTACGGCCTGCGCACCGATTTCCGCGGCGAGCTGTTCGAGGGCAGCCAGTACCTGCTGGCCTGGGCCGACGAGATGCAGGAGATCAAGACCATCTGCCACAGCGGCAAGAAGGCGACCATGACCGTGCGCGTGGACGAGAACGGCTTCGCCGTGCAGGACGGCCCGCAGGTGGAGATCGGCGGCAACGAGCGCTACGTGTCGGTCAGCCGCGCCGAGTTCAAGAAGATCACCCGCGGCGAGGGCCGCATCGAGCCGATGCAGGCGCCGCTGCCGCTGTAGCGCCGGCGGCCCTCGGCGGACGGCCGCCCCCCGGCCACGCCCGCAGCCTGGGCCGGGCGGCCCCCATGCCGCCGGCGCCGCCTGGAAGCTTCAGGTCGTTGCCTTCGCCAGCCGTTGCAGGCGCAGGCTGCGCCAGGTCGATGTTTCCGGCCGGAAATCGACGGCCTCGCCATCGCTGGCGAAGAACAGCCCCGGCTCGGTTTCCACCACCAGGCGGATGCCGTTGATGTACAGGTAGCCGCGCCGCCGCTCGACCGTCACGTCGAAGGCCGGGCGCCCCCACTGCAAGACCCGGTAGCGGCCTTCGAAACGCTTCCAGTGGCTGGCATCCGGGCCTTCCGGGTCCTCCGGCCCTTCATTGAAGTCCAGGCTGGCTTCGCCCTCGAAGCACTCCAGGTGCGCGGGCTGGCCGGGGCTGGCGGCATGGAAGCGGTAGGCCGCCAGTTCCCCGTCGGCGGCGGGCACGAGGAAATCGTCGGGCGAAACGGCGAGCAGCGGCCCATGGGTGTCGTTGCCGGTGCCCTCGAACACCAGGCCGCCGGGCTGCAGGCGGATGTCCGCCTTCACGTTCCGGCCCACGTAGCTGCCGACCAGTTGACGCTGCAGTACCGCCGTCGGGCGGATCGAGGCGACGTCCCGCGCCGGCAGGCGCGGTTGCCGCGCGCCATAGCGCAGCGACAACGCGCCGTCGAGCAGGCGCCGGCCGAAACGGTAGGGCGCCGAGACCGGGCGGTTGAACATCGCGGTCCAGGCCAGATCGGCGTCCGGGCAATAGGCGAATACGCAGCCGAACCCGAATCCGCCGCCCTGGTGGCTGTACATCCGCAGCGGCGTCTGCCCATGGCGCAGCTCGGCGCGGATCACGCCCAGCCCGTAATCGCCGCCGAGGCCGAATCCGTGCATTTCCTCCCAGAGCTGCGGATCGAGCAGGGCCGTACCCGCCCGCCTGCCGCGGCCCAGCAGGAATGCCGCGTAGGCCGCCATGTCGCGGGCGCTGGTGTAGACGCCGCCGGAGGCCAGCAGCGGCGTCACCGCGGGCACGCGGTCATGGCCGGCCTCGTGGCCCAGCGCGCGGTTGCGCCGCGCCGTGTAGACCTCCGCGGCGGCGGTGCTGTCGCCCATCCCCAGCGGGGCGAACAGCTTGCTGCGCAGCCATTCCGGATAGGACACGCCGGTCCGCTCCTGCAGGATCGACGCGGCCAGGTCGTAGCCCAGGTTGGAGTAGCGGTAGCGCTCGCCGACCGGGCAGCGCAGCCAGGTATCGGAAATGCTGTCCACGTGCGCCTGGAAACCGGGGGAATCCGGTTCGTAGTTGTTGCCGACGGGCGCCTCGTGGGTGAAGCCGGCGCGGTGGCTCAGCAGCATCCGCAGCGTCATCCGCTCCTGCGGCCGCGCCTCGAAACGGCTGCGCACCGAAAAGCCCGGCAGGTAGCGGGTAACCGGCGCATCCAGGTCCAGCAGGCCATCCTGGACGGCGAGCAGCACGGCCACGGCGGTGAAGTTCTTGGAGGTGGACTGGATGCTGAAGATCGTCCGTTCGTCCACCGCTGCCGGTCCGCTGCCGCCGGTCGTGCCGAAGCCTTCCATCCAGGCCGGCCGGCCGCCGTGGAGCAGGCAGACCGCCACGCCCGGTATGTCGTGCGCGGCCATCGCCGCCACGATTCCCGCGCGCTCGTCGCGGATCAAGGCGTCAAGTCCATCACCGGCGGCCGGCGCGGCGGCCGCTGCCGGCGGGGTGGAGGCGACCGCCATGGGCAGGGCACCTGCGGCCGTGGCCGCGGCGGCCTGGGCCAGGAAGGAACGCCTGTTCATCGAGACTGTCATGGGAAAGATCTTTCCTTGTTCGGGCCGGAGCGGGGAACGGACGGCGGCACTTGCGGGGCCAGCACACCGGACAGCAGGTCCGGGCGCGAGGGATCGCGGCGCAGATGCGGCACCCGCAGCCCTTCCCGCCAGGGAACCGGCAAGGTACGCACCACGTCGCCGTACGCCACCTGCAGTTCCACCGGCGCCACCGGCGACAGGCGCAGGCCATCGCGCAGCGCCGCCAGCGACCACGGCGCCGGGCCGATCCGGGTGATGCGCATGCCGGGCCCGATCCGGAGCGCCGCCGCCGGCGAACCCGGCAGCACGTCCTGCACCCTGCCCGCGCCATCCACCCGCAGGCCCAGCGAGGTCATGAAATCGTAGGACGCGTTCGCCGCCTCGACATCGTCGATGAAGGGGTTGGGGCGATCGTCGTAAGCCACGCTCCAACCGCTTGCGAGCAGGCCGCCCAGCGGCGGTTCCGGGCGGATCTCTTCGATCCGCGCATGCAGGAACTGCTCCCAGTCCAGGTCCTCCACCGCGCGCAGCGACCGCACGATGTCCTCACGCGCGTAGGTCCGCGTACCGTCGGCACCCGGCGCGCGCGCGAAGAACCGGCGGCAGAAGTCGTCCAGCGAGCGTTGCCCATGGCTGCGCTGGCGGATCAGCACGTCGGCCTCCAGCCAGACCAGCAGCATTTCGTTGTAATAGTCGCTGCCGCGGCGGACCGCGGTGCCTTCCAGCGGCGCTTCGCCATAGGCGGGCGTGGCGACGGCGGTATCGGCCAGGCTGCGCCAGGCGCGGCCAGGCCGCTCCTGGCCGATCTGCGCGGCGACGTAGGCCAGGTAGTTCCCCACCTGCTGCGGCGTGGCCAGGCCGCTGCGGGCCGGCAGGACCACGTCGCCGTAGTAGCGGGTCAATCCTTCGTAGAACCACAGCAGTCCGTCGCGCATGGGCTGCTGGAAGTTGCGGCCTGCCTGCTCCGCCGGGCGTACCGCCTTGCCGTTCCAGGCGTGGAAGAATTCATGCGACAGCACGCTCCACTGCACGCGCTGGCGCGCATCGCGGAAGAAGCCGGACGCGGCGCGGACATCCGCAGACTCCAGGTGCTCCAGCCCGTCGTGCGTCAACAGGTCGCTGAGCGCAACCAGCCAGGCGTAGCCGTCGCCCGGGAGCGCATCCTCGCCGAACAGGTGGAATGTTTCGCCGACCAGGCGCCGCAGCGCCTCCTGCACCGGCAGCCCGATCCGCGCGTCGGCCGGGTTGTCGGCGGCGACGCTGATGCGCACGTTCGCGCGGCGCCCGGCCGGCAGCGGCAGGGAGTGCAGGAACTGCCCGGCCAGCATCGGCGAATCGACAAGCCGGGCCAGGCTCACGGCCGGCAACGACAGCGCGCCGTCGCGCTGCATCCGCGCCGGCAGCGCGCCATCGGCCGTCCATCCCGGGGGCAGCCTCACGCTGGCCAGGACCTGCAGGTCCTGGGCGCCGGCATCGGCCGGATACAGCAGCAGGTGGTTGAACAGCACCCATTGCAGATGCGGCGTCATGTTGGGGGCCTTGCCGAAGCCGTTGCCGAACGGCGCCGAGGGCGACAGATAGTCGAAGCGGACATCGAGGCTGTCGCTGCCGGCGGGCACCTCCACCCGGAAGACGAAGGGATCGAGCGGATCGCGCTGCCAGGCCAGCGGCCTGCCGCCGGCTTCCATCCGCAGGTTGACCAGCTGGGTGATCGGGCCGCTGGCCCGGTGCTCCCCCGGCAGCCACCTGGGATAGGCGAGCGCCAGCGGCCCCGGGCGGACCGGGACGACGAGCTGCGCATGTTGCACACCGGCCATCACTTCGCGCGCATCGACCTCCAGCCTCATCGGCGGCGGCGCCCATCCCGCGGCGCCCGCCACGGACACCGGCAGCAGCAGGAGCGGGGCGAGGAACCAGGGCCGGGCCACGGCGGCACGCGGCGTCGATCCACGGGGGCATGCGCGGGTGCGGGAAAACATCGGGACAAGGGTCCATGGCCTGGGCAATGCACGTTAATCGCCCGTCCGCGCGCGCGCTTGAACACGATTGACCTGGCCCGTGCGGGCTCCCACCATGCGCGGATGGCCTGTGAATGCACCGTCGCCACGATCGCCGGACGCCTGCGGCATCGCCCCGGCGAGACGCTGGGCCGTCATCGCCATGACTGCGGTTTCGCCGCGCTGGTACTCAGCGGCAGTTACATCGAGGCCGGCGACCGCGGCCGCATGCGCGTGGCCGCGGGCGACGTCATCCTGCATGGCCCCTACGAATCCCACCTCAACACCGTTGCCCGCGGCGGCGCCGAAGTCCTCGTCCTGCCATGGAGCGGCGCCATCGCATCGCCACTGGGAAGCGTCGACGATGCCGACGCCATCGCCCGGCTGGCGGACCGGGACATCCACCGGGCATCGGCGCTGCTCAGGGCCGGACTGCGGACCTCACCGGTGAGCGCGGACGACTGGCCGGACCGCCTGGCCGCGGAGCTGCGGCGCGACCCCAACCTGGGCCTCAAGGAATGGGCCGGGCAGGCGGGGCTTCGGCCGGAAACCATCAGCCGCGGATTCCGCCAGGCGTTCGGCATCACCGCGGTGGAGTTCCGCATGCGCAGCCGGCTGCTGAAGGCGCTTGCCGGCATGGCGGAACACAGCCCGCTGGCGGCGATCGCACTGGATTCGGGTTTCGCCGACCAGGCCCATTTCAGCCGCAGCTTCCGCGACCTGACCGGCATGACGCCGCGGCGCTGGCTGGCCTTGCGGACGTCGGCGACGCGACGACGCAGCCCGGGTTCACCGGAAGAAGCCTGATCGTCCGGCCCGGAGCCACTGCACCCGGACTACCGTCGCCGCGCGGGCGGATCCTTCCGGCCGAATCGCTCCCCTGCCGGTGGCCAGGCCTGCGCCTCGCCACCGGCGGGGCCTGCTTTCGCAGGCAGACTCAGGGCGCCGGGCATTCGACCTTCTGTTCGTAGTCCGTCCCGATGCTCACCTTTGCCAGCGACAGGCGCAGGCCGGCGCTGCCGCGCAGGGCGAACGGCATGTCCAGCCGGGCGGTGTCCGCGCCGGCGCCGCGCAGGCACTTGAGCGGCACGCCCAGCCGCGCCCACTGGCCCTGCGGCAGCTTCGCCAGTGCGTCGCCGATGGCGACCTCGCCACGGCAGCCGTCGCCGCAGCTGGCGAGGTAGTCCACCCTGGCGCCCGCGGGCAGCGCTTCGACCCGCACGCTGGCGATCGCCAGCACGTCGCCGTTGGTTTCCCGCACCAGGTCCAGCGGCGTGTTCGCGCGCAGCTCGACACGGCCGGCGCCCTGGAACGCGAACTGGCGCGCGCCCTCCTGCACATCGGTGTTGACCGCGGTCATCACCACCGAACCATCGGCGGTCGCCGCATTGGGATGCACGATGTCCGAGGCTTCGCCATCGGCGCCGACCAGGCGCAGGGTCAGGCCGGTGGTCGCCACGCCACGGTCGAACCAGGCGCTGGTGCGCGAGGCGGCCGGGTCGATGCCCGGCTCCTCGGACAATGCCGGCAGGTCGCCGTTGTCGGCGTAGGTCAGGCCATAGCCGTAGGCGAACTGCGGGTCGTAGTCCTTCTGCCCGACGTTGTTGGCGAACTGGTCGGCGCGGCGCGGCCAGGAGAAGCTCAGTTTGCCGCGGAAGTCGTGCTGCACGCTGCCGTCGGGCCGGCGCAGCAGCACGTCGGCGACGCCGCCGCCCTCCGAGCCCGGCAGCCAGGCGGCGACGAAGGCGTCGGCGGCATTGATCTCGCGGTTCACCCACAGCGGGCGGCCGCTCAGGAAGATGGCCACCACCGGAATGCCGTCGGCCTTCAGCTTCCTGATCAGCTCCAGGTCGCCGGACCTGCCGCCCTTGAACATCAGGTCGGGCAGGTCGCCCTGGAACTCGGCGTAGGGTTCCTCGCCGAACACCACCACCGCCACGTCCGGCCTGGCCTTGTAGCGCCCGTCCACGGCCAGCTCGGCCTTGCCGCCGGCCGCTTCCACCTGCGCCTTCAGGCCGTCCCAGAGGGTGTCGGCGTTGGGGAAATCGGCGCGCTTTGTGCCGTCGCCCTGCCAGGTCAGGGTCCAGCCGCCGGCCTGCTTGGCCATGTTGTCGGCGCCGTCGCCGGCCACCAGCACGCGCTGCTTCGGGGCCAGCGGCAGCAGGCCGCCCTGGTTCTTCAGCAGCACCAGCGATTCGCGCACCGCCTGGCGCGCCACCGCGCGGTGTTGCGGGGCGCCCAGCAGCTCGAACCTGCCGCCCAGCGCGCGCGCCGAGGGTTTCGGCTTCTCGAACAGGCCCATGCGGAACTTGACGCGCAGGATGCGGCGCACCGCGTCGTCCAGCCGCGCCATCGGCAGGCTCCCGTCCCTGGCGTGGGCCAGGGTGCTTTCGTACATGCCCTTCCAGCTGTCCGGCGCCATCGCCATGTCCAGGCCGGCGATGTAGGTCTGCGCGCAGTCGGTGTTGCTGCAGCCCTTGATCTGGCCGTGGCCGTTCCAGTCGCCGACGACGAAGCCGCCGAACTGCATGCGCTGCTTCAGCACATCGGTCAGCAGCGGCTTGTGGCCATGCATCTTCTCGCCGTGGAAGCTGTTGAACGAGGCCATCACCGACTGCGCGCCGGCGGCGATCGCCGGCGCGTAACCGGCGCCGTGGATGTCGCGCAGCTGCGCTTCGTCCACCGTGGTGTCGCCCTGGTCCTTGCCGTTGTCGGTGCCGCCGTCGCCGAGGAAATGCTTGACCGTGGTCATCACGTGGTGGTCGTCGAGGAAGTCCGGAGCGCCGGCCTTGCCCTGCAGCCCTTCGACGAACACGCCGGCATAGCTGGCCACCAGCGCCGGATCTTCCGAGTAGCCTTCGTAGGCACGGCCCCAGCGGTCGTCCCGCGGTACCGCCACGGTCGGCGCGAAGGTCCATTCCATGCCGGTGGTACGGGTTTCGGCGGCGGTGATGCGGGCGATCTCGCGCAGCAGTTCCGGGTTGCGCGCGGCACCGAGGCCGATGTTGTGCGGGAACAGGGTGGCGCCGACCACGTTGCTCTGGCCGTGCATGGCGTCGATGCCCCAGATGATCGGGATCGCCTTGCCGCCGCCGCGGGTATCCATCGACGCTTCCCAGAAGGCATCGGCCAGCGCCAGCCATTCGGCCGGACTGGCGTTGTAGCGGCCGCCCGGATCGGAGCCGCCGCCGGCCAGGATCGAGCCGAGCCGGTACCTGCGCACGTCCTCCGGAGTGAGGCTGGCGATATCGCCCTGTACCACCTGGCCGACCTTTTCCTCCAGCGTCATCGCCGCCATGAGCGCGTCGATGCGCTTCTCCATCGCCGGGTCCAGCGCCAGCGGCCAGGCCGGCTGCGGCCAGTGCGCCGGATCGATGCGGACCGGTGCGTCTGTCGGTGCCGGCGCGGCGCCGACGACCGGCGCGCAGGCCAGGGCCAGCGCGGCGCCCAGCAGGAGCGGGCGCAGGCGGCGGCCGGCGGAGGAACGGGGATGCGGAAGGCGGGGCTTCATGGGCGAGGGTCTTCCTGGACGGGAGGCTGGAGAAACGCGCGATGGTGCGCGCCACCATGACAGCGTTGTCAGGCAGGCGCAGAATAGCGCCAGTCCACGATGATGGCTTGCTGCATAGCGGCACACCGCATTGCGGCTAAAGTTGCACCTGTATCCAAGCGCGATGGCACCTGCCTGGCGGGAACCGAGAACCATATGACTGGCAAGAAACGGGCGGCGGCCGGATCCACGCAGGCGGCCGCGGGCAGACCCGGGCGGGTTCGCATCGAGGACGTGGCGGAAACGGCGGGCGTGTCGATGAAGACCGTCTCGCGCGTACTCAACAACGAGCCGAACGTGTCCGAGCGCACCCGCAAGCTGGTGGAAGCGGCAGTGGAGAAGCTGCGCTACCGTCCGCTGCCGTCGGCGCGCGTGCTGGCCGGCCGGCGCTCCTACCTGGTCGCCATGCTGTTCGACAACCCGTCGTCGAACTACCTGATGGAAATCGAACTGGGCGTGCTCGACGCCTGCCAGGCGCAGCACTACAACCTGATGCTGGCGCCGCTGGTGTACGACGCCGCGGACATCGTGGGCAAGGTCGAGTCGCTGATCATGCAGTCGCAGCTGGACGGCATCGTGCTCACCCCGCCGCTCACCGACGATGCGGCGCTGCTGGAACGGCTGGTCGACCTGGGCATTCCCTATTCCAGCATCTCCGCCCGGGAGCAGAACCGGCATGTCGGCGTGGTGGTGGACGAGATCGGCGCGGTCTGCGCGCTGATGGCGCACCTGGCCGCGCTCGGCCATACCCGCATCGCGCACATCAAGGGCCATGCCGCGCACGGCGCCAGCATGTGGCGCCTGGCCGGCTACCGCGAAGGCCTGCGCCGCGCCGGGCTGCGCTACGACGCGGCGCTGGTGGTGGACGGCGAGTTCTCCTACGAATCGGGCTACGCCGGCGCCAACGCGCTGCTCGACCTGCCCGAACGGCCCACCGCGATCTTCGCCGCCAACGATGACATGGCGGCCGGCGTCATCTGCGCCGTGTGCGAGCGCGGGCTGTCGGTACCGGGCGATATTTCGGTCTGCGGCTTCGACGACACGCCCATCTCCCGCCAGATCTACCCGGCGATGACCACCGTGCGGCAGCCCACCCGCGACATGGGACGGGTGGCGGCGCAGGAACTGCTCAAGGAAATCCGCGAGATGGGCAGCGGCGGCGTGGTCGACGTGGCCTACACCCTGCAGGTGCGGCGCTCGACCGGCCCTGCGCCGGGCTGACCCCGGCAGAACGGTGAACGGGATGCCGGGGGCATCCCCTGCCTGGAGAACCCGGCGTGACTGCGCTGTCAGGCCGGGGCTCGGGACTGCCCCCCGGAGCGGGCAAGGCCGGCTCCGGGGTCCGCTCAATGCCCGCCTTGAGCCGCCAGCCTGTCCAGGTCGATGCCCTGGCGCCGCAGGGTGCGCGTGGCGGCGATGGCATAGAAGGCCAGGTAGGCGAAACACAGCACGCCGACGATGAAGCTGTAATGCACGCCCACCTTGTCGGCGAGCGCGCCCTGGGCCCAGCTGACCAGCCCGCCGCCCATGATCATCATGATCAGCAGGCTGCTGCCCTGGTTGGTGGCATTGCCCAGGCCGGTGATGGCCAGGGTGAAGATGCACGGCCACATCGTGCTGCAGAACAGGCCGACGCTGATGAAGGCGATCACGCTGGTCATGCCGGCGGTGAACATGCCCACCAGCTGCGCGGCGATGCCGCACAGGGCGAAGTACAGCAGCATGCGCGCCGGGTTGCCCCGGCTGGCCAGCGTGGCCAGGATCATCAGCACGATCACCGGCGCGTAGTGGAAGAACTGCGAGGCGTCGTGGCCGGAGATCGCGTTGACCGCCAGGTACACGCCGAAGGCGACGAACGGCAGCACCAGCATCAGCAGCTTCTTCGTGCCGGCGCCCACGTCGAACGCGCCGGCGGCACCGCCCCAGCGGCCGATCATCAGGCTCGCCCAGTACAGCGACACGAACGGCGCGATCAGCGCGGTCTCCAGGCCCAGCCCGCCCTTCTCCACCGGCAGTTCCAGATAGGCCGGCAGGTTGTCGATGGTGGAGACCTCCACGCCGACGTAGAGGAAGATGCCGAGCATGCCCAGCACCAGCTGCGGGTAGGCCAGCGCCGATTTCCCGTGGATCAGCCTGCTGCTGTCCTGCGCCTCGGTCGCGGACAGTTTTTCCAGGTCGATGTGGTTGGGCACCGAGGAGAACTTCAGGAACAGCGCCACCAGCACGAAGGCCGCGCCCAGCACCAGGTAGGGCGTCTTGACGCTCTCGATGCTGGCCTCGGTGTTGCCGGTGGCGACGCTGCCGAAGATGGCGATGCTCACCAGCAGCGGCCCGATGGTGGTGCCCAGGTTGTTGACGCCGCCGGCCATGGTCAGCCGCTGCGAACCGGTGGCCGGGTCGCCCATGATGATGGCCAGGGTGTTGGCGGCGATCTGCTGCAGGGAGAACCCCAGGCCGACGATGAACAGGCCGGACAGCATCAGGTTGAACGACCCCAGGTTGGCCGCGGGGTAGAACAGCACGGCACCCAGCGCCGATATCAGCAGCCCGATGCAGATGCCGTTCTTGTAGCCGATGCGGTTGAGCACATCCACGCCCATCGCCCTGGAAACCGCCGCGTAGATCAGCGAGCCGACCGTATAGGCGACGTAGAACGCGATCGCCACGTACATGCTCTGCGCCTGGGTCAGGTCGAAGGCCTTCTTGAAGACGGGGATCAGGATGCCGTTGCTGGCGGCGACGAAGCCCCAGAAGAAGAACACCGTGATGAGTACACCGAACTGCGACCAGCGGGTTTTTTGGCTCATGGCTTTTCCGTCATGGCGGAACGTTGGCGTCATGCGTGGCGTTGCCCACGCGCATCCGCCGCGCGGCGGCCGGCACCGGCCAGCCGCCGCGGGCGGTCCATCCTGTCACATCAGAACTGGTAGCGCAGACGCAGGCCGTAGCTGCGCGGATCGTTGAGGAAACGCACGTTGATGCCCGACCCGACCAGCGCCTTCTGCGAGATGTCGTTGTCCAGCAGGTTGTTGCCCCAGGCTTCCACGCGCCAGTGGCCGTCCAGCGAGGTCAGGCCGATGCCGGCATTGACCGTGGTGCGGGCGCGCTGGCGGTCGGGGAAGCCGGCCTGCTGCGCGGTTTCGACGCGGTCGGGCACGATCTCGCCGGAGGCGGTGTCCTTCCTGATGAACTGCACGTCGCGGTTGTTGTACTGGGTCAGGTAGTAGGCCGAGCGGTACGAGGCCAGCACCTGCCAGTCCAGGGTGCCGAACGGCAGTTCCACGGTGTGCTGCAGGCGCGCGTTGAAGGTCAGCTTCGAGGCCAGCGGCAGTTCGTTGCCGGACAGGTCGATCAACGAGGTGGCGCCGCCGGCGTCGTAGTTCTGGCTGCGCACGTCGGCCACGACGCCTTCCTTGATCTCGCTGTCCATCCACAGCGCGTTGAGGTTCAGCATCACGTTGCCGGGGAAGCGCAGCACGCTCTCCAGCTCCACGCCGTACACGGCGGACTTGCCGACGTTGCGGTTGACCAGCGAGTAGCCGGTGGCTTCGCCGGTGGTGGGGTTGGTGGCGATCACCGCCAGGTCCTGGAACACCTGGTCGCTGTAGTCGTAGTAGAAACCGCTGGCGTTGAAGGTGGAGCTGCGGCCCAGCATCTGGAACGTGTTCTTGCTGCCGATCTCGTAGGCGACGATGGACTCGGGCTTGAACGTCTCCGGGATCTCCTGTGGGTCGAAGGTGTCGTTGAAGCCGCCCGCCTTGTGGCCGCTGGAGATCAGCCCGTAGAGCAGGCTGTCGTCGGACACGTCGTATTCGAAGCCCACGCGCCAGTCGGTGAAGTTGAACTTGCTCCGGCCGAACTGCTGTGCCGGGATGCCGCTCACCTGCACCCAGTCCTTGTACGGGCAGTCGATGGTGTCGCCGCCGATGTCCGGGCGGTCCACGCAGCCGAAGGCGCCGCCATTGGGCACGTTGCCGATCTGCTGCAGGAGCGTGTCGTTGCGGCCATGGGCCAGGATGCCCTGCAGCAGGAAGCGGGCCATGTCCGCCTGCGAGGTGATGTTGCTGACGTCGAAGTTGGGGCGTTTCATGAAGGCCGGCACGAAACCCGGCGTGCCAAGGCGGGTGGCGAAATCGCCGCCCTCGCCCGGCAGGCCCAGCGCCCAGTTGCCGCCGATGCCGTAGCGCGACTTTTCTTCCTGCGTGTAGCGCAGGCCGCCCTTCAGGCGCAGCCGGTCATTGACGTCGAAGGTGCCGTCGGCGAACGCGGCCGAGGAGCGGCCGTTGACCTTGGGCATGGTGAACTCGGTGCCCGAATACCACCTGCCCTTGTCCACCAGCGACAGGTAGCCGACCTGCTGGTCCTCGTTGAAGTGGAACAGGCCGGTGGTCCAGCGCAGGCGCGCGTCGTCGGCCGAGGACAGGCGCAGCTCGTGGATGTAGGACTGCGACTGGGTCATCCAGTACTGGGTGGAGTAGTTGTCGTAGTCGATGCCGCCGGGATTGGCGGGCGAGACCGGGTCGATGTTGCGGCCCGGCCAGAGGATGCCTTCGCTCTGCGCGTTGGTCTGGCGGTAATCGACATCGCGGTAGCTGGCGTTGTACTCCAGTGCCACCGGGCCGAAGTCGTAGCTGACGTTGGTCTGCGCACCCCAGTTGGTGCTGTCCAGCGTGCCCTGCGCGCCGCGGTAGACGACCTTGCGCAGATCCAGGTCGTCGGGCATGTAGCCGGCCTTGGCGGCGGTGTAGACGGTGGCGCCGGGGTAGCCGGTGCCGCCTTCCTTGCCCATGTCGGCCATGGCGAACACCGACAGCTTGTCGTCGGGCTGGTAGAGGAAGGATACGCGCGCGCCGCGCTCGTCCTGGATGCCGGCCGGGTCGAGTTCCTGCATCCTGCCGGCGTTCTCGAACGACGAGCCCTTCTCGACCTTGTAGCCGGCCACGCGGATGGCGGCCCAGCCGCCCAGCGGCATGTTCAACGCGAACTCGCCGCCGCGATGGTCGCGGTTGCCGGCCTCGGCCTGCACGTAGCCGCCGGACGATTCCAGGTCCGGGCGCTTGGTGATGATGTTGAGCGTGCCGGCCAGCGCGTTGCGTCCGCGCAGCGTGCCCTGCGGCCCCTTGTTGATCTCCACGCGCTCGACGTCATAGAACATTCCGCCCAGCCCGCGCGGCCGCGGAATGTAGGCACCGTTGATGTGCGGCGCGGCGCCCGGATCGCCCAGTTCGGTGTTGTTGGACGATCCCACGCCGCGGATGAAGATTTCCAGGTTGCCTTCCTGGTTGGCCATGCTCATGCCCGGCACCAGCGCCTGGATGTTGCGCAGTTCGTTGTTGATGCCCAGCGCGCGCGTGTCGTCGGCGGAGATCGCCTGCGCGGTGCCGGCGTACTTCTGCAGATCCTGCTCGCGGCGTTCGACGGTGACGATCACCGCGTCGAGCGTGGACGCGTCGCGGGCTTCGGTCTTGCCTTCTTCCTGCGCCGACTGCGCGGCGGCGGGCAATGCGGTGGCGGTGGTGATCAGTGCAGCGAAGATCGCGCGCGCAAGCGCATGTTGCCGGCATTGGCTGGCCATCTGGTCTCTCTCCCCAAGGTCGTCGGAATGTTCGCCACGGCGGCATGGCCGAGCGCAGGTCGTTTTACGCGCCGCCTGACAACGCTGTCAATCGTTATCCGCACGTGATAGCCACAAGGCCGGGCTGCCTTGCGATTGTGGGGTCGGAAGGGGAATTTTCGCTGCGACGCAGCACGATCAGCGCGCAGCCGGGAGACCGCCGGCGGCGGTACCGGCGGCCATCACGACGCGGCGTCGTGCCGTGCGGCCCGCCGCGTCGTGGCGGGCATCGATCAGTACAGCGTGCGCTGTTCCACCGGCGGCGGGCTGTACTGGTACAGCCAGGTTTCGGTGAGGGTCCTGCCGCCGCTGCGCAGGTACAGGCGGATGTCGATCTGCTGCGTGCCGTCGTCCGGCGGCACCAGATCGAACATGGCGCGGTAGCCTTTGATCTCGCGCAGCGGGCGGGCGGAGACGACTTCCACGCGGCCGCGGCTGGTTTCCACCACGGCCTCGACCTCGGCCTTGTCGATCAGGCCGGCCAGTTCGCCGCCTTCGAAATCCACCGCGAAGCGCCAGGAGAAGTACTCGCGCTTCTTGCCGATCACCCCGCCCAGGCCGGTGCGGCTGGCCACGCAGTGCGCCAGCGGCGGCCGCGCCGGCGGCTGCGCGCCCCAGTACAGGCGGTAGCCGACCAGCAGTTCCTGCCCCGGCTGCGGCTTCTGCTTCGGGTTCCAGAACGCGACGATGTTGTCGAAGGTCTCGTCGACCGTGGGAATCTCCACCAGCTGCACCGAGCCCTCGCCCCACTGCCCCTTCGGCTCCACCCACAGGCACGGGCGCTTCTCGTAGAACACGCCGTCGTCCTGGTAGTGGTCGAAGTCGC
>Ga0206118_100399_pt1 | contig 22471 bp, 18 predicted proteins | sample 3A20Ametagenome_FD_177999 | JGI IMG/M metagenome (GOLD analysis project Ga0206118, IMG submission 177999) | Enriched microbial communities from leaf-cutter ant dump, University of Wisconsin, Madison, United States - 3A20A | ecosystem: Environmental > Terrestrial > Nest > Insects nest > Nest dump... | reverse complement strand
CTTCCGCAAGCTCGACCGCTACTCGGCCAACCTGGCGCTGATGGCCGACATCTCGATGATGACCCTGGGCGGCAAGCTCAAGTTCAAGGAATCGCTGTCCGGCCGCCTGGGCGATGTGCTCAGCCACATCTACATGACCAGCGCGATGCTCAAGCGCTACCACGACGAGGGCGCGCCGGCCACCGACCAGCCGCTGCTGGCCTGGGCGTTCCACGACAGCGTGCACCGCATCGAGGAGTCGCTGTCGGCGGCGCTGCGCAACTTCCCGATCCGTCCGGTCGGCTGGCTGATGTGGGCGCTGATCTTCCCGTTCGGCCGCCGCGCCGAGGCGCCGGGCGACCGCCTGAGCCGCCGCGTGGCCGCCACCCTGATGTCGCCCAACGAGGCCCGCGACCGCCTGGCGCAGGGCGTGTTCCTGACCCCGTGCGAGAACAACCCGGGCGGCCGCATCGCCAGCTACCTGACCAAGGCGGTCATGGCCGAGCCGGTGGAACGCAAGTTCCTCAAGGCGCTCAAGACCAAGGGCATCGAGGCGCTCACCTTCCCCGCGCAGCTGGACGAAGCCGTGGCCGAAGGCGTCATCACCCAGGACGAGCGCACCCTGCTGGAAGAACTGCGCGCGATCACCCTGGACACCATCACCGTGGACGACTTCGAACCGCACGAGCTGCGCGCGGCCTCGTACTACGACCGCGAGGGCCAGCGGCCCGCGCAGGTTGCCTGAGTCCAGGCAGCCATCCTGCAACCGGAAACGGCGGGCACTGCCCGCCGTTTCCTTTCCGGAGGAAGCCATGACCGCTCCCCTGCTCCCGCTCTACCGGCGCCTGTCGCGCTGGCCCGGCGGCCGCTGGCTGTTCACCCGCGCGGTGTGCTTCAAGGCGCCCTACTTCGCCAGCATCTCCCCGCGCATCACTCTGCTCGAGGCCGGCCGCTGCGAAGGCACGCTGGCCGACCGCCGCAAGGTGCGCAACCACATCGGCACCGTGCATGCGATCGCGCTGTGCAACCTGGCCGAACTGACCGCCGGGCTGATGACCGACGCGTCGTTGCCGGCCGACATGCGCTGGATTCCCAAGGGCATGGACGTGCGCTACCAGGCCAGGGCCCGCGGCACGCTGAAGGCGGTGGCCGTGCCGGAACGGCCCATCGCCAGCGCCACGGCCGGTTACGAGCTGCCGGTACGGGTCGGCATCAGCGACGCCGCAGGCACCGAGGTATTCGTCGCGCGCATCGCGATGTGGGTGTCGCCGCGTCGCGGCGACGGGTGAGCCATGGACACCGCCGGACTGCTGGTGCGCCTGGGCGGCGTGCACAGCCTGGGCTTTGCGGCCTTCCACCTGGCGTTCTGGAAGCTGTTCGACTGGAAACGCGACCTCGCCCGCAACAGCCCGGCCAACCGCGCGATCATGCAGATCCTCAACCTGCGCCTGGTCTATGTCTTCCTGGGCATGGGCGCGCTGGGGCTGGCCTTCGGCGGTGAGCTGGCCGCCACGCCGCTGGGACGGGCGCTGCTGGGATTCATCGCGCTGTTCTGGGTGGGACGCACGGTGGAGCAGTTCGTATTCCTGCGCATCCACGACTGGCGCGTGCACCTGTTGAGCGCCTTGTTCGTGCTGGGCGCGGCGCTGCATGCCGTGCCGCTGTGGCTGGCCTGAGACGCGCCGTCGAGCCGCGCGCCCTGCGCCTGCTCAGCGGGGTGGCGACGCCTCTGGCGCAGACACGCCTTCGGGGCGGCGCGACAGGCGCCAGCCGATGCTGGCGGCGATCACCGCCGCGGTCGCGCTGACGCCGGCAAAACCGGCAGCGCCCACGCCCAGCAGGCGCAGCCCGTTCATGCCCAGGGCGATGGTCATGTCGCCGAAACGCCATACCGCCGTATCCACCGCGTTCTGGCCCTTGTAGCGCACGTTGCGCGGCACGCGCGTGTACAGGCTGTGCCGCGCCGGCTCGGCCATGCCGTAGGCCAGGCCACGGCTGACGACCAGCGCGATCGCCACCGCCGGCATGCCCAGCAGCAGCGGCGCGTGCGGATCGGGCGCGAACAGCACCAGCGACAGCGCGCAGACGCTGACCAGCGCCCAGATCATGATCACGATGCCCGGCCCCTTCCGCGGCAGCAGCCAGCGGGTCAGGGTGAGCTGGGTGATGGCGGTCAGCACGTTGCCGGCCAGGTCGATGTTGGCGGCGAAGCGGGTACGCGCCACCGCATCGGTGAACGTGGCGCCCGAATAGTCGGTCACCAGCGCGTAGTTCACCGTGCCGATGCCGTCGGCCAGCAGCAGCAGGATCGACATGTTGCGGATGAAGGGATCGGCGAACACCTGCTTGAGGCCGTCGAACATGCCACCGCCGACCGCCGCCTCGTGCCCGGGCTCGTGGCGGCGCGCGCCATGCCGCCGCGCCCAGCGCCCCAGCGCGACCACGCAGCCCAGCGCCAGGCAGAGCAGCGCCGCCGATACCACGAGCAGCGGCGCCACCCCGATCACGCCAACCAGCGTGCGGGTCAGCATCGGCCCGGTGACCGCGCCTATCGTGCCGGCCACCGCGATGACCGGGAACAGGCGCCGCGACTGCTCGCTGTCCCAGATGTCGGACATGAAGCTCCAGAACACCGACACCACGAACAGGTTGAACACGCTGACCCAGACGAAGAACATCACGCCCAGCGTCTTCGGCGCCAGCAGGTCCGGCCAGGCGAACAGCGGCACGAAGCCGATCAGGCAGGCGATGAAGAACACGTAGACCACCGGCATCACCACCCGGCGCGGCCAGCGCGTGACCAGCGCGCCGAACAGCGGCGACAGCAGCAGGGTACCCAGGAAGGTGGCGCCGTAGAACCACGGCAGCTGGGTCGAGCCGACGGCCGCGGCCAGCTGCTCGCGCAGCGGGCGGATCACGTAGTACGCAGCCAGCACGCAAAAGAAATAGGCGAAGGACAGCGCGACCGCCAGCCACTCGCCCGTCCGAACCCTGCCCTGACCCGACCGCATCGGCCTGTCTTCCGTTGCAACGAAGCGCGCAAGGTATCCGATGCACTGCAACATCGCCAGTGCGCGCAGGGAACGCCCAGCCCCGATCTCCCGCCGCATCGCCGGCAGCACCGGGACGGCCCGTCGCGACGAATCGGCCACGGTCTCCGGCCGCTGCGGGTCGCGGCTGCGGGCGCAAGGACAAAAATCAGCAATATCAACGCGATGCCCATTCATCTTGCTCTTGTTTGTGCAATCGGGAAAAGCGGCGCTAGAATCGCCGACAGCCTTAGCAAGCAGGCATCGATCACGATGAAACAGAACAGCAGGCGCCGGCATTTCCGTCCGGTGGCATCGGGATTGCTCGGTGTGTTGATGCCCTTCGCGCTGTCGACCACCGCCCAGACGCCCACCGCACCGCAGCCGCTGCCGGAATCGACGCCGCGGTTGCCGGTGAACCTGGAAAACGCGCCGGCGCCGTCGCCGACGCAGCCGATGCCCTACCGGGTCGCGCTGCGACCGGACCAGGTGCAGGCGCTGCCGGAAGGCTTCAACGTCGCCGCCATCGAATCGATGGCCGAGCAGCTCACCTACGGCAACCGCGTGCCCGGCCTGGCCATGGCGATCGTGCAGAACGGCCGCATCCTGTCCGCGCGCGGCTTCGGCGTCACCGACATCGGCAACCCGCAGCCGGTGGACGCACATACCGTGTTCCGCCTCGCCTCGCTGTCCAAGGCCTTCGCCGGCACCATGGCCGGGCTGCTGGTCAATGACGGCACCCTGCGCTGGGACAGCAAGGTCACCGACTACGTGCCCGGCTTCCAGCTGGCCACGCCCGAGGCGACCGGCCGGCTGACCGTGGCCGACGTGCTGAGCCACCGCGTCGGCCTGCCGTACAACGCCTACGACCGCGACATCGAGGCCAACGCCGATTACTACACGCTGACCCGCAAGCTCGCCAGCGCGCCGCTCAAGTGCGAGCCGGGCGACTGCTATGCCTACCAGAACGTCGCCTTCAGCCTGATCGGCGACGTGGTCTACGCCGCCTCCGGCAGCTTCTACGAGCAGGCGGTCGAACGCCGCATCTTCAAGCCGCTGGGCATGAACGACGCCAGCCTGGGCCTGGCCGGCATCCAGGCCAGTCCGCGCTGGGCGCGCCCGCACGTGCGCAGCCGCAACGGCTGGGTGTCGCTGTCGCCCAAGCCCACCTATTACCGCGTCGCCCCGGCCGCCGGCGTCAATGCCAGTGCCAGCGACATGGCGCAGTGGCTGCTGGCGCACACCGGGCACCGCCCCGACGTGTTGCCGGCGCCGCTGCTGGCCACCCTGCATGCGCCGCTGGTCAACACGCCAGGCGAGATGCGCTCGGGCTGGCGCCGCGAGCGGCTGGACTCGGCCGGCTATGCGCTGGGCTGGCGCGTGTTCGATTACGCCGGCCACACCGTGGTGTTCCATGCCGGCGCGGTGCAGGGCTATCGCGGCCTGGTCGCGCTGGTACCCGAGCGCGACCTCGGCATCGCCGTGTTGTGGAACGGCGAGAGCAGCGTGCCCAGCGGATTGATGCCGACCATCCTCGACCGCGCCATCGGCCTGCCGACGCAGCGCTGGCTGGACGTGGACACCGACTTCGGCAGCGACAACCTGATGGCCGAGGACGCGCCGGCCAATGCGCCGCGCGGCAGGAAAGGCGTGTCCTCCGACCGCGCCACCGCCTCCCCGCACTGACCCGGCGCCGGGAAGGCTTCCGGCAAGGCGGCTTCGGCCGCCTTTTTCATGGCGCACCTCCCTGTGCGCCACCCTGCGGGCGGCTTCGCCGTGAGTACGGTTGTCCCGCTTTCACGTGCGGGCGCCGGACAGGCAGCCGCAGGGACGGGGGACGTATCGCTGCGACGAAAACGCTGGACCAGCGCCAGCAGATGGACCAGGCGGATCAATGCGAGCCGATGCGACCCCGCATCCTGCCGCCGACGCCCTGCAGGCGGTGCACACCTTCACCGCCGTCATCGCCCGCCCGGCCTTCCCTCGAACAACGCAATCCGCTCGCCCACGCCGGCCGGACCGCCGGCGACAGACGCGCATAAAAAAACTCCCTCCCCGCTGGGCAGTCGGGGAAGGAGTTCCAGGTACAGCTTCAGCGCTGGATCAGATCAGCGGCGCCGGGGTGGCCGGAAGCGCGACCGGAGCCGCCTTCTTCTTGCGGGCAGCCGGCTTCTTCTTGGCAGCGACCTTCTTGGCGGCCGGCTTCTTGGCAGCCGCCTTCTTCGCGGTCTTCTTCACCGCCTTCTTGGCGGTGGCCTTCTTGGCGACCTTCTTCACCGCCTTCTTCGCGGTGGCCTTCTTGGCGACCTTCTTCACCGCCTTCTTCGCGGTGGACTTCTTGGCAACCTTCTTCGCCGCCTTCTTCACCGCCTTCTTGGCGGTGGCCTTCTTGGCGACCTTCTTCACTGCCTTCTTGGCGGTGGCCTTCTTGGCGACCTTCTTCACCGCCTTCTTCGCGGTGGCCTTCTTGGCGACCTTCTTCACCGCCTTCTTGGCGGCAGCTTTCTTGGCGACCTTCTTCACCGCCTTCTTGGCGGCCGGTTTCTTCGCAGCTTTCTTCGTGGCCATTGGATGGCTCCTCGTCAGTGATCTATGGAATTGAAATGCCCAGTTGAAGCAAATCCGCGGTGTATCGCGGAGGACCGACGATGCGTCAACCGCATCGTGACGGATACAGAAACACCCGCAACGATTCCCGCCACGGGTGCCATGTCTTGTTCGGGGGTGTTTCGCGGAAGGAAGCGACTCCTGCTCCACCATCTGTGCGCGTGGCGGACGTCCAGGTTGTGCTTCGCGTCTGAATGTTGATCCGGCTCACTCGCTTCCGCAGCAAAGGTCTGCTGGGCGAAACCTAATCACGGTTTTTTTTACTGTCAACTACCCGCGCGCAACTTTTTTTGGAAAGCTTCACGTCGACCGCGGCGGCGGCGCCCGTCCTCGCCACGCCCGCATCGGCGCAGGACGCCGCACGCAACGCGCACGTGACGACGACGCGTGCAGAAAACACCGTAAAAAAAGCACTATTCGTTCGAGGCGCGCGCGCGCGGCGTTGCGTGGCGTTGCGCCTCGCGCGCGCACCGCATGCCGGCGGCGCGGCTCCGGCCGCGTGAAAAAAAAATGTCGCCGGCTCCTGGGTTCCCTCCTCCGCGATCGCACTTTCGCGCGGCGCGACGAAGGTTTTGCGCAAACACTTCGCACCTTCGCGAGCCGGTGCGGCCCTTCCGAACAACGGCGACGACGGCGTCCAGGCGTCCCCCGCCTCGCCCCGCTCGACCATCGTGCGCGGTACTCATCCGCCGGCGGCGACGGCTTCCGAACCGATCGATGCCGGCCGTCATCGCGCCGGCAATCGCCATGGCGGGCGGGACGCATCTCCGGCGCCGGCCCGGCAGTGCGATGCCCGCGACGCGGATGCCGGAAACAGAAACGGCCGCACTGGGCGGCCGTCCTGTTCGTCCTGTGCGACCGGATCAGTGGTCGTCGTTTTCCAGCAGCTCGGCGTAGTCGTCCGGGCCGAGCAGTTCGTTCACCTGCTCCGGCTCGGACATCTCCACGACGAACAGCCAGCCTTCGCCGTAGGCGTCCTCGTTGATGGTCTCCGGCTTGTCGGCCAGGGCTTCGTTGACTTCGACCACGGTGCCCGAGACCGGGCTGTACACGTCGGAGGCGGCCTTGACCGACTCGACCACGGCGGCGGCGTTGCCGGCCTGCACCGTGTCGCCCACGCCGGGCAGCTCGACATAGACCAGGTCGCCCAGCAGGCCCTGCGCATGATCGGAAATGCCGACGGTGACGCGGCCATTGCCTTCGACGCGGGCCCACTCGTGGGACTTGAGGAATTTGAGGTCGCCAGGGATCTCGCTCATGGAACTGCTCCGGAAGAAACGGTGGACGGGATGGGGGGCTAGTTTAGCGGACCGCGGGGCGGATCAGGCGTCGATGCCGGGCTGGGCCTGGCCGTCGCGCACGAACGGGAACTTCACCACGCGCACCGGTACTTCCTTGCCGCGGATGTCCACGCGCACGTTGCCCGCCGCCCCCAGCGGAATGTCGCCGGCCGGCACGCGGGCGAAGGCGATGGCCTTGCCCAGCGTCGGCGAGAACGTGCCGGACAGGATCTCGCCTTCGCCGTTGGCGGTAAGCACCTTCTGGCCGTGGCGCAGCACGCCCTTCTCGTCCATCACCAGGCCGATCATCTGCCGCGCGTTGCCGGCGGCCTTCTGCGCTTCCAGCACGCCGCGGCCGATGAAATCGCGGCCCTCGTCCAGGGCGACGGTCCAGGCCAGCGCGGCCTCGTACGGGCTGACGCTCTCGTCCATGTCCTGGCCGTAGAGGTTCATGCCCGCCTCCAGGCGCAGCGTGTCGCGCGCGCCGAGGCCGGCCGGCTTCACGCCCGCGGCCAGCAGCGCGTTCCAGAACGCGACCACCGCGGTCTGCGGCAGCAGCACTTCATAACCGTCCTCGCCGGTGTAGCCGGTGCGCGCGACGAACAGCGGCACGCCGTCGACCGAGGTCACGTCCAGCGCGGCGAAGCGGCCGAGCCTGTCCAGCGCGGCGCGGTCGGCGTCGGCGACCAGGCCGGCGACCAGCGCGCGCGCCTGCGGTCCCTGCACGGCGACGATGGCCAGGTCCTCGCGCTCGACCACCTCCACGCCGAAGGCGGCGGCATGCTGGCGGATCCAGGCCAGGTCCTTCTCGCGGGTGGAGGCGTTGACCACCATGCGGAAGAAATCGTCGGCCAGGAAGTAGACGATCAGGTCGTCGATCACCCCGCCTTCGGCATTGAGCATGCACGAGTACAGCGCCTTGCCGGCGACCTTGAGCTTGTCGATCGAGTTGGCCAGCAGCTGGCGCAGGAACTCGCGGGTACGCGCGCCCTTCAGGTCGACCACGGTCATGTGGCTGACGTCGAACATGCCGGCGGCGCGGCGCACCAGGTGGTGCTCGTCGATCTGCGAGCCGTAGTGGATCGGCATGTCCCAGCCGCCGAAGTCGACCATCTTGGCGCCGAGCGCGCGGTGGGTTTCGTTGAGGAGAGTCTTCAGGGTCATGGCCGTTCCATGCGAGGAAAGGCGCCATTATCCCAGATGGCCGCGGGCAAAGCCCATGACGGCGCGGGCACCGCGCCGCCGTCGCCTCAGGCCTGCTGCACCTTCAGCGTCATGCCGTCCACCGCGACCACGCGCACGTGGCTGCCGGCGGGCAGGTCCGGGCCGGCCACCACCCAGAACGCATCGTCGACCTTGGCCCGGCCGGCGCCGTTGGCGATGGCCTGGTCCAGCACCACCACCCGCCCGACCAACTGCTCGGCGCGGCGGTTGAGCAATGGCTGCTCGCTGGGCCGCGCGCGCCGGCGGAACCAGGTGCGGTAGACCTGGATCGAGACGAAGCTGAGCACGACGAACAGCACCACCTGCATCAGCACGGCCAGCCCGTCGTAGGCCCAGACCACCAGGAACACGGCGGTGGCGGCCAAGCCCATCCACAGCATGAACGCGCCCGGGGCCATCGCCTCGGCGGCGAACAGGATCACCGCCAGCGCCGCCCAGCCCACCACTTCCCAGCGCATGGCTCAGCGCCCCAGCGGCGGCGGGTTGCCGCGCGACGGCGATGCCTTGCGTTCTTCCTGCCTGGCGAACGCCTCCCGGGCCAGTTCGGCGACGCCGGCGATGGAGCCGATCACGCCGCTGGCCTCCATCGGCATCAGCACCAGCTTCTGGTTGGGCGAGCTCGCAAGTTCCTTGAAGGCTTCCACGTATTTCTGCGCGACGAAGTAGTTGATGGCCTGCACGTCGCCCTGGGCGATGGCCTCGGACACCATCGCCGTGGCCTTGGCTTCGGCCTCGGCCAGGCGCTCGCGCGCCTCGGCGTCGCGGAACGCGGCTTCCTTGCGGCCCTCGGCCTCCAGCACGGCGGCCTGCTTTTCGCCGTCGGCGCGCAGGATCTCTGACTGGCGCAGGCCCTCGGCCTCGAGGATCTGCGCGCGCTTCTCGCGCTCGGCCTTCATCTGCCGCGCCATCGAATCGACCAGGTCGCGCGGCGGCTGGATGTCGCGGATCTCGATGCGGTTGACCTTGATCCCCCACGGGTTGGTGGCGTGGTCGACGACGCTCAGCAGCTGCGCGTTGATGGTCTCGCGCTGGCTCAGCGATTCGTCCAGGTCCATCGAGCCGATCACGGTGCGGATGTTGGTCTGCACCAGCGCGATCATCGCCACCTCCAGGTTGGCGACCTCGTAGGCGGCCTTGGCCGCGTCCAGCACCTGGAAGAACACCACCCCGTCCACGCGCACCACCGCGTTGTCCTTGGTGATGACGTCCTGGCTGGGCACGTCCAGCACCTGCTCCATCATGTTGACCTTGCGGCCGACGCCGTAGACCACCGGGATCAGGAAGTGCAGGCCGGGCGACATGGTGTGGGTATAGCGGCCGAAGCGCTCCACCGTCCATTCATAGCCCTGCGGCACCATGCGCACCGTCTTGAACAGGACGATGGCGCCGCCCACCAGCACCACCAACGCGAGAAAAAAGCCGCCGCCCATCAGTACGCTCCTTGTCAGTTCGATTCACAGGGGTTCCGGCCCGAGTATAGCCAGCCCGCGCAGGCTAGAACGGCAACCGGCCGCGCAGCACATCGGCGAACATCACCCAGTCGCCGGCGAAGGAATACAGCGGGTGGCTGAACGTGGCCGGGCGGTTCTTCTCGAAGAAGCAGTGCCCCACCCACGCGAACCCGTAGCCGCAGGCCAGGGCCGCCAGCAGCCACGGCCAGCGCCCGGTCAGCAGCGCCGCCAGCAGGCACAGCAGGGCGGCGCTGCTGCCCAGCACGTGCAGCCGGCGGCAGGTGCGGTTGCGGTGCTCGCCGAGGTAGTACGGATAGAACTCGCGGAAACTGCCGAAACGGGCCATGGCGCATCCCTCGACGGGCGATGCGCGCAGCATAGCGCTAGGCCGCGGCGGCGCGGGGACCGGCCATGATCACGCCCATGCCCAGCAGGCACAGGCCGGCACCGAGCAGGTCCCAGCGGGTCGGCGCCACCCCGTCCACCCGCCACAGCCACAGCAGCGCGACGCAGACATAGACGCCGCCATAGGCGGCGTAAACGCGGCCGCTGGCGGTGGGGTGCAGGGTCAGCAGCCAGGCGAACAGCGCCAGGCTGGCGGCCGCCGGCAGCAGCAGCCACGCGCTGCCCTGCTGGCGCAGCCACAGCCATGGCAGGTAGCAGCCGACGATCTCGGCCAGCGCGGTCAGCAGGAACAGCGCCAGGGTCCTGATCACGGCGCGCCCTTTTCCTCGCGCTTGACCGCCTGCCACAGCGCTTCCTGCTGCTCCAGGTCCAGCGCGGCCATCGACTGCCCGCGCGCGGCGGCCAGCGCCTCCATGGCGCGGAAGCGGCGCTCGAACTTGTGGTTGGCGCGGCGCAGCGCGCTGCCGGGGTCCACCTTCGCGTGGCGGGCAAGATTGGCGCAGACGAACAGCAGGTCGCCGATTTCGTCCTCCAGCCGCGCGTGATTGTCCGCATACCGGGCGCTCTCGAACTCGGCCTGCACCTCGCCGAGCTCCTCGCGCAGCTTGTCCAGCACCGGCGCGACGTCGGGCCAGTCGAAGCCGGTGCGCGCGGCGCGCTTCTGCAGTTTCAGCGCGCGCTGCCACTCGGGCAGGCCGCGGGCGATGCCGGCCAGCGCCGAGTCATCGGTGTCGCCCGCGTCGGCGCGCTCGCGCTGCTTGATCTGCTCCCAGTTGGCGACGACCTCGCCGGCATCATCGGCCCGTGCATCGCCGAACACATGCGGGTGCCGCCGCAGCATCTTGCCGCTGATCGCGGCGACCACGTCGGCGAAGTCGAAGGCGCCCTGCTCGCTGGCCATCTGCGCATGGAACACCACCTGCAGCAGCAGGTCGCCGAGTTCGTCCTTGAGGTCGGCCAGGTCGTTGCGGTCGATGGCGTCGGCGACCTCGTAGGCCTCCTCGATCGTATACGGCGCGATGCTGGAGAAATCCTGCTCCAGGTCCCACGGGCAGCCGCCCTGCGGATCGCGCAGCCGCGCCATGATCCGCAGCAGGGTGCCGATCTCGCCGGGCGCGCCCAGGTCGCCGGCGCCGCTCACAGCCCGGCCACCCAGTCGCGCCACGGCAGCGCCGGGTCGCCCAGCGCGACGAAGTCGCCATTGAGCAGGCGCGGGCGCCGGTTGTAATGGAAGGGTTCGCCGCTGTCGGCGGCCAGCAGCACGCCGCCGGCCGCTTCCAGCACGCACTGCCCGGCGGCGGTATCCCACTCGCTGGTCGGGCCCAGGCGCGGGTACACGTCCAGCGTGCCCTCGGCGATGCGGCAGAACTTCAGCGAGGAACCCTGCGCGACCAGTTCGATCTCGCCCATGCGCGCGAGCAGTTCGCCGGTGCGCGCATCGCGGTGCGAGCGGCTGGCGGCCACCCGCAGCGGCAGCGCCGGCGGCCGCCGGGTGAGGATGGCGTCCTCGCGCCCGCCGTCGCGGCGCCAGGCGCCCTCGCCGCGCGTGGCGTGCCAGACGACGCCGGTCACCGGCGCCTGCACCACGCCGAACACCGGCAGGCCGTCGCGGATCAGGGCGATGTTGACGCTGAATTCGCCATTGCGCTTGATGAACTCGCGCGTGCCGTCCAGCGGATCGACCAGCCAGTAGTCCTGCCACCGGCGGCGGGTTTCCCACGGCAGCTGCGCCGATTCCTCCGACAGCACCGGCAGCTCCGGGGTCAGCTGCGACAGGCCGCCCACGATCACGTGGTGCGCGGCCAGGTCGGCGCTGGTCAGCGGGCTCAGGTCGTCCTTGTGCTCGACGTCGAAACCGTCGGCATAGACCTGCATGATCGCCGCGCCGGCCTGCCCGGCGATGGCGATGACGGCTTCGCGCAGGGCTGAGTCCAGGGCGCTCACCGGCTTTTCCCCAGCCATTCGCGGGCGATGAACAGGGCCGCCAGCGAGCGTCCCTCGGAGAAATCCTCGCGCAGCATCAGGCCGTCCAGGTCGGCCAGTTTCCAGGGCACCACTTCCAGCTCCTCGGGTTCGTCGCCGGCAAGGCGTTCGGGATAGAGGTCGCGCGCCAGCACCAGCCACGACTGGTGGCTCATGTAGGTCGGTGCCAGGGTCAGGGCGCGCAGCACGTCGATGCGGCGCGCGCCATAGCCGGCTTCCTCCTTGAGCTCGCGGTCGGCCGCCTGCGCCGGCGTCTCGCCGGCGTCGATGCGGCCCTTCACCAGCCCCAGTTCGTAACGGTGCAGGCCGGCGGCGTATTCGCGCACCAGCAGCACGGTGTCCTCGTCGAGCATCGGCACCACCACCACCGCGCCATGGCCGCGGCTGACCAGCCGCTGGAAATGCCGGCGCTCGCCGTTGGAGAACTCCAGGTCCAGGTGCTCCTGGTGAAACGGGCCGATGTCCTCTTCCCGCACCCGATGGATGAGCGGAAGCGGCCGGCTCATGCGCGGCCCCGGGCGGAGGATGGGCGGATCGCTAGAATGCGCGCTGGCAGATACGTTTCCATGAGCCCGAAATGCTAGCAGACCCCGCCGCCACGACGTCGTTCCCGCTCCGTGGGAGCCGCGCATGCGCCTGACCCGCTGCCCGGTCGAACTGCCGCTGCAGGTCGGGCAGACCCTGCCGCTGCCCGAGGAGGCCGCCAACCACCTGGTGCGGGTGATGCGCCTGCGCGAGGGCGACGGTTGCGTGCTGTTCAACGGCGACGGCAGCGATTACGCGGCGACGCTGGTGGCGGTGGGCAAACGCGAGGTGCAGGTGCGCATCGACGCCGCGCAGGCGCTTGGCAACGAATCGCCGCTGGCCATCACCCTGCTGCAGGGCATCGCCCGCGGCGAGAAGATGGACCTGATCCTGCAGAAGGCCACCGAGCTGGGCGTGAGCGCCATCGTGCCGGTGAATGCCGAGCGCACCGAGGTGAAGCTGGATGCCGCACGCGCGGAAAAGCGCATCGCGCACTGGCGCAGCGTGATCGGCTCGGCCTGCGGCCAGTCGGGCCGCGCGCGCATCCCGGCCCTGTCGCCGCCGCAGGCGCTGGCCGCGGCGGCGGGCGCATTGCCGGCGCAGAGCCTGCGCCTGACCCTGGACCCGCAGGGCGAACACCGCCTTTCCGCGCTGCCGCCCGCGCCCGCTGGCGGCGTGGTGATCGCCATCGGCCCGGAAGGCGGCTGGTCGCCGCGCGACCGCCAGCAGCTGGCCGATGCCGGTTTCCAGGGCCTGCAGCTGGGCCCGCGCATCCTGCGCACCGAGACCGCCGGGCTGGCCGCCATCGCGGCGCTGCAGGCGCGCCTGGGCGACCTGTAGCAACGCACCGCGGGAGCGCACTTCAGCGCGCGGTGTGCGTCATCGACAAGGCCTCATGGGATACCGTCGATGCGGGGCAAACCCCGCACCGGCGGATTGGCAACGAGCGCGAAACGACGAGGGTTTCCGCCCGCAGCTGCCGGGGCGGCGGCTCCTGCAGGTGTCTCAGGCCACCGCCGCCAGTGCGGTGAGCACCGCGCTTTCGATCGCGTCCAGGTCCGGCAGCAGCGCGCTCTGCTCGCCCAGCAGCACGCGCATGTGCACGCCCTGCGGCAGGCTTTCCTCGGAGGCATCGGCCAGCAGACCGTCGCGCGGCACCGCGATCAACTGCGGGAAGGACTGGGTCAGCAGCGCGAAGTACGGCATCTCCGGGTTGCCGCCCAGGGCCTTGAGCACCACCACCTTGTTGCTGCCGGCGACCGGCTCGTCGCCGCCGTTGAAGCGGGCGAAGGACAGCAGCGGCACTTCCCAGCCCTGCCAGGCGATGTAGCCGGCCAGCCAGTCGGGCGCGCCCTCGATGGGCTGCACAGCCACCCGCGACATCATTTCGGCGACGGTGGCGTTGGGCAGCAGCACGCGCTCGGCGCCGGCCTGGATCAGGACGCCGCGGACTTCGTCGTTGCTTGCATAACTCATGGTCGGTTCCTTGATCGTGTGCGGCTCAGCCGAAGCTGCGCTGGACGAGTTCGCCGGCGAGGTATTCCGGCGGACCGGCCGGATGCCCGGCCACGGCCAGCTGGCTGGCGGCTTCGGGGTCGTAGCAGCCATCGCCGCTCTGCCCGGCCACCCAGCCGCCGCGCCCGGCGAATTCCAGCGCCTCCGGCACCAGCGACGGATCGGCGCCGCTGAGCATCACCACCGCCGAGCGCTCCACCGGCAGGGCCTGCAGCGCCGGCGCCGGCTCGTCGGCGAAACGCAGCCCGCCCGCCTGCTGGATCACGCCGACGCCGTCCTGCAACACATAGACATTGCCACCTTCCAGCGCCTGCCCGGCCTCGGCCAGCGCGACCGGCAGCGGGGTCACGCGCGCCATCTGCTTGACGAGGTTGGCGTAGCGGCCACCGTCCAGGCGCATCTGCACCAGCACCGGCAGCGGGTAGTCGTCCGGCAGCGCGCCCAGCAGGCGCCGCACCGCGTCCGGCCCGCCGATGCCGGCCAGCAGCAGCACCGCGCCCTGGGCGGCGGCGGCCGCTTCCGATTCGAGTTCGACCAGCGACAGCGTACCGAGGCCGGGCGCGCCGACAGCATCGGCATCGCCCTGCAGTTGCGTGTCGTCCATTGCCGGTGCCGGGGCCGGCGCGATGTAGGCATCGTCCTCGACAAGCGACCAGCTGTGGAAGCTGCCGGGCGCAGGCGCGGCGACGGCCGGCGCCGCGGCGTCCGCAAGCGGCGGCAGTTCCGGCGGCAGCACCGGCCCGCTTGCGGGCTCCGGCCTGGACGGCGCCATCGCCATCAGTTCCTCGAAGGTCAGCACCTCGGAGCGGTCGAGGTTGGCCTGCGGCACATACAGGGTGTCGGCCGGCACCTCGTCGACGTGCAGCACGGCCTCGTCGACATGGAACTGCAGCGGCGCATCGGCATGGCGCTCGTCCGGGCGCTCGGGCATGCCCGGCTCGGGCAGCGCCAGCGCTTCTTCTTCCTGCCCCGGCGGCAGCACCTGGTCGTGGCCGTGCAGCTTGGCGGCCAGGTGGCGCGTCCAGCGCTGCGCGTCCCAGCCTTCGCGGCGCGCGGCCAGTTCGGCTTCCTCGAACATCAGCTCCAGCTGCGGCGCGTCCAGCGCCGGGGCAAGGCGCTCCAGCGCGTCCTCCACCGCCGGCTCCAGCGCCACCAGCACCATCGCCGGCCCCAGCGCCCGCAGCGCGGCCGGGTCCAGCGCGCCCGGGTCTTCTTCCAGCACCAGCGCGCCGCCGGCGGCGAGCACCGCCTCCTTCAGGCGCTCGCGCGCCGCGCCGGGCCGCGCCAGCAGGGCGACGGGCCGGGCCGAATGCTCACTCGCGGACACGGGCGATCCCCAACAGGTCGTAGACATTGCGCATCAGATCCAGCTCCTGGTACGGCTTGCCGAGATAGCGCTGCACGCCGATCTCGAATGCGCGCTGGCGGTGCTTGTCGCCGCTGCGCGAGGTGATCATCACGATCGGCACGTCCTTGTAGCGCGCATCGGCGCGCATCGCGGTGGCCAGCTCGTAGCCATCCATGCGCGGCATCTCGATGTCCAGCAGCATCAGGTCCGGCACGCGCTCTTCCAGCCGCTCCAGCGCCTCCACGCCGTCGCGCGCGGCCACCACCTCGAAGTTGTGGCGCTCCAGCACGCGGCCGGTGACCTTGCGCATGGTCAGCGAGTCGTCCACCACCATCACCAGCGGCACATGGCGCTGCTGGCTCACCGCGGCCGCTTCCACCGGCTGCTGCGGCTGCGCCAGGTGGCGGCGCACCAGCGGCGCCACGTCCAGGATCACCACCACGTTGCCTTCGCCGGTGATGGTGGCGCCGTAGATGCCCGGCACCGAGGCGATCTGCAGGCCCACCGGCTTGACCACGATTTCGCGGTTGCCCAGCACCTGGTCGATCGCCACGGCCGCGCGCAGGTCGCCGGCGCGCACCAGCAGCAGCGGAATCTGCGGCTGGCCCTCGGCCTTGGCCGCGGCCTGCCCGACCAGCGTGCCGAGGTCGTGCAGCGCGAAGTCCTCGCCGTTGTAGTGGTAGCCGCCCTGGCCGGATTCGAAACGCTCGCGGGCGATGCGGCCGATGCCGCTGACCGAGGCCACCGGCACGGCGAAGGTGGTCTCGCCGATGCGCACGAACACCGCCTGGGTGACGGCCAGCGTCTGCGGCAGGCGCAGGGTGAAGGTGACGCCCTGCCCGCGCACGGTGTGGATGTCCACCGAGCCGCCGAGCTGGCGCACTTCGTTGCGCACCACGTCCATGCCCACGCCGCGGCCGGCGAGCTGGCTGACCTGCTCGCTGGTGCTGAAACCGGAGGCGAAGATGAGGTTGTCCAGCTGCGCGTCGTCGAGCTGCTCGCCGGGCTGGATCAGGCCGCGCTGCTCGCCGCGGCGGCGGATCGCCTCGCGGTCCAGGCCGGCGCCGTCGTCGGCCACTTCCAGCACGATTTCCGAGCCTTCGCGGCGCAGCCGCAGGGTGATGCTGCCCTCTTCCGGCTTGCCGGCGGCGATGCGCTGCTCCGGCGTCTCCAGGCCATGGGCCACGGAATTGCGCAGCATGTGTTCCAGCGGCGCGACCATGCGGTCGAGCACGTTGCGGTCCAGTTCGCCGTGCGTGCCTTCCAGGTTCAGGTGCACCTGCTTGCCGATGTCGTGCGCGGCCTGCCGCACCACGCGGCGCAGGCGCGGCACCAGGCCGTCGAACGGCACCATGCGCGCGCGCATCAGGCCGTCCTGCAGTTCCGAACTGACGCGCGACTGCTGCTGCAGCAGGGCGTCGTAGTTGCGCGACAGATCGTCGAGCACGCCCTGCAGGCCGCCCAGGTCGGCCGCCGATTCGTTGAGCGCGCGGCTGAGCTGCTGCAGCGTGGAGAAGCGGTCCAGTTCCAGCGGATCGAACGCCTGGTCGGCCTGCTCCTGTTCGCGGCGGTAGCGGGCGACGATCTGCGCCTCGGTCTCCAGGTCCAGGCGGCGCAGCTGGTCGCGCAGACGGGCGTTGGTGCGGTCCAGTTCGCCCATGGCGCTGCGGAACGCGCCCAGCTGCTGTTCCAGCCGTGAACGGTAGATCGCCACTTCACCGGCGTGGTTGACCAGGCGGTCGAGCAGGTCGGCGCGGACGCGCACCTGCTCCTGGGTGCGGACCGTGCCTTCCTCGTCGACGGCCTGCGCTTCGACCACCGGCGGCGACAAGGGCTCGGCGGCGATGCCGGCCAGCGGCAGCGGCTGCGGCTCGATGTCCGGTGCCGCAGCGGCGGGTGCGGGCTGCACGATCACGTCGGCGTCGGCGTCGGCGTCGGCGTCGGACGGAGCATCCGTCATGGCGGCGTCGCCGGTCTCGGCCGTCGACGACGGCTCCGCCTCGACGGCGATCGTGGCCGCTTCCGGCTCCAACCATGCTTCGGCCTCGGCGGCCGGCATCGACTCCACCGGCGGCGCGGCGGTTTCCGCGGACGCGGCCGCTTCCGGCGCTTCCGCGCTGCCGGCGGTGCGCGCTTCGAACGCCTCGATGAGATCCACCGGCATCTGCACCGCGCGATGCGCGCCGGTGCGGATCAGCAGCTGGTGCAGGCGGTCGAAACCGCGCTCGAGCAGCTGCACGTCGCCGCGACCGATCTCGGTACGGCTGGCCGCCACCGCTTCCAGCAGCGATTCGATGGCGTGGCCCAGGTCGCCGATGGCGTTGATGCCGGCCATGCGCGCGCCGCCCTTGAGCGTGTGCAGGTCGCGCTGCAGCCCGGCCAGCAGTTCACGGTCTTCCGGCGCCGCGCGCAGTTCGCTGATGAGGCGGTCGCAGTGGTCGAGCAGGTCCTTGCCTTCCTCGACGAAGATATCGACCAGTTCGCGATCGAGGTCGTCGAAATCGAGCGGACCGGCATCGAATGCCGCCGCTTCGACGGCGGCCGGCAACGCGGCTTCCTGCACCGGCGTGACCAGCAGTGCCGGTTCGACCTGCGCTTCGACGACCGCTTCGGCTTCGGCTTTGGATTCGGCTTTGGATTCGGCTTTGGATTCGGCTTCGGATTCGGATTCGGATTCGGCGACAGCATCGCCCGCCGTGGCCAGGAGTTCGGCTGCAATGGGCTGCCCGGACTCGGCCGCAGGTTCGACTGCCACTTCGGCGTCAGCGTCAGCTTCGGCTTCGGCTTCGGCTTCGGCTTCGGCGACAGCGTCGTTTTCCGTGGTCTCGATGGCGGCTTCAGTCCACTCCTCGTGGCCGACCGCCGGCTCCTCGATGTCCAGCACCGGCTCGACCGCCTGTTCCGCGGCCGGCACGGCGATCGACGCTTCGGACACGGCTTCGGCAGCGACGCCCACCGTCTCCTCGAACGCCGGTTCCTGCGCGGCGACGGCATCGTCCACCTGCGCAGGCCCGGCAACCGGCAGCGCCTCGATCGACACCGCGGGCAGCGCGTCATCTGCCAGCGACATCTCTGCAGGCTCGACGGGCTCGACCGCAACCGGGGCGTCTTCCAGCACCGGTCCGGCCAGCCATTCGATGCCCGCATCTTCTTCCGGTGCGGTGGCGTCCTGCGGCGGCTCGGTTCCGCCGTCGTCCACCGTCTCGTCCAGCGCCAGCCGCGTTTCGGGCGCATCGTGCGACAGGCCGGACACGTCCGGCTGCGCTTCGCCTTCCGGTTCCAGCGGCCATTCGAAGACCGACACGGCCGGCTCTTCCGCGGCGGCGACAGGCGTTTCGTCCGCCGCGCGATGCTCGGCGGCGGCCTGATCCGGCAGGCCGGCGAACGAGGCCTCCAGCAGCGCGGGATCGAAATAGGCGGAAAGATCGCCGATGCCGGCCAGTTCCTGCACCGGCAGCGGCGCCGGTGCCGGTTCCGGCTCGGTTGCCGGCGTGGTGGCGGTAGCGGCCGGCACGTCTTCGTCGTCGAGGTCCTCGTGCACCTGCGGCGGCCACTGCACCTCCGGCAGGGCATCGGCCAGCGCCTGCAGGCGCGCGGCCAGCGGGGCGAACGACGGGATCAGCGGCGACGGCGCCTGCAGCGCGGTGATGGTGGTGGCCACGGCGGTGGCGGCTTCGCCCAGCGCGGCCACGCCTTCGGCGGACGGCACCACGGCGTTGGCGAGCGAGCGCTTCACGAACGACTCGACCGGCGCGGTCACCGCGGTGATCTCCGGCACCTCGGTCATGGCGAAGGCGCCGCTCATGGTATGCACGGCGCGCAGCAGTTCCTCGCTCACCGGCTGCGGCTCGGGGCGCGACTGCGACAGCCAGGCCTCGACCGTGGCCAGGTGCTGGCCCACTTCGGCTTCGAGGATCTCGCGCAGCACGCTGTCCACCGAGGCCGGCGTGCCGGCGGCCGGAGCGGCGGCGGCCGGCGCGGCCGCAACCATGGCCGGGGCGGCGGAGGCGCCGACGACATGGAAGGCTTCCTCGCCGGCGGCGATGCGGTCGGCGATGTCCTGCATGCCCGCCACGTCGGCGTGGATGCGGCCGTTGCCGCGCAGCGCGGCGTTGAACTGCGGCAGCACGTCGACGGCCTGGCTGACCAGGGCCACCACCGCGGGGCTGGCCGGGCGGCTGCCGTCGAGCACGCGGTTGAGCATGCTCTCGATCTTCCAGCTGAATTCGCCCAGCGTGCGCGCGCCGACCAGTCGGCCGCTGCCCTTGAGCGTATGGAACACGCGCCGCACCGGGCGCAGGCGCTCCATGCTGTCCGGCGCGGCACGCCACGCCGGCAGCAGGCGGCCCAGGTTCAGCAGTTCCTCGTCGAACTCCTCGATGAACACCTCGCGGATGTCCTGGTCGATCTGCTCGGCATCGTCGTCGAAACCACCGTCCACGCCCTCGCCCGCCTCCATGGCGGCGACAGGCGTTCCGGCCGGCGCGGGCGCGGCGGGCACCGCTTCCGCTTCGGCCGGCTTCGCGAACGGATCGAAGGACGCGGCGGCCTTGTCCAGCTCGGCCATGAAGGCCGCGATCTCGTGGTCCGGCGCGGGCGCTTCGTCGGCGGGGCCGATGGCGGCAGAAGCCGGGGTTTCCGGCGCGGCGGCGGCGGCCTCCGCGGCCTCCGCCTGCGGCTGCACGGGCGTTTCCGCGGCAACCGGCTCATCGAGCGTGAATTCGAACGGCGACGCGTCGATGGACAGCGGCGCGACGGCCTCGTCCGCCGTGGCCGTCGCCTCGACCGGCGTCCACGGCCCGGCGCTGGCCGGGTCGAGGGAAAGGAAGTCGCCGGAACCGGCGTGGGCCGCAGCCGCATCGTCGGCCGCGTCGGCGGCGAAAGGCGCCAGCCCGCTGTCCGCCTGCGGCGTGGCGTCCACTTCCGCGGCGATCGGGTCGAAAGCCGGGAACGTGCTGGACGCCGTGTATTCGGCCTGTTGCAGGCCATCGTCGGGCGCCGTGTCCTGCACCGGCGCGAAGCCGGCACCGACATCGAACTCCAGCGGCGCGACGCTCGCCTGCGCGCCGTCCGTTCCGGCCGGCAGGCCTTCGGCCGCTACCGGATCGAAGGCCGGGAAGGCCGCGGCCGCATCGAACGCCGGCGGCTCGATGGCCCCGGCTGGCGCGACCGGCACCGGCCGCGCATGGATCGCGTCGCCGAACACCAGCGGTCGAACCGGCGCGGCGGGCGATGCGGCGACCTCGGCGTCGTATGCCGCCGGCGAGTCGAACGCGGGCTGCGCCTCCTCGACGGAAGGCGCCATTTCCAGCGTGCCCGGTGCATCGTCCATGGCGAACGCCGCGACCGGCGCCGGCGCGGCGGCGGTACCGGCATCGTCCTGCGCGCCCGCCGCGGGCACCGGCCAGTAGCGCAGCGCCTCCAGGCTGCTGCGGGTGATGTCGAGGATTTCCTCGCGGCCGGGGCGCCGCTCGCGCAGCGCTTCCAGGTAGTACTCGAGACTGGCCATGGCGTCGGCCAGCGTGTCCAGCTGGCGCCCGCCGGGGATGCGCCTGCGCCCGATCAGTTCGACGCCGATGTACTGGCGGATGCCGTTCATGTAGTCCGCGGGCGCCTGCAGGTCGAGCATGCGCAGCGCGCCGGACACCTCGTCGAGCAGGCGCGGCACGTCGTGCAGGCGCGCGTGGTCCCAGTTGGTCTCGATGAAGGCGACGAAGGCCTCGCGCGCGGCGGCGAAATTGGCGATGGCCTCGTGCGCCAGCACCTCCACCGTGCGCCGGGTCTCCACCGCGGCCGGGTCCTCGTCGCCTTCCAGGTTGGCGCCGAGGTAGGCGACCTGGTCGTCCAGCGAGGCGTCGACGTAAAGCAGCGCGCCGGCGATGTCGAGCAGCAGGTTGTCGTCGATGGGACGGCTGCCGTCCACCACTTCGCGCAACGCGTCGCGCTGCTGCGCGACCACGCCGCGGGCCACGCCCAGCCCCATCACGCCCAGCGTGTCGGACACCGCGCCCAGCTCGTTGACCTGGGTCTGCAGGTCGGCGGTGGCCCCGCCCATGCGCACGTGCAGGTCCAGCGCGTCCTTGATGCGCAGCAGTTCTTCCTTCACCGCGTTGCCGACCGTGTCCAGCAGCTCGCGGTTGCGCCCCTGCAGGCTGCCGCGCGCGTGCTCCAGTTCGGCCTCGCTGGCCTTGCCCGCCTCCGGGTCGAAGGCCAGCAGCACGCCCTCGTTGATGCCCTCGGCGGCGCGCGCGGCGCGGATCTCGTTGAGCAGCGGCAGCAGCACGATCGGGATGTCGCGGTGGCCGTTCTGCAGGCGTTCCAGGTAATCGGGCAGCAGCACGGTGCCGCGCATCAGGGTGGCGCAGGCCTCGTCGCGGTCGGGCACGGCGCCATCGCGCACGGCGTCGGCCAGCAGCTCCAGTTCCTCGGCCACCATCGCCGGGGCGTACAGCTCGACCATGCGCAGCGTGCCCTGCACCTGGTGCAGGAAGCCGGCGCAGAAGCGCATGCGGCTGGTGTCGGCCGGGTCCTCGACGAAGTATTCGATCTCGCTGCGCGCCTGGCGCAGGGTCTCGTCCAGCTCCGGCTTGACCCAGCCCAGCGCCGCGTGGCTCATCGCATCGCGCAAGGTACTCATCGCACTCTCCCGTGCAGCATCGTTCGCCTGCCGTCCGGGCGGCCGTTTTCTGCGGTATGACGACACATCATCTGCTGGTTCCTTTCCATCCCCGCCCGTTCAACCGGTTCAGGCCGGCAGCTTGAAGTCGGCCACCGAACGGCGCAGGTCCGCGGCCAGCTGGTTGAGCTGGCCCAGCGAATCGGCGGTCTGCCCGGCGCCCTGCGAGGTCTGGCCGGTGATCTGCCGGATCACGCCCATGGTCTGGGTGATGTCGGTAGCGGCGGCGGCCTGCTGGTGGGCGGCGATGGAGATGTTCTTGATCAGGGTGTTGAGCGCGTTGGACACGCGCTCGATTTCGGTCAGAGCGGTACCGGCGTCCTCGGCCAGGCGCGCGCCGGACACCACTTCGGCGGTGGTCTGCTCCATCGAGGTCACCGCTTCGTTGGTGTCGGCCTGGATGGCCTGCACCAGGCCTTCGATCCGTCGGGTCGCGCCGGAGGTGCGTT
>Ga0206118_100395_pt1 | contig 22822 bp, 18 predicted proteins | sample 3A20Ametagenome_FD_177999 | JGI IMG/M metagenome (GOLD analysis project Ga0206118, IMG submission 177999) | Enriched microbial communities from leaf-cutter ant dump, University of Wisconsin, Madison, United States - 3A20A | ecosystem: Environmental > Terrestrial > Nest > Insects nest > Nest dump... | reverse complement strand
CCACCCAGATGATCCACGCCGCCACGCCCAGCAGCCACAGCAGCACCAGCACGCACAGGCGCCACAGCCAGTCGAACAGGCCCGCGCGCCGGCCGCTCATGCGCCCATCCAGGGCAGCGCGTCCAGGTCGACGTTGCCGCCGGACAGCACCAGGCCCACATTGCGCCCGGCGAAGCGCTGCGGCTGCGCCAGCACCGCCGCCAGCACCGTGGCCGACGACGGCTCCACCACCTGCTTGAGCACCTGCCACAGCAGGCGCATCGCCGCCACGGTGGCATCGTCGTCCACGGTGACGACCGTGGCATTGCCGTGCAGCAGCGCGAAATTGGGTTCGCCCAGCGCACCGCGCAGGCCGTCGCAGACGGTGTCGGGCACGAAATCGACCAGCCGCCGCCCGGCCTCCAGCGAACGCGCGGTGTCGGCCGCGCCGGCCGGCTCGGCCAGCACCAGTTCGCAGCCCGGTGCCGCGTGGCGCAGCGCCAGCAGCGTGCCGGAGGCCAGCCCGCCGCCGCCGGCGGGCACCACCACCGCGTCCAGCGCGGTGCCGGCCTGGCGCAGCAGTTCCAGCGTCGCCGTGCCCTGGCCGGCGATCACCTGCGCGTCGGCATAGGGGTGGACCAGCGTCGCCCCGGTGTCCTGCTGCACGCGTGCGCACTCGGCCTCGCGCGCGGCCTGGGTCGGCGCGCAGCGCCACAGCGTGGCGCCGTGGCGGGCGATATTGGCCAGCTTGGCCGCCACCGCGCCCTCGGGCACCACCACATGGCAGGGAATGCCGCGCGAGCGCGCCGCCAGCGCCAGCGCCGCGCCGTGGTTGCCGGAGGAATGCGTCACCACGCCGCGGCGCGCCTGCGCCTCGTCCAGCGCCCACACCGCATTGCAGGCGCCGCGGAACTTGAAGGCGCCGCCGCGCTGCAGGTGTTCGGCCTTGAAATGCAGGCGGGCGCCGGCCAGCGCATCCAGCTCGCGCGAACGCAGGACCGGGGTGACCGTGGCATGGGGCGCGATGCGGGCCGCGGCGGCCAGCACGTCGGCCGGCCCTGGCAGGGTGAGTTCAACCATGGGGAAAGGTTAACGTAGGCCCCGGTGCCCGGCCATCTCGGGCGGCCGCTGCACCTGCGTTCAGCCCCTGCCGGCAGGGTTAAGGACCGATTCAATGCAGGCGCACGAAGCTGGCCGCGTACCCAACAGGGGGAAACTCATGAAAATGCGCCTGATCCTATCGGCCGGCCTGCTGCTCGGCCTGTCCGGCTGCGCCACCTACGACTATGTCGACGGCGGCGCCGGCGGCTATTACCGCGGCGCCACGTCGGTGCAGCGCACCTACCCGTACGGCTACCCCTACGGTGGCGGCTATGGCCCTTACGGCTATGGCAGCTACGGCTATTACGACTACTACCGCTACCCGTACCCGGTCTACCGCCCGCCGCGCTACCCGCGCCCGCCGCATGGTGGTCATTGGGGCAACGGCCATCGTCCGCCGGGCCATGGCAACGGTGACGGCGGCCACCGCCCGCCGCCGCGCCCCGGCGATGGCGACGGGCGCCCGACCCGCCCGCCGCGCCCACCGGTGGAAGGCGGCGGCAAGTCGCCGTGGCGCGACATGGACCGCCTGCAGCGCCCGCAGCCGCGCCCGGCCCAGCCGGTGCAGCGGGCCATGCCGGCACCGCGCGCCACCGCCGCCCCGCGCCCGATGATGCAGCGGCCCGCACCGCCCCGACCGCCGTCACAGTCCCACGGCCCGCGGCCGAGGGATCAACAGGAACTTTGAAGCGCTTGCATTTGCCAAAAAACCAGGCAATCTTGTCGAACCGGGTGACCGGCAGCGTCGTTAACTGACACGAACTGCCCTTCACACCACACCGCTTCAATGTCGATGTCCGTCAGGAAATCTGGATCCCCCCTGTTCCGGCCCTGTCGGGCATCGGCGCCTACAACGACAAAGCCCCGGCCATGCCGGGGCTTTGTTTTTCCGGGCCTGGGCCGCGCCCTTCCCCAGGCGCGGCAGGCGGCGGGGCGCAAGGCGCCGCAACGGCCCGGCCCGCATGGCCTGCCCTGGCGAAACCCGCGATAAAAGAAGGGCCGGCAGTCCCCCGACTGCCGGCCCCATGCTTCCCCGGTATGCGCTTCGGCCGGCCCCTGTTCCAATTCCAGCCATTGCGCCCATGTCGCACGCCACACCGGGTGCAAAGACGTTAGCTGCAGTTTGTGTGCCAACTTTAGGGTCGCGTCCGTGCCCGCCAGGCATTGGCGGTAAAATCACCACGCTCTCGCCACGGGCCCGTACCCCCGGCCGGCGACGGACTTCACACTTTCAGTCCCCATTCCCCTCATGACCGACTCCTTCCATCGTTACGACGTCATCGTCATCGGCGGCGGCCACGCCGGCACCGAGGCCGCGCTGGCCGCGGCGCGCGGTGGCGCCCGCACCCTGCTGCTGACCCACAACGTGGAAACCGTGGGCGCCATGAGCTGCAACCCGGCCATCGGCGGCATCGGCAAGGGCCACCTGGTCAAGGAAATCGACGCGCTGGGCGGGGCCATGGCGCACGCCGCCGACCTGGCCGGCATCCAGTGGCGCACGCTCAATGCCTCCAAGGGCCCGGCGGTGCGCGCCACCCGCTGCCAGGCCGACCGCAACCTGTACCGCATGGCGATCCGCCGCATCGTCGAATCGCAGCCCAACCTGACCGTGTTCCAGGCCGCGGTGGACGACCTGGTCATCGAGGGCGACGCCGTGCGCGGCGCCATCACCCAGACCGGGCTGACCTTCCATGCGCCGGCCGTGGTGCTCACCGCCGGCACCTTCCTGGCCGGCAAGATCCACATCGGCGAAACCCAGTACACCGCCGGGCGCATGGGCGACCCGCCGGCCACCACGCTGGCCGCGCGCCTGCGCGAGCGACCGTTCGCCATCGACCGCCTCAAGACCGGCACCCCGCCGCGCATCGACGGCCGCTCGCTCGACTACAGCGTCATGGAAGAACAGCCCGGCGACGACCCGCTGCCGGTGATGTCCTACCTGGGCCACGTGGCCGAGCACCCGCGGCAGGTGAGCTGCTGGATCACCCACACCAGCGAGCGCACCCACGACGTCATCCGCAACGCGCTGCACCGCTCGCCGCTGTACAGCGGCCAGATCGAAGGCATCGGCCCGCGCTACTGCCCGTCCATCGAGGACAAGGTGGTGCGCTTCGCCGAAAAGGACAGCCACCAGATCTTCGTCGAGCCCGAAGGCCTGGACGTGGTGGAGATCTACCCCAACGGCATTTCCACCTCGCTGCCGTTCGACGTGCAGCTGGAACTGGTGCGCAGCATCCGCGGCTTCGAGCACGCGCACATCACCCGCCCCGGCTACGCCATCGAATACGACTTCTTCGACCCGCGCGGGCTCAAGAACACGCTGGAAACCCGCCAGGTGGCCGGCCTGTTCTTCGCCGGCCAGATCAACGGCACCACCGGCTACGAGGAAGCCGGCGCGCAGGGCCTGCTGGCCGGCATCAACGCCGCGCTGTTCGTGCAGGGGCGACAGGGCTGGTGCCCGCGCCGCGACGAGGCCTACATCGGCGTGCTGGTGGACGACCTGATCACCCACGGCACCAGCGAGCCCTACCGCATGTTCACCAGCCGCGCCGAATACCGGCTGCAGCTGCGCGAGGACAACGCCGACGCGCGCCTGACCCCCACCGGCCGCGAACTGGGCCTGGTCGACGACCGCCGCTGGCGCGCCTTCGAGACCAAGCAGGCCGCCGTGGCCAGCGAAAGCGCGCGCCTGCGCGGCCTGTGGGCCACCCCCGCCAACGCGCTGGGCCGCGAAGTGCAGGAAACCACCGGCGTGGCGGTGAGCCGCGAAACCAGCGTGCTCGACCTGATCAAGCGCCCGGAACTGGACTACGCCAAGCTCATGCGGGTGCCCTCGCTCGGCCCCGGCGTGGAGGACGCGCGCGTGGCCGAACAGGTGGAAATCAGCGTCAAGTACGCCGGTTACCTGGACCGCCAGCGCGAAGAGATCGAACGCCAGCAGCGCCACGAGAACACCGCCATTGCCGAAGGCTTCGACTTCGCCGCCGTGCGCGGCCTCTCCGCCGAAGTGCTGCAGAAACTCGAACGCGTACGCCCGCAGACCATCGGCCAGGCGCAGCGCATCCCCGGCATGACCCCAGCCGCGATCTCGCTGCTGCTGGTGCACCTGGAGCGGGCGCGGCGGGGGAAGGTGGCGTGATCCCAGCCGAGTAGCGGATGGCAGTGCATGAGTTCGCCTAAACTCGCCACTCTCCACAACGAGTACCGCAGGATATGGATATCCATCCGATAGACCCGGACAAGCGTGAAGCGATACTGGCTGCTCTGGAAGATATCGAGCGTCGGCACGACGTACGCATACTGATGGCCTGCGAATCCGGTAGCCGCGGCTGGGGGTTTTCCTCTCCAGACAGCGACTATGACGCGCGCTTCGTCTATGTGCACCGTCAACCGTGGTACCTGAGCGTCAACGAGCGCAGTGGCCCCGGCGAGCCGCAGCGGGATGTCATCGAACTGCCTATCGATGACGAGCTGGACGTCAGCGGCTGGGACCTGCGCAAGGCGTTGCGGCTGGTGTCCAAATCCAATCCAACGCTGTCCGAATGGCTGCGCTCCCCCATCCTGTATCGCGCCGATGCACGCGCCATTGCCTCATTGCGCGAGGCTGTCGCCGAGTTCCATTCGCCGCTCGGCAGTTGGTGGCACTACTTCAACATGGCTACCGCCAACCATCGCGGCTACCTGAAGGGCGAGCGCGTGCGTACCAAGAAGTATCTGTACGTACTGCGGCCCCTGCTGGCCTGCCAATGGATCGAGAACGACCCCACCCCGCCGCCGATGGCTTTCGAGGATCTGCTCGATCGCCTGCTGCCGGAAGGCCCGGTGCGCACGGCCATCGATGCGCTGCTGGAAGTAAAACGCCGCAGCGCCGAGGTGGCTGATGGCCCGCGCATCGCCGTCATCAGCAACTACATCGACAATGAACTGCAACGCCGCAGCAACGCCGCACCCTCGCTTCCAACTGGGCACGGCGACAGCGAAGCGCTGGATGCCCGCTTCAGGCAGATGCTGCGGGAGCATGCGCCCGAGTGAGAACACCCAGCCTCAGCTCGGAACTCGACGCCGACAGGATCGAGGGCAGCCCAGGTGATGTGTGAAGAAGCCCGCCAAAGCGGGCTTCTTCGTTTTCCTTCGCATTGCAGCTGGAACAGCTGCTTTGGACTTTCTCAGTCGCCGCCCTTGCGACGGCTGATCAACAACAGCCCATCACCCGCCGTCACCTGCAACGCATCGCCCACGGCAAAGCCGCAACGTTCCAGCCAACGGCCGGACAGGCGCAGCTTGGGCACGGCCCGGCCCACGACCTGTTGGCCCCGGCGCTCGTCGTAATACAGGTAACCCATCGTGCAGCGCCTGGGCATGCGCGCCCAGCCGCCGGAAGCGGGCGGCATGGGCAACGGGGGCGAGAACAACTCCGGAACCGGCGCGGAATCGATCATCCGTGGCGTGAATGCATCGTGTCCGGACGTGCTGCGGTTGGACGCAACGGTGGAAACGCGTGTGACTTCCTTGGAACGGCTCATGTCGGACTCCTTATGCGGTAGGGAATCCTTGTGTTTTCGAGCTGCCAAACCCGACTGCGGATTTCTCCGCAGTGGGTTGATGATGCTATCTGGTCTTCGAGATCGTCAATCAGACTTGCCCGCTATCGGCCAGAAGCGGACATTACCTTCAGCATCGGTTGCGTACTCCTGCGAGCGCGCGCAACTCAACGACCTATTCGGGCCGTCCCAACGTCAATTCGCGGAACTCCGTCGTGCCTAGGAACTTGAACTTCTGACGAAACAGTGCGGCAATTTTGTCATCGGCCGTGGCGAAGAATATCTGGCGCCCTGCATCGATTGCGATCGTGCGCAGGTGATCGAGGAACGACAACGCATTCAGATCGTCGACATGGGCGATGGGATCATCCAAAAGTACTACCCGTGGGCCCGTACGCAGGGTGGAATTCATGGAGAGGAACAACGACAACGCATACGCCGCCCGCTGCCCGGTGCTCATCTGTTCGGTCGTTGCCCGCTCCTGCGTTCGGCTCCGCCGGATGGCCAAGCCCGCAGGCGTCTCCTGCTCCACACTGAACTCAGCCGGGGAGTGGATATCAGAGAAAACGCGCGCAATCTGCCCAGTCATATCGCCCAGCACTTTGTTGACGTAGCCGCCCTGATTAGTTTGCGCCACAATCGGCTCCAGCACGCTGCAGGTGTATTGAAGTCGATCAATCGTCGCCTTCACCGCCTCGCGTCGGTGATGCAGTTCATGCAGGCTGCTCTCCTCCCGCCCCTGTTGCGAAGCTACCGAAGTTTCTTCCGTAATCGCGGTGAGCAGCCTGGATAGCGTAGTACTGGCGGAGAGCAGCGATCCGTGAATATCCGACACACGCCGATCCTTGACACTGCAATGATCGGCCAAAGTTCGCGCGGATTCGGTCGCGCGCTCTGCGCGACCTAGTCGCTCCCGCAAAAGAGGCAGTGCCTCCTCTTGACTGAGGTCTTCCATGACCTGCTGGCCGCTGAGTTCGACCAAGCGAAGGCGCGCGCACTCCAACGCATTCGCTGCACTGTGCAGGCTCGCCGCAGTCTCCTCGATCTGGCTTTGGAGTTGGTCCCGAAGCTCCAGAAGTCGATCAGAATCGGTATCAACGTCGACACCACTGTCGACGCAAAGCTCCCCGAATGTATCTACCGAACGACCGCTGCGCTGCTCGCGCGCGTACCATTCGTCCAGTTGCGCCGCCCGCTCGCTAGCGGCCTTGGCTTCACCGATCAGACCATCGATAACGGCAATGACCTCACCAATGGTTTCGTTGCCATTAAGGGCCAACATGTCCCTTAGTGGCCGCAAGGCAGTACTGGCCGCGGCGGTTGATTCGGAAAGGCGCTCCAGTTCGATCCGTTCTGCCTGTGCATGCTGAAGGGCGGCCGAGCCCAACGCATTGGCGGAGGCGGCCACCTTCGTGGCTAGCTCTCCAGGGGACAACGTACTGAGGCACAAGGGGCACCGGTCCGGATCATCTAGATGCGGCAACAAGCCACTGGCCGATGCAAACAGCTGCTGCTGCAGAGATCGCACCTGCTTGGACAGCGAACTCAGGTGCTGCTCACGCTGTTTCGCGTCTCGAAGCTGGCGCGCGATGTCGGCGTAACGGGCCTCGAGGCGGTCGACTTCTGGTGCGAGCGGCGTACCTCGATCGAACATCAGAAGCGCGGCCAAGGCAGCCTCAAGTGATGGCATGCTGCGCGAGGCCGCCGAAGTCTGCGATTGGGCGCGCGCTCGCTCCAGTAGCTGGGCATGGAAGCCACCTTCTACGTACGGCTTCAATGCATCGAGCGATCGGGCACGCCGGCGCAAGTCGCGCTCCTTTTGCCCTGCCACTGCAACAGTGACGCGCAGGCCATCAATGCGCGTAACCTCGGACTCCGCAGCTTGAAGGCGTGCGAACACTTTGTCGCGCTCGGACTCAAGGATGTGGAGCTCAGCGACCGCGACCTCCGAAGCGGTGAGGAGGAACTCGGCGGCAGCTGTAGACGTCGTGAGCGGGGACGCCAGTTGGAAGCAATCTTCCTTACGCACCGGGTGGAAAGCCTGCCAGTGACACCCGGCTAGCGCTAGCTGGAATGCGGTGAAGAGTTCGTCTGAGAGCCGGGGTACTGCGCGATAGGAGGCTAGCCGGCGCTCGGTCTCAGCGATTTGCTTCTGAACCTCGGCGAGCTCGATGCGAGCCTGCCGGAACCGGTCGCTCACCTGCGCGTTGACCCGCTCCACGCGGGCCGCGATGCGCTCGGCTTCCGCACCGAGGATCAAGCGCGAAACATCGCGACCGATATCGGACCCGCCTGATCCGTCGATGCTGAGTCTCACCGCAGCGTCGGTGTCCAGGAAGTTGAACTTGGAGAACCCATCCAGCAGCGTTGACTTTTTTACGTCGGATCGCGCATACCAATGGAAGTTTCGGGCCCGCAGTTGGGCGGCAGGCGTACTGGCAGCAGTCGTGAGTGGCGTCTCTTTGTCGCCGAACCAACCGGTCACCCGCGCACCGTCACGGTGCGGACGCTCGCGGCGGTTATCGCGACTGAACAAGAACTCAATAGCTTCCAGGAGCGAGGTTTTGCCAACGCCGTTTGCACCCGAGATAAGGTTGACACGGCCAAACTCAAATGTGCGCCGACCGAAGTGGGTGCCAAATCCGTCCACTGCCAGTCGTTTGAGCATTTCTGAGGCGGCCGCTCGCTCCTCGTCTGATAGCGCAATCGGTCGCTCCACCGGGTGTGAGCTTTGCTTTCGCCCCTCGGAAACGAGTTGGGCCGCCTTGGTTGCCGGGATCCCGTCGTCGGCTACAAACGCCAAGCCCGCCCGATCCAGCAACTGTGTCCACTCCGCAACCACGTCCTGCGATGGTGCAACTTGGCCCGCTACCGCCGGGGCCATCAACGAGTGAAACTCCTCGTAGGAGAGGACGCGCTTTCGCGCATACGAGCGATCAGCCTCGATTGCTTTGATCCGTTGGCCAAGCGAGCTTTGTGATCGCTCCTCGCGAGCGGTGAGGACATACAGATAGTGGTTCCATCGCAGGTCGCTTGGAACACCTTCCTGAAAATAGGTATCAGCAACCAGCTCTTCCTGATAGCGCTCCCAGTCCGTGTCTTCCCGCAACGCCACGCCAGAGGTGTCGAAGTACAAAATCGCATACGGGCGATCCTCCAGCGCCCGGGTGATGCGAAACACGTCGGGACGGACCTCGATCGATTCGCCGAACTTCTGGCGCAGGGCTGTCGTTATTTGGTTGCGGTCCATTGCCTCAGGTTCCTGTGATGTCAAACGGGCCTGCCCCGATCACGTTATCGATCCGGCTGGTCTCGCCGGCCCCCCAAACCCGAAAAACATGATTCTTACGGTAGACGATGCAAATTCGGTCACCGGCCGTGGCGAAGGCATCCTCGTTCGCGGCCTGCGTCGTAAGCCAGTTCCTAATGGCAGCCAGCAGCTGCGCATGCTTCGTTTTCACCGACTCCTCATCGGCGCTCTCGCCCAAATACACCAAGCTGGCTCGGCCGCCATTATCAGTGAGGGTGATGTTGTAGTGGGGAAACTCCTTCTGCCAACTGAAAGCGAAGCCCGAAGCTGCCCCCGCCAACGGCTTCGGCCAGGGAACATCCTGCCCGGGAAGCGTGATCGCGTCTTGCGCCCGCTGCCAAGTCGCCTTGCGGAATGCCACCCCCGCCGAGTCCGCATTGTGGTCTTGATGGACTGTAGATCGCTGAAGCGATTCCGAAGAAGCGACCTCGAGGGACCGCAGGGTCCGCACGTCGTACCAGTTTGCCACCGTGACTCGTCCGAAGAGCAGCTCAAGCACGCGCTCCGCCGCAATCGGCGAGGCCTGCACCAAGTCGCGCAAGGCGTCGTACGCCGCGACGTAGTGTGCGGCGGCTAGCTGGGCATAGCCCGAATCGGCATCGAGTGACTCCGTAAGGTCAAGTTGGGCATCCCAAGTCCATCTCCGGACAACCTTCACTAGAGAATTTCGCTGCAGGACAGTAGCAACGTTGTGCTCGTGCACCTTCTCAAGTTGTAGCAGGAGCATGTGCGGTTGCTGATCCAGGTAGTAACCGTGCCACTGCCCCACCCGGCTGTAGTACAGGCCTTTGCGATGGGCATCCTCAATCAGGTCCTGACTGCAAGCGAATTTGTGCGGTGGCACATAAAGCGCGCTTCCGGCGTTGTTGCGCCAGCGCTTTTCTGAGCCATCCGCTTTGCGCTCAAGCAGGTTCCCCGCCCAGTTCAAACACACGACATGAACGTCCCGGTTGCCGGTGACGCAAGCCAGATGGTCCCGATAACGCTTGTAGTGTTCGTTTGCCGGCTTCGGATTCAGCTGGATGTGGAGGAGCAATGTGTTGGTGAACTCTGCGATCTGCAGTTCGCTCAGGTCAAAAACATCCGAGCAAATAAGGGTCGTCAACGCGATCGAATTGATGCCGCGGTTGATCCGATAGACGCGAGTGCCGCAGACCAAGGCACGATGCTCCATGTCGTCGGCGCTGGCGATCGTCTTGAACTGCAGAACGACGGCCAGCGTACTGGCATCGTTCTCTTCGCGCGTCCAGAAAAGGTAGGCGACAATGTCCAGGAAACCCTCGGCCGCGGCGAGCGGCTCGTGCACGACGAAGCAACCGGCATCACGCAGAGATTCGACGGTTGCGTCCAGTTGCTCACGCGCCAGGCTCTCGCAACCGAGCACCCACACTTGCCCGGGTTCCGGTTTTAACTCGGTTTGCGCGATCTCAGTAAGGATCGTCCAAGGCGTGCTGTATTCAGGAGTAATAGCGATATCAGCTGTGTGTTCTCTAGCCTTATTCAGGAACACGCTCACCAAGGCATGACCGCGGGCGGGATTCTCATGGCCGACGCGAAGGGACGTGCCGATGATCGGGCCGTCCGGCTGCAGCACCAGCATCCGGTACATGTCGTGGTTCGGGAGCAGACAGCGCAGCGGCACAATGTGTCGTTGGCCGAGATAGCCTTCTACGTCTTCGATAATCACGCAGCGCCTGCAACCTGAGGACGGAAACGGTAAAGCATTTCTAGCCGAGGACGTTCAGCCAATCAACCTGGTGGTGATCGCTTGGGCGACAGACTTGCGGTGCTCCGGCTTCGCCCCTGCGGGTACGGCACGTGTTCCGGCCAGGGCGGCAAGGCGCCCGACTTGTTCGGCAGCGCTGCGCACGATCGCTTGCCACACGCCTGCATGCGCGCAAAGAGCTAGTCGCTTAAGAGCCTGGAGTCTAACGACTGTCAAGCAGTTGGGTTGACACCCCTCTGGGCAAACGATAGACCTCATGGGACAGAATCCGAACCATCCGCTGTTCGCTTCGGCTCGAAAGAGAACAGACAAATAGCTTCACTTACACCCGTATCATTCACTGTCTTGTCTGAATTCTCGAGTTATTCCAATGCCCTCCCTCCGTCCCTTCCTAGAAAAATCCCCCACCCTCGGCCAACGCGTCTACATCGACTCCGCCTGCACCATCATCGGCGACGTGGTGCTGGGCGATGACGTGTCGGTGTGGCCGGGTACGGTGATCCGGGGCGATGTGAACCATGTGCGCATCGGGGCGCGCACCAATGTGCAGGACGGCACCATCATCCATGTCAGCCACGAGAGCCCGTACAACAAGGGCGGCTACCCCACGCTGATCGGCGAGGGGGTGACCGTGGGGCATGGCTGCATCATCCATGCGTGCCGCATCGGCGATTACTGCCTGATCGGCATGGGCGCGTGCGTGCTGGATGGGGCGGTGATCGAGGACGAGGCGTTCATCGGCGCCGGTGCGGTGGTGGGGCCGGGCAAGCGGGTGGCGCGCGGCGAGTTGTGGGTGGGCAACCCGGCGCGGCCGGTGCGCACGTTGAGCGAGAAGGACATCGAGGGCCTGCGCTATTCCGCCGACCACTACGTGCGGTTGAAGGACCAGTACCTGGGGATGGCCGGCTGACGGGGCGGTTCCTGCGCACTTCATCCGGGCGTCTGGGGTACTGGGGGTGCGTGCTGTTGTCGTGCGCGCGGGTCGGAGGGTGGTCGCGGCTGAAGCCGCTCCTGCGAGGGATGGGAGATCCGTTGCCGCCGAAGCCGCGCTTGCCTCAAACTGCCGGCCTCGGGCGCGGGGGCGCCCTTCCAGGGAAAGGAACCCTTCATGTCGATCAGAACCATGGCGCTGGGCCTGCTGGCCGGCGCGACGCTGTTGTGCGCCGCTTCGCCGGCCGCGCTGGCGCAGGACGAGCAGGACGCCGCGGCGTTCGTGCAGTCGCTGCATTTCCGTTCCGGCGCCATCGAGGTGCCCGCCGCCAAGGCGCGTTTCAACCTGGACCCGGAGTTCCGCTACCTGGACCAGGCCGATGCGCGGCGCGTGCTGGAGGACATGTGGGGCAACCCGCCCGACGCCGACGTGCTGGGGCTGATCGTGCCGCGTTCGCCCAGCCTGGCCGACGACGACAGCTGGGCGGTGGTGGTCACCTATGCCGACGACGGCTATGTGTCCGACGAGGACGCAGCCAGCATCAACTACGACGAGCTGCTGCGCGACATGCAGGAGCAGATCAACGCCGCCAACCCGGAGCGCGAGAAGGCCGGCTACGGCACGCTGCAGCTGGTGGGCTGGGCGGTGCCGCCGCGCTATGACGCCGGCAACAACAAGCTGTACTGGGCCAAGGAGCTGGAGTTCAACGGCCAGCCCGGCCATGTGCTGAACTACGGCATCCGCGTGCTCGGCCGCCACGGCTACCTGAGCCTCAACGCGGTGTCGGGCATGAACGAGCTGCCGCTGGTGCGCACCGGCATGGAAAAGCTGCTGCCGATGGCCGAGTTCGAGCCCGGCGCGCGCTATGCCGACCACAACCCGAAGACCGACAAGATCGCCGCCTACGGCGTGGCCACGCTGATCGGCGGCGGGCTGGCGGCCAAGGCCGGGCTGTTCGCCAAGCTGGGGCTGATCTTCGCCAAGTTCTGGAAGCTGCTGCTGATCGGCGTGCTGGCGCTGGGCGGGGTGGTGAAGAAGTTCTTCGGCGACCGCAGGAACGGCACGGTGCGGTAAGCCTTGCCGGCCCGCGGGGGCCCTCCCGCGGGCTGGGCATCCGTTGCGGCGGCCGGTAAAGTCAGCCGCTGACAGGACGCTACCGAGACACGCATGCCAGTGGCTGCCGCCCGGTCCGGATACCGGGCTTGCGACAACTCCGCACCCCGCGCGCGACGGGCGGCGCCCCGCCGTTGAGCGCAGCGCCGCCCATGCTCGATACCTGCCGCGAAGTCATCACGCCCGAAGGCGTGCCGCTGCAGTTGCCGGCGGCCGGCCCGGTGCCGCGCGCGCTGGCGTGGCTGATCGACCTGATGGCGCGCTTCGGCGTGCTGGCGCTGATGAGCCCGCTGCTGATGGCGCTGGGCGGGCTGGGCCAGGGCCTGTACCTGGGGCTGATGTTCCTGATGTTCTGGGGGTACCCCATCGTGCTGGAGGTCTGGTTCGGCCAGACCCTGGGCAAGCGCGCGCTCGGCCTGCGGGTGGTGGCGCGCGACGGCGCGCCGCTGGGCTGGATGCCGGCGATCGTGCGCAACCTGCTGCGCACCGTGGACATGCTGCCGTTCGGCTATGCGCTGGGCCTGGTCGCCTGCCTGTGCGACGCGCACGGGCGCCGGCTGGGCGACCTGGTGGCCGGCAGCCTGGTGGTACACGTGCCGGCGCCCGCGCCGGTGCCGCCGGCACGCATCGACACCGTGCTGGCGCCGCCGCTGCCGCTGCAGCCGGCCGAGCAGCAGGCGGTGATCGCCTTCGCCGACCGCGCCCCGGCGCTGTCCGGCCCGCGCCAGAGCGAGCTGGCCGATATCGCCAGCGGCCTGAGCCGGGCGCAGGGCCCAACCGGCGTGCTGCGCCTGTACGCGATGGCCAACTGGCTGCTGGGACGGCGATGAGGCAGGAACAGTTCGTCACCCGCCACCAGCACGAATGGCGCCAGTTCGAGGACTGGCTGCAGCAGCGCGGCGGCAGCGCGCGCAAGGCGCGCGGCACGCCCGCGCCCGACCTGCCGGGCGACGAGACCATACCCGAGCGCTACCGGCGCCTGTGCCAGCAGCTGGCGCTGGCGCGCCGCCGCGGCTACAGCCCGCAGCTGGTCGAACGCCTGCAGCAGCTGATGCAGCGTGGCCACAACCTGCTGTACCGGGCGCCGCCGCCGCGCTGGCAGCGCGCGGTGGAATTCCTGTTCGCCGGCTTCCCGCAGCTGGTGCGCGGCCAGGCCGCGGCCATGTGGGTGGCGTGCGCGCTGTTCGTGGTGCCGCTGGTGGGCGTGTTCGTGCTGCTGCAGTACAGGCCGGAGCTGGTGCACCTGCTGCTGGACCCGCAGCAGATCGCGCAGATGGAAAAATCGTACGACCCGGCCGCCGACCGATTGGGCCGCGACAGCGGCACCGACTGGGCGATGTTCGGCCACTACATCATGAACAACATCAGCATCGGCCTGCGCACCTTCGCCAGCGGCCTGCTGGCCGGCGTCGGCACGGTGCTGGTGCTGCTGTTCAACGGCCTGACCATCGGCGCGGTGGCCGGGCACCTGCAGCACATTGGCTACGGCGATCCGTTCTGGCGCTTCGTGGTGGGGCATGCGCCGTTCGAGCTCACCGCCATCGTGATCGCCGGCGGCGCCGGCCTGCAGCTGGGGCTGCGGCTGATCGCCCCCGGCCGCAGACGGCGCATCGACGCGCTGGTGGAAGGCGGGGTGATCGGCGCGCGGCTGTGCCTGGGCGTGGCCTTCATGCTGCTGGTGGCGGCGTTCATCGAGGCGTTCTGGTCATCCATCGCCTGGGTGCCGGCGTGGGGCAAGTTCACCGTCTCCGGCGTGCTGTGGACGCTGGTATTCGCCTGGTTGTGGCGCGGCGGGCACGGGGGCGGCGATGCGCATTGACCAGCTCGACGTGGTGCTGCGCGCGCGTTCGCAGTGGGAGGCGATGGAGCTGGGCAGCGCGCTGGTGCGGCGCCATGCCGCGGCCATCTGGAAGCCGTGGCTGCTGCTGACCGCGCCGCTGTTGGTGCTGCTCAACCTGGCCGGCTGGTGGCTGGACGCGTTCTGGCTGCCGGCGCTGCTGATGTGGTGGCTGAAGCCGGCGTTCGAGCGCATCCCGCTGTACGTGATCTCGCGCGGCGCGTTCGGCGCGGTGCCCGGCACCGCCGACACGCTGCGCGCGCAGTGGCGCTGGGGCTGGCGCGGCCTGCTCGCTTACCTCGGCTGGCGTCGACTGAGCCCGGCGCGTTCGCTGCTGATGCCGGTGGACCTGCTCGAAGGCGGCGACGCCGGGCAACGGCGCCTGCGCCGGCGCGTGCTGGGCGGTGCGGCCTACGGCCACGCGGCGCTGCTGACCCTGGTGTACTGGCATTTCGAAGTCATGCTGCAGGTGGCTGGCGTCGCCCTGGTGTTCATGTTCGTGCCGCTGGATGCGCTGCCCGAATCGCTGCGCGTGGCGGTATCGCTGATCGGCAGCGACACCCCGGCCTGGGTATGGCTGGGCTTCAACCTGCTGGCCTGGGGCGCGATGACGGTCATCGGCCCGTTCTACAGCGGTGCCGGCTTCGGCCTGTACCTCAACCGCCGCACCCAGCTGGAAGCCTGGGACGTGGAGATCGCCTTCCGCCGCCTGCGCGAGCGGCTGTCGCGCGCGGCGCCGCTGCTGCTCGTGGCGCTGCTGGCCTGCGTGCCGTTGTCGCTGCCGGCCCATGCGCAGGATGCCGACGATGCGCCCGCCGCGGCGCACGACAACCACAAGGGCAGCGCCACCGCGCCCGCGGCCGTGGCCACGCCGGCGACGGTCTTCGGCTCGGCGCCGGCCGATACCGCCGGCTTCCGCCAGGCGGCCGCGCGTGCCTACGAAGACCCGCAGCTGGGCGCCAGGCACACGGTCTGCCGCTGGGAACGCCGGACCACGGAGGAAAAGCAGCCAGCGCGGGACTGGAACTTCCCCGGCGGCGATCTGATCGCGGCCTTCGTCAAGCTGTTGGCCCTGCTCAGCGAAGGCTTCCTGTGGATCGTGGTCGGCGCGCTGCTGCTCGCGCTGCTACTCACCGCGCGCTGGTGGCTGCCGTGGCTGCGCGGCAGCGGTCGCCGCCGCCGCCGCGAAGCCGAGTCAGACGTCACCCAGCACGAACTGCAGCTGCCCGACACCCTGCCGCCGGACATCCTGGCCAGCGCCCGCCGCCTGTGGCAGGACGGACGGCCACGGCATGCGCTGGCGCTGCTGTACCGCGCCAGCCTGGACGAACTGGCCCGGCGCGCTGATATCGTGCTGCCGCCGGGCAGCACCGAGGCGCAGTGCCTGCGCGCATCCAGGCGCATGCCGCAGGAAGCGGACCGGCGCCTGTTCGCGCGCATGGTGCGCACCTGGCAGTACGCCGCCTATGCCGGCCGCCTGCCGTCGGACGATGAGTTCAATGCCCTGCTCGACGACCTGCGCCAGCAGTACGGGTGGCCGGCATGAGCCCGCGCTGGCGCAATGCGCTGATCGCCCTGGCCGTGCTGCTGCTGGCGGGCGTGGCGGTGATGTGGTTCCTGCGCAACTACCAGCGCGTCTGCGAACCGGCCACGCTGCCGGCCTATGGCGAACCCAGCTTCAACCCGCTGTTCGCGCTGCGCGAAACCCTGCGCCGCGACGGCGTCGATGCCGAAACGCGGCGCACGCTCGACCTGCCGGCCATGCGCCTGCAGGCCCGCGACACCGTGCTGCTGCTGGACGATCCGCGCCAGCTCGCGCCGGAGCAGGTCGAACAGCTGGCGGACTGGGTGGAATACGGCGGTCACCTGCTGCTGCGCATGCCCAGGGCCGACGAGGCGCTGGACGGCGAACGCACGCTGTTGGGCCGCTTCGGCATCACGCCCAGCGAAGCCGCACCGCGCTGCCAACCGTGGCAGGTGCAGGGGCAGGAGGAACACCAGGAGTTCTGCGCCGGCCCCCGCTTCACCCTGGGCGAAAACGCACGCACCGAACGGCGCTGGGGCGATGCCGCCGACGACACGCTGGCCTACGCGCGGCTGCGCTACGGCAGCGGCCGGGTGGACGTGCTGGCCGACATGGATTTCCTGCGCAACGGCCAGGACGAAAGGGACACCGGCCTGCGCGACCTGCCGCACCGCGACCTGGCGCGGCTGGTGCTGGCGCCCAACTACGGCAAGGGCCGCATGCACCTGGTCTACGCCGCCGAAGCGCCGTCGCTGTGGCGCACCGTGCTGCAGCGCGGCTGGCCGATCTGGCTGCCGCTGCTGCTGGCGCTGCTGGCGTGGCTGTGGATGCGCGCGCAGCGCTTCGGCCCGCTGCTGCCCTCGCCGCGGCAGGAGCGCCGCTCGCTGCTCGAACACGTGCGCGCCAGCGGCGAGCACCTGCACCGCTACGGCAAATCGCCGCTGCTGTACGACGCGGTGCGCCAGTCCTTCCTGGCCCGCCTGCGCCGCCGCGCGCCGCTGGCCGCGGCCCTCATCGGCGATGCCCAGCTGCAGGCCATCGCCGACCACTTGCGCTGGCCGCTCGAACGCGTGCGGCTGGCGATGCAGCTTCCTCCGTCACGCGACGACGCCGCGCTGCGCGAACGCATCGCCCTGCTCATCCAGATGAGAAACCAGCTATGACCGACCTGCCCGCTCCGCCCGCCCTTCCCGGCGATGCGCCCGCACCGGCGCCCGCGCCCGGCAACACCGAACTGATCGAACGCGTCGAACGCCTGCGCGAAGCGGTGGGCCAGGCCTTCATCGGCCAGGCCGACGTGCTGGACCAGATCCTGGTGGCGCTGCTGGCCGGCGGCCACGTACTGATCGAAGGCGTGCCCGGCCTGGGCAAGACCCTGCTGGTGCGCGCGCTGGCGCAGGCGCTGGAGCTGGATTACGCGCGCGTGCAGTTCACGCCCGACCTGATGCCCAGCGACGTCAGCGGCCACGCGGTGTACGACCCCAAGACCGAGAGTTTCAAGATCCGCCGCGGCCCGGTGTTCACCCACCTGCTGCTGGCCGACGAGATCAACCGCGCCCCGGCCAAGACCCAGTCGGCGCTGCTGGAGGTGATGCAGGAAGGCCAGGTCACCATCGAAGGCCGCGCCTTCCCGCTCACCCCGCCCTTCCTCACCCTGGCCACGCAGAACCCGGTGGAGCAGGAAGGCACCTACCCGCTGCCGGAAGCGCAGCTGGACCGCTTCCTGCTCAAGGTGTTGATCGACTACCCGCAGCTGGAGGACGAGAAGCGCATGGTGGAGGCGATCACCGCCGGCCGCAGCGCCAGCGACTTCGACCTGTCGCAGGTGCCGCGGGTGATGAGCGGCGCCGACGTGGTGGCCATGCAGCAGGCGGTGGCGGCGATCACGGTGGACCCGCAGGTGATCGACTACGCGGTGCGCATCGTGGCGGCCACGCGCAAATGGCCGGGCATCGCGCTGGGCGCGGGCCCGCGCGGCAGCCTGGCGCTGGTGCGCGCGGCGCGCGCGCAGGCGGTGCTGGCCGGGCGCGATTTCGTCACGCCGGATGACGTGCGCGAGATCGCCAGGCCGGCGCTGCGGCACCGCATCGCGCTGGCGCCGGAGCTGCAGATCGAAGGGCAGTCGGCGGACGATGCGCTGACCGCGCTGCTGGCCAAGGTGGAGGCGCCGCGCAAATGAGCCGTACGGGCAGCCACGCTGCTTCCACTCCCTCCCTTTCGCACGCAGTGCGAAGGGGAGGGTCGGGGAGGGGTGCCGTTGCCGTTGCCGTTGCCGTTGCCGTTGCCGTGATTTTGCTTTCCGCTTCTGCCTTCCGGGTCCCCTTCCGTAGCGACGGAGCCGACGGGAAAAACCCGAAGGGCGACGCGCAGGACGCGCGTCGTTTTTCGACGAGACAGGGATGTCTCGTCGAAAAATCCCGGCGGCGGAGTGGACCCGGAGTGCCGCAGGCACGGAGGGCGCGGAGGCAGGGGCGTGCTTTCTTTGGGCCACCTTTCTTTGCACGAGCAAAGAAAGGTGGCTCGCTCCTGCGAAGCAGGGGCGAAAGCTCTGCTTTCATGACTCTGCTTTCGTTCTTCGCCTTAATGCCGTGGCTTTTGCTCGGGCCGTTACCTTTTTCCGTATGCAGAAAGATCCATGGCAACAGCAGAGGCAGGATCAAAGGCTTTCGCTCCCCTTCGGGGCGCGAGTTACTTCTCTTTGCTCGTGCAAAGAGAAGTAACCAAGAGAAAGCACGCCCCTGCCTACGCGCCCGACGCGCTGCGCGCGCCGGGTCCACTCCGCCGGCGGGATTTTTCGACGAGACATCCATGTCTCGTCGAAAAACGACGCACATCCATGTGCGCCGCCCTTCGGGTTTTTCCCGCCGGCTCCGTCGCTGCGGAAGGGGGTTCGAAAGTCAAAAGCAAGCGGCAGCAGCAAAGTCACAGGCAACCGCAACCGCAACCGCAACCGCAAAGGATTTCGTGCTTTCGCGCTCGTCCGCAGGCATCGCATCCGGCATGAGGGCCATCGCATGAGGCCCGCACCGCTGCTGATCGCACTGCTCGCCCTGTGGGGCCTGCTCGGCATCCCCGTTGCCCTGCGCCTGCTGCCCGTCGAAATCTGGACGGCAACCGCCTGCGCGATCGCCCTGCCCGCCCTGGCCGACGCGCTGTGGCTGTGGCGCCGCCCCACGCCCACGGTGCGGCGCGAGCTGCCCGAAACCCTGGCGCTGGGCGTGGAGCGCGAGACCTGGCTGCAGCTGGACAGTTTCGGCAGGCAGCGCGTGGACGTGTTCGACCTGGTGCCCGGCGGCTGGGCCACGCGCGGGCTGCCGCGCCGGCTGCGCCTGTCGCGCGCCAGCGAATCGCGCTTCAGCTACCACTTCACCCCCGGCGCGCGCGGCGCCTTCGCCTTCGACGGCGTGCAGCTGCGCCTGCATTCGCCGCTGCGGCTGTGGCGGCAATCGCGCATCGCCGGGCCGGCGCAGAAGGTGCGGGTCTACCCGAACTTCGTGCCGCTGACGCGGCTGGCCCTGCTCAGCGCGGAAATGGCCTCGCGCCTGGTCGGCGCGCACCTGAAGCGGCGCCGCGGCGAAGGCACGGATTTCCACCAGATGCGCGAGTACCGCGTCGGCGACAGCCTGCGCCAGATCGACTGGAAGGCCACCTCGCGCGCGCGCAAGCTGATTTCGCGCGAGTACCAGGACGAGAAGAACCAGCAGCTGGTGATGATGATCGACACCGGCCGGCGCATGCTGGCCGACGAGGGCGGGCTGTCGCATTTCGACCATGTGCTCAACGCCTCGCTGGTGGTGTCCTACCTGGCGCTGCGCCAGGGCGACGGCGTGGGCCTGTTCGCCAGCGGCGGCGAGAGCCGCTGGGTGGCGCCGCAGCGTGGGCTAGGCGCGATCGACACGCTGCTGCGCGCCAGCTTCGACCTGCAGCCGCAGCCGGTGGCCACCGACTACCTGGCCGCCGCCACCGAACTGTCGCTGCGGCAATCGCGGCGCTGCCTGGTGATGCTGGTGACCAACGTGCGCGACGAGGACATCGAGGACCTGCTGGCCGCCGTGCGCCTGCTGCAGAAGCGCCACCTGGTGTGCGTGGCCAGCCTGCGCGAGCGCGAGCTGGACGATGCCCTCGCCCGCGACGCGGACACCCTGCCCGACGCGGTGCAGGCCGGCGCCATCGCCCGTTACCTGCAGCAGCGCGCCGCCGCGCACGAGGCGCTGCGCAGCCACCGGGTGATGGTGCTCGACGTCACCGCCGAGGAACTGCCGGCCGCGCTGGTGGAGCGTTACCTGGCGGTCAAGCGCGACGGGTTGCTGTAGCGCCCTTAAAGCCCCTCTCCCTCTGGGGCGAGAAGGCACGGCCTGCGCGCCACAGGCGCGCGTGCCTTGGAGCGCCCACGCCGCTGGCGTGGGCCGGGGCGCGGAGCGAGGGGTTGGGGTGAGGGCATGAGCGCGGGCGAGTGCACAGCGGATCCCGGTTGTTTCCCACCCGGGCGCGTGGCGACGCGTTCGTCATCGCGGTCCCGCGGGTTCCCTGCGGCGCCCCCTCATCCGCCCCTTGGGGGCACCTCGCTTCGCGCCCCGGCCCGGCGCAGCGCGCCGGGCGTTCAGGCGTGTGCGAGCCAATGGCTCGCAAGCAACACGCCTTCACCCCAGAGGGAGAAGGGTCTCAAAACCCTCAGACGTAGATCCGCGTGCTCCCCTGCGGTGCATCGTCGACGATGGCGTGCGGCAGGAAGCGGGCGCTGTCGCGGGTGATGCGGCTGTCGTCCTCGCGCACGCCGATGCCGCAGGCGCGATCGCCCACCACCCAGCTGCCGACCAGCGGGTAGTTGCCCTCGAACGCCGGCAGCGGATGGAAGGCCTGCACGATGCACGGCCCGGCGTACGGGCCTTCGCTCTCCTGCCAGCGGCCGTCGCTCATGTGCATGGCGACGTTGGCGCCTTCGCGCGAATGCAGCGGCTTGCGCACCCAGCCGGCCGGCAGGGCGCTGCCATCGTCGAAGTGCGCTTCCAGCAGGTTGGGATGGCCGCGGTGGCGCTGCCACAGCAGCGGCAGGATGCCCTTGTTGCTCAGCACCGCCTTCCACGCCGGCTCCAGCAGGCGCACGCCGGAACCGGGCAGGGCCGCGCCGAATTCCTCGCGCATCAGGTCTTCCAGCGGGTACAGCTTGAACAGGCTGCCGATCACCACGTCGTCCAGGTCGGTGAAGCGGCCGTCGGCCGACAGGCCGATGTCCTCGATGGCGATGGCCGCGCCGTGCAGGCCGGCCTGCGCCGCGCAGTCGCGCAGGTAGGCGACCGTGCCCTGGTCCTCCTCCGACTCGCGCACCGCGCTGAAATACAGCGGCGGCGGCAGCTGCGCCGCCAGTTCGGCGAAACGTTCGACCAGGGTTTCGTGCAGGGAATTGAACTGGTCGGCCTGCTGCGGCAGCGCGCCGCGGTTGCGCTGGTCCTCCAGCCACTGCCACTGGAAGAACGACGCCTCGTACAGCGAGGTCGGGGTGTCGTAGTTCAGTTCGTACAGTTTGGCCGGGCCGTTGCCGTCGTAGGCGAAGTCCAGGCGGCCGTACAGATGCGGGTCGCGGCGCCGCCAGCTGTCGGCGATCCAGTCGCGGAACGGCGCCGGGATCGCCAGCCGCTCCATCAGCGCCTCGCTGGCCACCACCTCGCCGACCAGGTCCAGCGCCATGGCATGCAGCTCGGCGCTGGGGTCTTCCAGGTCGTTCTCGATCTGGCGCAGGGTGAAGGCGTAGTACGCGGTTTCGTCCCAGTACGGCGCGCCGTCGATGGTGTGGAAACGGAACCCCGCCTCGGCCGCGCGCGCGCGCCAGTTGGAGCGCTCGGCAATGGCAACCCGCCTCACCGCATCAACCGCCGACGGTGGTGCGGCCGCCGCTGCGCGAACCGAAGCCGCCGCGGCTGGCGGTGACGGCGCGGTTCGGCTCGGTGGTCACCGGCGCCAGGCCGGCCTTGCCGGCGCCGATGCCGCTGGCGGTGTTCAGCCCGCCGCTGCCGGCCGGCTTGGCCCAGCCGTTGGCGTTGTCCTTGAACGCCGGCTGCGCGGCCGGCGGCGCGGCCACCGCGCCACGGCCGCTGTTGAGCATCTGCGACATGAAGAAGCCCATCATCATCGGGCCGACAAACGAGGTGCCGGCGCTGGTGCGCTGCTGCACGCACTGCTCGGCCGGGTACTCCTTGGCGCACTCTTCCCTGCTGGCGTACTTGGGCGCGGCGTCGGCGGCCTGCTGCTGCGCGGTGGCGAAGGCCGTGCGGCAGGCGGAGGGATCACCGGTGGCTTCGCTGCAGGCTTCCACCGAGGTGTACAGCCCTTCCTGCACCTGCACGGCCTGCTCCTTCTGGCAGGCGGTGAACAGCAGCGGCGCCGTGCTCATCAGCAGCAGCGCGGTGGTCCTGGATCGCTTCATCGTCGTAACCCCATGAAAGTCGTCCCCGAATGATGCCCGATCCGGCCGCGCGGGCGGAAATCGCCGCCGCCGCGAACCTGAACGTCGTTTCAGGTAGGGCGACGCGCGGCCACGACGACGCGCGGGATTGCCGGCGACCATTTCGCCCGCCTGCGCTTTTCCGGCGGCCATTCCCGTGGCCGCGATGGTTGCAACAGCAACCGGGTTCTTCATGCAGAATCGATGGCACTGCGTTCCGCTGCCTTCCCCCATGCCCGACTACCGCTCGAAAACCTCCACCGCCGGCCGCAACATGGCCGGCGCCCGCGCCCTGTGGCGCGCCACCGGCATGACCGACG